>OFCU01000245.1_pt1 | contig 24631 bp, 24 predicted proteins | sample 1520851 | NCBI WGS metagenome assembly OFCU01 (sample SAMEA2699040, study PRJEB24076) | metagenome | reverse complement strand
GCATCGAAGATGTACCCACGATGTCAACGACGAAGACCGTTGCCTGCGTGGGGGTCGCTTTCTGCCCGGACTGGGCATCCTGACCCTGGACCGGGACCACAATGAGGATGCGCGATCCCACGGTCACTCCCGCGAGATCAGCCTGCGCGACCGGCGCCTCGAGAACGTCCTGGCTCCACGACGACTGAGTCTGGCCCTTGGCACCGAAACCGCCAACAACCTGCTTGTACAGGACAGTCTGGTCAGCCGTTAGCGCCTCGCCAGTTCCCTTGTAAATCGTGTACATCTTCTGCTCGGTAGGAGCGGAAACACTCTCGTCGATCGTCAGGGTCGGCTCAGCGCCCGGCTCACCGGTGACGGTGATACCCGCGGGCAGCTCCTCCCCGGTCGCCACGGCGCTGCTGAGAACAGAGTCATCGGCGACGTTCTGCGTCGCGACACCGACGATGTCGACGACGAATACGAGGGTCGAGTTCGCGGGAATATCGCCAGCGGCCTGGCTACCGTAGCCCAAAGAGGCAGGAATGACGAGCTCGACGCGGTCACCCACGTGCGTATGGGCCAGGCCGTAGCCCCAACCCTTGACGACCCGGTCGAGCGAGAAATCGATAGGCTGTCCCTTCTTGAAGGACGAATCGAAAACGGTGCCGTTCCACAGGGCGCCCACGTAGTTCGCCTTGATGGTTGCACCCGGGCACACAACCGCGCCGTCGCCCTCCTTCAGCGTCTTCACGAGAACCTTCGAGGTGGGCTCGGATCCGCTGCCCGCCGCGATAACGGGAGTGTCGTCACCGGAAACAGCCGGGAAGTCACCAGTGCCGCTACGGTCGACGTTCGTGTTCTGTTCGGCGGAATCGTCCGTCGAGCAGGCGGAGTAATCGATGTCCGCCGCAGCGGAAGACGACGACGAAGACGAAGATGAAGACGAAGACGAGGTCGCGTCGGTGCACGCCGCGAGTCCGAGGACGAGCGCGGCTGCGCCGACGAGGGCGCCGAAGCGGCGCAGAGAGGACATCATGGAAAAGTGTTCTTTCGGCTCAGTGGAAGGACTCACCGCAGGCGCAAGTGTTCTGGGCGTTGGGGTTATCAATCGTGAAGCCCTGACGCTCAATCGTGTCAGCGAAGTCGATCGTGGCACCGCTCAGGTACGGCACGCTCATGCGGTCGACGACGACCTCAACGCCGTCGAAAGAACGAATCGCGTCACCATCAAGCGTGCGATCGTCGAAGTACAGCTGGTAGATCAGACCGGAGCACCCGCCCGGCTGAACGGCGATACGCAGGCGCAGGTCATCGCGACCCTCCTGCTCGAGGAGGCTCTTGACCTTCGCGGCAGCGACGTCGGTGAGGATAACCTCGTGGGTGGGAGCCTGAGTTGCGGACTCGGACATGATGCTCCTTTTCGTGATGAATAGACGTATTCCTTTGACACACTACTCCCCCGCAGGCGCCGCGCGCCACGGGTGGAATGCGCGCTCAGCGTAACCAGGTGCGGGCAACGCGGCGTCCAGCGTCTTCGAGAGTGACGGATCCCTCCGTTTCGAAGACACCGTGCAGTCCCCATTCGGCCTTCTCGAAGTGCGACAGGCTGGACCTGTGGGTGATGGCGACGACCGGCAGTGCATGCGCCGCAGCAACGCGAGTCACGCAGTCAAGGGTCGACTCGGCGAGCACCGGGGAGGCTAGTTCGGGCTCAGCGACGAGAACGAGATCGGAGCCATCAATGATCGCTTCCAGGCCCAGAAGCGAAGATAGCAGATCACCCGTCGGGGCGATGCGTCCACCGATGGCCGCGATGACGGCCCCGACGCCGCCGCCTGCACCGGAACCGCGCTGGCGGGCCGGGTGCACGTCCGCTCCGTCGAGCAGCTGGCGGCGCCCGAGCGGTCGATGGGCGAACACCTGCGTCAGAGCGGCGGTGAGAGCAGTGTCCTGCGCCTCAATCGGCTCCAGATCGGGGGCGACGGCGAGGACCGAGTCGAGGCCCAGCAGTGGTCGCGCGGTCGATGCCGCGCACACAAGGTCCACGCCCGCGTCGGCAACGAGGCTCTGCGCGCGCGTGAGAGCATCGGCGAGCGCCTCCGGTTGCCGCGGATCGAGGCCGGGGACGCCCAGGAGGCCTTCGAGAAAACCAACGCCACAATCGGGAGAGGAATTATGCCCGCCCTCGACGATCACGGTGGCGCCGTTGCGGAGTGAATCCGCCACGCGCTCGCCCGCCTGGCGCGACGACGAGGCGTCGGCGGGCACGCGCACGAACGAGGCCTGGGAACCCAGGGCGGCCAAGGCCTCGTCGAAGGTCGGTCCGGTTCCAAACGGAACCGTCACCACCACCGGGTCCGAGGCACCGGCGAGCACGCCCCGGCGGATGGCACCGAGTGCCTCGCCGGTCGGCGAGGCGGGAACTCCCCCGTCCCACCGACCGGCAATGACGACACGCGTCACAGGGACGCCACGCGCGTCAGCAGAAGCGCCTCGGCGAGGATCGCGGCCTTCAGGTCGGAGATCGACTGCGACTCGTCCTCAGAGTGAGCGTTTGTCAGAGGATCCTCGACTCCGGTAACGACGACCTGGGCGCTGGGGAAGATGCGCTGGAAGTCCGAAATGAACGGAATCGATCCGCCCACACCGATGTTGACCGAGGGAACGCCCCAGGCCTCGGTGAGAGACTCGTGCAGAGCCTTCGTCACGGGGGAATCCATGTCGGCCTGGTAGCCGGCACCCGCATCCTCGGCCGTGACCTCGACGCGCGCGCCGAAGGGGGCATGGGAGAGCAGGTAGTCCATGAGCTTGGCCTGGGCCTCGGCGGGATCCACGCCCGGCACCGTGCGCATCGACAGTCGGAAGCGCGTGTGCGGGGCGATCGTATTCGAGGCATTGGAGACCGGGCGAGCGTCGAAACCGATCACCGAGATCGACGGCTTGGTCCACATGCGGGCCGCAATGTCGCCCGAGCCCGCCAGCTGCAGCCCCTCGACCATACCGGCCGCCGCGCGCAGCTCCTCTTCCGGCCAATCCACATCCGCGTGATCCGAGCCGCCCAGGCCGGGAACCGCGACATCGCCCTTCTCGTCGAACAGCGAAGCGATGAGCATCGACGAGATCGCGACGGAGTCGAGCAGCGGGCCACCAAAAGCGCCGGAGTGCACCGCGTGGTCGGCGACGGTCACATCGACGGTCACGATCGCGTTGCCGCGCAGGGTCGACGTGACGGCGGGCTCGCCCACCTTCCAGTTCGAGGAGTCCGTCACGACGATAACGTCGGCGGCGAGCTCATCCTTGTGGGCGTCGAGGAACGCCGTGAACGACGGCGAACCGATCTCCTCCTCGCCCTCGATGAACACGACGACGTTGACCGGCAGGTCCTCGCCCAGGATCGACAGCGAACCGAGGTGGACCGTGATGCCAGCGCCGTCATCGGAGGAGCCGCGCCCGTAGATGCGGTCGCCGCGGACCTCGGCCCTGTAGGGGTCCATGCTCCAGCGGTCGAGCTCACCCACCGGCTGCACGTCGTGGTGCGCGTACAGCAGGACGGTCGGCGCGCCCTCGATGTGAGGCGTGTGCGCGACGAGGGCGGGCTTGCCCTCGGTGCCGTCTTCCGCAGTCTCGCGCAGGATCTTGGCCTCCAGGCCGAGGGCGGCGAAACGATCCCGGATGTGCTCAGCGCTGCGCTCCACGTCGGCCGCGTGCGCGGGATCCGAAGACACCGACGGAATCGCGACGAGCTGCGTGAGTTCCTCCAGCAGGGACGGGAAAGCAGCCTCCAGGCGCTCCTTCAAAACGGACGTAGACAGTGCATGTGAAGTATCAGCCATACGACCAGGGTAGACCATGGGAGTGCGAGGCGGGTGGGCTATCCGCTAGCCTTGAAGCGTGTTTGGACGAAGCAAGAACAACAACGACGAGGCCTCGATGAGTGTCGAGCCCGTCTCCACGGCACCCAACGGCAAGAAAGGCCGCCCGACGCCGACGCGTAAGGCAGCCGAGGCCGCCCGTATCCGCCCCCTGGTCCCCAAGGACCGCAAGGAAGCCAAGCGTGCCGCCCGCGCCGCCCGCAACGCGCGTTTCGAGGCCGAACAGCGCGCAATGGTCACCGGCGAGGAAAAGTACCTGCCGGCCCGCGACAAGGGGCGCGCACGCCGTTTCGTGCGTGACTACGTCGACGCGCGCCACTCCTTCTCTGAGTGGATTCTCGCCGTCATGATGGTGTCCATCATTCTCATCATGGCGCTGTCGATGCTGGGCAATAAGATCCCGCTGCAGTACCAGGCGTACATGCTCTACGGATCGTCTGGCCTCATGTACGGTTCCTTCATCATCACCGCCATCGAGGTGTTCTTCGTGTGGCGCAAGGTCAAGCGCGCCTTCACCGAGGCCCACCCGCGTGAGGACATTCCCTCCGGTACCGCCTACTACACCTTCTCGCGCATGATCATGCCGAGGCGCTGGCGCTCGCCGCGCCCGCAGGTCGACCGCGGGCAGTTCCCGAAGTAGTCGTCTTCATCGTCGGCCCCGCTCCATCCACATGGGCGCGGGGTCGACGTGTTGTATCCACAGGGTATCCAGAGGCGGCACCTGTATCCACAGGGTGTGCCGTGGCGCTGGCCATCACGCCCAAGCGTGCACGATCCTGTCCGTGTCGGAGCATCGGCGCTCCGACACGAACGACAAGGAAGCATCATGCACACAACGATCACACTGCCCACCGCCTGCGACGTCATGCTCGACGAGGAGGAGCCCTGCCCCGAAGGCATGTACGGCCCACCTCGATGGCTCGACGATCGGGGCATCTCCGCCCTGTTGGCCCCCTACCTGTGCGATGGGTGGGATCTGGGTGATTATGCGCGCTTCGCGGACCTGTCGGGGGCTGATGCCCGTCGCCTCGCATCTTTGCTGCCGAAAGATGCACGCGACGATCGACAGAACAACGCCCCTCGGATCATCGAACTCCTGCGCGCTGCCTCCCGCATCGACGGACTCACCCTCGAAGGTTACGTCATTCGCGCGCCACGCCGCGACGAACGCGTCAGCATCGACACCGTACTCGTCCCCGAATCCGCAATCATCGCACACACCGGATCTCCCATCGACGAGGAGCGCTATCCGAGCTATCAGCACTGGCTGACACTTGCCGCGATCCTCGGCCTCGGCGATGAGGCGATACCACCGGACGAGATGCGTGTGCTCATTCGAGACGGATCATCCACGCGCTGGTGGTGGGCATGGTGGGACTGATCAACTATCCTAGGAGGCATGATCCGACGCGCGTACAATTGGGCTTTCACACACTTCATCTCGCGTTCCAACCCGGAGGTTGCACACCACTGGGGTCTGGGAGCGATTTCCTTGGCCGGACGATTCGCCCCGACGCGCGGACTCATGCGCGCCACGCTGGGCCACCTCGACCCGACTCACTCCCCCACGCGAGTGGTCGGCGGCGTCGAGGTCCCCCTGACCCTGGGTGAGCGTCGCCTCCCCTCCCGCCTGGGTCTGGCGGCCGGTATGGACAAGGACGCCGAGGCCGTGCTCGGCATGTGCGCCCTCGGCTACGCCTTCGTCGAGATCGGCACCGTGACTCCTCGTCCTCAGCCCGGCAACGACGCGCCGCGCCTGTGGCGCCTCATGGAGGAACGCGGCCTGCGTAACCGCATGGGCTTCAACAACGCCGGAGCAGATGCCGCCGCCGAGAAACTGCGCGAGCTGCGCTCGACTCCCGCGGGCCGCGCTGCGATCGTCGGTGCCAACATCGGCAAGAACAAGGTGACGTCGGAGGAAGATGCCCCCTCGGACTACGAGTACTGCGCGAAGACGCTCGCCCACTGGGTGGACTTTGTCGTCGTGAATGTCTCCTCCCCCAACACGCCCGGCCTGCGCGACCTGCAGTCCGTCGATCACCTGCGCCCGATCCTGCAGGCCGCCCGTCGCGGCTGTGAGGCAGGCGCTCCTGATCGTGTCATGCCCCTTTTCGTCAAGATCGCTCCCGATTTGGCCGACGAGGACATCGTCGCCATCGTGGAGCTGACGAAGGAGCTTGGCCTGGCGGGCGTCGTCGCCACCAACACGACAATCAATCACGATCTGGGTGAGGGCGGCGTCTCGGGCGCTCCGCTTCTGCCCCGTGCGCTGGAGGTCGTCTCCCTGGTGGCACGTCATCTTGACGACGACCAGATTCTCATCGGCACGGGTGGCATCTCGTCGCCCGAGGACGCGCTGCGCATGATCAGCGCGGGTGCCGACCTGGTCGAGGCGTTCTCTGCCTTCATCTTCGAGGGCCCGTCCTGGCCGGGCGAGGTCTCGCGCGCCCTCCAGCGCGCGTAGGGACCGCCGTGATTATCGAGCTCACCAGCGCGGATCTGAGCGCAGATGCGCGCCTGGAGGACTACACGCGCCTCAAAGACGTCAAACTTCGTTCGAAGATCGAACCGGAACGAGGCCTGTACATGGCCGAATCCGCGAACGTCATTGAACGCGCGATCCGCGCGGGGCATCACCCGCGTTCCTTCCTCATGTCGAGGCGGTGGCTGCCGACCCTCACCGACCTCATCGAGGCGGCAACAGGTGGCCCCGACGGCGCGGACGTCCCGGTCTTCGTCGCCGACGAGGACGTCTTAGAGCAGATGACGGGCTTCCACCTGCATCGCGGTGCTCTCGCCGCCATGCAGCGCCCGGTCCTGCCGAGCCTCGACGAGCTGCTGGCCATGGCGCGCGGCGGGGAGCCCGCACGCCGCGTCGTCGTCCTGGAAAACTTGGTCGACCACACGAACGTGGGCGCGGCCTTCCGTAGCGCCGCGGCCCTCGGCGTGGACGCTGTCCTCGTGACCCCGCAGTGCGCTGATCCCCTCTACCGTCGATCCGTGCGCGTGTCCATGGGGACGGTTTTCCAGGTCCCGTGGACGCGCCTGCACTCCTGGCCCGGCGACATCGCCTTGCTGCAAGACGCTGGCTTCACCGTCGCTTCGCTGGCTCTGTCGGACGATTCCGTGTCCCTCGACGACTTCGCTGCGCTGCCTGCGCTTCAAGGACCGGACGCTCGCCTCGCAATGGTCATGGGCACCGAAGGCGACGGCCTGGGTCGACGCACCATCGCCGCCTCCGACTACACCGTCAAGATTCCCATGGACCACGGGGTGGATTCGCTCAACGTCGCGGCAGCGTCTGCCGTCGTCTTCTGGGCGACCAGGGGCATCGGCGCGCGCTAACGCGTCAACGCATTGCGCCGCGCGATCGCCGCGCACACCGCAGCCGCACGCAACGAGGCCGGAGCTGGAAACCCAGCCCCGGCCTCGTCATCGTTGACTGCGACAAGTCAGCTCATGGATGCCACGATCTCGTCGATGACGTCCACGCATTCTTCCCATCCGGACACGGCGCGCGTCGCGTAGCCGGCAGCCTTGACGGGATAGTCATTGCCTTCCGGATCCAGGCGGTCGCCAATGAAGAGCATCTCGGAGGCGGGGATGCCCGTTTCTTCGACGAGCTTGCCCATGCCGAACGCCTTGTCGATGCCGCGCGTCGTGATGTCGACCGAGGTCGAGCCACCGCCGCGCACATCCAGCTCCGGCACGTCGGGCTGCACGGCATCGCGCAGAGCGGCCTTCTTGGTGCCGTCCGGATCCCAGGCACGCTTCGCCTCGAGCGGGGCCTCCTGGCCCAGGGCGGAGAAGGTGATCTGCGAGCCCCGGTCCTCGATGATGTTGCCCCACGGGTTGGACTCCCACAGGCCGAGTTCACGGGCGTGACGCTCAAGGGAGGCGATCGCACGGGCGGCGACCTCGGGATCCAGGTCGTGCGCGTAACGCTCAACCCAGGCCCCACCCTCATAGCGGTAGTAGCGCGTACCGCAGGTGGGCATCAGGTGCAGGCGCGAGAGTTCCTCATCCGTGGCGTGGAGATTGTCGAGCACCTGCGTGCGGAACTGGCCCATCTGGCCACCGGAAATGATGCACACCTCCACGTGGTCCAGCAGCGAGCGCAGAGCCACGTCCATACGGGCGGGCAGCGGCGACTTCGAGGGAGCCAGCGTATCGTCAAGATCAAATGCGATAAGCCTCATAGCGTTCCTTCTGGTCGCGCAGAGCCAGCTGTACCTCGATGGCTTCCTGAGCAGCCTTCGTCTCCTCGTCCGAGGGAACGGACAGGACCTGCAGGAGCACGACGGAGGCCACGAGGCCACCCCACACGAGCAGGATCGTCAGGATCATGAGGGCGATAGCGGGAGCGGTCACTTGGCGCCTCCTTCGGTCGAAGCGGTGTCATCGGCGTCGTCAGCGAGAATCTGAGCGACTGTCGCCTGAGTGTCCACGGGGCGGTGTTTCCACGGAATGAAAGTGAAAATCAGAGACGCAATCACCGCGACCGCCACGGAACCCCAGCCAAAGATCAGCACGTAGCTCGTCGGGTACTTGCCGTAACCCTTCGTCAGCAGGTCGACGATGGACATTGCCATCATGACGAAGAGAACGACCGGGATGACGATTCCGACGAGGGGCTCCCAGAGCCTGGGAACCTTCACGCTGGACACCGAGTTGAGGTGGGCGCGCAGGACGCCGAGGCGGGGGCCGGCGACCGCGCACAGCACCGCGAACATGATCGCCGAGGACACGACGCCGACCGAGTTGATGAAGTTGTCGACGATGTCGAGGTTGTTTAGGCCCGAGCGGGTTCCGAAGAGCACCAGCGAGATGACGGTTGCTGGGACGCCGAGGACGAGAGCCGAGCGGGCGGGCGACCAGCCGAACTTATCCTGGAGTCCGCCGGAGACGACCTGGAGCAGGGACAGCAGCGAGGTGACGCCGGCGAGAACCAGCGACGAGAAGAAGAGGACGCCGAAAATAGGGCCGCCGGGCATCATCGAAATGATCTTCGGGAAGGTCACGAAGGAGAGGATCGGGCCGGTTAGGCCTTGGACCTCGGAGACGCTCACGCCGCCCTGGTGGGCCATGAAGCCAACGGCGCTGAAGACGCCGATGCCCGCGAGGATCTCGAAGGACGAGTTTGCGAAGCCTGCGACGAGCGCGGTGCCGGTCAGGTTCGACTTGCGCTGGAGGTAGGAGGCGTAGGTCAGCATGATACCGAAGCCCACGGACAGCGAGTAGAAGATCTGCGCGAAGGCAGCCAACCACACCTTGGGATCGGCGAGCGCCCCCCAGTTCGGCGTGAAGAAAGCATTAAGGCCTTCGACGGCGCCGGGCAGGAACAGGGCGCGAACGACGAGCGCGAGGAACAGGATAACGAGGAGCGGCAGGAAGATCTTGTTCGCAGCCTCGACGCCCTTGGACAGGCCGCGACCGATGACGAAGAGGACGAGGATCCACACGAGCGCGAGGGGAATCATCACCGACCAGGCGGGCGCCCACGAGAAGGTGTCACCGGGGACGACCTGCAGGAACGTGTCGGTGAAGAAGGTCGTCGGGTCATCGCCCCACGCCGCGTTCACGGAGTAGATGGTGTACTGCACGCCCCACGCGAGGACCGCACCGTAGTAGACCATGATGACGAAGCAGACGAAGGTCTGGAACCAACCGATGAACTCGCCTCCGCCGATGATCTTACGGAGCGCCCACGGCGGGGAGCCGCGGAACTTGTGTCCGACCGCGTAGTCGAGCCAGAGCATGGGGATACCGACGAAGATCAGCGCGACCAGGTACGGAACCAGGAAGGCACCGCCGCCGTTGGAGTAGGAGACTCCGGGGAAACGCCAGATGTTGCCCAGGCCGATGGCCGAGCCGATGGCCGCCAGGAGGAAGCCAGTCTGGCCGCTCCACGAGTCACGCGCGCGGGGCGCTGATTTGGATGCGGAGGATGACATGAAGTGAAGTCCTTGCATTCGTTTGTATTGGGGATAATGCTCAGTCAGACTATGGCCGTTACACGACGATGTCAGCCACAGTCCACGATACAGAACGTGTTTTTGGCCTCTTTTTGACGTGGTCTTTGCCGACGTGAACGTTCGCAGACGCGCGAACGACGCTCTCCGAGGGCACCCGCGAGCGTCAGGAAACCATCCCGAAGGCGTGGAATAACGCTGCAATCCCAACGACAACGGGCAGCGATGCGATGGTCGTCACGAGGACCGTCCCCTGTGCGATCCGCTCCCCCGCCTTCGCACGAGTAGCCGCGATGTAGGCGTTTTGTGCGGAGGGCAGGGCCGCCATGATGGTGACGGACATGAGGGCAGGGCCGGTGAGACCGAGCAGGATTCCGACGCCGCACGCGATCGCGGGTTGAAGGGCAAGCTTGCCGACGATGGCGCAAGCGGTCGCCGCAGCACCCGAATCGCCACAGGCCGACCGGCGATCCACGAGGGAGGCACCGAAAGACAAGAGGATCATCGGCGGCGCGGCAGCCCCCAGCATGGACGTCGACACGTCGAGCAGCGTCGGCATCGACCACCCCGCCGCAGAGAAGATGAAGCCACACACGGCTGCGATAACCATGGGATTGCGTGCAACGACCCGAGCGATGCCGACCACCGACGGGCGCTGCCCCGACCCAACCAGATCAGCCAGGACGAAAAACATCGGGGTGAAGAACCCCAGCTGAAACACCAGGATGGGCACAACAGCGGAGGCATCATTCAGAACGTAGACGGCGATCGGAATGCCGATATACGCGCCGTTATTGAGGGACGAGGCCATGGCCCCCAAGGCGATTTCCCCGCGCGTCAGGCGCAGGAACAGTCGGGCGACGGCCACGAAGAGGAGCGCTGTTCCCACACCCGATGCTGCGGCCACGACGAGCGGAGCACCGAAGACGCCAGACGTGCCGGTAGAGACGATGGCGTGGAAAAGCATCGCCGGGCTCGCCACCCAATATGTCGCCGACGCGAGGGAACCCGCTGCCTCGGGGCCGAGTGCGCCCCCTCGGCGAGCCGCCCAACCGACGCCGATGATGAGCGCGATCGACAAGACCGACCAGACGATCGATACCATTGGAAAGGAGATCCGTCAGCACCAGGAGGCCACGGCCTCGTCGACCTTGGTGAGGGCCGAGGCGATCGCCATGTGCATGTCCAGGTACTGGTAGGAACCCAGACGACCGCCGAAGAGCACGTTCTTCTCCCCCGCCGCCATGTCGCGGTATGCCGCAAGCGTCGAGCGGTCCGACGGCGAAGCGATCGGATAGTAGGGCTCGTCGCCGGGGCGGGCGAAGCGCGAGTATTCGCGCTGGATGATCGTGTTGGTCGCGCCGCTTCGATCACGCTCGGGGTGCAGGTGCGCGAACTCGTGTATGCGCGTGAAGGGCACGTCGCGATCCGAGTAGTTCATGACGGAGCAGCCCTGGTAGTCGGGCACGTCGACGACCTCGGTCTCGAAGTCGAGGGTGCGCCAGCCGAGCTCGCCGGCCTCGTAGTCGAAGTAGCGGTCGATCGCGCCCGTGTAGACGACCGGAACCTGGCCGACGGTCGCGGCCTTGGAGAACGGCGAGGAAACATCGAAGAAGTCCACGCCCGTGTGGACGGTGATGCGCGGGTGATCGACCATGTTCGCGATCCACGCGCCGTACCCGTTCAGGGGCAGGCCCTCGTAGCGGTCCTGGAAGTAGCGGTTCTCGTAGGTGAAGCGCACGGGCAGGCGGGTAATGATGGAGGCGGCAAGCTCGCGCGGATCTGTCTGCCACTGCTTGGCCGTGTATCCAGCGATGAAGGCATCGTAGAGGGGACGGCCGATCAGGCTGATGGCCTTCTCCTCGAGGTTGCCGGGTTCGCCCGTGATCTCGGCGGCCTGGCGCTCGATGAGCGCGCGGGCCTGCGCCGGCGAGTAGGCGGCTCCGAAGAACTGGTTGATAGTGCCGAGGTTGATGGGCAGCGGGTAAACGACGCCTCGGTAGTTGGCGTAGACGCGGTGGCGGTAGTCGTTGAAGGCCGTGAAGCGGTTGACGTAGGACCACACGCGCTCGTTCGACGTGTGGAAGAGGTGGGTGCCGTAGCGGTGCACCTCGACGCCGGTGGCCTCGTCGATCGACGAGTAGGCGTTGCCTCCGATGTGGTCGCGACGCTCAATGACGGTCACGTTCATGCCGAATCGCTCCGCGGCCTCGCGGGCGAACGTCAGGCCAAAGAAGCCCGATCCAACAACGAGCAGATCCACGCCACTCCCCTTTCACGGTAGTCAGGACAATGGTAGCGGCCCCCACCTGCGGGTGCGTCCGCATGTGATCGACGATGCCGGGGTGTGGACTCGTGGCAACGGCACGCTGGTGGTCACTTATCCTTGTTCCTATCAGCTGATACGCGAGGGAGGCTCGGGTCATGGTGCGCATCGCCATCGTTGAGGACGAGGCCGTCTCACGCCAGCTCCTCGCCGACTACATCGCGCGCTACAGCGAAGAAAACAACGTGCCCTTCGAAGTCACCTATTTCGAGGACGGCGGAGCCATTATCGGCGACTACAAGCCGGTGTACGACATCATCCTCATGGACATCCAGATGACGCACGTGGATGGCATGACCGCAGCGCGCGCGATCCGCGAGGTCGATCAGGAGGTCGTCCTCGTCTTCATCACGTCCGCCGCTCAGTTCGCGATCCACGGCTACCAGGTGGGGGCGCTCTCCTACCTCATGAAGCCGCTGCCCTGGTTCGCGTTCTCGCAGGAACTCTCGCGGTGTCTCGAGACCGTCGCTAAGCGGCGCGGCGCCTCGGTCCTCCTGCAGTCGGGCACGTCGACCCACCGCATCGACGTCGCGGACATCGTCTACGTCGAGTCGATCAAGCACCGCCTGGACGTGCACACGGTCTCCGACACCTACTCGATCACTTCTTCACTGAAGGCCATGGAGGAACAGCTCGCCGGTCACGACTTTTTCCGTTCAAATTCGTGCTACCTCGTGAACCTCGCCCACGTGCGCGGCGTCGCCGACCAGGAGTGCCTCATGACGGGTGGGGACAGCTTGCGCATCTCCCGGCCTCGTAAGAAGGCGTTCATGACGGCTCTGGCGAGCTTCGCGGGCGGAATCCACTGACGTGTTCGACTCCCTGCCGGACATCCCGCGCCTGTTCACCGCCCTGGCCGAATGGGGCGCGGCACTCGTCTACGTGTGTGTCGTCGCGCGCTCGGCGTCCTCCAATGCCCTGAACCCAAACGCCGCTATCCCCCGCTGGCGGCTCGCCGCTGCGGCCGTCGGTGGCCTCGTAGTGCTCGCCGGTGCCCAGGAACTGCTCGGCCGAGCTCCCCTGCCCCTGTGGGTTCCTGGCATGATGACGGCGTACGCCCTCGTGTGGTGCGTGATCCGCGTGGGAACCGCGCTGGACTGGCGCTGGGTGACACACATGAGCGCTCGCGCATTCATCGTGGCTGAGCTCGCAGCCTCCCTCGCGTGGCAGGTCGTCGTCTACTCTCACGCCGACAAGCCCTACTGGCACCCGTTGTCGTTCGGCGGTTTTTCCGCGATTGCGGCGACGTGCTTGGCCGTCGTCTACTTCTTTGAACGGCGCGTCTGCCGCCAGGGGGCGCTGCCCATTCTGCGAGTCTCAGACCTCGCCTCTGGTGTGTTGATCGGCATCGCGATCTTTGCTCTATCCAACCTCAGCTTCGTCTCGACGGCCACCCCGTTTTCCGGGCGCGCGGGGTGGGAGGTCTTCTATATCCGCACCCTCGTGGATCTGGCGGGCTACGCAATCCTCTTCGCGCAGTTCAAGCGCATCCAGCAAAGCGCCACCGAGCGCGAACTTGCGTCCATCCAGGCTTCTCTGGATGCCCAGCAGCACCAGTACCTGGCCGCCAAGGAGGACATGGAGCAGGTGGCGCGAGCTCATCACGACCTCAAGCACCAGGTGGAGGCGATTCGCGCGGAGCTGGACCCGGGACGCGCCGCCGCATCGTTTGCCGAGCTCGAGTCTTCGATCGAGCAGATCGGTCAGCAGTACCACAGCGGCAATCCGGTCCTCGATGTCATCCTCACGACGATCAAGCCCGACACCGTTCGACGCGGCTGGGGTGTCAAATCCATCCAGTGGACGGCCCGCAAGTACGGCGGCCAGGCTGTCACGGATGTGGCAGACCACTGGTTCACGCTGACGGTTCTTCTCCCGTCCACGAATGCCCAGGAGGACTCATGACGATCATAGACACCCCCCGCCTGCGCCTACGTCCCTGGAGCGACGCTGACGCTCCCGCGCTCTTTGAGCTGGCCCGCGATCCCCGCATCGGGATGCTGTGCGGATGGAAGCCCTACGAGCGCATCGACGATGCACACGAGGCGCTGTCGACCTTCCTGGCGGCACCCGACAGCTACGCGGTGACGCTCGGATCGACCGGTGAACTCGTAGGCTCGATCGCGCTGCGCATTGACACAGACTCTCCCGAGGCAAGCGTCGCCGACATCGGGTACTGGATCGGCGCCCCCTACTGGGGCAACGGTTATGCGACGGAGGCGGGGCACGCCATCATCGAGCGCGCGCGTGAGCTGGGCGTCGAGACGATCATCTTGAAATACTTCGACGGAAATGACGCCTCGCGAAGAGTCTCAGAAAAACTCGGCTTTGCATGGCACAAGCGCGAGGAGGACGTGGAATACCCGCTCATCGGCAAGCGCCTGACCGTCCATTGGACGGAGTTGGCGCTGACGGCGCACTGACGGCGTCCCTTAGTTGAAGCCGAGGACCGCCGCCGCGACCTTGTAGCCGCCGCGAACAACCGTCGGCGACGCGTGGCGCACGAGGCCGGCGAGCAGGTCCTGGCGCAGGCGGTCCGTGGCCTCGGGGTTGATCTGATCCATAGTCTCCCAGATCTGTTCCTTGAGGGCCAGGTGCTCGGGGGTGCCCGAGAGCTGAGCCATGACGGAGCAGGCGACGGCGTTGATGCGCAGGTAGTGGACCATGTAGCGCCACAGCTTGTCCTCGACCTCGGCGCGCGGGGGCAGCGCACGGGTCATCGCCTCGTTCACCCGGGCGAGCTGATCCAAGCGCGTGATCATGACCTTCTCATTGACGGACTGGTCGTCGCGGCCGATGAAGTAGTGGTACAGGTCCACGTCCAGGTAGCGGATCGTCGAAATGTAGGGCAGCGGCACGAACGAGTAGAGATAGTCCACGTAGAACGTGTGCTCGGGCATGACCAGGCCGGACGCGCGCACGACCTCGGTGCGCATCGTCAGAGCGTGCATCATCAGGTACTGGTCGTAGCGGCATCGGCGCAGGTCGGCCCAGCCGAAGGTACGTCCGCGAGGCAGAACGTTGCGGTAGCGGATGACGGCCTTGACCGACTTTCCCTGCTTGTCGTAGACGTAGTTGGTGACGAGCAGGTCCAGGTCGCGCCCGGCCTCGCGTTCCTCGCGCAGGACGTCGAGAACGGCGTTCGTTGCGCGTCGGTCCAGCCAGTCATCGGAATCAACGACGCGCACGTGCGTACCGGTGGCGGCGGCGAGCCCGGCGTTCACGGCGCCGCCATGGCCCTTGTTTTCCTGGTGGATAACCCTCACGGAGGGATACCGGGCGGCCCACTCGTCGGCAATCTGGGCGGTGCGATCCTTCGAACCGTCGTTGACGATGATCGCTTCGAGTTCGTCGCCGTATCCGACGAGCGTCGTCAGCGCCCGATCAAGGTAGTCTTCGGAATTGTAGGCGGGCACGATCACCGTTAGCAGCGGCGCGCTCATGGAGTCTCCTCTCGTGAAGTCTCCCCGTAGTTTACTGTGCCGCGCTGGCCTGCGCGTCCTCCGGCGTTGCTTCCTGCTTGAAAATCACCTTAAAGATGGGGAAGAACACCCAGAAGGAGATGGCCGCGTTGATGATCATCGTGACGACATCGGCGACAGTCTCGCCGCCTCCTCCCATCGGCATGGAGCCCGCCGGGTAATCGAAGAGGAAGACCGTGTGGCCGTTGGAGACGCCGACGGGCAGGAACTGGAATGCCGTGTCGACGAGGCTCGTGTGCGCGAATGCCGCCTTGAATGCCGGCATGAGGACCAGCTGCAGCACCGTAATGCCGTTGGAGAGGATGAAGAAGACGATGAACTGGGCTGCCGTGGTGTGCGTGGTTTCGAAGTTCTTCCACCATCGGGTAAGAGCCTGCATGGGTGTTCCTTTTCGTCAGTTGGTTGTACGAGGCCGGGGCCGCGTCATCGGGTCTGGTCGAGTTCGCGCTGGGTGGCCTTGTTGGCGCGGGCGTTGGAGATAAAGCCGAGGGCTGCGCGGGCGATGCCCCGCAGGGGGTGCCCGTTCACGGCCAGGAGGATCGCATCCACCATCTCGGGGCTAGCGGCACCATTGCTCATCTTCGCGATGGCTCGGAAAGGCATGTTGAGGACGAAAAGGATGTTGAGGTCCGGGGTTCCCTTCGCATCCGCCTTCGCTTTGAGGGCGTGAAGCCCCCGTCCGGCGACTCGGGCGAGCCAGGTCTTGGCGCGCGTCATCTCGGACAACGGGTCGGAGGCGACGAGGTCGTCCGTGGGGTGGGCGGTCGGTATCGTCCGTCCCAGCAGGACGGCGAACTCGCCGTTGGTGACGTGCGCGACGTCGGCGCTGAGGTAGTGGCCCAGGGCCGGGTCGATCGGCGAGGGCGTGGTCCCTTCGACCTCGAGGGTGGCGCTCAGCGGCGTGTCGGAGACGTTGCGTCCCACGTGGATCGTCCAGGTTCCTGCCTCTGTTTCCCACGCCGCGCGCGACGTCTCCCAGTGACGGAACGTGTAACGGTCGAAGGGAATCGTCACGCTCACCGACTCTCCGGCCCTGACCTCGATCTTCGTAAAGCCCTTGAGCTCGCGAGCGGGACCGAACACGCCACCGGGGGCGTTCACGTAGAGCTGGACGACCTCGGCACCGTCACGCGTGGAGGTGTTGGTGAGCGTGAGGGTCGCCCCCTCCTCGTTCACGGCGAGGTCGGAGTACTCGAAGCTCGAGTAGGACAGGCCGTAGCCGAAGGGGAAGGCAACGTCGATGCCCGCAGTGGCGAAGTAGCGGTATCCGATAAAGGGGCCTTCGCGGTAGTACGAGAGCGGTCCGGTTGCCGGGTACCAGGCGGCGGTCGGGTGGTCCTCGTAGGAGAGCGCGTAGGTTTCGGCCAGGCGTCCCGACGGATTGACGACACCGGTGAGGACGTCCAACATCGCGCTGGCACCTCCCTGGCCGGTCAGGTAACCGTTGACGAGCGCGGGCACGGCCGGTGCCCACGGCATCTCGACGCTGGCACCTCCGGTTAGGACGACGACGGTACGCGGATTGGCTGCGACAACTGCCTCGATAAGCCGATCCTGGCCCTCGGGCAGGCGCATGTGCGGGCGGTCCAGGCCTTCGGATTCCTCCAGCTCGTCAAGACCCACGTGCACAAGCGCCACGTCGGCGCGCTCGGCGAGGGCGACGGCCTCGGCAATGAGAGCGTCGGTTGTGCCGCCGTGGCGCTTATACCCGCTCGCGTATCCGGCATAGACGAGGCCGCGGGAGGCCTCTCCCCCGGCTTCGAGCAGCTCACGCGGCGATTCGACGCGCGTGGGGTTGACCTGGGAGGAACCCGATCCCTGGAAGCGCGGCGTGTCGGCGAGATCGCCGATGAGGGCGACCCTCGTGCCGGCGCTCAGGGGCAACAGATCGTCGTCGTTACGCAGGAGCGTGATCGCCTCGGAGGCAATGCGCTGTGCTAGCTCGTGGTGCTCCTCGAGGTCGTAGGGCGTAGGCGCGGCCTCGACGGCGCTCGCGCTCGCGATGTTCAGGACTTCCTGGGCGCGCGCGTAGACGTCGGAGGCGTCCAATTGTCCAGCCTCGACGGCCGCGACGATCTGGCGGGCCCCCGCCAGGCCGGGTGCGGGCATTTCGAGGCTGCCGCCGGCGCGCGCGGCCTCGACGGCGCTGTTCGAACCGCCCCAGTCCGAGATGACCACGCCGTCGAAGCCCCACTCGGTGCGCAGGATGTCGGTCAGCAGGTGCTTGTTTTCGTGCGCGTAGGTGCCGTTGACGAGGTTGTAGGAGCTCATGATCGCTCGCGGCTTAGCCGCTCGGCAGACGATCTCGAAGCCAGTCAGGTAGATTTCGCGCATCGTGCGCTCGTCCACGATGGAATCCGAGGCCATGCGGCGCAGTTCCTGAGAGTTGACGGCGAAGTGCTTGGGGCAGGCAGCGGTACCCGTGGATTGGATTCCTTCGACGAGGCCGGCGGCCATTCGCCCGGCAAGGATCGGGTCCTCGGAGAAGTACTCAAAGTTGCGTCCACACAGGGGCGAGCGCTTGATGTTCAGGCCGGGACCGAGCAGAACGTCCACGCCAAGGCTGCGGGCCTCCACCCCCAGCGCCTCGCCCATCTCGCGGGCCAGGTCGGGGTTCCAGGTGGCCGCGAGCGCGGAGGCCGTCGGGAAGCAGGTTGCCTTCTCGGGCTGGGCGATGCCCAGGTGATCAGCATCCCCGAGCTGGCGGCGAACACCGTGGGGACCGTCGCTCATCACGAAGGAGGGAACGCCCGCCGCCCGGATCGGGCGAGAGTCCCAGGCGCTCGAGCCCGACAGGAGCGCCGCGGCTTGCAGGAGGGTGAGATCGTTGGCGTCCGTCAGTGCTGCGTGTTCCATCGTCGTGAACTGCCTTTCGTGCTCCATCGCGGGTATCGTCGATGGTTCCAGTGTGGGTCACGGGCGCTCCTTTCAATCGACCGTGCGCATGATTTGTCGTTTGCGGGGCCTGTTCTGCACGTCCGTGGCCTTTTGTCACTGAGATAAGATGGTTGTATGAGAGACACCGAGGTCCCCACGCGCGGCAAGAACGAGTCCGCATCTGGCCGCGCTGTCTTTGTCGACATCGACGGGACCCTGTGCGATTCACGCCAGCGAATCCCAGAATCAGCGCTCGAAGCTCTCGCCCAGCTCCGGGCGCGAGGCCACCGACTCTTCGCGTGCACGGGACGCTCCGCTCCCGAGGTCTACCCGCGCTTCTGGGAGGTCGGCTTCGAGGGGCTCGTCGGCGGAGCCGGAGGATACGCCTGCGTCGGGAACCGGGTACTCGTTGACGAGCGCATGCCCCGCGAGCACGTCGATGTGTTAACTGCCCTGTGGGAGGATCTCGATGCCTTCTACATCTGGCAGGGCCCCGACCAGATGGGACCTTCCGAGGGATACCTCGACTTCTTCGTCCCCCGCGCGGGCAAGCATCCCGAGGACTGGATCGAGTACGCCCAGTCGATTACCCCCTTTATCGTGGACATCGACGGTGGCGCATTCACCAAGGTCACAGCATATGTCCCGCCCGAGAAAGCATCGATGGAACGGGTCAGCGCAGCGCTACCGGCCGGCTATCGCGCGATCATCGGCTCCGTCGGCGCCGCAGGCTACGTCCCCTTCGAGGTCGTTCCCGCACATCTGTCGAAAGCAGTCGGCATCCGCGCGATCTGCGACCACGTGGGCATTCCGCTCTCCCGGACCGTCGCGCTCGGCGACTCCAACAACGATGTCGAGGCCGTGGCAACGGCCGGCCTCGGCATCAGCATCGGAGACGACTGCGAGGCCCTCGTTGACGTCGCGGACATCGTCGCCCCCGCCGTAGCCGATGACGGCCTGGCCTGGGCGCTGCGCGCCGCCGGACTGACGGCAGACGAGCGCACGGGGAGCCAAGGCCTCGGCGATGCGCGGTGAGCGGGTCACTGCAGCGCTGGCTGCACCATCCCCTCACCCGTAACTCCGCCTTCATGCACCTGTGGGCGGGTCAAACCGCCGCGCAGGTGGGTTTCCAGGTCGGCACGCTGGCCACCTCGGCCATCGCGATCACCGTGCTGCACGCGAGCGAGACCCAGATCGGCGTTCTGTCGGGACTGCAGACCCTCGCGTTCCTCCTCGTCGGCCTGCCGGCGGGCGCGTGGGTAGACGGGTGGCGCAAGCGCCGCGTCATGATCGTCGCAAACCTCGCGCGCATCACGGCCCTCGTATCGATCCCGATCACCTACGTGTTCTCCTCGCTGACGCTCACCCACCTCATGGTCGTCGCGGCGCTCCTGGGTCTGTCAACCGTGTTCTTCGACGTCGCCTATCAGTCCTACGTTCCCATGATCGCCTCGAAGCGCTACATCGGGGCAGCCAACGGGCGACTCGAGGCCTCCTATCAGGTGGGGCGCGCGGGAGGCCCGGGACTGGGCGGATGGCTTCTCGGTGTCATCGCCCCTCCCCTGGCATACCTGCTGACGGCGTCCACCTATGTCTGCTCCACGTGGGCGATCTGGCGCATCCGCACCCCCGAGCCTCGTCCGGCCCATTCCGATGCGTCCCTTCGTACCCAAATCCTCGAGGGGCTGTCGTTCGTGCGCGGGCAACGCCTCCTCTTCCCGCTCTTCTCCTGCATCGCGTGCGCCGCGTTCGCCGGAGCGGGCGTTCAGGTGCTCCTGCCCATCCTCGTGCTACGCACCCTCGGCATGAGCGCGACACAGCTCGGGCTCCTCCTCAGCGCGGGTGCGATCGGCGGGATCCTCGGTGCGCTGACTCGACCTGCGTGGATCTCGCGCCTGGGCATCGGGCGCTGCATCGTGTCAACCAACATCGTCGGCGTCACGATTCTCGCGGTCCAGCCAGCCTCCGTGCATGTTCCCGCTGCTGCCGCGTGGATCATCGCCGCCGCCGGCGTCATCTCCTCCTACTTCCTGACGATCTACAACGTCACCCAGATGAGCCTGCGCCAGGAAATCTGTCCGCCCGACATGCTCGGCCGCATGAACGCGATCTTTCGATTCGCGGTCTGGGGCGTCATGCCCCTCGGTTCCTTCGTCGCCGGCATCGTTGCCGCCCACACCGGGATCGAGGCTGCGATGTATCTGTTCACGGCGCTCGCCGTCGCCGCTGGTATCGCCATGGCATTCACCCCGGCTGCCCGAATCCGAGGCTCCAGCGCCTCCCCAACCATCTCATAATGTGACGCGCTCGGTGGCCGCAATTGTGCCCATTCGTGCACGGTCGCGATACCATAATTGTGAGGCAAACCGCAACGGTTTCGGTGACTGAGCCAAGGAGGACACCATGGACACCGCAACGACCCTCGTCGAAGCCCTGGGCGGCTGGGACAACATCTCCAATCTCGAGGCGTGCATTACGCGCATCCGCCTGGACGCAGCCAACACCGACCTCATCGACGAGGCCAAGCTGCGCGAAGCCGGAGCCTTCGACGTCGTTATCGTTGGCGACGCCGTGCAGGTCGTCATGGGCCCCGACTCCGAGGACCTTGTCGAGCAGATGAACGCGAGCAGGTGACCTTTCTCGTTCGCGCACCTTTCAGCGCGCACGTCCTGCCACTGGCCGAGGTACCGGATCCCGTCTTCGCCAGTGGCGTCGTCGGGGACGGCCGCGCGCTTCTTCCCCATGCCGACGCATCGTGCGTCACGGTGCGCTCCCCCATCGCCGGCGTCGTCACGAAGCTCAAGTCACACGCTGTAATCGTCACCTCGACGCGCGGGGTATCTATCCTCATCCACCTGGGGATCGATACCGTGGGACTGCGAGGAAAGGGTTTCGCACCCCTCGTCGACGAGGGGGACATCGTCGAAGTCGGCAGGCCGCTCATCCACTGGGACCTCATGCCAGTTCAGGAGGCACACCTCTCCCCCTGTGTGCCCGTCATCGTCGTGAACCCATCGGGCGTGCAGGTATGCCAAGATTATGACGAGGACGCCACCTCGGTGGACGCACTCGCTCCCCTTTTCTCAACTCCGGACGGTGAGTGATCACTGCTCCGACCAATAAGCCCCGCGACTCTTACGAGTCGCGGGGCTCATTCGTAGGGGCGCTGGACTGCGTCAGTTGACGCTGCCGCGGAGCAAAGCGAACAACGACGTGAGGCGCTCGTCCGTGGGCAGGTCCTCGATCGCGACTTCATCGCCGTCGGAGTCGCACAGCGGCACACACCAGTTCGGATACTGATCCGCACCCGTGCCCGGCATGTTCTGCGGGCGCACGTCTCCAACCGCGTCCACGAGGGACGCCACTACAAGCTTCGACGGGGTCTTCGCGACGTAGCGGTACAGCCCCTCAACGATCTCACGCTCGCTGGGCTCCGCGCCGTCGATACAGCCGTACTCGAGCAGTCGGGCGGCGACCTGTTCGAGTTCAAGGCGATCGCCTGCGCGCACCGTCTCGATGTCGTCCGTCAGCAGACCGAGCTCGGAACGCAGGGTCGTCTGAATGCCACGAATGTAGCCGAGGGTGGGCGGTAGGTCATGGATGTTGACGGCTGCCAGAGCGCGATCGCGGTAGTGCTCGGGACGCAGCGGCCAGCCGCCGCCCTCCTTTTCAAACCACACGACGGAAGTGCCGAGGACACCACGCTCGCGCAGGTAATCGCGCACCCACGGCTCCACAACGCCGAGGTCCTCGCCGATCACGACGGCACCCGCGCGCTGGGCCTCCAGCAGGATGACGCCCATCATGGCCTCATGGTCGTAGTACACGTAGGTACCTTCGGTGGCAGCGCACCCGTCCGGAATCCACCAGAGGCGGAACATACCCAGGATGTGATCGATGCGCACCGCACCGGCGTTGGCCAGGGCGGCACGGACCATGTCACGCAGCGGCAGGTAGCCCGACTCCGCGAGGCTACGCGGCGACCACGGCGGCTGCGACCAGTTCTGTCCCTGCTGGGAGTAGACGTCCGGCGGAGCACCCACGCTCATGCCGCTGGCAAAGAGCTCGGGACGGCTCCACTTTTCGGAACCGTAGGGATGCACGCCGACTGCCAGGTCGGCCATGATGCCAATCTCCATGCCGACCTCACGCGCCACATGCTGGGCATGCTCGAGCTGCTCAGCGGCGACCCACTGGCACCACTGGTAGAAGTCGACGCGATCAGCGAGCTCGAGGCGCTCAAGCTCGACGCGAGGCGCAGAGGAACGAGCCAGATCCTCGGGCAGTTCGATCGTGCCCTCGCGCTCAACGAGGGCGCACCACAGCGCATAGTTGGACAGCTCCGAACCGCCACGCTCGATAAAGCGATCCAGCTGGCTCTGGCGGTGGTAGGAACGCGGAGCGGCGAAGATAACCTCAAGGGCCTCGCGCTTGGCCTCCCACGAGCGATCACGGTCGATCAGGTCCTCGCGGGTGGCGAACTGGCGGGTCTCGTCGCTCAGCCGCTCGATGGCTGCGCGCGAGGCCTGGGGCAGCGAGGCGTACTCCTCGATGCTCTCGGGGCGAATGTAGATCGGGTTGAGCCACCGACGCGACACCGGCAGGTAGGGGGAGGTCTCCAGCGGGGACACCGGCTGCGATGCATGGACCGGATTAACGAGCAGGAAATCGGCCCCCTTATCCGCGCACACGGCAGCCAGGTCAGCCAGATCGGCGGCATCGCCAATGCCCCACGAGGAGGCTGAGCGCGTCGAGTACAGCTGAGCGTTGACGCCCCAGACGCGGCGCGAGGACTCCAAGAGAGGCAGCGACAGCGTATTCGGCACGATAATGAGGGTCGCGGATTCCACATGCCCGCCCTCGACAGTCGCCACGAGGCGATGCCAGCCGAGCGGCAGCCAATGCGGCACGTCGAAGGTCGCGCGACCGACGAGCTCGCCGTCGATCATGCGCGGCGGAACGTAGCGATCGACCTGATCGCACGCGCCCTTACGACCGTCCTCCAGCACCCACTGGACGTTCACCCACGAACCATCCGGCACGTGCACCGGGAACATGTAGCCGCCACCCTGGCGGGCGACGATCGTCGGAGGAAGGGTACGACGCCATTCGCGTTCCTCGGTCAGGCGCTGAGCCTCGTGCACATCGCCCACGGTGGAAGATTCGTCGAGGGGCAGACCGAGGGCACCAAGAACCTTCAGAAGAGTGGACGCACTCACGCCCACCCAATTCCCGTACCAATTCCAGAATCCGGTGGCTATGCCATTAGCGTCAGCGATACGGCGCAGCTCATCAATATTGTCAGATGCGGGTGCGTGAATATCCACGAAAAAGCCTTCTACGTTGCGGGCTGATATTACCTTTATATTAAGCGTGGACGCGCTGCGACAAAGACTCCGCGGGCGTGTCATGGGCCACGCTGCGAAGGTCTGCGATCATCGCCGCAGCCACATCGTCGGACTGAGCGCCGCACACGATTTGCACAACGTCGCCGGAGCGCACGACGGCCAATACTCCGTCCACGCGCAGCGCCGCCTCATCGACGTCCCGCTGAGATTTCACCTGAATTCGGATACGCATCGTGCAGGGTTCTACCTCGAGGATGTTGAGGTGTCCACCCAGCGCGTCGATGAGCATTTGTTCAATCGCCATCGGAGCCCCTTTCGCGCCATAGGAAATTTGCGATTCCTGTCACATAGTAGATGTGACCTGCGCAAAAGGCAAGTGAGATCCATAACGTGAGCGATTCTCAGGCAAACAACCACTGACAGGTGCCCATCTCTCAATGCGCAGCTACAATCCAAGGCTCTGTCAAACTTATCCCCCGCCCTAACACCGCGACACGACACCGTGCAGTGCACCCACCGCTACGCAGCATGAGGGGGAGGATCACCAGATCCTCCCCCTCATGCTGTCCGAATCAGTCGCGCGTCAGCTTGCGGTGCGTCACGCGGTGCGGGTTCGCAGCGGCCTCGCCCAGGCGGGCCACCTTATTCTTTTCGTACGCCTCGAAGTTGCCTTCGAACCAGTACCAGTTGTCGGGTGCCTCCTCAGTCCCCTCCCACGCGAGGATGTGGGTGGCGACGCGGTCGAGGAACCAGCGGTCGTGAGTGATGACAA
>OFCU01000235.1_pt1 | contig 25421 bp, 17 predicted proteins | sample 1520851 | NCBI WGS metagenome assembly OFCU01 (sample SAMEA2699040, study PRJEB24076) | metagenome | reverse complement strand
CATCAGATGCGGCTTGCAGACACGGCTTGATATGGGACCACACGGTATTCCACGTAGTTGCAAGTTGTCGGGCCAGGCCAGCGATGGTGGCTCCCTCGATCCTTTTCTATTCTGTCGCGCACCTGAGCGAGCAGGTTATCGCCGGGAATCGGCTCTACACTGCCCCGGATCCCGACAGCTTCATCTTCGCCATCATCATCTCGTCAATGCTCATGACGTGGCAGATGACGATCGGGGGACGCCTGGAATCACGACTTCGATTTGCGAATAAAGTGGTCTGGAACACCCTGCCTCTACCCGCGGTATCGGACAAGCAGCGCACCGCCATCATCGCCGCCGGCCAGGGCGTCCTGGAGGCACGCGCCGAGCAGCCGGAGGTGAGCCTGGCCGACATGTACAACCCGTTGGCGATGGCCCCGAGCCTGCTCAAGGCTCACCGGGCCCTCGATCGCGCGGTCGACCGAGCTTTCGGGGCGCGCAAGGCCCTGGAAACCAACGAACAGCGCCTCGCGATTCTCTTCAAGCGCTACCAGGAGATGACCGCAACAGAGAGCTGAGCGCACATCTTTCGACCGAGAGACCCACACAGAGACAGGCGGGCGGGCCGCGCTTTCGCCCGACCCGCCCGTCTCAGTAACAGCACTCAGTGCTTGGCGACGCTCACTGCAAGCTTGTCGCCGGCCTCGACCTCAAGCGACAGAGCAAGGGTCTCGGCGGCGATCATGTCGCGCCAGGCCTCCACATCAGCCACGTGATCGGAGGGCACCGTCAGCGACAGGTTGATGCGGTCCGCGATGTGCAGGCCGGCGTTCTTACGCTCGTCCTGAACGGCGCGCACGACGTCGCGGGCGTAGCCCTCGGCCTCAAGCTCGGGGGTCAGCTCCGTATCGAGCACGACGAAGGTGCCCGAGGCGAGCACGTCCGCGACCTGGCCCTCGGCGGCGTCCACGGAGGTGGACACCGAGAACATGTCGCCCGTGAGCACCAGCGGCGCCCCATCCAGCTCGACGGAGGCGAAACGGCACTCGCCGTCCACGACCTCCCACTCACCGGACTTCTGAGCCTTGAACAGCTGGCTCGTCAGCTTACGGACAGCCGGATCGAAGGCGCGCGGGTTCAGCGCCAGCTCGGTGCGGACGCTCAAGCCAGAGTCCTGCGGTGCGGAGAACACCACGGACTTCACATTCACCTCGGAGGCGATCAGATCCGCGAAGGGCTCCAGCGCAGCGAAGTTCTCCGACACGACCAGCAGCGAGGCCAGCGGCTGGCGCACGCGCAGCTGGTGCGTCTTGCGCAGCGCGTGGGCTGCCGACACGATCGAACGAACCTCATCCATCGCGGCGACCAGCTCGGGGGCGTCCACGGCCTCGTCGATGACCGGGAAGTCGACGAGGTGCACGGATTCGCCGCCCGTCAGGCCGCGCCAGATTTCCTCGCTCAGCAGCGGCAGCAGGGGCGCCGCCAGCTCCATAAGCGTCACGAGAGCGGTGTACAGCGTGTCGAACGCTGCGCTGTCCTCGTCCCAGAAGCGCTGACGCTGGGTACGCACGTACCAGTTCGTCAGAACATCCAGGTACTCGCGGATCGCCTCGCACGCGCCGGCCACGTCGTAGCCATCCAGGGCGCCCCGCACGTCCTCAACGAGGGTGCGGGTGTGGGCCAGCAGGTAGCGGTCCATCTGCGCCAGCGCGGACACGGCCTCGGGCGACGACAGATCGATGCGCGAGGCCTCGTACCCCTCACCCTTGTTGCAGGCGCCCGCGTACAGCGTGAAGAAGTAGTACGTGTTCCAGATGGGCAGCAGCACCTGACGCACCGTGTCGCGGATCGACTCCTCCTTGACGATCAGGTTGCCGCCGCGCACGACCGGGCTCGACATGAGGAACCAACGCATCGCGTCGGAGCCGTACTTGTTGAACACCTCGGCCACGTCCGGGTAGTTACGCAGCGACTTACTCATCTTCAGGCCGTCGTCACCCAGGACGATGCCGTGGGAGACGCAGGAGCGGAACGCGGGGCGATCGAAGAGCGCGGTCGCCAGGACGTGCAGCGTGTAGAACCAGCCGCGCGTCTGACCGATGTACTCGACGATGAAGTCGCCCGGGTAGTGGTTCTCAAACCACTCCTGGTTCTCGAACGGGTAGTGCACCTGCGCGAAAGGCATCGAGCCGGACTCGAACCAGCAGTCGAACACGTCGGAGATACGACGCATCGTCGACTTGCCCGTCGGGTCGTCCGGGTTCGGGCGCGTGAGCTGATCAATGAAGGGACGGTGGAAGTCCGTGACCTTCACGCCGAAGTCAGCCTCGAGCTCCGCGATGGAACCGTAGACGTCCGTGCGCGGGTAGGCCGGATCGTCCGAGACCCACACGGGGATCGGCGCGCCCCAGAAGCGGTTACGCGAGATCGACCAGTCGCGGGCACCCTCCAGCCACTTGCCGAAGATACCGTCCTTGGTATGCGCGGGAGTCCAGGTGATCTCCTGGTTGAGCTCCACCATGCGGTCGCGGATCTCGGTGACGCGGACGAACCACGAGGACACGGCCTTGTACATGAGGGGCTTGCGGCAGCGCCAGCAGTGCGGGTAGGAGTGCACGTAGGACTTCTCGCGCACCAGCACGGCGCGGATCTCGGGAGCACGGCGCGCGATCGGGCCACCCTGCTCGCGCAGGTCGGCGACCACGTAGCGGTTCGCGTCGAAGATCTGCATACCCTCGTAGTCGCTCACCTCGGAGGTGAAGATGCCGCCCTCATCGACGGGCAGGACCACGCCGATGCCGTACTCCATGCACGTCCACATGTCGTCCTCACCGAAGGCGGGAGCCTGGTGGACGAGGCCGGTGCCGTCCGTGGTCGTCACGTAGTCGGCGGCGATGATCGACCAGCCGTTGGGGCCGGGGGCGCCACCCTCAGCGCGACGCTCGGGGGTGTCGAAGTAGTCGTAGATCGGGTGGTAGTGGATGCCCACCAGCTCCGAGCCCTTGTAGGTGGCCACGACGGTGGGTTCCTCGCCCAGCTCCTTGGCGTAGGCAGGGATCAGGTCGGTAGCGATGAGGACACGCTCGCCCGCGAGGACACCCTCGTGGTCGGCAGCCACCTCAACGAGGGAGTACTCGATCTCCGGGCCCACGGCGACGGCCGAGTTCGAGGGCAGGGTCCAGGGCGTGGTCGTCCAGATGAGGGCCAGCTCGGGGCGCGCCGAGTCCTCGCGCAGCTTCTGTTCGAGACGCAGGCCCACCGTCACCGTGTTGTCGGTGCGGTCCTGGTACACGTCGTCGTCCATCTTGAGCTCGTGGTTGCTCAGGGGCGTGCGGTCGTTCCAGCAGTAGGGCAGGACGCGGTGGCCCTGGTAGGCCAGGCCCTTGTCGTAGAGCTGTTTGAACGCCCAGATCACGGACTCGGTGTAGGACATGTCGAGCGTCTTGTAGTCGTGCTCGAAGTCCACCCAGCGCGCCTGGCGGGTGACGTATTCTTCCCATTCCTTCGTGTAGCGCAGGACGGAGGAGCGGCAGGCGGCGTTGAACGCCTCGATGCCGACGCCACCCTCGCGGGTGATCTCGGTGACGTCCTCGATGCCGAGCTGACGCTGGGCCTCGAGCTCGGCGGGCAGACCGTGCGTGTCCCAGCCGAAGCGGCGCTCGACGCGGTGGCCCTTCATGGTCTGGTAGCGGCCCACGACGTCCTTGACGTAGCCGGTCAGGAGGTGACCGTAGTGGGGCAGGCCGTTGGCGAAAGGCGGGCCGTCGTAGAACACGAACTCGTTGGAGCCATGCTCGCCGGCGTCGCGCATCTCAATGGACTTGCGGAAGGTGTCGTCGCTGGCCCAGAACGCCAGGGTACCCTCTTCCATCGTGGGGAAGGAAGGGCTGGGGTCCACCTCGTCTTGCCGGTGGCGGGGGTAGAAGCCGTGCTTCGTCATGAGTGTCCTCGTCTCGCGCCTATACAGGGACGAGGACCGGCGTCGCCAGCACCCGCGGTACCACCCCGCTTGCCGCTCCCTCGCCGGGCGCGGCCGCTTCGTTGGGGCTGTGTCGGGCCCTCCCGTCCGGTTCTACTGGAGGGGACGAGGCCATGGCTGGCTGTCGCGTTCCTCTTTCTTCCGGATGCTCCCCGGTGATACCCCGCGGCAGCGGGCCGGATCGTAGCGAAAAACCAGTGTAGCGAAGAAACTCGCGAGCGCCCACTGGGCGGAGCGTCTGTCTGCACACAGCGCGACTGCGATCACTTGGCGTCGCGGGCGCGGGTCGCCGTCTCGTGCGCCTTGTTCGGCGAGTGCTCGCGGGTGCTTGGGGCTCCTGCCCTAGAGTTGTGGGGTGAGTGTGATGGAGACGAAACGCCCTGCGCGTCCCTGGGGTGCGCTTGTCGGCGCGCTTGTGTTGGTGGCGCTGATTGGCGTGTGGGCGGCGCAGGGAACCCTGGCCGGATCGGGTGTGCCCGTTGGTCGCGCGGCGACGATCGCGGTGGGCATGACCCTGCAGGCGATTCCCTTCCTGCTGTTGGGCGTGTTCGTCGCCGAGCTCATCGAGGCTTTCGTCTCCCCCGCTCTGATCGCGCGCGTGTTTCCGACGAACCCGGTGGCGTCCGTATTGACCGCTCTCGTCGCGGCTTTCCTTCTTCCGGTGTGCGATTGCTCGGCGGTGCCGATCTTCCGTTCGCTGTTGCGCAAGGGCGTTCCACTGTCGGCGGCGACCACTCTCATGCTGGCATCCCCCGCGATCAATCCCCTGGTGATCGCATCGACGTATTACGCGTTCGGCTCGTGGGCGATTGTGGGCGCGCGTATCGGCCTGAGCATCATCGTCGCCGTGTCGGTGGGCCTGTCGATGCTAGCTTGCCCACCGAGCGCCCGGCGCGAGGACGCTCACGTCCATGACGGGGACTCGTGCGGATGCGACGGCGGTTGCGAGGTGCCGGATCGCTCGTTCTCTGGCGTCCTTGGCGCGACCGGCCACTCCTTCGGGCGGATTCTGCCCTACCTGCTGGGCGGTGTGGCCGCATCAACAGCGGCGCAGGTCTTCTGGCCGGTGTCTACTCTGCTCGCGGGCTTGCCGGCGCCCGGTGCGTTGGCACTCATGATGGCGGCGGGCTTCGCCCTGTCGCTGTGTTCCTCGTCCGACGCGGTGATCGCGCGTTCGCTGGCCTCCCTCGCGCCGCAGGGCGCACTCATGGGGTTCATGGTCTACGGCCCGATGATGGACGTGAAGAACGTGGCGCTGCTGTCCTCGCAGTTCCGCGGAGCGTTCGTGCTTCGCCTGTTCGCGACCGTCACCGGCGTCGCCGCCGCCGTCATTGGTGGCGCCTGGTGGATGGGGGTCCTCTCGTGAAGCTCATCGACCGCATCGCCCCCGTCCTCGAGTCGCTCTCCCTCGCATCCCTCGGAGGCGTGCTGCTGTGGCTCGCCATGTCCGGCCGCTACGCGTCCTTCGTGCCCCCGTCGGCACGCCTGGGCATCATCGCGTCCAGCATCGGCCTGTTTGCCTGCGCGCTCGCCCTCTCCGCACGCATCGACGCCGGCGAACACAACAGCCCCGACACGGCCACCTCCTACCGGGCCACCACGCGCGGCCTTGTCGCCCTCCTGGCAGCAGCCCTGCTCATCCTCCCCTTCCGTGTCTCCCCCTCCGAGCTGGCCGCGGGCGCGATTGGCGCACGCCCCAGCTCCGGTGGATCCACCATCGACGCGGGCGCCGACGATTCCTCCGAGGACACCCCCGGGGACTCCGACAGCGCAGCGAACGGGGGCACACACCCAGCCACCGGGAGCGGCAGCCAGAACGCGGGTGCGGGGCAGGCCTCGCCGAGTGGGAAGCTGGAGCTGACGACCGACAACTTCTACTCCCAGGTGGAGGGGCTGATCGCCAACGGACGCGCGCACGATGGTCAGCGCGTTGAACTCACTGGCTTCGTCCTCAGCCCCGAGGCTGCGAGCGCCCAGGCGTCGATTCCGCGCGTGACGGATGAGGAGAGCTTTGCGGTGGCGCGTATGGCAATTTGGTGTTGTGCGGCGGATGCGTATCCGGTTGGTTTTGCGGTGCGGTGGGCTGGGCCTGCTCCTGCGGCGGATAGCTGGGTGCATGTGAGCGGTACGTTGCGTGTGCGCGGTGGGAAGGCGCTGGTCATTGAGGCTGATTCGGTGACGCCGGCGCAGACGCCGAATCCGGAGTTCGTGGTTCAGACGCGCTAAGGCCATGAGACGACGATCCGGGCGTCGGCTCATATGTCCAAACAGTCCCGCGCGCGGTCAGATATGCGTATACTCTCATACATCGGATCAACAGTTACATGCCAAGGGTCGCCATGTTCCGCAACGCTCTCGCCGCCACACTCACCTTCTCCTGCGTGCTCGCGATGAGCGCCTGCGTTCCCAAGACCACTGCGCCAGAGGCAGCACCATCCCCGGCGACCACGACGACACCTACGCCCACGACACCGAGCGCACAACCCGCCTCCCCGTCGCCGAGCACCGTAGCTCGCGACCCCCTCGAGGACAAACCGATGCACGGACTCATCATCAGGGACTCCCTCGTCGACCCCTATCACCCTCGCGGAAATGACTCACGCTTCCGAGCAATCGACCCCACCACGGGGCAGGTGGTTGCCATGCGCATATTTCGATCGAAGCCTGTCGACGAAAACGACGATTTCATCACTGGCCACGACTGTGCCTTTAACGACTGCTATTCCCGTGATTATTCGTACCACACGCGCATATGGGCCAAGAGTTTGACATCTGCCGAGCACGTCGGATACTACGATACCGACGACAACATCACGGACGTATCTGCCATGGTGCCGCTCCTCGACACAGACGCTCATTATTACGATAGCTCCCCAACCTTCTCAGCCGACAATTACTTCTACTTTATGCGGGAATGCCGTGAAGATGACGGCACACGCTCAATGTATTATCGCGTCGCAATCGGCAGCACAACGCCGGAACTCGTGCTCACTATCGAACCGTCAGACCCACAAGATCGTTATCTCCATTTGCTGGCTGGAACGGATCTCACGACGGACATAGGTACGGGATGGGCGCAAGGAAACGACGTGAACCACCTGTGCGCAGGCATCAACTCGAGCATCTCAAAAGATAACAAGTGCTTCGACATAGACGACGACCTAGGGATCTTCAGCTACACCGCGACGGACAACACTACTCGCACCAAGTTGGTGCCGGGCTACTACCACGAGGCAAAGAGCATCTACAAACCCTACGACGACCCGAGAAAGTATCGACTGTTCGACGGCTACAGGATTATCGTCAGTCCCGACGCTCAGCAACTCGCGTTTGTCATGTGGGACAAAACGCACACAGACTATTACCTTCACATCCTCAACGTTGATGGGACCGGCGATCACACGATCCCCGTCGTGGATGACGGTATCAGCGGCTATGGTCCAGTCGCCTGGCTCGACTGATTCCACCATTCGTGCGAGACGAACGCAGACTCCACGATCCACGTCTCTTATGAGAACACATGGATGTTGAGACGGGTGGAGCGACGCGCGCAGAGGTGGAGCCGTTCATCATCGATGCTGATTCGGTTGACGTGACCGAGGATCCAAATCCGGAGTTCGTGGTTCAGACGCGCTAAATACACAGTTAATAGTGTTCTAGATCACTTTGATTGTTTATGTCCGTTACCTCGGACACAAAATAGCGCGCGTACGGTGAATGAAGCGCACACGGCAGGCGCGGGCGCATCACCACACCTTCAAGGATGAAGACATGTCATCGACAACCACACTCACACCCCGCGAAAAGCAAGCGAGGCGCTACGCAACGACTCTCGCCCTGATCGCCACCCTCGGCCCCTTCTTCTACGGATTCGAGGGCATGGTCCTCAACGCCGCCATCAAGGCCGTGGGATCCACCTTCGAGCTCGGACCGATCCTGCAGGGTGTCGCCGGTGCCGCCGGCGTCATCGGCGGCCTGATCGGTGCCCTGGCCGCAGGACGCATCTCCGACAAGATCGGCCGCAAGACCACGCTCATGTGGGTCGGCCCCTTCCTCCTCTTCGAGGCCCTCCTCGGGCCCATCTCTCCCCTCCTGGGCGGCTTCGGCTACCCCTTCCTCCTCCTGACCCGCATCGTTGGCGGCATCGGCTTCGGCGCGGCAACCACGGTCGCCCCCGGCTACGTCGCTGAGATCGCTCCCGCTGAGATCCGCGGGCGCCTCATCGGCTTCCGCCAGCTCGCGATCATCCTGGGCTTGTTCTTCGCCGGCCTCATCAACACGGCGGTCGTCTCGATCACGGGCGGCGCCGCTAAGCCGGCGTTCGGCGGGCTCATGACCTGGCAGGTCCTCTTCGCGTGCCTCATCATCCCGGCCCTCCTATTCGTCATCTTCACGGCGAAGATTCCCGAGTCTCCCCGTTACCTCGTCTCCGTGGGTCGCACCAAGGAGGCCGAGAAGATCCTGGCCAAGCTGTGCGGCGAGGAAGACCCCGCAGACCGCGTCGAGGCCATCACCCAGTCGCTGACGATCACGGGCGGCGCGAAGCTGTCGATCGGACAGATCCTATCCTCGCAGTGGCGCGGCCTCGTGTTTGTCGGCATGGCGATCGCAGCGTTCCAGCAGCTCACCGGCATCAACGGCGTCTTCTTCTACTCCAACTCCCTCTTCGCGGCCGTCGGCTTCACCGAGTCAATGGCCCTGGCCCAGACCCTGCTCATCACCGCCTTCAAGATCGTCGGCGTCCTATCGGGCATCATGCTGGTGGACCGCGTGGGCCGCAAGCGCATGCTGATCTACGGAGGCACCCTCATCTTCGTGTCGCTGGGCATCGTGGCCACGGTCTTCACGGTCGCCCCCACCGTTGACGGCAAGCCGGACGTCGCAGACTCTCCCGTCCTGGCATTCCTGGCGGTCGCGGCCCTGTGCACCTTCCTCCTCGGCTTCACCTCCTCGTGGGGCCCCATCTTCTCCATCGTCATGGGCGAGATGTTCCCCAACTCGATCCGCGGTGGCGCCATGTCGCTCGCCTCGGGCGCCGACTTCCTCGTCAACTTCCTGGTTGTCCTCCTCTTCCCCTTCCTCATCGGCTGGTCGCCCGCCGGCACCTACTGGATCTACTGCGCCTTCGGTGTCCTCGCGGTCATCTTCACGGCGAAGTTCCTCACCGAGACCAGCGGCGCTGAGCTTGAGGACATGGACAAGGTCGTCACCCAGAAGTGAGCGCCCTCCCCTCCTATTTCAACGACGAAAAGGCACTGCAATGACTGATACGACTCGGGATATTCCCGACAACGTGCGCAACGTCCTGGTCATCATGACCGACCAGCACCGCACCGACACAATCGGCTGCCTGGGCAACCCCCACGCACGCACCCCCGTCATCGACGCGATGGGCGAATCGGGCTTCGCCTTCACACACTGCTTCACCCCCACGGCTATCTGCACGCCGGCGCGCGCCTCGCTGCTCACCGGTAAGCGCCCGGGCAAGCACCAGGTGCTGGCCAACCCCGAATGGAACATCGCCTACCAGGTCTCGATCCCCGAGGGGACATGGACGTACACGCAGGAGCTGCGCGACGCCGGATACAACGTCGGCATCGTCGGCAAGTACCACTGCGGCTACAACCTGCCCGACAGGTTCGGCGCGGACGACGACACCTACTGGGGCGCCGAAAACCCGGTAGCCAACGAGAAGTACGTCGCCTGGCTTGAGGCCAACAACCTCCCGCCCGTGCGCGCACACGACCTGTGGCGCGGCAAGCTGCCCGGCGGGCGCGACGGCCACATCATCGCCGCGCGCCTGGATCAGCCCGAGGAAGCCACCTTCGAGCGCTTCCTGGCGGACCGCGCGATCGAAAAGCTGCGCGAGTACGCGGCCGACTGGAAGGACTCGGGCCAGCCCTTCTGCCTCGACGTGCACTTCTTCGGACCCCACCTTCCCTACTTCCTGCCGGACGAGTGGTTCGACCTCATCGATCCAGACGACGTCGAGCTGCCGGAAAACTTCGGCGATTCCCTCATCGGCAAGCCCCCGATCCAGGAGAACTACGCGACCTACTGGTCCACCTCCTCGTTCACGAACGAGCAGTGGAAGAAGCTCATCGCGGTCTACTGGGGATACACGGCCATGATCGACTTCGAAATCGGGCGCATCATGGACGTGGCGCGGGAGCTGGGCATCCTGGACGACACGGCGGTCTTCTTCTGCGCGGACCACGGTGAGTTCACGGGTTCGCACCGCCTCAACGACAAGGGGCCGATGATGTACGACGACATCTACAACGTCCCCTTCATCGCCCATATCCCCGGCGTCTCGACCGTGGGTCGCTCCGACGCGTTCGTCTCCCTCATCGACCTGCCGGCCACGGTGCTCGACATCGCAGGCCTGGACACTTCGCTCGTGGAGGATGGCCGCTCGATCGTGGACCTGACGCGCGGCGAGGACGTCGAGGGCTGGCGCGAGGACATCGTGTGTGAGTTCCACGGCCACCACTTCCCCCTCCAGCAGCGCATGTTGCGCACGCGGGACTTCAAGCTCGTCATCAACCCCGAGTCGATCAACGAGCTCTACGACCTGCGCCTGGATCCGGCCGAGATGAACAACGTCTACACCGTGCCCGTCTACGACGAGATCCGCAGGGAGCTGGCCACGAACCTGTACCTGCAGTTGCGTGAGCGCGGGGACCACTCCTTCGCCAAGTGGATGGCGGCGATGACGGACTTCGACATCCCGCTGGTGAACACGGCCCGCTCCGACCTCGACGAGGTCACGAGCGACTAACCCCCTGCCTCGGCGGCGGGAGGACTGACGCGCCCCCGCCGCCGAGGCGAACGCGCGCCCTGCACACCCCTCACAGTGACGCGTATCATAGAAACTATTAACGAGGCCGGAGCACCCCGAGCGGACACCAACGACGAAGCGCCGGGAAGGAGAGGCATGCACTACCCCACACGCAGACCACTACCCACCCTCGAAGACCGCATCGTCGCCCTTCTGGCCAAAGCCCCCGCGACGCGCTCCCAGCTGTGCGAGGCACTCGACACCTCGCGCACGAACCTGGGGCGCGCGCTCACCACACTCCTCGACGAGGGATCAGTAACCCCGGTGCGCACACACGCCCCCGGACGAGGCCGCCCCACCCAGCTCCTCACCCTCAACTCCTCGGCGGCACACTGCGTCGGCCTGAACGTCACGCGCACGTCGTGTGCGGGCGTCATGCTCTCGCGCGCAGGTGCCGTCCTGGCGGCCGTCCACATCGTCTCCCCCGCATCCCCCTCACTCCAGCTTTCTCTCGAACAGACCTGCGAGGCCCTGGCCGCGAGCGCGGCCCGTCAGGGGATCGACACATCGACGGTGCGCGCGGTGGGCGTGGGAGTGCCCATTCCGATGGGGCGCAACGCCAGGCTCTCCTCGGACGCGTACCCGACCGTGGAGGAGCTCAGTGATCTCACGCGTCGCTGGTGGGATCCGCTCCCGGTCGTCGACAACACCGTGCGCATGGCGGCGCTGGCGGAGGCCATGTGGGGCGCGGGTGCGGACATGTCCTCGTTCATCTATCTGCGCCTGTCAGGAGGAGTGGGCGGCTGCGTCGTCTCCGATTTTCGCTTGGTCGGCGGGATGGGCGGCCTGGCCGGGGAACTGGGGCACATGACGGTGGGCACCAATGACTCGCCCTGCGCCTGTGGCAAGCGCGGGTGCCTCGAGACGCTCGCCTCCGTTCCCGCCTTGTGTGAGAGCGCGGGCGTTGGCGATGTCGCTGGGCTGCGGGCCGCTGTTTTGTCCGGTGATACGCGTGCGCGCGAGGCCTTGGAGCGTGCTGCCCAGGCTGTCGGCTATGTCCTTGGCTCGGCCGCGCTCCTCATTAACCCGAGGGCCATCATCGTGGCCGGCGAGATCGTCGACGCGTTCCCCTCCCTGCGGTCCGACATCGCGGCTTCTATGTACGCGGAGCTCCTTCCCGTCATGGAGTGGGACATCGACGTCGTGGGGGCATCGCTGGGGCCCCTGGGCGCCGCTCAGGCCAGCGCCTACATCGCCGCCCATCCCTTCGAAGATGACGCCGCGCCTGCCCACTGCCCTGAGGAATGCTCACCTCGGGGGGCGGGGCCGGCCTCGTCGGCCGGGGCGGGCACCGATCGCGGGGGCAGGCCGTGACGCGCTCGATCCCCTTCTCCGTCGTCACGAAGCCGACAGGTGCCGCCTGCAACCTGGACTGTCAGTATTGCTTTTTCCTGTCCAAGGAGCTGCTGTACGACGCTGCCGCGCAGACCATGTCCGAGCAGACTATGGAGCGCTACGTCGAGGCGTTCCTGGAGTCGAGCCCCGACGGCGAGGTCACGATGCTGTGGCAGGGCGGAGAGCCAACCCTGCGCGGCCTGCACTTTTTTGAGCGCCTCATCCAGCTATGCGAACACTACCGCCGCCCCACCCAGCGCGTGCGTCACGCCCTGCAGACCAATGGCACGCTGGTCACCGACGAGTGGGCGCGCTTCTTCGCCGACCATGACTTCCTCGTGGGCGTGTCCATCGACGGGCCCGCTCCCCTGCACGACGCCTACCGGATCAACCGTGGCGGGCGCGGTACCCACGCGATGGTTGTGCGCGGCTGGGAGGCTCTCACGCGCGCGGGCGTGGAGACGAACATCCTGTGCACGGTCAACGCCGCTAACGAGGAGCACGGGGAGCAGGTGTACCGCTACTTCCGCGACGATCTGGGGGCACGATACCTGCAGTTCATCCCGATCGTGGAGCGCGTGCGCGCAGCCGACCTGGCTCAGGCCGAGCGCGGCTGGCGCTCCGGAACCTCTGCGCTCCTGTATCGCCAGGACGGGGACTGCGTGACCAGCCGCTCCACCTCCCCCGCCTCCTACGGGCGCTTCTTGTGCGAGGTTTTCGACCAGTGGCTGACCTCCGACGTCGGCGAGGTTTTCATCCAGGACGTGGATTCAACTCTGTCGGCCATGTTCGGGTCGGCCACGGTGTGCGTGCACGCACCCCAGTGCGGGGCGAACATGGCGATGGAGTTCAACGGCGACGTGTACGCCTGCGATCACTGGGTGGAGCCGGACTGGCTGATCGGCTCGATCAACTCCTCGTCCTTCGCGCAGCTGGCCTCCTCAGACAAAATGCGTGACTTCGCGCGCCTGAAACCCGACCTGGACGGGCAGTGCCGATCGTGCCCGCACCTGCGACTGTGCTGGGGAGGGTGCCCGAAAGATCGTTTCGTGCGCCGGGGCGATGGGGTGCACAACTACCTGTGCGAGGGATACCGGGCGTTCTACGAGCACGCCACCCCTGCTCTGCGCGCGATGGGCATGCTGATCGCGGCGGGCAGGCCGGCCTCGGACATCATGGACCCCGCGGTTTCGTCCTCCCTCGGTCTACCTCTCACCACGTCTATTCGGAATGACCAATGATTGTTGAAGCGCTTCTCATCGGCGCATTCGTCGGCATCGTCGTCGGCTCTCTCGGCGCGGGAGGCGGCATCTTGTCGGTGCCGATCCTCGTCTACATTCTTGGGCAGGATCCGCATCAGGCGACGGGTCTGTCCCTCATCATCGTGGGGTTGACGGCCGCCGTCTCACTGACGACGCGCGCTCGCGGCGGAAACGTCGCGTGGCGCGAGGGCGCTCTCTTCGCCCTGGCTGGCCTCGTAGGCACGTGGGCGGGTTCGACGCTCGGCCCGCTCGTCTCTGCTCGCACCCTCATGCTCTCCTTCTGCGCTCTCCTGGCAGCGGTCGCGGTCTTCATGGTGCGCTCGCAGCTGCGGCCATCTGCTTCGCTTTCGCCGAACGAGGCCGGGGATACCAACGTCGACAAGGGCTCCTGGACGCTCGGAACCATGTGCCGCGTCGTCGCGCTGGCGACACTGACGGGTTTCCTCACAGGATTCTTCGGCGTCGGCGGAGGCTTCGCGATCGTGCCCGCGCTACACCTGGCGCTGCGCTACCCGATGAAGCGGGCATCGGCGACGTCCCTGCTGGTCATGGTGATCACCGCCGCCTTCGGACTGGCTTCGCGCACGATCGCGGGGACCCTGACGATCACCGCCGAGGCCGGGGCCATGGTCGCGCTGTTCACCGCAGCGTCCATGGGCGGGGGCATCATGGGAGCCACGCTCACCAAGAGAGTGTCGAACCGGGTTCTCGGCATGGTCTTTGCGGCGCTCCTCGTGTGCGTGGCCGCCTCGACCCTGGCGGCGACGCTCGCGTAAAGGGCGCGCGAGACAGATAGTGTCTCGCGCGCCCTCATCGCTCAGCTGGCAGTCGTTCCCTCATTCGTGGTGGAGGTGTCCGCACTGCCCTGGCTTCCAGACTTGGAGCCGGGGCCTCGGCCACCCTCCGGAGGGGGTCCCGGGCGGGTGCTGCCAGTGTCTCCCTGCTGCGAGCCCGGGCCCTGCTGCTGACCGTCACCCGGCGCCTGCTCGCCGTTGCCGGGGCCTTGCCGCTGCCCACCCGGGCCCTGCTGCTGACCGTCACCCGGCGCCTGGCGACCGCCGGGGTCGACATCACCATCCTCGTCGCCGTTACCCTGATCGTTGTAGCCGTCCTCGTAGCCCTGCTCGTAGTAGTCCTGTCCATCCCCCATCACGGCGGCATGGGTGATGATGCCCGCGCCGAAACCGACGGAGAGGATTGCCGCGGCAGCTCCTGCAATGGCGGCGCGCTTTCCCCACGAGGATTTCTTCGGCGCAGGCGCACCTGTCTCAGCGCCAGCTGCCACCGCCTCGTCGCCAGACTGATCGTCGGTAGAAGACTCCGCGACAGACTCCAGGGGCGTACCAGCAAACGCATTGCTGGTTTGCTCCTGGGCGACGGGAGGCATCTGCACCGTTTCCGCCTGAGATGCATGGGTGGGCAGTACCTCGGTCTGCTCCGCGACCTGCGGCTCCGACTGGGGCAGGATCGAGGTGCGCTCGGTGTCACCTGCCAGGTTCTTGTTGTCGTCCGCCATGGGGACGCTCCTTTCTGCTGAAATGTTCATCATTGCTTCGCAGATTAGGAGCGACACATAAGCGGACGTTATGGCGAAACTGTGAAAACGCTATGAAATAACAGGTGTCGCGCATCACCTCTTGAGGCTTGATCTATTTGTCAGCTCACAAAGGTCACCGGCATCGCCGGCGGCAAACACGTCATCCTCGCCTGGAGCGAGTGACACAGACCCGAGGCCGGGACCGCGACGCGCACCCCATCGCGCGAGCGGCCCCGGCCTCGTTCCATGTCTGCGACCAGCTCGGTCGTCCTACTTTTCTGCCGTCTTCCTCGCCACGAGGGTGTTCGTCGCCTGAGCCACCGGGCGCACGATCATCGAATCGATGTTGACGTGGGAGGGGCGCTCCAGGGTCCACACGATCGCCTCGGCGACGTCTTCGGCGACGAGCGGGGCGGCGACGCCCTCGTAGACGCGGTCGGCGGCCTCCTGAGAGCCGAGCCGGTTAAGCGAGAACTCCTCGGTGCGCACCATGCCAGGCGCGATCTCGATGACGCGCACGGGCTCACCCACCAGCTCCTGACGCAACGTGTTGGCGATGATGCGCTCGGCGTGCTTGGCGGCGACATACCCGCCACCACCCGGGTAGGTGTCGTGGGCTGCGGTCGAGGTGAGGAAGACGAGGTCTCCCCCGCGCTCGCGCATCCCCGGCAGGAAGGCACGCGAGCAGTGCAGGGCGGTGAGCACGTTGCGTTCGAACATCGCGCTCCACCGAGCAGCATCCCCCTCCGCCACGCGATCCACGCCGATCGCTCCCCCGGCGTTGTTGACGACCGCATCCACGGGACCGCCCTCCAGGACGTGGGCGGCCATTTCCTTCACCTGAGCCTCGTCGGTGAGGTCGGCCGCCCAGTACTCGCAGCCGATCTGCTCGGCGAGGGCCTCGAGGCGCTCGCGGCGCCGGGCCACGGCAACGACCCTCCACCCCCGCTTCGCCAACAGGCGGGCGGTCGCCTGTCCGATTCCGGTGGAGGCTCCAGTGACGACGACACGGCGAGAAGTGCTCATAGGGCAACAGTAATATCCCCGGGAACGCACCGTCGTGCACACCCGGGGACACGTCGCTGGCGTCTCAGCCGTTGGGCAGGCCGTAGGCCTTGTGGATCAGCCAGATCGGGTGCACGACGTTCGCACCCGTGGCCGTGCGCAGCTGCCAGCGGCACGTCTCCGTGTCACAGGCGGCCAGCTCGGCGTTGACCTGCTTGATGAAGTCGAAGACGGGGGCGCCCACGGCCTGGGCGATCGCGTACTTCTCCTTCTTCATGCCGTAGGTGCCCGCGATGCCGCAGCAGGGCTGCTCGGAATCCTTGACGGTCACGCCGGGGATCAGGCTCATGAGCTCGATCGCCGGCTTGCCCAGACCCTGGGACTTGACCTGGCAGGGCGCGTGGTACGGGATGGTGACGTCGATGCGCTGGAAGTTCGTGTCCAGTTCGCCCTTGTCGTACAGGTGCAGCAGGAACTCGCTGATGTCCCACGTGCGGGAGCCGACGTCCTTCAGCTCCGGGGTGTCCATCTCGAGGATCTCGTGAGCCTCGTGGCGCAGCATGCCGCCGCACGAGCCCGACGCGGAGATGATCGGGGCGTCACGGTTGACGCTGCGCAGGTCGTTGGTGAGCTTGGAGACGTACTTGCGCGCGTCGTCGTACAGGCCGTTGGACTGCAGGGCCAGGCCGCAGCAGCCGTGCTTGGGCACCAGGACCTCGTAGCCCAGGTGCTCGAGCACCATGACCGAGTGAATCGAGGTCTCAACCTCGAAGTACTGACCGGCGCATCCGTGGAAGAAGATCACCTGGCCGCGTGTGCCGGAGTTAGGAAGCGGCTTGTGCTTCTTAAACCAGGACTCGAAGGTGCGACCATACGCGCGCGGCATGGGGGCCGAGCGGTGCACGCCGATGACGGCCTCCATCGCCAGGCGAATCGGCTTGACGTCGAGGGCCCAGTTCGCGATGGGGGCGACCGGGGTCATCATGGTGCCGATCAGGGAGGTGCGGCCGATGAGGCGGTCGCGCATGGGGATGCCGTGCGCTTCCTTCATGGCGGTACGGCGGTGGTGGATGATCTCGGTGACCTTCACGCCCTGGGGACACACGAGCGAGCAGGTGCCGCACGAGGAGCAGTAGTCGATGGACTTGTCTACCATCTGCCCGTCCTTGCGGAAGCGCTCGGCCTGCGGGCCGGAGTACTTGGGGCCGGCGAACAAGTCGGTGACGCGCATGACCGGGCACTGGGTCTCGCAGATCGTGCACTTGACACACGAGTCGAGGCTCGCGCGCAAAGCAGCGTCACCGCTCAGGGCGAAGACGTCATCTTCTTCCACGCCCGGTCCCATCAGCGTTGACATTTCCAGGGTCATTTCAGTTCCTCCACGATCGAGTCGACGGCCGCGAGCGCGCTGGCCAGCGCGATTCCTTCGCCGCTCTTTTCACGCCAGCGGGTGGCGCCGGCCAGGTTGCCTCCGGCCGCGTACAGGTTGGGGCACACGGGCGCGCCTTCCTCGTTCAGGACGCGCATGTTGTCGTCGACGGCGAGGCCGGAGAGGAAAAGGGGCTGGTCCTCGCCCCAGAAGTCGGCGTGCAGGAGCTGTCCGGAGGCGCCCATGACGGGCAGCCCGCAGATGGTCTCGCGCACGGTGCCGTAGGAGTCCATGTCGAGGGCTCCGGATTCGAAGCCGCCGGCGGCCAGGATGAGGGAACGCGTTTCCACAACCGTGGAGCGTCCCGCGCTAGCGTACTCGACGGCGCTGACGCGTCCACCCGCCGTGTGCACGGCCTTGATCGGGGATCCGAGGACGACGCGGCACTTCTCGGAGGCAATGCGGGTGAGCAGGGCGTTCAGGCGCATGCCGGGCACCGACGGGGGCTGGATCGGGATCTCAAAGACGGGGTGGCCGAGCTTGTCCGCCAGGTCGCGCCACGCGTTCGGGTCGTCGAGGCCGAGGACGGCGGGCAGGCCGACGATCTCTCCATCGTCGAGGAGAGGGCGGATCTGGTTCGCCAGGCGCGCGCGGTTCTCCTCGCGGTCGAGGCTGCGCGCGTGGTTGGTGCCGGTCGAGTCGACCTCACCCTCACGCACGACGTAGTCGACGGACAGGGCGCGGGCCTTGATCGGGGCACCGTCGGGCCCGGTTTGGCGCGTCAGGTTTTCGGCGACGAGGCCGGGGTAGAAGTCCTTGAAACGGGCCAGTCCCACGATGGCGTAGCGGGTGCCCGCCTGGGGGATGCCGGCCTCCATGGAGGGTGGGATCAGGCAGGTGGGGCGCAGCGCACCAACGCCGGTGGGGATGCGCACGTTGCGCGTCTCGTCGCCGATGAGGGCGTCCGCGCCGACGAGGTCACGCAACCACGCGACGGACGCGCCGACGAAGTCGGGGGTGACGTGGCTGTAGGGGTGAGTGGGGCGGGAGGCCACGTGGGCTTCCAGAGCCTCGAGAGGCTTGTCGACCGGCTCGGGGCGGTAGCCGAGGATGTCGACCGTTCCCGCGCCAAGCTGGATTCCGCCCACGCCCTTCGTGACGAGGGTGACGCTCAGTCCCGCGTCAGCTGCCTTAATTGCTGCGGCCAGGCCTGCCAGGCCAGCGCCGATAACGACGACGTCCCTCATCGAACAACCTCCTCGCTGGGAGCGGGCAGGTGCTCGACGTCGAGCGTGCCCTCGTGAATCCAGGCGTCCAGTGCGGCCTGCCTGGCTTGCTTGCCGAACATGATGGGCCACAATCCGATCCAGCGGTTCTTCAGGAAGATGCGCAGGAGGGAGTTGGCGCGCATCGAGTCGATGTCACCGCGCTCGTGAGCGATGCCCGCGGCGCGCTGGGAGCAGAAGCCGCCCTGGCAGGGCCCCATGCCCAGGCGCATCTGGCGACGCACGTCGTCGAGCTGACCCTTGGGCAGGGTGTCCATAACGTTTTCGAGCATGGCTCGCGTGGCCATCTCGCACTCGCAGATGATCTGCTCATGGGAGGGAGATTCATTGCGCGATTCGACATTGTCGAGGCGGTGGCCGATCGTGTACAGACGCTCTTCCTTGGCCGGCGGGACGGCCTCGTCGGCTGTCTTGCAGGCGCGCTGCTCACCCATCTCCTCGCACATGATGTCGACGATGCGCTCGGCCATCAGACGGTAGGTGGTGAGCTTGCCGCCCGCGATGGTGAGCATGCCGTAGACGCCGTCGCGCGTGTTGTGGTCGATGATGCTCATGCCGCGCGCCATGTGGCGGGTGTCGGTCGAGGACACGCGCGAGTCCTTGATGAGGGGGCGCGCGCCGGCCCAGGCGTGGACGGCGCGGGACTTGCGGAAGCCCGGGATCATGGCCTCGCCGGAGTCGAGCATCTGCTGGACCTGGTCGGCGGGGATAGACAGGTGATCCGGGTCGTCGGCCTTGAGGTCTGTCGTGCCGATGATGCACACGGTGTGGTCGGGCACGAGGATGTCGCCGTCGGCGGGCCACACGCAGCGGTTAATGACCGAGTGGCTCAGTCGGTGGTTCATCGCGATCATGATGCCGGCGCCAGGGACGACATCGACGCCGTGGCAATCCGCCATGGCGGCGATCTGTCCGGCCCAGGGGCCGCCGCAGTTGAGGACAAAGCCACATTCGATGCGCACGTCCTCGCCCCCGCGCTCGTCGTGGACGATGACGGCGCTGATGCGCTCGTCTTTGCGTTCGATGGAGGTGACGCGGTGGTAGGTCAGGACCTGCGCCCCGTATGCCTGTGCGGAACGGATCGCTCCCCAGGTCATTTGCCAGCCATCAACCGTGCCGTCCTGGACCTCGAAGGCGCGCTTGATGCGCGGGTCCAGGCGGGGTTCGCGACGCAGCGCCTCGGCGATGGAGATTTCGGCGGCGGGTACCTTTGCAGCCGCTGCACGGGCCAGGAACTGGTCCGCGTACTCCTCATCGTCCTGGGCGGTCACGACGAAGAGGCCTCCGGTGGCCTCGACGGCGTTGGCGTTGATGCGCTTGACGATCTCGTTTTCTTCGGCGCACTCGGTGGCCGACTCAGGATCGGACGCAATGTAGCGGCCGCCCGAGTGGAGCAGACCGTGGAAGCGACCGGAGGTTCCCTGAGCGATGTCCGCCCGGTCCACAAGGACGGCTGAGAAGCCGCGCATGGCGACGTCGCGGACGACGCCGGCACCGGTGGATCCGCCACCGATGACGCACACGTCAGTGCGAAGTGTCTTCACCGTTAAAATTCCCTTCACCTCTTGATGAGGAAGTGCCTCATTGCTCTCTCCATCATGCCCCTACACACCCCTTCTGCACGAATGCACACACCGCTGTGCACATATGTGCACGACGGAGGCACATCAAACTGACATCCGCACTCCCCCGCACAATTCCACGAGAAAATGGCGAATTACGTCCCATACCCATCACGAAAATACGGTCGACGCGCGCCTCGTGAACACTCATCCCACGCGACCCCCGCCTCTCCCCCTAGAGTTAAGGCATGACGAACACACTGCTGGCCCGAGTCCTCGACACCGCGAACATCGATTCAACGGTGCGTCCCCAGGACGATTTCTATCGCCACGTCAACGGCACGTGGCTGGCGACCCACACAATCCCCGCAGACCGCCCCATGGACGGAGCGTTCCACACGCTGCGCGACGCATCAGAAAAGTACGCGCGCGCCATCGCCCAGGACGCAGCCGACGGCTCCCTGGGCGATCCGGATGCGCAGCGCATCGCCACACTGTGGACTCAGTTCCTCGACGAGGACACCATCGAAGAAGCCGGCGCCACTCCCCTGCGCCCCGACCTCGACGCAATTCATGCCTGCACCACCCACGAGGAACTCGCCCGCGAGATGGGCCGCCTCATGCGTGAAGGCATCGGAGGCCTCGTCGGCGCATACGTGGGCACCGACCCGCATGATTCCTCCCGCTACATGGTTTCCCTCGTCCAGTCCGGAATCGGTCTGCCCGACGAGGCCTACTACCGTGAGGACGACTACGCGCCGATCCGCGAGGCCTACGTCGCGCATACCGCCCGCCTCCTTGGCCTCGCCGGCGTGGCAGACCCCGAGGGCGCAGCGACGCGCATCATGGAGCTGGAGACCGAGGTCGCCTCGCACCACCGTGACTCCGTGACCAATCGCGACCCGCTACTCTCCGACAACCCGACCCCCTGGGAGGAGATTGCCTCCCTCGCCCCTGGCTTCGACTGGGACGCGTGGGCACAGGGCGCGCGCATGCCCGTCGCCGGCCTCGTCGTGAACGTCGACCAGCCCGACTTCCTCATCGCCGCCGCCGCCCTGTGGGCCAGCACCGATCTGTCCGTGCTCAAGGAGTGGCTGAGCGCCTCGGCGATCGACTGCCACGCGTCGCTCTTGTCGAGCGATTTCGTGAACGAGAACTTCGACTTCCACGGCCGCACCCTGTCCGGCACGGAGGAACTGCGTCCGCGCTGGAAGCGCGCCCTCGGACTCATCGAGGCCTACCTGGGCGAGGCCATGGGCCGCGCGTGGGTGGCCCGCCACTTCCCACCCGACGCTAAGGAGGCCATGGACGCGCTGGTGCGCCGCCTCCTCGACGCCTACGGCGAGTCGATCCGTGGCCTCGACTGGATGAGCGAGGACACCAAGGTCAAGGCGCTGGACAAGCTCGCGACCTTCAACCCCAAGATCGGCTACCCCGTCAAGTGGCGCGACTACTCGACGCTACATCTGGATCCCAAGACCACGATCGTCGAGAACGTGCGCGCCGCCAACGCTCACGCCACCGACCGCGAATGGGCCAAGCTGGGCCGCCCGGTGGACCGCGACGAGTGGTACATGACCCCCCAGACGGTCAACGCCTACTACAACCCCACCCAGAACGAGATCGTCTTCCCCGCCGCGATCCTTCAGCCTCCGTTCTTCGACACCGAGGCCGACGACGCAGTGAACTTCGGCGCGATCGGCGCGGTCATCGGCCACGAAATCGGACACGGCTTCGACGACCAGGGCTCGCGCTACGACGGGGAGGGAAACCTGTCGAACTGGTGGACCGACGAGGACCGCGCCGCGTTCGAAGATCGCACGCACGCCCTCATCGAGCAGTATGACGCGCTCACCCCCGCAATCCTGCTGGAGCAGGGCGAGGAATCAGAGGAGGGCGGCGAACGCACGCTCCCCCACGTCAACGGCGCGCTCACGATCGGTGAGAACATCGGCGACCTCGGCGGCCTGACGATCGCCTGGAAGGCCTGGGTGGCCTCGCTCGCCGAGCAGGGGCTGACCCCGCACACCACCCCCGTCATCGACGGCATCACGGGACCTCAGCGCTTCTTCTACTCGTGGGCCCGCGCCTGGCGCACGGCCACGCGCCCCCAGTTCGCACGCCAGATGCTGGCGATCGACCCCCACTCTCCCGCTGAGTTCCGCTGCAACCAGGTACTGCGAAACCTTGACACTTTCGCCGAGGCGTTCGACGTCACCCCCGACGACAAGATGTGGCTGGAACCCTCCCAGCGCGTCACCATCTGGTGAAAGCGTGTCCCAGCTGACAAATTACGGCGCGCCCCGCGCAATCACACCCAACACATGACAACATAGGAATGTTGAGCGCAACAGCGCCCCCATTCCATCGACGGAAAGGCAACCCATGCCAGGCCTGAACCTGACTCGCGAGGAAGCGACCGAGCGCGCCTCGATCATTTCCTCTGTGACCCGCTATGAGATCTCCCTGGACCTCACGCGCGGAGACACCGACTTCGGTTCATTCACCCGCATCGAGTTCGACGCGCGCGAAGGCGCCTCCACGTTCGCTGACCTCGTGTCCAACAACGTCCACTCGATCACGCTGAACGGCAACGCCCTGGACCCCTTCTCGGTACACCAGGACAACCGAATCACGCTGGAGAACCTTGCCGAGCACAACGTCCTCGAAGTGGAGGCGTCCTGCCAGTACATGCACACGGGCGAGGGCCTGCACCGCTTCGTCGACCCCGCTGACGGCCAGGCCTACACCTACTCCCAGTTCGAGGTTCCGGACGCCCGCCGCGTCTACACGACCTTCGAACAGCCTGACCTGAAGTCCACCTTCACCCTGACAGTCAAGGCCCCCAAGGGCTGGAAGGTCTTCTCCAACGCGCCGACCCCGACCCCCGAGGAAGATGGCGAGGCCTGGATCTACCGCTTCGCGACCACCGAGGTCATGTCGACCTACATCACCGCGATCGTCGCCGGCCCCTACGAGGGCACGACGGCCACGCTGACCTCCTCCGACGGCCGCACGATCGACCTGGGCGTGTACGCCCGCGCCTCGATCGTCGAGCACCTGGATGCCGACGAGATCATCGAGATCACCCGTCAGGGCTTCGAGTTCTTCGAGGGCGCCTACGGCATCGCCTACCCCTTCACCAAGTACGACCAGATCTTCGTGCCCGAATACAACGCGGGCGCCATGGAGAACGCCGGCTGCGTCACCTTCCGCGACGCCTACGTGTTCCGCACGCGTCCCACCGAGGCTCAGATGGAGGCTCGCGCCAACACAATCCTGCACGAGCTCGCGCACATGTGGTTCGGCGACCTGGTCACCATGAAGTGGTGGAACGACCTGTGGCTCAACGAGTCCTTCGCCGAATTCATGAGCCACCTGGCCCTGGCCGAGGCCACCAAGTACACCGAAGGCTGGACGGGCTTCATGGTCCGCAAGGACTGGGGCCTCAAGCAGGATCAGCTGCCCACGACCCACCCGATCACGGCCGAGATCCGCGACCTGGCCGACGTCGAGGTCAACTTCGACGGCATCACCTACGCCAAGGGTGCCTCCGTGCTGCGCCAGCTCGTCTCCTACGTGGGTCGCGACGCGTTCTTCGCGGGCCTGCACGAGTACCTGACGAAGCACTCCTACGCCAACGCCACGCTGGACGACCTGCTCTCCGAGCTGGCCGCCGCCTCGGGCCGCGACCTGGCCTCGTGGTCGAAGGTGTGGCTGGAGGAAGCCGGCGTGACGCTCCTGCGTCCGATCATCACGACCGCCGAGGACGGCACGATCGAGCGCCTCGAGATCACCCAGGAAGCCTTCTCCGAGGGCGCTTCCCTGCGCCCGCACCGCATGGGAGTGGCAGGCTACTCGCTGACCGAGGAGGGCGCGCTGGCCCAGGTATTCCGCGAGGAGCTCGACATTGATGGCGCTTCCACGGTGATCGAGGCCGCCGCGGGCATCGCCCGCCCGGACTTCATTCTCGTCAACGACGGCGACCTCGGCTACGCCAAGGTGCGCCTCGACGAGCAGTCGCTGGCCTTCGCGATCAACAACATCACCAAGTTCACGGATTCGCTGACCCGCGGCGTTGTCATGGCATCCGCCTGGGACATGACCCGTGACGGCGAGATGCCGGCACGCGACTACCTGAACCTGGCGCTGCGCGCCGTTCCCGTCGAGGACAACATGAGCCTCCTGACGCTCACCCTGCGTCACATCGACGAGGCCGTGCGCACCTTCGTGGCACCGCAGTACCGCGCCGAGGCCGCCGAGGACACGGGCCGTCGCCTGCTCCTCCTGGCTCGCACGGCCACCTCCGGCTCCGACGCGCAGCGTATGCTCGTCGCCGCCGCGGCCCGTAACGCGACCAGCCCCGAGCAGTTCGAAGCCATCCGCGCCCTCTACGACGGCACCCAGACCCTGGATGGCCTGGACCTCGATGTCGACCTCAAGTGGGACCTGCTGATCGCTCTCGTGCGCGGCAATGCCGCCACCGAGGAGGACATCGCAGCCCTGGAGGCCACCGACGACACGATGACCGGCCACCAGAACGCGGCCGCCGCTCGTGCGACCCGCGAGGGCGAGTGGATCAAAGCCGACGTATGGGACAAGGTCCTCACCGACACCTCGATCCCCAACGACACCCGCTGGGCGATGATCTCGGGCTTCTGGGCTCAGGCGCGCACCACCCCGTCGGCTTACGCCGGCTACGTGGGCGAGTACTTCGAGGCCCTGGCGGGCATCTGGGAGACCTTCACCTTCCACACCGCCGAGGACCTCACGACGCTGCTCTTCCCGAACGCGCTGGCGGGCTACGTCCCCGAGGTCGACGTGGTCGCCTCCGGCAAGGCCTGGATCGAGGCTCACGCGGACGCGTCCGCCGGCACGATCCGCATCATCCGCGAGCTCATCGACGTGTGTGAGCGTCAGATTGCCAACCAGGCGGTGGACGCGGGCTGATCAGCCTCGCGACAACGCCAGGGGGCGTGGCCACGCGGCCACGCCCCCTGGCGTCTATCTCGCCCGCACCGCTAACAACGAGGGCTTTCACCAAGAAGGCAAAACTGCCGACGACGCAACTGCGCAGCACCCGCAATTTGCATGCCGGGCCTGCGTAGCTACTGTGTGGCCGTCTGAAGATGTTGAATCTTCCCGATCGGGCGTAACGCCTCATCAACGCGCCTTTGACCAAGTTGCGGCAGGCAGCATTACACCAGTTAAGGAGCATTACACCAGTTAGGGAGCATTACACCACCTCCGAGCTGGTGTAATACCC
>OFCU01000234.1_pt1 | contig 25434 bp, 23 predicted proteins | sample 1520851 | NCBI WGS metagenome assembly OFCU01 (sample SAMEA2699040, study PRJEB24076) | metagenome | reverse complement strand
AGAAGTCCGCTCATCATCAAGGACCTCGACCTCTACCCGCAACCCCCGACCAACACCCGCTCACCCACACTCAACTCGGAAGAGCCCCTTTGATACACTTCACCGACGCGACGTGCACGAGAGGGGCCGCTGGGATTCAATCGTGATTCCCCTTTGATACACTTCGGACGGGTTGGCGCGCAGGAGGGCGTCGCTGGGATTCAATCGTGATTCCCCTTTGATACACTTTGGAGGGCCTGGAGTGGGACGGCGTGAGGCTGGGATTCAATCGTGATTCCCCTTTGATACACTTAGGACCATGCCCACCGACTTGAAGGTGTGCTGGGATTCAATCGTGATTCCCCTTTGATACACTTTTCGTTATCGAATGAGCCGCCCACCTTCGCTGGGATTCAATCGTGATTCCCCTTTGATACACTTACACCGTGTACGAGTTGGCGGACATCCAGCTGGGATTCAATCGTGATTCCCCTTTGATACACTTATCAGCTCCGTAGGCCTGCCCAGGTAATGCTGGGATTCAATCGTGATTCCCCTTTGATACACTTAGGCGTTCTGGATACCGCCCGTCACCGTGCTGGGATTCAATCGTGATTCCCCTTTGATACACTTTCCGCGCCCGACAGCGCGCTAAGGCCGAGCTGGGATTCAATCGTGATTCCCCTTTGATACACTTCGGCGTGCCTCGTCGCGTGCGCGCTCGAGCTGGGATTCAATCGTGATTCCCCTTTGATACACTTTCACCCTCGATTCCGTAACGCACGGAAAGCTGGGATTCAATCGTGATTCCCCTTTGATACACTTGCTGGATGGGCGAGCGTCTGGACGGCCCGCTGGGATTCAATCGTGATTCCCCTTTGATACACTTATGGCGCGGTTGCGGTTCGCAGCCGTGAGCTGGGATTCAATCGTGATTCCCCTTTGATACACTTTTGGAGGCCGTGTGGCCATGACCGACATGCTGGGATTCAATCGTGATTCCCCTTTGATACACTTCCTCGCGCTCGCGGGCCTCCTCACGGTCGCTGGGATTCAATCGTGATTCCCCTTTGATACACTTGGCTCGCCGCGACGGTGCCCGTCATGCAGCTGGGATTCAATCGTGATTCCCCTTTGATACACTTTGAGGGAGAAGAAAGATGCACCAGGAGAGCTGGGATTCAATCGTGATTCCCCTTTGATACACTTAGATCCCCTAGTTTTCCCTGAAATACAGGGGAAAACCGGGGGATCTTCGTTAGAAAATCATGAGCTGCTCCGGCGCCCCACACTCCTTCCGAGGCTTCGAGTTCTCAAAACGGAGCCCCGTCGCCCACTGCCGATCCGTCAACGCCAGCACCCGAACCTGACCGCCCTCCGGCAGGTGAGACTTGATCGCCCGCAACGTCGCATGATCCTGTCCACCGGTCGGCCAGTACTTCACGTACACGCTGAACTGCACCATGCAGAAGCCCCAATCCAGCAGATCGTTCCTAAACCTGGTTGCCTCTCGACGTTGTTTTTTCGTCTCCACAGGAAGATCGAACATCACCAAGCACCACATCGCATCATCCGCCATGTCAGTCCCCCGCGCCCACAGACGACGGCCCCTGCCACGACAACACATTGAGGCGCTCGATGTCGCCCTCCACGTAACGACCGAAAGACTGAGCCAGTGCCTCGGCAACGGTCGGGATGCCATGCCCGTCTCTATCAAAGCGCTGCGACGCGGCAGCTACAAGAAGCTGCTTCACCGAACGATCCGAAGGAGACGCCGTGGGCGGGAGCTGCAGGGCGACCTCATCGATCGCCGGCCTAAAAGGCTCGATCAAATCATCAGCAAGGGCGAAGGCATTGCCTCGGCCTCGATGGAAGACTCCGAGTGCGGGCGCCAGCCCCGCCGCCAGAACGGCGCGCATCAGGTGCCCGCGCAGGACTGAGTACCCGTAATCCAGACAGGCATTCGCACCGATGAGCTGCCCCGCTGCAGGCTGACGCCCGACGCCCTTACCCAGGGCACGGGACCAGTACAGGCGAGCAGCCTGCGCCTCCACGTTTCCCGGGTCGCCCGACCGAACCTGATCCGCAAGCGCGAGCAGTTCCCCGCTGCCCCGAATCTTGAGGTTCTCCAGAACCGAGGCTTGTCCCTCGATCTTTGCCCGGATCAGACGCGCCCATGCGTTCTTCTTACGCGGGAGGGAGACCTCAGCCTGGGCTCGGTGGCGGGCTGCTACTCGGCCATGATCTGACCACGAGTAGCAGCCGCCCTCCGGTATACCTCTCCAATCGCAGAAGAGAACGGCGACATCAGCCTCCGCTAAACGATGCAGAACAGCGGCGCTCAGAGCAACCTTCATGCCCACGAGGATGACCGCAACCTCAGCAACGGGAATGATCGTCGGCGCACCCTCGCCAGGACGCACCTCCACCCCACCACGTGTCGATCGAAGTTCGCCTTCGAAACCACACAGGTCAATCACACGCCACTGCTCTGCCATTTCGGATCACTCCAGCATCATCGTGACAGGCAAAGAGTCCGACGACTGCCAGCGCTCTTCTCCCAAGCAATTTCGGCGAACAACAAGAACACCTCCGGAACCGAAAAGCACATTCGCAGCAGGAAGCCAGCCGGGGCTATCAACCGTTTTTTGAATTGCCTCCGACGTGGGTTCGACACCTAGCCGCACGGCTTGTTTATCATCGACAAAACCTTCCTTAGAAAGCACAAGAGGCTTGAGTCGAAGTTGCGTACCATTCATGAAACCCGCAACCCTCCAGCTCTTGGTTTCCGGATATTGGGTAAGAAGCTCCCCAACAAACCCTCCGGAGAACTTGGATGGGTCTATCTGTAGTTCATCGCCCTCGACCAGCCACCCAATCTGCGTCGCAGCCCCTTCAACCAAGGCTTTCCGAATTTTCTTATCAGCTGTCCGCATGGAGATCGTTGAAGGCTTCAAGGGCGTGGTGAACGCATCCCGGTCTTTCATACGCATCAGGTCCACCTGGAAGACGCGAACCATCGCATACGCGGTCTTCTTTCCGTCGATGCGGTAGATCCTTGCATGGTGGATTGAGCTACCCAACTCCACATATCCGCCGCGAACCTTCAGACACGCAGCGGACGAACCAAAGAAGTTCAGCAACTCCATCGGCCCGACGTGCGTGCCGTTCACGGAGATCGTCCGGTTGGGGTTCTCGGGCAGCCCCTTCTTCGGGTCAAAGTCCGGGCAGCGCGTGAGCGCTGTCCATAGCGCGGGCGTCTCAGCGCGGTCGATCAGCTCAACGGGGAGCGCGTCCCCAAGCCTGTGCTGCTCGCCGTACCCCTTCGTGATGATCTGCTCGCCATCCGGCGTCTTCGGAGGACAGAAGGAGTGGACGGTCGCATCGTGAATGACGCTCGATCCAACGCGCAGACGAATGTTCTCGACGAAAGGAATCACGTTGTCGCTCAATGCAATGTTGAAGATCTCGACACCGCGAAGCATCGATTCGCGCCACGACTCGAAACGCTGGGACGCCTCACCCGGCTTCCCATAGAAGTTCTTCCACGTCTCCTCAAGGCCCGCGATACGCTGCGCGTCTCGCATATTGACGCGCAGCGCGAGGGTACGGGACACCGACGGATTCATCAGCGCGATGACGAGCGCATCCATTGCGTGGTGACGCCTGTCGAAACGAGTCTTGCCTCGGCCACCAATCAGGTTGACTCGGCTCTCGAAGCCCGAGGACTTCCGGGCCTCCGCCGTCAGCTGACCACGGTAAACACCCACGGAGGGCACGGAATCTTCGTCACGCGTGCGGTAGAAGCCCTCGATACGAGTCCTCAGTTCAACAGCCATCCATGCGACGGACTCCATGGAGCGACCATCGAACTCTTCGTCCGGCTTACGAGACTTGAGACGGGCAGACACCTCGCGCTGCAGCTGCTTGAACTGCTTGGGCGACATGCCGTTATCGCGCACCCAGAACTTCACACGATCAAGAGCGCCCTTCAGGGAGACACCCGTATTCGCCCGATCAGACGACGCCCACGCGGCAAACGGAACGGCCCCCTTCTTGTGGTTACACGTCCGACACACCGCAGCCAGGTTGGAGCGATCGTTCGTCGAGGACCCATCCGCACGCGGAACAATATGGTCCATTTCCGCCGTCGTGAACGTAATTTCAGTGCCGCAGTAAAGGCACTCATTGTTTTGCCTCTGCAACGCGAAGTAGCGGATCTGGTCGGAACGACGCACCCTACCGGAGAGCTTCAGCTGTGCCGCCATCTCAGCGACGGCCGCAGCGTTCGCGCTGCGCCGCCTATCGTTTTCACGCATGAGCTCACGCGCAACTTTCTCGGACCCGAGACCGTCACGCGCATGCTCAATGTTGATGACCGTCGGCTCGCCCCAGCGCTCCGTTGCAGTGTGCAGCCATCGGCTCACCTGCTTGAGCACGCGATCGACGGCCGGGTTGCCCGTCGGCGCAGCGATCGGCTCCACTGCGGGCTTCCAGTCATCTCCGACATTGAATTCCAGGCGACGCGCGGTGTGGAGATCTACGCCGTCACGCAGCATCCTGTCCGTCAGGCGACGAAGGCTGTCCAGCGAGTATGCCGCTCGCCCCTGGGGCAGCGAGATCTTCTCAAACTCGAGCTGGTCGTCCTCTGTCGCCTGCTCGAGCAGCTCCGCGACCTCATCGTTCACGTCACTGCTATCTTCGGAGCCGCCGGAGTTCGAGAAGGCGTCCACAAAGTAGCCGCGCTGCTCATCATCCGCGTCTTTCCACCACTCCTTGAGCCACTTGACCTTGCAAGCCAGGATCTTCTCGGTGGTGACGTCGGTTGGAGGATTGCGCAGGACCGGCGACCCGTCGAACGAGGCCTTCGCTGTACCACGCAAATCCGAACGCTCGATTCCCAAGTTATCCGCCAGATCCTGCCAGGTGACCTCCTGCTTGAGGCCAGCAATCAGCAGGAAGTCAGTCAGACCCTGCAGTTCCTCCGGAGTCAACGGCCGCTCCGCACGGCCCTCGCGAACACGCAGGTTCGCCAGCACACTAACGATGCGGAACTTCTGGAAGGCAGGGTGTGCCTTCTCCGCACGCACATGTTTGCCCTGACCCGGCAGCTCGTCGTAACCCACGAGTCCTCGTTCCTTCGCGCTGCCCTTGGGGGACTTCGCCTGGAAGACGGCTCGGATCAGCCGATCACGGTCAGCAGGATCAATCTGCTGCGCCTCGCAGATCCGCCGGATTTCCTCAGCGTTGTCGCTCTGATGAAGCTTGCCAGCGAGGATACCCTTGGGGCCGCGCAGCTTGGGTGTGCCAGCCTTCTTCACATAGTCGGGGTGAGCGAGGTACGCATCAACGAGCTGCCCGGGGGTCGCGTCAGCCGGGAAGCTCCTACCGAGGGATTCACTGATGCGCTCATTCAGTCCCTTGAGGAAATCACTCGGCTCGGCGGGCTGCAGCAGACTCTCCACCTTGGCGTAGGGGTTGCGCCAGCCGCGGTGCCGGGCGATGTGGCGGAGAGCGATCGACAGCGCAGCCTTTCTCTTATCATCGTCGGCGATATACCCCTCGAGTAGCTTCGAGCGCACATGCCAGGGCTCACGAGGATCCTTGAAAGCCATCAGGTCAGGCAACGGCCATCCGAACTCCTTGGAGAGAACGCGATCCAGATTCACCAGGCGCTGATGGCGCGTGCGGTAGAGGCGGCGCGTCCGGCGGGCAACACCTGCCGTCAGCTTGCGGCTCTTCGCCGCCTTGTTCTCATTCGGGTCGACGCCAGCGTCGTGAATGAAAACCATGGAGTTCAGCAGTTTGACGGGCTGATCGTTGCGGTCGACCTCGACCGCGCAGAAGCCGATTGAACGAAGGCCGACGTCAATGCCGACGCGATAGCGGATACCCGGGATGTTTTCTGAGGAAGTAACCATAGGCACATAGTGTCACACCGCACACTCATCTGCATCCACTTTGAAAAATTACCGGGCCCTTCGCGGAGAAGGACCCGGTGGAGCATTCGGAGCCGCTAACGAGTCGGCTCTTACTGAGATTCAATCGTGGCTACAGCATACCTCCCCAATTCCAGAGATGCAAGCCACATCCGGGAAGACTTTTCAGCGAGCCCACCCCACCCACTTCCGCGCGCCACTGCGACACATGGGGCGCGATCCTGAAACAATGGGGGTATGTCGAATGACCCGCGTGAAAACCTGCATGGCTCGGACAGCGAGGAGCTGGCCGACGTGACGGCCGACGCCGCGCGCACCGGCGCCGAGCGAGCCGCCTCGACCCCCGCCCACGCCCAGCGCAGCGCCCTCTCGTCGTTCGAGGAGATCCTCAGCGGCACCACCCACGAGGCCGACGCCCCCACCACCGACACCTCCGCGGAAACGCTCGCCGACGACGGCGCGCAGGACCTGCAGGAGACCCTCGTGTCCTCCACCCCCCTCGTCACAACCGACGAGGCCGAGGCCACCCCCGCCGCGCTCGCCACCGACGCTGCCGGAGCAACAGAGACCGCCGCGGAGACCGCCGCGGAGACCGCCAGCGACATCGCCACGCAGACCACCGCGCCCGCCAAGCAGGCCGCGCCCGAGCAGCCAGCCCAGGAGCTCACGCCCGCCAACAGCGCCAACAGCGCAGCAACGAACGCCAACAACGCCCTCGCCGCCCCCGTGCACCTGCCGCCCGCCGAGCAGCGCCCCTGGTACCGCTCGCGCCGTTCCTTCTCCGCGAAGGGCCGCGGCGGCCGTGTCCAGGTCGCCGGCCTGGGCCTGACCTACACGGACCACGTGACCGGCGCGGTCCTCCTCGCCAATATCGACCTGGGCTTCCGCGCCCGCTCGCTGAGCGCGATCCTGGACCCGACGGGCCGCCGCGCCCGCGCCCTTTTCCTGATCCTCGCGGGCCTCGAGGAGCCGCAGGCCGGCCGCATCGTCGCCGCGCCCTCGCGCTCGCTGGCCGCGCGCCTCGCGGGCCGCATCGGCTCGGTCGCGCTGATCCGTGCAGACTCCCCGCTCGACGAGTCCCTGACGATCCGCCAGAACATCCTGGCCCCCCTCTCGGCCACGGGTTCCGTCGCCGACTGGGACAACCTCGTGGGCGCCCTGCAGATCACGGGCCTCGCTCAGCGCGTCGACGTGCGCCCCTCCGAGCTCTCCGAGTGGGAGCGCTTCAAGGCCCTCATCGCCCGCGCGATCGTGTCCGGTGCCGAGGTCTTCCTCGTCGAAGACCCGGTCTCCCTGCCCGCCGCTGCGCGCGAGGAACTCGGCCCCCTCCTGCGTTCCCTCGCGGACGCGGGCTGCGCGGTCGTCATCGCGACCCCTTACGCCGAGGTCGCGGCCGCCTCCGACCGCGCGATCCTCCTGACGAACGGCCGGGTCGCCCTCGACGCGCCCAGCCCGTCCGCAGCGATCATCGCCGCCTCCCTGGAGGCCAACCCCGAGGACCCCAAGGCCCTCCTCGGCCCGATCCCCTCGGCGCTGCCCGCCTCCTTCGACGAGGTCATCTCCCCCACCGGCGCACAGGCCCCCGCGTGGCACCCGCTCGGCACCGCCGACGAGTCCGGGGCGCAGACCGCGAACGCGCAGCAGCCCTCCGAACCCGAGGAAACCGACCCCGCCGAGGCCGCCCTCGACGCGGCGGCCACCCGCGTGGAGGCAGCCCCCGCCCAAGCAACCCAGGCGACCGAGGTCCCCCAGGCCTCGCCCGAGCCCCGCACCGAGACCGCGATGCGCGGCATCCCCGTCGTCGAAGCCGAGGACCCGGCCCTGGCCGAGCCCGAGGTCTCCGACCTGGTCGTACGCGCCCGCAAGATCCTCTCCGACCTGCCCGGCTCGATTGCCCCGCAGGAGTAACGTAACGGTCACTGCGAGCCGCCATTCTTCGTGAGACACTAGGCGTATCCGGCGAGGCATCGCCTCGTTCACCCGTACGCGCAGGAGCATCCATGACTCAGCCCACCCCCCAGCCCGGGCAGTACCCGCCCGCTGCCCCCGCACCCGCCGCCAGCGAAGCGCGTCCCAGCATCGGCGCCCTCTTCGCGTCCGTGACGGGGCAGCTCTCCAGCATCATCCGCGACGAGGTCGAGCTCAACAAGGCGAAGCTGCGCGCCTTCGCGTCCAAGAGCGGCAAGGGCATCGCCCTCCTCGTGGTCGCCGCGGTCTTCGCGCTCTACCTGCTGGGGTGGGTCTTCCACACGATCGAGGTCGCCCTCGAACTCGTCGTCCCCGCGTGGGCGGCGTCGCTGATCGTCGTCGGCATCCTCCTCCTGATCGTGCTGATCCTGGCCCTCGTGGGCGCCAGCTCCCTCAAGAGCGCGCAGGCCCACCGCCCCGACCCGGCCGCGTCCGTCGCAGCCACCAAGGAAGCCATCGAGAAGGGACTGGGCAAGTGAGCACCAACCTCGATACGCGTAACGTGACCGTCGGCGAGGCCGCCCCCGCCGAGCCGCGCACGGAAGCCCAGATCACCGCCGACCTCGAGCGTCAGCGCGCCGAGCTGGCCGCCACGATCGACCAGCTGTACGCGCGCGTGCAGCCCGCAGCCCTCGCCCAGGAGGCGAAGGAAGAAGCCAGCGCCCGCTTCGCGTCCTTCAAGGAGTCCGCGTCGCTGACCCTGCAGGACGCCGCCGGCGGCAACGCCGAGGCCCTCAAGAAGATCGGCGTCGTCGCCCTATCCGCGGTCGGCGCCATCGGCCTGATCGTCCTGCTGGCGACCCGCTCGTCGCGTCGTTCCCGTCGCGAAGCCCGCCGCGCCGCCCGCGAGGCCGCCGCGCACACGCTTGAGGCCCTCAAGTCCGACGCGACCGAGGCCCTGTAAGCATCGACTGACGCAAACCGGCGTAACTCCGGCCACACTGGCCGCGGGTTACGCCGGTTCTGTTTCCCCAGTTTCGTGGGCATCTGCGCCCATCGCAACGCTCCGCTGAGCGCGCAAAACCCACTCCAAGGTGAGGTCAAGGCCCGTCATTAGCTATGATGGTCCCACGAAACATTTTGAACACCCAGGGAACCGCTTCACGCGGACCCGAACGACGCGGAGGGGGTCGACGCCATGGGGCGCGGCCGTCAAAAGGCTAAGCAGATGAAAGTCGCTCGGAAGCTGAAGTATTTCAGCCCCGACACCGACCTAAACGCACTTCAGCGCGAGCTGGCGGATGAGGACTCGTACCTGGCACACGTGCCGGCGGACGAGCCCGAAGAGGACGATGCGATCGACGACGACCTCTACTCGAAATACGCCGACTTCGCAGAGATGCCCGCGGAAGAAGACGACATCGATCCGAAGCAGCTCGATGAGTCCTTCTGGACGGGTGGATCCTCCACTAAGTAACGGCTCAGCCACACGGCGGACCGAGCACCGGTCCGCCGCTTTGGCGTACCCAAACGACTCTTTCTGACGCGCGCCGACGCGACAAGGGGCCGAGGCCCGCAGGCCTCGACCCCTCTCACGCACTCGGAGCAGGCACGCAGCTCAACGCTACTCAGCCCCGCTCAGGTCCGCCCAGCTCAGCCCACACGGTACTCGCCGTGCAGCAGCACGGCGCCCGCCTGAACGCCCTTCGTGCCGGAGATGAGGCGCACGCCGGAGGAGTCAGCGCCGAGGTCAGTGACCGACCCGAAGCCGGCCACGGTTCCGTCGGCGTCAGCCGACGTGACGGAGCCCAGGACCCACGCGGCCACCCCGGCCTCGTTGATCGCGGACAGAACCTCGGAGGCCACGGAGGCCGACACGACGGCGACCATGCCGACGCCCAGGTTCAGGGAGTCCTCCATGCCGACCCAGGTGACGTCGCCGCCGCGGCGCACCCAGTCGAACACGGCCGGAACAGTCCACGTCGAGCGGTCGACGGTCGCCACCGCGCCGACGGGCAGGACGCGCGACAGGTTCGCGGCCAGGCCGCCGCCGGTCACGTGCGAGTAGGCGTGAATCCCCTCGACGCCGAAGCGCTCGACCAGGTCCAGGCACAGGCGCGTGTACAGGCGGGTGGGCTCGAGGAGCTCCTCGCCGAGGGTGCGGCCGAACTCGGCCACGTGGGACTCCAGCGAGGCGCCGACGCGGGAGACGACGGAGCGCACCAGCGAGTAGCCGTTGGAGTGCAGGCCCGACGATGCCATGGCGATGACGACGTCGCCGCCCGTCACGCGCTCGGGGCCCAGCAGCTTGGAGGCGTCCACGACGCCGGTCGCCGCGCCCGCGATGTCGTAGTCGTCGGGCTCCATGACGCCCGGGTGCTCGGCGGTCTCGCCGCCGATGAGGGGCGTGCCCGTGGCCTCGCAGGCCCGCGCGATGCCGGTGACGATCGCGGCGATGCGCTCGGGGACCACGTGGCCGCAGGCGATGTAGTCGGTCATGAGGACGGGGCGAGCGCCGATCACGACGATGTCGTCGACGACCATGCCCACCAGGTCCTGGCCGATCGTGTCGTGCACGTCCATGGCCTGCGCGATCGCGATCTTCGTGCCCACGCCGTCCGTGGAGGTCGCGAGCAGCGGCTTCTCCATGCCCAGCAGGGCCGACGCGTCGACCATGCCGGCGAATCCGCCGGTCGCGCCCAGGACGGTGGAGTCGTGGGTGGCGGCCACCGCGCTTTTCATCAGTTCGACGGCGCGGTCGCCCGCAGCGGTGTCGACGCCAGCGGTCGCGTAGTCCAGGGGGGTGTCGGTCATAGGTGGTGCCTTTCGCGGATGGCGCTCGACGAGGCCGTGTCTGGGTGGTCGGGGTGAGAACGACGCCCGCGGCGCAGGAGTTGCGTCGCGGGCGTGGAGGTTAGCAGGGGGTGGCGTCGGGTGTTCCGGGCACGGGCGTCCCGGCGGGGATCGTCTCGGGGTATTCGCCCGTGAAGCAGCCGATGCACAGGGACGTGCCCTGTCCGGTGGCCGCGACCATGCCGTCGATCGACAGGTAGGCCAGGGAGTCGGCACCGATGGATTCGCGCACCTGTTCGACGCTCATGGACGAGGCGATGAGCTCGGCGCGCGTCGGGAAATCGATACCGAAGAAGCACGGCCACAGCACCGGCGGGGACGAGATGCGGATGTGCACCTCGGCGGCCCCGGCCTCGCGCAGCATCTTGACGAGCGCGCGCTGCGTGTTACCGCGCACGATCGAGTCGTCGATGACGACCAGGCGCTTACCTTCGATGACCTCACGCAGGGGGTTGAGCTTGAGGCGGATGCCCAGCTGGCGCAGGGACTGCGTGGGCTGGATGAAGGTGCGGCCCACGTACGCGTTCTTGACGAGGCCCTGGGCGAAGGGGATGCCGGACTCCTGCGCGTAGCCGATCGCGGCGGGCGTGCCCGAGTCGGGCGTGGGGATCACCAGGTCCGCCTCGATGGGGTTCTCGCGCGCCAGGGCGGCACCCATCTCGTGGCGCGCGGCCACGATGCGGCGCCCGCCGATCGTGGTGTCGGGGCGGGCCAGGTACACGTACTCGAAGACGCAGGTGTTGGAGCGGCGCACGGCGAAGCGGCGCGAGTGCACGCCCGACGCGTCGATGGAGATGAGCTCGCCGGGCTCTACCTCGCGCACGAAGGTCGCGCCGCACAGGTCCAGGGCGGCGGTCTCGGAGGCGACGACCCAGCCGGAGGCCAGGCGGCCCAGCACGAGCGGGCGGTAGCCGTGCGGGTCGCGCGCGGCGTACAGCGTGTGCTCGTCCATGAAGACCAGGGAGAACGCGCCCTTGATGCGCGGCAGCACCTTCAGGGCGGCGCCGACGAGGGGCGCGGGCTCCAGGTCGTCCACCGACGAGGCCGGGGCGGCCTCGTCCCCATTGGTCTCGGAAGGCGTCACGGACGGGGACGCGATGAAGGGGGTCGGCCCGGGGATGCGGTCGGCCATGCCCAAAAGCGCGGTCACGAGGGAAGTGTCGGTGGAGGCACCGCGTTCGAAGTCCTCGCCCTCGTCGGCGATCTCGACGGCCAGCTCGCGCAGCTCGACCGTGTTGGTGAGGTTGCCGTTGTGGGCCAGGGCGAGCGTGCCCGTGGGGGTGGGGCCCAGCGTCGGTTGGGCGTTGCGCCACACGTCCGCGCCGGTCGTCGCGTAGCGGACGTGACCCAGCGCAATGTGGCCGCGCAGGCCCTGGAGGGACTGCTCAGAGAACACCTGCGAGACGAGGCCCTGATCCTTATACACGAGGATCTGCTTGCCATTCGACGTCGCAATACCGGCGCTCTGTTGGCCGCGGTGTTGCAGGGCGTAGAGGGAGAAGTAGGTCAGGCGGGAAACATCCTCGCCCGGGGCCCATACTCCGAAGACGCCGCAGTGATCGTGCGGGTGATCGTCTCCGAAGATTTCCTGGTCGGACAGTGTCATGTCTGGCTGCGAGACGGGAAGCACGCTCTCACTCTCCCACACTTTTTGCCTCCTCGTGGCATATATCCACGTTGTGGCGAGCACACGAGAACGCGACGAAGCCCTCACGCAGCGCGTAATTGCGCACGCTTTGCCGGGCAGAATCGGTCTCTCCCGGGTCGAGATGACACAATGGGGTGCAGCAATCTTGAGGAGGAAACGTGGCCAATCCGACGCTGAGCGCCATCATGTGGGGACTTGCCCTGCTGGTGAGCGCCCTGGCCGTCCTGTCGTTCGCGCGAGGCCTGGCACACATGTGGCGCACGGTCTCGGCGGGCACGCCCGACCCGGGGCGCCTGAGCCCCGTCGGCAAGCGAGCGTGGGGCGTCGTCTCCGCGGCCCTCACCCACCGCGAATTCAAGGGGCGCCCCTGGATCAAGGCGGCCCACTGGCTCGTCATGGTGTCCTTCCCGATCCTCTTCCTCACGCTGGTCACGGGCTACGCACAGCTGCGCGTCCAGACCTTCACGCTGCCCCTCCTCGGCCATTTCGCGCCGTGGGAGTGGCTAACCGAGGTCTTCGCGTGGGGCGGCCTGGCGGGCATCATTCTCCTCATGATCGTGCGCCAGCGCGCCGGGCGCGGCACCGCTGCGGAGGCGGCCCTGTCCAACGACGATCCCGACGGCGCTGCCGCCGCGGCGGACCCGAACGGCACCCCGCCCTCGTCCCTGACCACACCCCACCCGCGCGACTCCTCCCCGCGCGGCCTCGCCTCCCGTTTCCTGGGCTCGACCCGCTGGCAGGCGATCTTCGTCGAGTGGGTCATCCTCATCGTGTGTGCGTGCGTCGTGGCGCTGCGCGGCCTCGAATACGCACTGTTCAGCCACACGCCGGGCCTCGAGGCCCACGCGACCGCCCTGCACTTCCCCCTCACCGCCTGGCTCGGCGCGATCTTCGCGGCCGCCGCCTCCTCCTCGGCCACCTCGCTGGCGAACGCGATTGTCCTGGTCAGCGCCCTCAAGGTCCTCACCTCCATGACCTGGCTGACGGTCGTCGGCATCCAGACCGGCATGGGCGTCGCCTGGCACCGCTTCGTCGCAATCCTCAACCTGTACACACGTCGCAACGCGGACGGCACGAAGTCCCTGGGACCGGCCGACCACATGCTCATCGACGGCAAACCGGTTACCAGCGAGGACGACTTCGACGACGTCCCCGAAGACACGGTCCTCGGCGTGGGCACGATCGAGGACTTCTCGTGGAAGGCCCGCCTGGACCTGTACGCCTGCACCGAGTGCGGCCGCTGCCAGGAGCTGTGCCCCGCGTGGAACACCCAGAAGCCTCTCTCCCCCAAGCTGCTCATCATGGGCCTGCGCGACCACATGGAGTCCGCCTCCAACGTGCAGATCGTCGAGCAGGAGGAGGGTCACCAGAAGCTGGGCGACGGCGAGGTCCTCCTCGACAAGGGCGTGCCGGCCTCGCCCCACTCCTTCGACCTGGTCTCCGCCCTGTCCCTGTCGGGCGCGACCGGCCCCGAGGGCGTCTCCGCAGTCACTGCCCCCCTGGTCCCCGAGGTCGTCTCCGAGGAAGTCCTGTGGGACTGCACGAACTGCGGCGCCTGCGTCGAACAGTGCCCCGTCGACATCGAGCACATCGACCACATCCTCGACTTGCGCCGCCACCAGGTCCTCATGGAGGGTGCGTTCCCCCGCGAGCTGGGCCGCGCGTTCCGCGGCATGGAATCCAAGGCGAACCCCTACAACCAGCCGGCCCGCAAGCGCATGGAGTGGGCGAAGAAGCTGGACTTCGACATCCCCGTCGTCGGCGAGGACATCGAGGACGCCTCGCAGGTTGACTACCTGTTCTGGGTGGGCTGCGCGGGCGCCTACGACGACACGGCGAAGAAGACCAGCGCTGCCGTCGCCGAGCTGCTGCACACCGCGGGCGTATCCTTCGCGGTCCTCGGCTCGGGCGAGTCCTGCACGGGCGACCCCGCCCGCCGCGCCGGCAACGAGGCGCTCTTTCAGATGCTGGCCGCCCAGGCGATCGACACGCTCAAGGAAGCCAAGCCCCAGAAGATCGTGGTCTCCTGCGCGCACTGCTTCAACACGATCGCGGGTGAGTACCCGGAGCTGGGCGGCTCCTTCGACGTCGTCCACCACACGCAGCTCCTCAACCGCCTGGTGCGCGACGGCCTGCTCACGCCGGTGGCCCCCGCGTCCGCTGCCTCCGCTGCCCCCACGAGCGAGGACACCACGGACGAGGCCGGGGCGCAGTCCGCGGGCACCACTGCCTCGGTCGGCGCACCCCTGAAGGTCACCTACCACGACGCGTGCTTCCTGGGCCGCCACAACCGCGTCTATGAGCCGCCGCGCGAGCTCGTGGGCTCCCTGCCGAACGTGGAGCTCGTCGAGATGCCGCGCAACCGCGACCGCGCGATGTGCTGCGGCGCGGGCGGCGCGCACGCCTGGTTCGAGGAGACGCGCGGGACCCGTATCGCCGACGCTCGCATCGTCGAGGCCGCGTCCACGGGCGCGGACGTCGTCGCGACGGCCTGCCCGTTCTGTTCCCAGATGCTCGGCTCCGCCTCGGGCACGTCCGCCGGCTTCGTCTCGGCCGACGCCGACGATCAGAGCACCCAGGGGGCCACGGCCTCGCCCGGCGGGAAGCTCCCGGAGGTGCGGGACGTGGCCGTCATGCTGCTCGAATCCGTCAAGCGCGGGCAGTAACGCGCGCGCAGCGCGCACGCACCACAAGCGAAGGGGGCTATTGCCCGTCTTCAGGGGAGATTTCCTCGAGGCCGACGAGGAAGCCATCCTCGTCGATGACGTTGCCGCCCACGAGGGTCGCGATCATGCCGGCGGCCTTCTCCACGTCCTGGGTGGAGCGCAGGCGCTCGAGGCGCGCGGTGCGGCTCATCGCGCCCGCGCCGGGCGTCGGCGCGGAGGTGGGCAGCCAGCGGACCTGGTATTCGATGATGGCTCCGGCCGTCCACGGCTCCCAGCGCAGCACGCGCGGCGGCGTGGGCACGGCGTGGACCTCGATCATCATGTCCGAGCGGTGGCCGATCGGACTCATGAGGGCATAGCCGTCAACGACCTGTGGCTTGTCGCGCTGCGCCTCGTGCTCCTCGCGGGCCTTGGCGATCTTGGAGGCGATGTCCTCGCGCACCGGGCCCAGCTCGGCCTTCAGCTTCTCGATCTGGGCGATCTGCGCGGGGGTCAGCGGGACGGGCTTGGGGGCCTCGGGCGTGATGTCGCGCGCGTCCTTCATCTGCTCGAATCCGGCGCGCTCACGCATCGCGGAGAGCAGATCCTCGGGGTTGATCCAGCGCGGCGAGTACACCGTCAGGTTCACGGCCGAGTCGGCGTCGGGGACCATCACGTAGCCGCTGCCCGCGATGCGCAGGCCGCCCGCGAGGCGTCGGGCCATGCGGCGCAGCGCCTCGAGCACGCGGTACTCCAGGCCCGTGGGCAGACCGTCCGGGAACGCCTTGTCCCACTCGCCCATGACGCCATTATTTTGCTGGCGGGCGGGCGCCTGCGGGCAGCGCAGAACCCACGCGTTCGCGAGCGAGGCCGGGGTACCCAGCGCCGCGCGCGTCGGCTGGTCGAGCGTCCACGGCCCTTCCAGCTCGGCGTCGGAGGACAGGCGCAGGCGGCCCGGGGCGAGCCATCCGGCCTCGTCCCACATGGAAATCGCGAGGGCCTCGAGCTCGGCTGGATCGACGGCGTCGGAGACGAGGAGCAGGTGATGCTCACGCGCGACGTCCAGGTCGATGACGCCGGCGGGCTCGCTGACCTCGATGGCGGCGGCGATCGGGATGGCGGCCTCAGCGCTCGTGACCTCACCGTCGGCCGCGATCTGGAAGGCAGCGTCCGTCGAGGTCATCGTCGTCAGGCCGACGTTCGTCTGGGTGAGCGGGCTGTCCGTCGCGCTCATCGGCGTCGGGTCCGCGAAAGAATGAGGGGCCGAGGCCATGCGCTCCTTGAGGGAACGCCTCACCGGCGAGGCCTCGGGGGCCTCGTCCCTGTTGGTGACCTGCTCGCGCGGCGTCATCCCGGGCAGAGCGACGCCCTGGATGACGCCCGTGCGCGTCTGGCTGGGAGCCACCGGGGGGATGCCGGCCTCGACCTCGTGGCTGGCGCTCCCCTGTGGTGCGGCCTGCACCTGAGGCACGCCCATGAGGGGCGTCGGCTCGGGCGGCTCCGGCGGGGGCGGTGCCTGCAAGTCAGCCGGCTCAGGGGCGGGCGGCTCCGGCAGGTCGGCGGGATCCGGTGCGGGCGGATAGCCCATCTCGCGGGCCGCACGCTCGGCGCGCTCGGCGCGCATGCGTTCAAGCCGGGAGGGAGGCGGAGGGGGGAGAGCCGACATCGGGAATCACCGTTCGATGCGGGTGCACGAGAAACGCTCGTGGGTGCGCGAGGGCGTGGGCCCGCGCTGACCCTGGTAATGCGAGCCGAGCCCCTGCGAACCGTAGGGATGCTCGGCCGGGGAGGACAGGTCGAAGAAGCACAGCTGCCCGATCTTCATGCCGGGGTAGAGCAGGATCGGCATCGTCGCCGTGTTCGACAGCTCCAGCGTCACGTGGCCAGAGAAACCCGGGTCAATGAAGCCAGCCGTTGAGTGGGTGAGCAGGCCGAGGCGGCCCAGGGAGGACTTGCCCTCAAGGCGCGCCGCGATGTCATCGCCGAGGGTCACCAGCTCGTAGGTGGCACCCAGGACGAACTCACCGGGATGCAGGACGAACGGCTGATCGGGGCCCACATCCACCTGGTGGGTCAGATCCGACTGGTCCGCCGCGGGGTCGATCACCGGGTAGCGGTGGTTATCGAAGAGGCGGAACAGTCGATCCAGGCGCACGTCAATGCTGGCCGGCTGGACCAGATCCCGGTCCAGCGGGTCGAGCTGGATACGTCCAGAGTCCAGAGATGCCTTGATGTCGCGGTCACTGAGCAGCATGACTCGATTGTCGCATACTCAGCGCCGCGACAACAGCCTCAGAGGGTCACTGCAGGGGCTGGCCCTGAGCGTCGGTGGCGTAGGAGCCGGAACGCATGATGAGCATGATGAAATCGATGAGCGCCCAGGGGCCGGAGACGAAGATACCGATGACGGTAATCGTCAGCACCAGCTGGATGATGCCCTTCGTGGTGTAGCCCAGGTAGAAGTTGTGAATACCGAGGGTGCCCAGGAAGAAGGCCAAGAGCACGGCGACGATCCACTGCTTGGGAGCGCCGACGACGGGCTGACCGTAGGCGGGCTGCCCGTAAGCGGGCTGCCCGTACGCGGGCTGACCGTACGCCTGCTGGCCCGCAGCGTAGGCGGCCTGCTCATAGCCGGGCTGACCGTAGGCATCCGCACCGTAAGCGCCCTGCGCGTTCGCGTCAGAGCCGGGGACGCCGTAGCCCTGCTCCGGCTGGGCGTAGGAGCTGGCCGCGGGAGCGTCGTACGCGGTGCCGTAGGTCGTCGAACCGGGGGTCGCCGTGGCCTCGTCGTAGCTGGGGGTCGAGGCCTGGGGGAAGGCGGGAGCCTCGGGGGCGGGAGCCTCGGGGGCGGAGACCTCGAGGGCGGGGACCTGAGCGGGTTCCTCAGGGGAGAAGGGGGTGGCCTGCGGATCGGGCGTCGTCATGGGAAAGCCTTTCGGTTGTCGTGGGGGCCGCGGACGGCCGTACTGACATAGCCTAGCGTGCTCACACCCTCGTGCGAGAGTCGCGTCCACCCCGAAACGCCCCTGATTGATCCCGGAGGCCGTGAAGCAGTGCCGCCTTTCCTCGTCCTCACATGATCGCTCTCACCCTCGAGAGCACGCTCCGCCAATGAAAAGACGTGGGGCCCGGCATCAAGCCGGGCCCCACGGGGTAGTTAGACGCGCGCATCACGCGCGGAGCGCAGGTGCTCAGACGGTGGGAACGCCGTTGGCGTCCTTCTCGTAGATCCACTTGCCCATGAAGGCCATGATGGCACACGCGAGGCCCGCGATGCCGACCAGGAGGACGATCAGGTAGCCGATGCCAAGCAGGGCACCGCTATTCGACGTGCCACCGATCACCATGAGGACATAGCCGAGAATCAGAGCGGCGACGCGAATCGCGCCGATCTTCATGTGGCCGAGGTAGAAGTCGCCGGCGGCGATACCGCCGAGGAGCAGGTTGAGCAGGCCAGCGACCATGCGGGACTTGCCCTGGACGGGAGCGTTGTAACCAGGCTGCTGAGGAGCGGACATGTTGTCTCCTATGTGTTGATGACCCCTGGGATAGGGGCGTTTTCTAAAAACACGGTCAGACTACCGAAGCATTTGCTTTTTGTACAATATCCTCCCCTTTTTATGTTACGGATCACAGGTTAATTTCTTTCGTTCGTCGCAGTGCGACTTTCTTCCATAGACTGACTGGGTGTTCACAAATCCGACGGCCGAGGCCTCGCGATCACTCCTGATCGACCTGCCCCATTGGTTCGCCGCACATCAGCGCAACCTGCCCATGCGCGCGCAGGGCGTCTCCGACTGGGGGACCCTCGTCTTTGAAATCATGAGCCAGCAGACCCCCATCTCACGGGTCCAGCCAATCTGGCTTGAGTGGATGGAACGCTGGCCCACCCCCGCCGATCTTGCCACCGCATCCTCGGCAGACATCATCGTCGCCTGGGCAAACCTCGGATACCCCTCCCGCGCCCTGCGCCTCAAGGCCTGCGCGGCCGCAATCGTCGAAAAGCACGACGGCGAGGTCCCGCTCACCATGAAGGAACTCACCCTCCTGCCGGGCGTCGGCACCTACACCGCATCCGCGCTGCTCGCCTTCCGCCACGGAATCCGCGTGCCGGTCCTGGACACGAACGTGCGTCGCGTGCTGGTCAGATTTCTGGACGGCCTAGAGTTTCCTCCCCACACGACGCCCTCAAAAGCGGAAACAATGCGGGCCGAGGCATTATTGCCCGAAGACGGGCACCGCGCGGCCGAGGTGAGTTTGTCGCTCATGGAATTCGGGGCCCTGGTCTGCACGCAGCTCAGCCCGTCGTGCGACGAGTGCACGATCTCGAACAACTGCGCGTGGGCGCTCGCCGGATTCCCCAAGGACGAGAAGCGCCCCACGCCCCAGCCGTACGTCGGCACCGACCGACAGGCGCGTGGACGCATCATGAAGGCCCTGCGTGCCGCCCACTTCGAGGGCACGGACGGCCTCACGAAACGGCGAGTCCTCGACGTCGCCCGCATCGACGGGGGCGATCGCTACCAGCCCACCCGCGTCTACCGGGCACTCCTGAAGGACGGCATGATCGTCTACAACGAGGACACCAAGCGCGTCACGCTCCCCCGATAACGTTCGCGACGAGGCCGGGGTGCCCACGCCGCCGCGCGCGGACCCGGGAGGGAGCCACCGCCTCGTCGGTGAATCAGTAGCGGATCGCGTCGATCGGCTTGATGCGCACGGCCGCGAGCGCCGGGATGATGCCGCACAGGGCGCCGATGCTCGTAGAGATGGCGACGCCCGCGATGGCGGCTCCGGCGGGGAAGGCCGGGGTGTCGCTGAGCGTGACGCCCAGGGCTTCGAGGGGCAGGAATCGTACGACGACGACCGCGATGCCCACGCCGATGACGCCGGCGACGAAGGTTGCGACGACCGACTCCATGAAGACCGCGAAGAAGACGCGCGCCGCGGAGGCACCGACGGCCCGGCGGATGCCGATCTCGCGCACGCGCTGGCGCACGGTCACGATCGCAACGTTGAGCAGGCCGAGGGCGCCCAGGAACACGATGATTCCGCCGATGACCATGATGACGTTGGAGATGGTGCCCAGCTGCTCCTCGCCGATGTCCTCGTGCTCGCCGCCGGAGACGGAGACCTTCCAGCCCTCGCCGAGGATCGAGGCCAGGGCGCGCGGCAGGGTCTCGCGGGCCTGGTCCGCGTTTTCGGTGCCCACCCAGGCGATCATGGACGGGGAGCTCATCTGCGGGAAGGAGATTCGCGCCGCGTCGTAGTGCGCGAACACGGTGGGCATGTCGTAGGAGCTCTTGGACTTGGTGACGCCGACGACGCGCATCGCCGTGCCGTCGCTCGTGTGCAGGACGATCGGAACCTGGTCGATGGGGGCACGCCCCAGCTGGTTCCACAGGGTTTCGGAGATGACGACAGGGACCAGGCGCTGGTCAGCGTCGCTGCTCACGACCCATCGCCCGGCGAGCATGCGGGTGCGGAAGATGACCTCGTAGGAGGGGTCGACGCCCTGGAACGTCACGCCGTCGACCATGTCGCTGATGTTCGTCAGGGGGTACCCGCGGAATTGCCCGCTGGAGCGGGCCTGTCGGGTTTCGACGATGTCGCCGCCGCCACTGGAGAAACGCGACCAGTAGTGGATGTCCGTGCGTTCGGCCAGGGTCCCCATGGCCTCGCCGAGAGTGTCCTTCTCGTCGGGGCGCTTCGCTGTCTGCGCGCCGGCGGCCGAGGACGGATCAGAGGCGTCCTGATAGGGGCCGCTTGACGCCGGCCCTTCCGAGGCGTTCGAAGCGCTTTCGGGGGTCAGCCGCAGGGTGACCGAGCGTCCCTCGTACAGTTCCGCCAGCTCGCGCGAGGACTGCAGGAGTAGGTCGCCGAGCGCGATAACAATCGTCATGGCGGCCACGGCCGCGACCACGCCCACGAGGGAGAGGACGACGCGCGCCTTCTGGACCTTGACCTCGCCCCAGGCCTCGATGAGCCCGCCCAGGAGCTGACTCACGGCGTTCACTGCTCACCCTCCTCCGACATCATGGGGGACGAGGCCTGCTCGGATTCCGTATCGCCCTCGGCGGGCGGGAGCGGAGGTTCAGCCACAGCGGATTCTGTGCCCTCCTGCTCGGCCCCGGCCTCGTCACCGCCGTGCCCGGCCTCCGCGCGGTGCGCGAAAGCGGCAGGATCCTCGACCTCGTGCAGCGTGCCGTCATAGAGCTCGTATGCGCGCTGTGCACGCGCGGCCACCGCCATGTCGTGCGTGATGACGATGAGAGCGGCGTTGGACTCGCGGGCGACCTCCTCGAGGAGAGCCATGACGACGCGGCCCGTGTCCGGGTCGAGGGCGCCCGTCGGCTCGTCGGCGAGGATGACGCGCGGGCGGCGCACGAGGGCGCGCGCGATCGCGATGCGCTGCTGCTCGCCGCCACTCATCTCGCCCGGGTACGAGTCCGCGCGCTCGCCCAGGCCCACGCGCTCGAGCATGTCAACGGCGATCGAACGCCTGCGCAGCAGCTGGGGGCCGGGGGCGTACAGGAGGGGAACCTCGACGTTTTCGGCGGCCGTGCGCGCCGAAAAGATGTTGAACTGCTGGAACACGAAGCCGAAATCTTCCCCGCGCATGCGAGCGCGGCGCCCCTCGCTCAGGCGCGTGGTATCCACGCCGTCCAGCTCGTACGTGCCCGAGGTGGGGGTATCCAGCAGGCCGATGATGTTGAGCATCGTCGACTTGCCGGTGCCCGAGCGGCCCACGATGGAGACATGCTCGCCCTGGGCGACGTCCAGGTTAACGCCGCGCAGAATGTGCAGGTCCTCCCCATCGGGCAGGATCACCGTGCGGGTCACATCCCGCAGGCACACGAGATTCATTGCGTGCCCGCCGCGTCGCCCGGGCCCCCGACCATGCCGGAGTCCATGCCGCCGTAGGGGCCGGTCTGGCCGTCCTGGTTGTCCTTGTTAGAGGTCGGGGTGAACTCAAGGATCTCCTCGCCCTCCGTCAGACCCTCCTTGACCTCGACCATCTTGCCGTCCGTAATGCCCAGGGTGACGGCGCGCTTCTCCGGCTTGGTCGGGTCGTCGGTCGGCAGGTAGACGGAGCCGGACTGGTAGCGGCCCTCAACCGCGGAGATCGGCACCGCGAGGACACCCGTCGCGGAGCCCGCCGTCATCTCGAGGGTGACCTGCAGGCCCACGAACACCGTCTGGTCGGAGGGGATCGCGCAGCGCGCCTTCAGATCCGTCGAGGACGAGGCACCGCTATCGGAGCCGGCGTTCGACTTCGGGTTTTGGGCCTTGCCGGTCGGACTTACCAGCTTGACTCCCGTGCACTCGAAGGGCGCGGGGCCGTTCTTAATGGTGACGGTCGCGGTCGACGGCGCATCCTGCAGACGGTACATCTGGTCCGCGCTCAGGGGCGCGACCGCAGAGAAAGTCGCCGGAGCGATGGTCGCAACCGTGTCGCCGATCGCGAACTGCTGGCCGACCAGCACGCTCGTCGACACCGTGCCGTCACCGGGGGAGACGACCGTCTCGTACTTGTAGGTCGGATCGGCGGTCTCGACGCTCACGTTGCCTTCCTCGTCGGTGACCTGCCGTGTCTCGCCGGGGATTTCCTTGCGGATCTGCACGATGGCGTCGCCCTTTGACACCTTGTCGCCGTCGTTGACGAAGGTGCGCACGACATTGCCGTCCAGAGTCGCGCGGGCCACCACCGGCTCGTCCGCCTGGATCGTCCCCGTGACGCTCACGGTGTTCGTGATGTCGGCGCGGCCCACCTCGATCGTCATCTGCCCGAAGTTGCCGCCCGGGTCCATGCCATCGGTGCTTTGATCCTCCTGAACGGCCGGAAAGAACGCGAACTTCACCAAGGCCACGGCGATGACTACCCAGGCAAGAACCTTGACAATGTCGAGCACCTGGGCGGTGCGGGTCTTATGTGCCACGTGCGTCTCCTTCGATGAACGGCGTTGCCCAATTGTAAAGTGCGCCTCATTAACGCAGCAACGCTATCCCCGTCTTCTCAGGGTTTTCTCAGGGACCATCCCGCCGGATGGGCGACGCACATCCTCGCCCCTAAAATGGCTGATGAACCGACGAAAGGCAGCCATGATCCGCCGCGCCACCCCCGCAGACACCGAGGCGCTCTCCGCCCTCTCGCGCACCTGCTTCACGCAGACCTTCGAGCACCTCTACGATCCCGCCGACCTCGAGGCCTTCCTCACCGAGGCCTACGCGCCCGACATCCTGCGCACAGAACTCGAGGACCCCAACCGGGCGACGTGGCTCCTCTTCGAGGACGCGACTGACGAGGCTCCGATCGGCTACGTGACCGCATGCCCCGCGCAGCTGCCCCACCCCGACGTCGCGCCCGGTGACGGGGAAATCCAGCGCCTCTACATCCTGCAGGGCCACCAGGGGACGGGGCGCGGCACCGCTCTGCTCACCACGGCGCTCGAGTGGCTCGAACGCGACGGGCCGCGCACCCTGTGGATCGGCGTCTGGAGCGAAAACTACGGGGCGCAGCGCTTCTACGCGCGCCACGGATTCGAGATCGTCGGCGACTACTCGTTCATGGTGGGCGACCACGCCGACCACGAACTGATCACCCGCCGACCGGCGCGACTCCCGAGCGAGTAACCCGCCACAACAGACGAAAGGCCCCGAGGCGCGTTGCCTCGGGGCCTTATCGTGAGCTTATCACTCGGCAGATTCTTCAGCCTCAATCTCGGCGACCTGCTTGCGGACCTCATCCATGTCGAGGTCCTGCACCTGAGAAATCAGGTCCTCGAGCGCGGACAGCGGCAGAGCACCGGACTGACGGAACACGACGATGCCGTCGCGGAAGACCATCAGGGTCGGGATCGAGGTGATCTGAGCGGCCATCGCCATCTGCTGCTGATCATCCGTATCGATCTTGCCGAACACGATGTCCGGGTACTTCTCGGAGGCTTCTTCGAAGATGGGGCCGAACTGACGGCACGGGCCGCACCAAGTCGCCCAGAAATCCACCAGGACGATGCCGCCGGCGGAAATGGTCTGCTCGAAGTTCTCCTGCGTGAGGGTAACGGTAGCCATGTTTCTCCTGTCATCGCCGGCACTATCACCGGTCTGTTGGTCGGGGCAAAAGCCCCTTGAGTGAACTATACGATTCAACGGGCGCGACGCGCCCTCTATTCCCCCGAAGCGAGAGAAGAAGCGGTGACCTGGCGCACATTCTCCTCCGAAGCGCCCAGGCCGCGCAAGATGAACGTCTCAACCAGAAGTAGCGCAGACTCACGATGAGCCGGATCCTGAGGCAGACGCTGCCCCTGCAGCGTCGCATGAATCAGGTGCACCGCGCCCAGCGTATTTTGTTCGACGATCAGCCCGCGTTCCATGGCCTCGTCAAGGATCCCAATGAGGACCTCACCCACGAGACCCGCGTGATCATGCAGGTGCGAGGCACCCTGACCCGACATCTGACGACGCAGGCCCGTGCCAGCCTTGACGTGGTAGCGGCTAATCATCTGCAGGTGGGAGCGGATGTAGAGGCGCAGACGCATGAGCGGATCAGCCTCAGACTCAAGACGCGCCATCAACACCCGCGTGAATTCCTCGGTCACCTCGCGCATGTAGGCAAGCAGGAGCACTTCCTTGTCCGCGAAATGGTTGTAGACAGCCGTGCGCCCAACACCCGCGCGCTCAGCGATCTGACTCATGGTGATCGACTCGAAGGACTGCTCCCCCATCAGCGATCCCAGAGCCTCAAACAGGCGCGTACGAGTCAGCTCACGGTGAGAGGCGAGCGACTCGCCAATAATCTTCGGCATACGCCTATTCTGACACTCTGCCCCTATGTGTCGTCAAATGGGGCGAGCGTGCAGACGTCAGCGAGCGCAGCGGGCGACCACGGCCTCGACGATCGGCAGGTCAGCAACGATCCACGGCAGCGCGGCAAGGTCCGCGAGGGGCACCCACCTGGCCTCAAGGTGCGACGCTCCCGCGCGCGGTGCGGGCGAGCCAGCCGCCACCTCGGCGAGCCACACGCCCATGACGCGCCCGCCCAGGATCGGCCACCACTGCCCACCCTCGGGGCACACGCGCTCGCCGATCGTCAGGCGCGCGCCGAGCTCCTCGGCGATCTCGCGCGCGAGGGCTTCGGCTGGATCTTCAGCGTCCTCAACCTTTCCGCCGGGCAGCTCGAACTGTCCGCGCAGATCCTGCGGGTAGGCGCGCGAGCACGCGAGCAGCATCGTGGGGTCGCGCAGGGAATCGACAATCGCGGCCGCCACCACGGGACGAGGCATGGGAACTCCAATCGGTTGGGCGACCTCAGTGTACCGGGCGCAGGAGCGCAGGCCACGGAGGCTGTATGCCGGGCGACGCCGTATATCTATGCTGGGCGACACCGGTTGCGCGGCCATCCGTGCACTCCACACACCTCCACCGCCATTCATCACCACACCCTCCGCCCAGCACTCCCCCA
>OFCU01000233.1_pt1 | contig 25569 bp, 20 predicted proteins | sample 1520851 | NCBI WGS metagenome assembly OFCU01 (sample SAMEA2699040, study PRJEB24076) | metagenome | reverse complement strand
CTCGAAAGTAGCGGGTGCTTTTCTGGTTCTCTTTTGGCACGCAAAAGAGAACTTAGCCCCGCGTAACCGCGCTCTGACCCCGCGCCACCGGCGCGAGAAAGAGAACCTATCCCTGCAAAAAACAATCCAACCCTTATATACGAGGTATCAAACAATGGAACTTTTTCTGGATGTACTGAGCGAAACTCTGGTGGACACCGCCAAGATGCTCCCCTTCCTGTTTTTAGCCTATCTCTTTATTGAATATGTCGAGACCCGCCACGGTGAGCGCATCGAGACCCTGCTGGCGGGCGGCGGCCGCTGGGGTGCGGTGCCGGGCGCGGTGCTGGGCTGTGTGCCGCAGTGCGGCTTCTCGGCTATCGCCTCCAACTTCTACGCCTCCCGCGTCATCACGCTGGGTACGCTGATGGCCGTCTATCTCGCCACCAGCGACGAAGCTATCCCCCTGCTGGTGTCCATGCCCGCCTACTGGGATAAGCTGATCCTGCTGATGGTCATCAAAGTCGTGTACGCTGTCTTCGTGGGCTTTCTGCTGGATTTCGTCCTCCGCAAGGCCCTGCCCCGCAGCCTGCGCGGCGGCTACACCGGTCACGCCGACGAGGTGGACTGCCACGAGGAACACAGCGACGAAGAGGGCCACCCCCAGCCCATCTGGAAGGCTGCGCTCCGCCATACCCTCGAGATTTTTGTCTTTATCTTCGTGTTCAGCCTCGTGTTCGGCCTCATCGTCGAGGGCGTCGGCGAGGATGTCTTCGCCTCGGTGCTGGGCCGGATGGGCTTCTTCCAGCCGGTGGTGGCCGCACTGGTGGGCCTTGTCCCCAACTGTGCCGCCAGCGTCCTGATGACCCAGCTCTACGTCGAGGGCGCACTCCGCTTCTCGAGCCTCGTGGCCGGTCTCTGCACCGGCGCGGGCGTGGGCCTCGCCGTGCTGTGGCGGGTGAATCCCTCCTGGAAGCAGAACCTCTTCATCACCGGCCTGACCTGGGCCTGCGGTGCCGCTGTGGGCGTGGGCATCCAAATCGTGGTGGCCTTCATCGCCTGAGTATTTGCAAAACACCTGCACCTTTTCTTCGGAGAAGCGTGCAGGTGCTTTTTATTTTGGAGACAAAGCCTCCATTTTGTGATATACTCAGCTTATATATAGATATAAGGAGAACACCATGCAATATAAAATTCTCGCAAGCGATTACGACAACACCCTCGTCCCCTTCGGGGAGAGCCAGCCCCGTCCGGCCATGGTCAAGGCCGTGAAGAAGCTTCAGGCCGCCGGGGGAAAATTCGTGCTCAGCACAGGCCGGGCCTGGTCAGCCATCAACCGGAAAGGCCAGCTGGGAGGCATCCGGTTCGACTATGCCATCACCTGCAACGGTGCCTGCGTCGTGGACAAGAACGGCACCATCGTGGCAGAACACCCCATGACCAACGAAGAGATGTACGCGCTGGTGGATTTCTGTGAGGACTACAACTACCCCCTGCAATTTGACTTCAAGGATGCATACTATGCTTACTGCGAGTATGACATCCTCCACAAGTACTACGATCAGATGAACAGCGTCGGTCTGGACTGCGTGGACGGCGAAGACCAGGACCGCCATCTCATCGATATGCCTCACGCGGCGTTCTGCATCTTCCCCGAGGGGGCGCTGGAGCGGTTCAACGAAAAGTACGGCCACCTCGGCCTTCACTTCATGCAGACGGGCGGCCAGCTGCCCGACGGCTCCCGCTTCTATGACATCGTGCGGGGCGGGATCGACAAGAGCACGGGCCTCGCAGACCTCTGCGAGAAGATGGGCCTCTCCCTCGCCGAGGCCGTGGCGGCAGGCGACTCCGCCAACGATGTCGGGATGCTGAAAGCAGCCGGCCTCGGCTGCTGCATGTCCAACGGCACCGACGAAGCCAAAGCCGCCGCTGACCGCGTCATCGGCGATGTGCGGGAAGACGGACTTGCTGCCCTTATTGAAGAGCTGTGGTTCGACGGCCCGAAGGCGGAGCCCTCCGACCGCAGCCTCGGCTCTGCATGGGAGACGATGGAACGATGAGCTTCGCACCCGTTTACTCTGAAAACAGCCGCGCCCTCATCCTCGGCACATGGCCCAGCCCCAAAAGCCGGGAGATGGCCTTCTACTACGGCCACCCGCAGAACCGTTTCTGGCCCATGATGGCGGCCCTCACCGGCGAGCCTGTCCCCGCCCGGGAGGACATCGAGGCCAAAAAAGGCATCATCCTCCGCCATGGCCTCGCCCTGTGGGACACGCTGGAAAGCTGCACCATCACCGGCGCGTCGGACGCCTCTATCCGGGATGTGGTGCCGAACGACATTGTATCTCTTTTGGCAAAAGCGCCCATTGAGGCAGTGTTCTGCAACGGGGCCACGGCCTACCGCATTTATACCAAATATCTGCTGCCGGTGTCCGGCATCCCGGCGGTCAAGCTGCCCAGCACCAGCCCCGCCAACGCCGCCTGCCGCCCCGAAACCCTGCGCGAGGTCTGGGGCGAGGCCCTCAAAGATTATATAACCGTTTCCAACCTGTAAATTATTCATGAAACACTTGCGTTTTGTGGATAAAAGGATTTATTATGGAAGAGTACAAGGGGCGGTGCGCCCCTTCGGGAAAGGAGAAAATGCATGAGCAAAGTTATCCGCACCCAAAAGCCCAGCGTCCTGCCGTGGTATGCGGCGGCGCTGGTGTTCGCGGTGCTGTGCGCGGCGCTGCCAGCATATAAGCTGTGGGCGCTGCTGCTAGCGCTGGGCGGCGCAGCCGTGATGTTCGGCGTGGCAAAGAAGGTCTGCCCGACCCGGGTGGTGGAGCATGAAGTGCCTTTCCACACCGGCAGCGGCGATGTGGACGAGATGCTGGCCGACATCCAGCAGAAGCTGGATGCCCTCCACGCGCTGAACGAGGCCCTGCCCGACCCGGAGCTTTCCGCCGCCATGACCCGGATGGAAAAGGCAGGCCGCTCCATCATGGAGACGGTGGAGGCCAGTCCCGCCAAGGCAAAGCAGGTACGCCGCTTTGCGAACTACTATCTGCCCGACGCGGTGAACGTACTGGAGCAGTACGCAAAACTCGCCCGCCAGGGCGTGCGGGGCGAAAATGCCGCTTCGATTCGGGCAGAGGTGGAGCGGAACGCGGCTTCCATCGCCACTGCATTCGAAAACCAGCTGGATGCACTGTATGCCGCTGAAAGCATGGACCTCTCGGCGGATCTGACGGTATTGCAGAATATGCTCAAAGGACAAGGCTTAGGCTAAACGTCTGATTTGGAAAGGAAGGAATCTCTCATGGCTGATAATACGTTCAATTTTGACTTAGACGCACCCGCTGTTCCCACCCTGACCCTCGACCCGGTGGAAGCACCTGCCACCGAGGAAAAGCAGCCCGAACCCGCTGCGGCCCCCGAGGCCGAACAGGTCAAGCTCAGCCCCGAGGAGCAGGCGATGGTGGACGCCTTCGCTCAGAAGATCGACATCACCAACAGCCAGCAGGTGCTGCAGTACGGCTCCGCCTGCCAGAAGAAGATCGGTGACTTCTCCGAGGCGGCACTTTCCAAAGTGTCCACCAAAGACCTCGGCGAGGTGGGCGGCATGATCACCGACCTTATCGGGGAGCTGAAGAACTTTGATGCCGCCGAAGAGGAAAAGGGCATCCTCGGCTTCTTCAAGAAAAAAGGTAACCAGCTCGACAACATGAAGACCAAGTACAGCAAAGCGGAAACGAACGTCGAGACCATCCAGTCCGCCCTCGAAAAGCATCAGGTGCAGCTGCTCAAGGATATTGCGATGCTGGACAAGATGTACGAGCTGAACATGGCCTATTTCAAAGAGCTGAGCATGTATATCCTCGCGGGCAAGAAGAAGCTGGCCGACTTCCGCGCCCACGAGCTGCAGCAGGCAATGGACAAGGCAAAGGCTTCCGGCCTGCCTGAGGACGCACAGGCCGCACGCGATCTGGCCGACCAGTGCGAGCGCTTTGAGAAAAAGCTCTACGACCTTGAGCTGACCCGCACCATCAGCCTGCAGATGGGTCCTCAGATCCGGCTTTTGCAGAACAATAACTCCATGATGGCCGAGAAGATACAGTCCACCATCGTCAACACCATCCCCCTGTGGAAGAACCAGATGGTGCTGGCACTGGGTCTGGCCCACAGCCAGCAGGCTATGCAGGCCGAACGTGCCGTCACCGACATGACCAACGAGCTGCTGAAAAAGAACGCCGACGCCCTCAAAATGGGCACCATCGAGACGGCCAAGGAGTCTCAGCGCGGTGTCGTGGACATCGAGACCCTGCAGCAGACCAACAAGAGCCTTATCGAGACGCTGGACGAGCTGAACAAGATCCAGAGCGAGGGCCGCGCAAAGCGTGCCGCTGCCGAGCAGGAGCTCACCCGCATCGAAGACGAGTTGAAACAGAAGATGATGGAGATCCGGAGCTGAAATGGCAAACGCAGATTTTTCCAGACAACAGAATCGACCCACCGGCGGCTTTGACGCTTCCAGCTATCGCGCCGCAGCGCCCGCCGAGGAGGAAGTGCGGCTGACGCCCTTCCAGCAGAAGCTGGCAAGCCTCGAAAAGGCCCTGCCTGCCGCGCTGAGCAAGCAGGCCGTGGCCGTGGCGCTTTGCATCGTGGTGATGGTGGGGTGCTTTGTCGGCTTTGGCGGGGCGAAGCTCCGGGCAAAGTACGACACGGTGAAGAACGGGTTCACCACTGGCGTGGCCGCAGACAGCGGCTATGCCCTGAATGAGGAATTGACCACACGGCTCAACACAGCCGCCAACATCATCACCACCGCGTCCAACACACTGGGTGCAGACAGCACCGAAGTGCAGACGGCACAGGCTGCGCTGGACTCTTTTTCCGCCTGCCTCGGGGCGGTGCAGTCCGATGGCAAGATTCACGCACCGGACTCTCTGAGTGTTTACACCGGCGGCAGGATGCATATGCTCTACCAGTCGAACGAGACGCTTGGCACAGCCATCGGCCAGCTCTACGCAAAATTGCAGGAGCAGGCCGCAGACCCCATGAAGATGGGTGCGGTGCAGGGGCAGTACAGCCAGTTCAACAGTGCGCAGACCATCATCAGCAACCTGCATTATAACGATGCGGTCCAGAGTTACCTGAAAGACGTCGGTGGCTTCCCGGCCAGCGTGCTGGGTAAGCTGTTCGGCATACAGGAGGTGGAACTTTTCGCATGAAGACGATGAAAACACTTTCCCGCCGCATTGCGGCACTGCTTCTTGTCGTGACCGTTGGCATCACGGCGCTTGCACCGGCGGCTTCGGCCTCCAGCATCCAGCTGCCCAGCCTGCCGAAAGATCAATGCGTGGTGGACGACGCCGGTGTGCTGAGCGACAGCACCACCTCGGAGCTCGAGACCATCAACGCACAGCTCTCTTCCAGCTGCGATGGCGCACAGATCGGCGTGCTGACCGTGGACTACACCGGCAGCGCCACCACCGAGGACTACGCTGCTGAAGCCTTTAACACCTGGGGCATCAGCAGTTCCGGCAAGAACAACGGCGTACTCATCCTGCTGGTGATGCAGTCGGACCAGTACACCGACGGCGACTACTATCTGACCTACGGCGACGGCTTCCGCAGCACCCTGCTGGCCGATCAGGCAAGCTCCCTCGTGCAGACCATGGAGGACGATTTCGCCGCCAAGAAGTACGATGCCGCCGTCCTCACCTGCGCCACCAATGTGGCCAATACCATCGCAGAGGTGTACGGGGTCACTCTGAGCGGCGGGACCATCTATTCCGACGGCTCTGACACCCAGACCACCCGGCCCTCTGTCGAGCCTGTCCCGCCCCAGAAGCACTACTCCATCTGGGAAGGCTTTATCGGCGGCATTTTCTCCATGCTTGCTTATATCATCCTGTTTATCGCAGTTTTCTTTATCTTTATCACCCCTCTCGGCCACTCCTTCGGCTGGTTCTGGGGGCCGTTTGGCTGGTTCGGCGCACGGCGTTGGCACAGAGGCCCGCGCCCTCCCCGCGGCCCTTACGATGACTTCGGCCCCGGCGGTGGTTTCTATGGCGGCCCTCGCGGCCCGAGAGGCCCCCGTGGGCCTCGTCCTCCCCGCGGCGGCGGCTTCGGTGGAAGCGGCTTTGGCGGTATGGGCGGCGGCTCCGGTTTTGGCGGATCCGGGCGCGGCGGCGGCAGCTTCGGCGGCATGGGCGGCGGCAGCAGCCACGGCGGCGGAGCCGGACGCGGACGCTGATATTATGACAAAAGGGAAGCCCCATCTGACGATGGAGCTTTCCTTTTGTCTATTTTGTTATTTGATGCAGCTCGAGCAGGGGCTGTAGCCAGCGGCCACGGCCTCGTCATAGCTGGAGAAGAGGATCTGGTTCTTCTCTGCCGGGAGGTTGGCGCAGCTGGGCAGATGGAACTTTTTGCTGTTCACGTTGCCGATGTAGGCCTGCTGGGCCGTGCTGGATGCCGCCGGGTCGGTGGGGTTCAGCTCAACGTCGGTGGCGAAGTGTTCCGTTGCCACCGTGTAGTTCTGGCCGTCACTGGAAACGGTGATCGTCCCCAGCAGGTCGGTGCGGTAGACGTCCACACCGGCGTCCCGCAGGATGCTCAGGGTCTCCTCGTGGGGGTGGCCGTACTTGTTGTTGACCCCGCAGGAGATGATGCCCATCTCGGGCAGGACAGCGTTCAGAAAGACGTAGCTGGTGGAGGTGCTGGAGCCGTGGTGGCCCACCTGTAAGACATCCACCTTGAGGTTCGCGCCGCTGTTCACGAGGTCGCGTTCGGCGTCGGCCTCCATATCACCGGTGAGCAGGAAGCTCGTCGCACCGTAGTCGATGCGCAGGACGATGGAGGTATCGTTGGTGTCATCGTACTGCGCCACAGGGCCAAGCATGGTCACAGTGGCGCTGCCCAGCGCCCACTGGGTGCCTACGGCAGGTACTTCGACCTGTAAGTTCTGCTGCTGGGTGTACTTGACGAAATCCTTGAAGCACTTGGTGGAGGCTTCCGTCACGGGGCTGTAAACGTGGTAGGCCGGGAAATAGGCCAGCGCAGCGGCCAGACCGCCCACATGGTCTTCGTGAGCATGGGAGCAGAAGACATACTCCAGCTGCTCGACACCCTGGCTCTGCAGGTAGGAGACTACCAGACTGCCGTCGTCCACATTGCCGCCGTCATAGAGCATGAACTGTCCGTCGCACTCCACCAGCACGCTCAGCGCCTGCCCTACGTCGATGAAGTGCATCTGGAAGGCGGCGTCCTGCCCGTCGGAAGGCGTCGTTCCGGTCTGAGAAGCTGCCGGGTTCGGCATGACGTCGCCGCTGCCTCCCGGGACGATAGAAGAGGTGTCACAGCCCACGAGGCCCAGCGCAAGGGCTGCGGCCAGCGCCAGCGCAGCGAGGCGGCTCATGAGCGTTTGAGCGGTCACTTTTTCTTTTTTGAAGTTTTCCACGATGTATTCTCTTTCTGTTGATTACTTTTCGGTTTATGCGCAGGAGCCGAATGGGGCGCAAAACGTGCGCCGGGGCTGGGCTGACGGCCTGCCGGGCTGCGGCCCGCCGGGGCGGTGGAGCGGCTCTGCGGCTTGCCGCCCTTGCCTCTGGGCCGGACGGTGTAGGTGCCGTCGCCGTGGATGGTCACATCAGCGGCCTCGGCTCTGCGGGCCGAACGCTGGACCGCAATGCGGCCCTCAGCGGGAACCAGCAGGGGGATGAGGTCTTCGCGGTGGGTCATTTTCAGCGCCTTGATGACCTTTTCGGCGTTGCGGGGCTCATAATACTGGAGCAGGGCGCGCTGAAGTGCCTTGCCCTCAGCGGTCTTTTCCACAAACACCGGCTTCAAAGTATAGGGGTCGAGGCCGGTGTAGAACATACAGGTGCTCACGGTGCCGGGCGTGGGATAAAAATCCTGCACCTGCTCGGGGCGCATATGGTTCTTGTAGAGGTATTCGGCCAGATAGACGGCATCCTTGAGGGTGCTGCCCGGGTGGCTGGACATGAGATACGGCACAAGGTACTGCTTTTTTCCTGCCTTCCTGCTCAGCTCGTAGAACTTATCCTTGAACTTGTTGAAGGTCTCGATCGGCGGCTTGCCCATGTAGGCGAGGGTGTTGGGGGCGCAGTGCTCCGGCGCGACTTTCAGCTGGCCGGAAACGTGGTACTCCACCAGCTCCTTAAAGAAAGTGTCATCGGGGTCGGCCATCAGGTAATCGAAGCGGATACCGCTGCGGATGAACACCTTCTTGACGCCGGGCAGCTCCCGAACGCGGCGGAGGATTTTCAGATAATCGCTGTGGTCCACGATCATGTGGGAACAGGTGGTGGGGGCGAGGCAGTGCTTGCCGCCGTTGCACATACCCCGCAGCATCTGCTCGCGGCAGGATGGGAAACGGAAGTTGGCGGTGGGGCCGCCGATGTCGTGGATGTAGCCCTTGAAATCCGGCTCGTGGGTCATCCGCTCTGCTTCGGCCACGATGCTGTCGGCGCTGCGGCTGGTGACGCGTCGGCCCTGATGCAGCTGGATGGCGCAGAAATTGCAGCCGCCGAAGCAGCCGCGGTTCTGGATGATGGAGAACTGCACCTCGCGGATGGCAGGCACACCGCCCATGGCCTCGTAGATGGGGTGGTAGCGGCGGGTGTAAGGCAGAGCGTAGACCTTATCCAGCTCCCAGCGGACGAGGGGCTTTGCGGGGATGTTCTGCACGAGGTACTTCTCGCTCTGCTTCTGGACGATGATATTGCCGCTGACGACGTCCTGATTGTCCATCTGGATGCGGCAGGCTTTCGCATAGGCCACCTTATCGGAGGCGACCTTCTTGAAGCCCGCGCACTCCACATACCGCTCGGGCAGGTGGTCGAAGTCGGTCAGGTAGCAGGTGCCGTCCACATCGGTGATGCTCTCCACCGGCTCCCCTGCCGCCAGACGGCGGGCAATTTCCACGGTCTGGTGTTCACCCATGCCGAAGCTGATGATGTCCGCGCCAGAGTCCTCGGCGATGCTGGGCAGGACGGTGTCCAGCCAGTAGTCATAGTGGGCAAAGCGGCGGAGCGATGCTTCCAGACCGCCCAGAATGACGGGCAGGTCAGGGTATGCCTGCTTGGCAAGTCTGGTGTAGACGGTGGCGCTGCGGTCGGGCCGTGCGCCGCCCTTGCCGCCGGGCGAATACTCGTCCTCCGCGCGGGGGATCTTTGCGACGGAATAGTGACTCACCATGCTATCCACATTGCCGCCGCCGATGAAGAAGCCGTACTTCGGCTTTCCGAACCGCTTGAAGTCCTCGCAGTCGGTGTAGCGGGGCTGGGCCAGCACGCCCACCTTGTAGCCCTCGGCTTCCAGCAGGCGGCTGATGATGGCGGTGCCAAAGCTGGGGTGGTCCACATAGGCGTCGCCGCCCACCACCACGAAGTCCAGCTGGTCCCATCCCCGGGCCTCCATGTCGGCCCGGCTGATGGGGAGAAATTCGGTGTAATGTTCCATAGTTATCCTTTTTCTTTCATTATGCCTGCCCTATACAACAGGGCTCTATTGCTTCCGAAATCAAACATTCTATTCATCCAGCGTGAGCCTGTCCGGTACGCCAGCGGCTTCCCTGGTAGGGAAGCCGGCAAAGCCGTCAGGCTTTGACTGAGAGGTTATTCATCCGGCTGATTCATCTGCATTTCCAGCCACTGCTGGCGGCTGATAAGGACAGCGCGTGGCTTTGCGCCCTCGTAGGGGCCGATGATGCCCTTTTCTTCCATCTCGTCCATGATGCGGGCGGCGCGGGCATAACCCAGCTTGCAGCGGCGCTGCAGCAGGCTGGTGGACGCCTGGCCGGCGTCGATGACCACTTCCACGGCCTGCTTGAGCATCGGGTCGCTGCCGCCCTCCTCGTCGGAGTCGGCAGAACTGCTGCCCTTCTTGCCGTCCTGGATGGCGTGTTTTTCCATAGCCTCTATCATGGCCTCGTCGTACTGGACGGTGGCGCTCTTCTTGATGAAGTCCAGCACACGGCTGATCTCCTCATCCCGCACGAAGGTACCCTGGATACGGGTGGGCTTGGGTGCGCCCACGGGCATGAAGAGCATATCGCCCATGCCCAGCAACTTTTCGGCACCGGCACCGTCGAGGATGGTGCGGCTGTCCACCTGACTGGACACGGCGAAGGCGATGCGGCTGGGGATGTTGGCCTTGATGAGGCCGGTGATGACGTCCACGCTGGGGCGCTGGGTCGCCACGATGAGGTGCATACCGGCGGCGCGGGCCTTCTGGGCGATGCGGCAGATGGAGTCTTCGACATCCTTGCCGACGACCATCATCAAATCGGCCAGCTCGTCGATGATGATGGCGATATAGGGCATCTTCTCGAGGTTCGGGTCCGCTGCCGCCAGCTTATTGAAGGACTTGATGTCGCGGACGTTGTTCTCCGCGAAGAGGTGGTAGCGGCGCTCCATCTCCTGCACTGCGCCGCCCAGTGCGCCGGCCGCCTTGCGGGGCTCGGTGACGACGGGCATCAGCAGGTGGGGGATGCCGTTGTACTCAGCCAGCTCGACGACCTTGGGGTCGATGAGCAGGAGCTTGACGTCCTCGGGGCTGGAGCGGAACAGCAGGCTCATGATGATGCTGTTGACACAGACCGATTTACCGCTGCCGGTGCTGCCCGCGATGAGCAGATGGGGCATCTTGCACAGGTCGGCCACCTGGGCCACGCCGGCGATGTCCTTGCCCAGCGCAATGCCCATCGGCGAGGTCATCCGCAAAAAGCTCTGGCTCTCAAAGACGCTGCGGATGTAGACCGGCGTTTTCTTATGGTTCGGCACCTCGATGCCCACGGCAGGCTTGCCGGGGATGGGTGCCTCCATGCGGACATCGGCCACCGCCAGGTTCAGGGCGATGTCGTCTGCCAGCGAAGTGATGCGGCTTATCTTGACGCCCGCCATGGGCTGGACTTCATACCGGGTGACCGACGGGCCGCGGGAAATATCCAGCACACGGGTGCGGACGCCGAAACTCTCCAGCGTGTCCACCAGCTTCTGGGCGTTGGCTTTCAGCTCGTCTTCCGCGCCGGAGTCGCTTTCCTCCGGGGCGCGCTCGAACAGCTCGATGGACGGGTACTGATACTGGAAGCTCTCCTCCGTCTCCGCCTCTTCGGCGGGGGCGTTCGCGGCCTGCTCCTCGGAGACAGCGGGCTTTTCCATGGCGGCTGCCACCAGCGTGTTGAGGTCTTTTTCCTCCACCGGGTCGCTGGTGATGCTGATCCAGCCGTCCTCATCCGGCTCAGAGCGGAACGCCACAGCATTCTCGGCGCTGACCGGCTGCGGGGCCGGTTCCGGAGTCGGGGTCAAATCATAGAGCGGGATGCCGAAGGAGAGCGGCGGCTCAGGTGCGGGCTGCTGTTCCGGCTCTTCTGCCGGGGCAGCGGGCGTAACGGTGGGCGTCACCGTCGGCTCGGGCTGGGCCGTGAAGAAGTCCTCAGCGGCAGTATCCACGGCGTCCGGGACGATGGGAGTCACGGTGGCGCGGATGGGCGCACGGCGGAGCGGATCCATGCCGAAGGTGCCGCCGGGGCCGAGGATGATGGGCTCGATGGGCTCACTGCCGCCCTCGGTGACGGTGGTATGGTCAGGGCCTAAATCAATATCAAAGGGCGCACGAGGCCGGGACTTTTCCACCTGTACGGGAGCAGGCTCGGGCTGAGGCGGGGTCTGCACTTCCGGTGCGGGCGCAGGGGCAGGCTCCGCCTGTTCGCCGCCCTGCATCACCTGATGGCCCCAGTGGAAGACGCCAGCCAGCCAGCCGGGAGGCTGGATATGGAAGGCGGGCGCGGCAGGCTCTTCGCCGCCGTAGTAGTCCTCGCCTTCGCCCACTTCGTCTTCCGGCAGGTCGTCGTCATAGTCCTCGTATTCCTCCGCCTCGGCCTCCTCGGCGGCGCGTTCTGCCAGACGCTCGGCCCGGCGGGCGGCATTCTGCTCGTGGACGGCAAGGCCCTTTTCGTGGACGCTGCCGCCCACGTTGCAGAGCCACTGCCAGCACTCGGCGGGCGTAACGTCAAAAATGTACAGGCTGGCGCAGGCCGCCAGCGCCGCCATGACCAGATTGGCGGCGGGTCTGCCGCAGAGCAGCAGGAGCGTCCCGCCCAGCACAGCGCCCAGCGCACCGCCCGAGAGCCATGCGCTCATACCATTATGATAACAGGCGGCAGTCATCTGCGCGGCGGTCTGGTCGGTGGGGATGTCAGAAAAGACGATGACCGTGCCGCTGGCGAAGATGAGCCCCAGCACCAGCTTTGCGATGTGGGGCAGAAGGTCTTCGCCCCGGGTGTAGAGGATGGCCAGATAGCACAGCGCTGCGCCCAGCACGAAACTTCCGCAGCCGAACACGCCGAACAGGACATCGTGCATCGTGCGCCAGGCCGAGCTGCCCGGCACGAAAGCCAGCGCCATGAGCACCAGCCCCGCAAACAGGGTGATGAGCCCCGCGGGCATCCGGTCCTGTGTCCGGTTCTTGCGGCGCGAGGCTGTGCTGCGCCCGGAGGTCTTGCGTTTTCTCTTTGCCATGTTTCCTAAAACCCGTTCCTTATTTTATATCATGAAGCAGAGCGCGCTCAGGGGCGGCTCTGTCGGTGACGATGGAAGAATTTCGATACTACTCGATTCTTTCATTGTACCACGGGAAAAGTCAAATGGCAATTTATTTCCCCTCGATTTCTCGGTAGAGCCATGCCAGCGCGTCCGACAGCCCGCCCAGCTCGTCGATAAGCTTTTCCCGCACGGCTTTTCGGCCATCCAGCACGGTACCCACGTCCATGACCAGCTCGCCCGTGCGCATCATCAGCTCGGTGTACCGCTTCTCCGAGATGCCGCTGTGGGACGCCACGAAGCCGGTGATGCGCTCCTGCATCTGCTCGAACCAGCGCATAGTCTGCGGTACGCCCAATATCATGCCGGAATGGCGGACGGGGTGGACCGTCATGGTGGCAGTAGGCACGATGAAGCTCCGCTGGGCGCTGACGGCCAGCGGGATGCCGATGGAGTGGCCCCCGCCCAGCACCACCGCCGCACTGGGCTTGGAGATGCTGGCGATGAGCTCCGCCAGCGCAAGCCCCGCCTCCACATCCCCGCCCACCGTATTGAGCAGGACCAGCAGACCCTCGATGGCGGGGTCCTCCTGCACGGCCACCAGCTGTGGGATGACGTGCTCATACTTGGTGGTCTTCTGGCCCTGGGGCGCTTCCACATGGCCCTCCACCTGCCCGATGACAGTCAGGCAGTGGATGGCGTGAGCTCCCCGGGTACGGTAAACGCTGCCCATATCCTCGATCTGCTCTTTTTCCAGCCGCTGCTGCTCCACGGGGATGTTCTTCTCTTCTTGTGACATTCTGCGTATCCTCCTTTTTGCTTCATTTCAGCTTGTCCGGCATTCCTGCTGGTTATACTTCGGCAAAGATTTCTTTTCTTTCTCAAAAAAATGTGCCAAATGGTTTGACATTCTGTCTTCGCGCTGTATACTTTATACTAGAGATAAGATTGTCAAATATGTATCATTATTGTACAAGAAAGTACAAATCTTTTGCCGGAGCACCCTGCCGCTGCGCACTTCTCCCCGGCAATGCTGCGGATAAAAAGAAAGGAGACCCCCCTATGAACACTCCCGGCAAAGCTTCTCTGCCCGTCATCAAGCGCCTGCCCAAATACTATCGCTACCTGCGCACCCTGAAGAACGACGGCATCACCAGCATCTCGTCCCGTGAGCTGGCCGCCCAGATGGGTACCACTGCCTCTCAGGTTCGGCAGGACTTCAACTGCATCGGCGACGTGAATGGCCGTCAGGGCATCGGCTACTCGGTGGAGAACCTGCTGAGCATCCTTGAGCATCTGCTCTTTGGCAACGGCGACCTCCTGCCCACCATCCTCATCGGCTGCGGCCGTCTGGGCAAGGCTGTGAGCCGCTTCATCACCACCGACACTAACGGCTACAAGCTCATCGCCGCCTTCGACAATGCCCCCGACGAGGTGGGCAAAGAGATCAACGGCATCCAGATTTTACACATTGATGAGCTGGAAGCTTTCTGCGCCGAGCACCACCCCGAGGTGGCTGTGCTCTGTCTGCCCCGCAGCGGCGCAGAGGAGATCAGCGGCCGTCTGGTGGCTCTGGGCATTCAGGGCTTCTGGAACTTCTCCCACTACGATCTGTCTGTCTCCTACCCCGACGTGGTGGTGGAGAACGTCCACCTCGGCGACAGCCTGATGAGCCTGGGCTACCGGCTGCGCAATCAGGACTGAGCACATACTATCGATAATACAGGCCCTCTCCGTCAGGCTTTGGCTGAGAGAGTCCTTTCATGAGGAGACTTTTTCGACATGGCAAAGCTTTATTTCCGTTACGGCGCAATGAACAGCGGCAAGAGCACCGCGCTGATGCAGGTGGCCCACAACTACGAGGAGCAGGGGATGCGGGTGCTCATCCTCAAGCCAAAGGTGGACACCAAGGGCAGCGGCGACCTCGTGAGCCGTCTGGGCGTCCGCCGCCCTGCCGATCTGCTGGTGCCGCCGGACATGGACCTGGTGGAGGCCGTCCGGGCCGCCAGCAGCGAGGGCCGGCCTCTGGCCTGTGTGCTCTGTGACGAGAGCCAGTTCCTCACTGCCGAGCAGGCTGAGCAGCTGTTTATGGTGACGGTAGAGCTGAACATCCCCGTCATCTGCTACGGCCTGCGCTCCGACTTCTCCCTCAAGGGCTTCCCCGGCTCCACCCGGCTTCTGGAGCTGGCCCACACCATCGAGGAGATGAAGACCATCTGTACCTGCGGCCGCAAGGCCACCTGCAACTGCCGCAAGGTCAACGGCCGCTTCGTCTTTGAGGGCGAACAGGTAGCCATCGACCTTGAGAACGACGTCCAGTACGTCAGCATGTGTCCCCAGTGCTATTTCCGGGAGCGCAGCGCCTTCTACGCCGCCCGCCGGTGACTCTTTTCCTGATTTTATGCCGTCCGCACGCCGGACGGCATTTTTGTATCTTTTCTGCATCCGTAATATATCAGTCGCGCCCCAATTCGCGCGTTTTTTGCACTATTGATATATCAGCTCAGGGCCGGAACTTTCTGTTATCGTCGCTTTTAATGTATACAACGCTCTTTCAACAAATTCTGCCTCGGCTACAAAATTCTTGCAATTCAGGCCAATCTTCTCCTGTTGCATCCCAGTTTTCTATGCAAATCGTTGAAGTATACAAGTTGCACAGTTTTTCGGTCCAAGTTTATTCATTATGGCAATGACGTCAAAACCGGGCAAAAAATAAGCGCAATATTTGTACGTTTTCTGCCGCTATCACTACAATTTGCATCTTTCTTTTTTTTCTTGCCTTTGGTATCATATTTGTATACAACGGATGCTTTGCAGAGGCGTCCGTGCAAGAAGATGTTTTCTACATAGGAGGAGAACGAAAATGAGCAAGGCAATTTCTCGTCGTGACTTTCTGAAGGTCTCTGGCGCTGTGGGTGCTGCCGGCCTGCTGGCCGCCTGCGGCGGCTCCAGCAATGCTGGTTCTACCGCCACTTCCACTGCCGCTTCTTCCGCAGCAGCTTCTGTGGCTGGTCTGTCTTCTGACCCCGTCACCCTGACCATGAGCTGGTGGGGCGGCGAGTCCCGTCACAACGCTTACCAGGAGGCCATCAAGGCTTTCTCTGCTGAGCACAGCACCATCACCGTCAACCCCACCTTCGCTGCATGGTCCGGCTGGGAGGACACCATGTCCACCAAGTTCGCAGGCGGCGTTGCTGAGGATGTCTGCCAGATCAACTGGAACTGGCTGTACAACTACTCCAAGAACGGCCAGACCTTCATCGACCTGAACAGCGTTTCCGACTATCTGGACCTGACCCAGTGGGACGAGGCCAAGCTGGCTGCCTGCAACGTGGCCAACGCCCAGCAGTGCGTGCCTGTCTCCATGACCGGCCGTATCTTCTACTGGAACAAGACCACCTTCGACAAGGCCGGCATCTCCTTCCCCACCACTCTGGACGAGCTGATGGCTGCCGGCAAGACCTTCCAGGAGAAGCTGGGCGATGACTACTATCCCCTGCACCTGGGCGCATACGACCGTATGATCCTGATGGTCTTCTACCTCGAGTCCAAGTACGGCAAGGACTGGGCCGACCCCACCACCTCTACCCTGAACTACGATGCCGACCAGATCGCTGAGGGCATCGACTTCATCAAGAGCCTGGTCGAGGGTCACGTCATCATGAGCCTGCCCACCTACTACGGCTCCAACGGCGACAACGCCGCTCACCAGTCCACCGAGTGGATCACCGGCAAGCTGGCCGGCTGCTTCGAGTGGGACTCCTCCGCTACCAAGTACGCTGACGCTCTGGACGAGGAGAACAAGGCTGGCTTCACCGTGGGCGAGGAGATCAAGTTCGGCGATTACAACGGCGGCTTCTCCAAGGTCTCCATGGGTCTGGCCATCACCAAGACCTGCGAGCATCCCGCAGAGGCAGCTACCCTCATCAACTTCCTGCTGAACGAGGAGAAGGGCGCTTCCATCATGGGTTCTGAGTGCGGCATCCCCGCCTCCAAGGCTGGTCTGGCTGCTGCTCAGAGCGCCGGCGCTGTCAAGGAGCTGGTCGCTGAGGCAAACGGCAAGGTCATGGCCTTCGTTTCCAACCAGCTCGACCCCCTGTTCGAGTCCAACGACCTGAAGGCTACCGGCACCGGCATCTATCAGGAAGTGTTCGACACTCTGGATTACGACAATGCTTCCGGCGCTGACCTGGTCGATACCCTGCTGGACGGCATGGAGTCTGTCGGCTACACCGTCTAATTTCCGCCTCACGGACTTTTTGCGGCCCGCACACGCGCGGTGTTGACACGGGCCGCCCCGCATAAAGGAGTCTTGCAAGGGGCATCCCTTCCACCTACGGACGGATGCCCCTTTTTTGCAAGACGGTGATGACATTTTTTTGACAAAAATGTGTCCAAACTATTGTGCGGCGTACGAGACATATCCTTATAAAAGGAGGATTCCCGGATGAAAGAAAGCAAAGCGCCCTCTCTCGGGCGTACCCCGGCCCAGAAGTTTTTTGACAAATGGCAGGGCCTGTTCTACCTGATCCCCTGGATCATCGGCTTCGTCGTCTTCAAGGCCATTCCGTTCGGCCAGTCTCTGTACTACAGCTTTACGGATATGGACTTCTTCAACGGCATCCATCAGTATGGCATCATGAACTATGTGGACGCCTTTACCACTCCCAAGATCACCAAGGCGCTCATCACCACCTTCAAGTACAGCTTCATCACTGTGCCTCTGAAGCTGGTCTTCGCACTGTTCATCGCCTACATCCTGAACTTCAAGATCGCCTGCGTGAACGTGTTCCGCACCGTCTACTACATTCCCTCCATCCTCGGCGGCTCTGTTGCTATCGCCGTGCTGTGGAAGGCCGTGTTCCGTGATGACGGTCTGGTCAACACCCTCATCCGTATGCTGACCTTCGGCCACTTCCAGGGTCCTTCCTGGCTGAGCGACCCCAGCTACGCACTGTGGATCATCTGCTTCCTGCGTATCTGGCAGTTCGGCTCCGCCATGGTGCTGTTCCTCGCCGCTCTGAAGGGCGTGCCGGCCGACCTGTACGAGGCCGCCACCATCGACGGCGCTGGCAAATGGAAACAGTTCTTCTCCATCACCGTCCCGATGATCACCCCCATCATCTTCTACAACCTGGTCACTCAGATCTGCCAGGCTTTCCAGGAGTTCAATGGCCCGTTCATCATCACCAACGGCGGTCCCCGCGGTTCCACCACCCTCATCTCCATTCTGGTCTACAACTACGCATTCAAGTCCAACCAGATGGGCATGGCTTCCGCACTGGCATGGATCATGTTCGTCATCGTCTGCATCCTGACGATCATCGCCTTCACCAGCCAGAAGAAGTGGGTCTACTACTCGGATGAAAGGTAAGGTGTGACAGTATGGGAATGAAAGCTTCTAACGCCATTGCGACGTTTTTCAAGTACTTCGTCCTGATCCTGGTGGGCCTCATCATGATCTATCCCCTGCTGTGGATGATCAGCGCCACCTTTAAGGACAACAGCGAGATCTTTGCAGGCATCGGCCTGTGGATCAAGAACCCCACTCTGGAGGGCTACAAGAACGCGCTGAACAACTTCGGCGGTTCCATCAACATCCTGCAGGCCATGCTGAACACTTACAGCTACGTCCTGCCCAAGGTCATCTGCACCGTGGTCTCCTCCTGCATTGCAGCTTACGGCTTTGGCCGCTTCGACTTCCCGGGCCGGAAAATCCTGTTCAGCATCATGCTGGCCACCCTGTTCCTGCCTCAGGTCGTCCTGAACGTGCCTCAGTTCCTGCTGTACACCAAGTTCGGCTGGGTCAACAGCCCGTTCTATCTGGCCATCTGGGTCCACTGCGCATTCGCAACTGAGACCTACTTCGTCTACCAGCTGGTGCAGTTCATGCGCAACGTCCCCCGCGACCTGGACGAGGCTGCCGCCATCGACGGCTGCTCCTCCTTCCAGACCCTGTACAAGGTCATCGTCCCGATGCTGATGCCCGCTCTGGTGTCCTGCGCACTGTTCCAGTTCATGTGGAGCTGCAACGACTTCATGGGTCCCCTGCTTTACGTCCAGACCCCTGCAAAGTACCCCATGTCCCTGTTCGTCAAGCTGTCCATGGACGGTGATACGGGCTTTGCCTGGAACCGTATTCTGGCCCTGTCCCTGATCTCTATCCTGCCGCAGCTCATCGTGTTCTTCTGCGCACAGGATCAGTTCGTCGAAGGTATCTCCGCCGGTGCTGTCAAGGGCTAAGCTGAAGCCCCCGCCGCTCGGATAATCCCGACAAACATGAATGCCCCCTGTGCCTCTTCCCGTAGAGAGGACGCAGGGGGCATTTTTTGCGGAGGTATCAACCTCTCAGTCTCGCTATCGCTCGACAGCTCCCCTACCGAGGGGAGCCTCTGGCGAAGAGGTGAAGCTTTATGAAATGCCAAGGCCTCTCCTCGATAGGAGAGGTGGCACGCCGTCAGGCGTGACGGAGAGGTTTATTTCCTACTTTTTCTATATTGCAGCGGCCCGACGCCCATCGTCTCCCGGAAGACGCGGCGGAAGTGGGCCGCAGAGGCGAAACCGGTCTGCTCGGCCACGCTGCCGATGCTCAGCTCTGTCGTTTCCAGAAGCTTCTGTGCCGCCTCGATGCGGCGGGCGTTGATGTAGTCCACAATGGACTGCCCCGTCACCCGCCGGAACAGCCGGCTCAGATAGTAGGGCGAGATGTAGAACCGCGCCGCCACCTCGGTGAGGGAAAGTTTCTGCTGGTAGTTTGCCGCAAGGTAGGCGCATATCTGCTCCACCGTCTCGTTGCGGGGGCGGGCGTCGGCGGCGCTCTGCGCCCGGTGCTTCTGCTCCACATAGTGGAGCGTCAGTGCCAGATACAGCCCGCCGGGATACTCCGGCTCGCCCATGGCGCCCCGCATCATCTCCAGCAGCGTCCGCAGACGGCTGGCCCACTGGACGCTGCCATAAAGGGCCATCTGGCTTCCCGGTGCAAAAAGGCGGAGGAAATCTTCGCCGGTGGCGTTCTTCATCTCGTGGAGCACTGCCAGCGGGAACTCGCACCCCAGCATTTCCGGCTGGGTGTGGCCTGCCTGCGATACCACCCACGCCCCCGGCCCCAACAGCAGTGCGCAGCCGGGGCTGACCAGGAGCGACGTGTCCCCGCACTGGACCGTGCAGCTGCCGCCTGAAAACAGAACGATATGGCACATCTCGGCAGGCAGCTCGAGCCGCCCGCCGGACAGCTTGAGCGCTCCCGCCGTGATCTTCGCGTTGAGTTTTTCCCGTTCGGCGCGCATCCGCCCTTCCCCCTTCTTGCTATGCCTGCCCCGCCGGGGCAGTGCTCTGATATTCTTATCCCCAGTGTACCATGCCCGCCCTCTGCGGGCAAGCCGCAAATCTACGCAAATAACTCAGGAGGCTGTAAAAATGAATCTGTCTCTCATCCGTTCCATGACCCGCAGCGCCGTCTTCGAGCTGGAAAACGGCAAGTGCTTCCGCCCGGAGCACCCCTTCGCCGTGGCTCTGAACGGCAAGACCATTTACGAAAGCTGCAACACCAACGTGTTCTCCCTCTTCTCCCTGACTCCGTCTACCACCTACACCGTGGAGGTAGACACCGAGGGTGAGCACCTGAAACTGGATTTTACCACCGAGGCCGAGAGCTTCTTTGTGGACGCATCCTGCTATGGCCTCGTCGCCGATGGCGAGACCGACAACACCGGCAGGCTGCAGGCTGCTCTTTCCACCTGCCCCAGGGGCGGCACGGTATATGTCCCCGCTGGCCGCTACCGCACCGCCAGCCTCTTCATGAAGAGCTGCACCACCCTCTACCTCGAGAAGGGCGCTGTGCTGCTGGGCGACAACGACCGCACCCACTATCCCATCCTGCCCGGCGTCATCCCCAGCGAGAACGAAGTGGACGAATACTACCTCACCGGCTGGGAGGGCAACCCGCTGAACAGCTTTGCGGGCCTGCTGAACATCACCCAGGTGCATGACGTCGTCGTCACCGGTGAAGGCACACTGGACTGCGACGCCCAGAACGGCGACTGGTGGGTCGATCCCAAGGTCAAGCGCATCGCATGGCGTCCCCGCGCCGTGGCGATGGTGGACAGCGAGAACATCTGCCTCCACGGCATCACCGTGCAGAACAGCTACTCCTGGACCATCCACCCCATCTTCGTCAAACACCTCGACCTGCTGAACTTCAACATCAACAACCCCTACAATGCCCCCAACACCGACGGCATCGACCCCGAAAGCTGCGAGTACATCCGCATCATCGGCGTGAACATCCACGTCGGTGACGACTGCATCGCCATGAAGGCCAGCAAGGTCTTCCTCGGCATGAAGCTCAAGAAGAGCTGCGAGCACACCGTCATCCGCAACTGCCTGCTGGACAAGGGCCACGGCGGCATCGTCATCGGCAGCGAGATGAGCGGCGGCGTCAAGGACATGGTGGTCACCCAGTGCCTCATGGACCACACCGACCGCGGCCTCCGCGTCAAGACCCGCCGCGGCCGCGGCAACACCGCCGTCATCGACGGTCTGGTGTTCCGCAACGTGGAGATGCGGGGCGTCAAGGCTCCCTTCGTCATCAATATGTTCTACTTTTGCGACCCGGACGGCCACAGCCCCTATGTCCAGTGCCGCGAGGCTCTGCCCGTGGACGAGTACACCCCGAAGCTCGGCACCCTGACCATGGAAGACATCGTGGCCACCGACGCACAGTTTGCGGGCTGCTACTTTGACGGCCTGCCCGAGCAGCCCATCGAGGGCGTCTCCATGAAGAACGTCACCATCACCTTCGACCCCGACGCAAAGGAGGGTCAGGCTGCCATGGCCGACAACCGCCCGCTGGTCAAGAAGCTGGCCATCTACGCCGAGAACGTCAAGAACATCGAGCTGCACAACGTCAAGATCGAGGGCTACGAGGGCGAGCGCCTGCGCTTTGCCAACGTCGGCCATTTTGAGGAGGACTAAGCCATGACTCATGAAGAGATTTTGTCCATGCTGGGCGATTATGTGGACTACCTCATCGCCAATTCCAGCGCCGAGACACCCATGTGGAACATCGAGAAGGTCCGCAGCGGCAAGCCCAACAAGTGGAACTACATCGACGGCTGCATGATCACCGCCTGCCTGAGCCTGTATAAGACTACCGGCGACGAAAAGTATCTGAAATTTTCCAAGGATTTCATTGACTGGTTCGTGCAGGAAGACGGCTCCATCAAGACCTACGACCCGAAGGAGTACAACCTCGACAACGTGAATCAGGGCAAGAACCTGTTCATCCTCTACGACATCTTCGGCGACGAGAAGTACCGCAAGGCCATCGACACCATCCGCAGCCAGCTGCTCACCCAGCCCCGCACCAAGGAGGGCAACTTCTGGCACAAGGACATTTATCCGTGGCAGGTCTGGCTGGACGGCACCTACATGGCCCAGCCCTTCTATATGGAGTACGAGACCCGCTACAACAAGATGCAGGGCTGCATCGACAGCTACAAGCAGTTCATGAACATCAAGAAGCACATGCGGGACGAGAAGACCGGCCTGTACTACCACGGCTACGACGAGAGCCGCCAGATGTACTGGGCCGACCCCGTCACCGGCTGCAGCCCCAACTTCTGGCTGCGGGCCATGGGCTGGTTCATGGTGGCGATGGTGGACGTGCTGGAGCGGATGGATGAGCAGCTGTACAACGAGTACCGCGGCATCATGGCGATGTTCAAGCAGACCATTGAGGACGTCCACAAGTTCCAGGACGAGGAGACCGGCATGTTCTGGCAGGTGATGGACCACCCCGGCGTCGAGGGCAACTACCTCGAGACCAGCGGCACGGCCCTCTTCGCCTACGCCGTGCTCAAGGGCGTGCGTCTCGGCTACCTGCCCAAGCGGATGGCCGCATGGGCCGAGAAAGCCTTCTACGGCACCTGTGACAAGTATCTGAGCAAGAACCCGGACGGCAGCCTGCAGCTGGACGGCATCTGCCTCGTGGCCGGCCTCGGCGGCAAGGACCACCGCGACGGCTCGCTGGCTTACTATTTCAGTGAGCCAGTGGTCTGCAACGACGCAAAGGGCGTCGGCCCGCTGGTGCTGGCCTATACCGAGATGATAGCACGGAAGTAAGAAAGACCGTATCGCGCAAGAAAGCGCCCCGGCTCCCTCACTGCACGAGGGAGCCGGGGCGCTTTTTGATGAGGTCCATTTTTTATTAGCCGCTTAACTTAACGGCATTGGCCGGATGGCTCGTTTTACTTATTTATTTTTTACCAGCAGCGCCTGATAGGGCTTCAGTTCCACATCCGCCAGCCAGACGGAAGCGCCCTCCGGGGTGTGGTACTTGCCGCCCAGAGCGTCCAGACCGGCTCCTGCCGGGTACTCGGTAAAGTTGAACAGTCCCACCAGCGTTTCCTCGCCGCGCTTGCGTACCAGCGCCAGCACACCGGGGTTGTGGCTGTCCCATGTGGTCACCCACGCATCCGGGGCAAAGCAGGGGTCTGCCCGCATTTGACGCAGCTGCTCCATGCCCTGCCACAGCTGGTTCTGCAGCGTGCCTTTTTGGGTGCGCTGCTTGGCATCTTCCCAGTTGAATTTGCTGCGATGCAGATTGCGGCTGTCCTCCACACGGTCAGGGTCGTTTTTGTAGTCCCAGCCGTTGCGCTGGGCGATCTCGTCGCCACAGTTCAGCATGGGGAAGCCCTGCAAGAATGCCATAGCAGTGTGCAGCAGCAGGTCGCGCTTCACGGCATAATCCAGCGCAATTTTATCGTTTTTCTCAAGTGCCTGTTCGATACCGCACAGGCTGGCGGTGGTGCCGCAGCTGCGGGCATCGCCGGTGGCGGGGTCGTAGTTGTACAGCTCGCCCTTTGCCCAGCTGCCGGGGAAATTGCCCTCGTAGAAGTGGTACAGATATTCCTTGTGCTTCTGCGGGTCCATGCCCAGCCGATTTTCCACCGCCTCGTCCAGACCCCAGCCAATATCATCGTGGCAGCGCAGATAGTTCACGAACCAGCAGTTGTCCGGCAGGGCGTGGAGGGCATCCAGCTGGGCTTTCAGCAGCCGGGTGTCCCGGCTGGCAAGGGCACCCCACAGGTTGACCATGGTGGACACGTTGTAGAGCATGTGGCATTCCGGCTTTTCGGGCGTGCCGAAGTAGGCGGCAAGCTCCTTGGGAGCCATGACCACCTCGCCCTTGAGGATAACTGCCGGGCAGACGCATTCCAGCACCATGCGGAGCATCCGCACGATGGTGTGTACCTGCGGCAGATTGCGGCAGGTGGTGCCCAGCTGCTTCCAGATGTAGGGCACGGCGTCAATGCGGAACACCTCTACGCCCAGATTTGCCAGATGCAGGATGCTCTTGGTCATGTCCACGAACACCGCCGGGTTTGCATAATTCAGATCCCACTGATAGTCGTGGAAGGTGGTCAGCACCCACTTGTGCATTTCTTCACACCATGTAAAGTTGCCGGGGGCAGTGTTGGGGAACACCTGCGGCACAGTCTGCTCGTACTGGTCGGGGATGGTGCGGTCGTCATAGAGATGGTAATACGCCTGAAACCACGGGTCGCCCGCCTTTGCCGCCATGGCCCAGCGGTGGGTGCTGGCGGTGTGGTTCATCACGAAATCCAGACACAGGCTGATGCCCGCCTTGCGCAGTTCACGGGTCAGATCTTCCAGATCCTTGTTGGTGCCAAGGGCAGGGTCTACGGTGTCGAAATCCTCCACCGCATAGCCGCCATCGTTGTGGGGATGGGGCATCTGCAGCAGGGGCATCAGGTGCAGATAGGTCAGCTTCTGCTCTTTGAGGTAGGGCAGCTTCTTTGCCAGCTCTTTCAAGTTCCCGGCAAAGAGGTCGGTGTACATGGTCATGCCGAACATATTGCCACGCTTGTACCAGTCCGGGTCGGCAGAGCGTGCCTTATCCAGTGCTTTCAGCTCGGCACTGCGGGCGTTGTAGGCTTCTGCCATCTCCCGCTCCAGAACCTCCAGCCCTTCACGGTTGTGGTACAGTTCCATGAACAGCCATTCCAGCTCGTCCTTGTGCTTGGCAAACCGGGACGCAAATTCCTGTTTAACTGCCATGGTTCAGCCCTCCACTTCTGCAAGGGTGGGCATGGCGGGGATGGCCCCGTGGCGGCTGGTGGTGATGCTGGCTGCCTTGTTGGCAAAAGCCAGAATGCCTTCCAGCTTGTCCACGGTGAGGTTGTTCAGATCCTCTTTGCAGAGCTTGGACAGAGCTGCTCCAAAGAAGGTGTCGCCTGCGCCGTTGGTGTCGCCTACCTTGCAGGGAACGCCAGCCACATGGCCGGTCTTGTCCCCAAAGCGGTAGAACACGCCATTTGCACCCAAGGTGACGAAAATCAGCCGGATGCCATTCTGTGCCAGCTGTGCTGTGCCGCTTTCACAGTCAGTGGTGCCGGTGAGCAGGGGCAGCTCTTCATCGGACACTTTCAGAATATCCACCAGCGGCAGGGGAGCTTTCATCTGGGCAATGGCTTCCTCTTTGTTCTTCCAGAGGTTTGCACGGTAGTTCGGGTCATAAGTAATGACAGCACCCATCTTTTTGGCACGGGCGGCGGCATCCAGCGTGGCGGTGCGGGAAGGGTCAGCGGTCAGGCTGACAGAACCGAAGTGGACGATTTTGGCAGCTTTCAGAGCGCCCTCCGAAATGTCCTCTTTGCTCAGCATCACGTCAGCGTTGGCGCTGCGGTAGAAGCTGAAATCCCGCTCGCCGGTAGCATCCACCGAGACCACAGCCATGGTGGTGGGGTGGTCTGCATCCACCGCCATGCCGGAAACATCCACCTTGTTCTCTGCCAGAACCTCTTTCAGGTAGCGGCCAAAGGCATCTGCACCCACCTTGCCGATAAAGGCAGTCTGTGCGCCCAGCCGGGCGGCTGCCACCGCCAGATTGGCCGGAGCACCGCCGGGGTTTGCGGCAAACTGAGGGATGCCGCGCTCATCCTTGCCGGTCTGGGTCAAGTCGATCAAAACTTCACCAATCGTTAAAATGTCCATGATAATTCTCCTTATTCTT
>OFCU01000228.1_pt1 | contig 25905 bp, 23 predicted proteins | sample 1520851 | NCBI WGS metagenome assembly OFCU01 (sample SAMEA2699040, study PRJEB24076) | metagenome | reverse complement strand
GTAGCGCGCTTGAATGGGGTTCAAGAGGCCGTGAGTTCGATTCTCGCCACTCGGATTGAAACAAGACCGACGATTTCAAAAGAGATCGTCGGTCTTGATTTTTTATTCGGCTGTTTCTGGTGCGCTGTCCCGGAGGGGCGGGCACCGCAACAAGGAGGGCGAGTCTATGAATGCTGCACTGCGCCGGGATGCGGATGTGATCCTTCGTTCCAGCCTGAACGCTGTTCTGCCGGATGAGGCGGTGCGCCGCGCGCTGCAGGATCTCCGGCCCGGGAAGGGCCGGGTGCTTCTGGTGGCGGCGGGCAAGGCGGCCTGGCAGATGGCACACGCGGCGGTTGAAACGCTGGGCCGGGTGGATGGCGGCGTGGTCGTGACCAAGTACGGCCATGTGAAAGGTGAGATCCCCGGTGTGACCTGCTATGAGGCGGGCCACCCGGTGCCGGATGAAAACGGTTTTGCGGCCACCCAAAAGGCGCTGGAGCTGGTGCAGGGGCTGACTGCCGGGGATACGGTGCTGTTCCTGCTTTCCGGCGGCGGCAGTGCGCTGTTCGAGCAGCCGCTCGTTTCCGGGGCAGAGCTGCAGGACATCACGAGCCAGCTGCTGGCCAGCGGGGCCGACATTGTGGAGATGAATACCATCCGCAAGCGGCTTTCCGGTGTGAAGGGCGGGCGGTTTGCGCAGCGCTGTGCCCCTGCGCAGGTGTTCAGCATCGTGCTGAGCGACATTCTGGGGGATCCGCTGGATATGATCGCCAGCGGCCCGGCGGTGCCGGATACCTCCACCTGCGCCCAGGCGCTTGCCGTTGCCGAAAAGTATCATCTGGTACTCTCAGCACAGGCCCGGGCCCTGCTGGCGCAGGAAACGCCCAAAACGCTGGACAATGTGACCACCCGGATCACCGGCAGCGTGCGGGAGCTTTGCCGTGCCGCGGCCAGTGCCTGCCGGAATCTGGGATATGAACCGGTTCTCCTGACCGACCAACTTTGCTGCGAAGCACGGGAAGCAGGCAGCTTTCTTGGCTCCATTGTCCGCACCCAGGCAGGGCAGGGGAAAAAGCTGGCCTATATCGCGGGCGGCGAGACCATCGTTCACCTGACCGGAAAAGGGCTTGGCGGAAGAAATCAGGAGCTGGCCCTTGCGGCCGCGCCTGCCATTGCCGGGCTGAACGCGGCGGTGTTCTCTGTGGGCAGCGATGGCACAGACGGCCCCACCGATGCCGCCGGCGGCTACGTGGATGGGGATACCCTTGCCGCGCTGGAGGCCGGGGGCTGGAGCGGATACGCTGCTTTGCAGAACAACGATTCCTACCACGCCCTGAAAGCAGTGGATGGCCTGATCATCACCGGGGCAACGGGCACCAATGTCAACGATGTGGCGGTGGCCCTGATCGGGGAAAAACACCGCCTGTGAGCCCGGAAGTTTCCCCGGAGTTGTGATTGCATTCCTCCGTTGAGTATGTTATACTGAACAGCGAACTGAATAGAAAACAGCAGGTGCGTACCGCCCGCGGCTCTGGCCGGGGGGCAAGCACGTTAAAAGGGAAGCGGGTGCAAATCCCGCACGATCTCGTCACTGTGATAAGGGAGTTTACCGCCAGGGTGCAGCTGCACCGGTCACTGGAACCCATGTTCCGGGAAGGCGGCGGTGGATGTTGAGCTTTCAGCCAGGAAACCTGCCCGCTGTTGGTACGGGGGCGCAAGCCCCAGATCACGAGGAATTGGTTGTACCCAAAAAGCCTGAAAAAACTGAAAAGGGCCTTTTTGCTTTGCCATCCCGCAAGCAGAAAGGCCCCTTTTGTTTTGCCAGGCACTCTTTCCTGTACCTTCTGTTCAGCAAAAATCATGTTCAAAAACAGGAAAGGAACGAACAAAAATGAGAAAACGCACCATCCACAAAGCAGCGGCCGCTCTGACCGCTCTGGCCCTCTGCGCCGGTGTACTGACCGGCTGCGGCGGTGCCGCAAGCAGCACCACTGCTTCCAGCACGGCAGGATCTGCTGCCAGCAGCGAGGTTTCCGGCGAGGAGGCTGACGAATTGGCCGCAAAGAACGTTGCAGACCTGATCGATGCCATCTATGTGCAGGAGCGCACCGATGACACCGATGCCCAGTGTGAGGCCGCCAAGGCCGCATGGGATGCCCTGACCGATGCCCAGAAGGAGCTGGTCGAGGGCGAAGAGGCTGACCCTGACTACTTTGGCCGCGACACCGGCGATGCTTCCAAGGACGACAGCCGCAATCAGGACGACATCGGCGAGAATGAGCTGCTGGTGGTCTCCTTCGGCACCTCCTTCAACGACAGCCGAGTGAAGGATATCAAGGGCATCGAGGATGCGCTGCAGGCCGCTTATCCCGATTGGTCTGTCCGCCGCGCCTTCACCGCACAGATCATCATCAACCATGTTCAGGCCCGCGACGGCGAGAAGATCGACAACATGCAGCAGGCTCTGGACCGCGCTGTGGCCAACGGCGTGAAGAACCTGGTCGTCCAGCCCACCCACCTGATGCACGGTGCAGAGTACGACGAGATGATGGAGATGATCGACGAGTACAAGGACAAGTTCGAGAGCGTCGCCGTTGCCGAGCCCCTGCTGGGCGAGGTTGGTGCCGACGCTGCCGTCATCAACGCCGACAAGGAAGCTGTTGCCAAGGCCGTTACCGCTGCCGCTGTGAAGGATGCCGGTTTCGACAGCCTGGAGGCCGCCGCTGAGGAGAAGGTTGCCTTCGTCTTTATGGGCCACGGCACCTCCCACACCGCAAAGGTGAGCTACAGCCAGATGCAGACCGCCATGCAGACCCTGGGCTACAGCAACGTGTTCATCGGCACGGTGGAGGGTGAGCCCGAGGAGACTGCCTGCGAGAACGTCATCGAGGCTGTCAAGGCCGCCGGTTACACCAAGGTCATCCTGCGCCCCCTGATGGTCGTTGCCGGTGACCACGCCAACAACGATATGGCCGGTGCGGATGACGATTCCTGGCTGAGCCAGTTCCAGGCCTCCGGTGACTTCGCGTCCGTGGAGTGCCAGATCGCCGGTCTGGGTGAGATCGAGGACATCCAGCAGCGCTACATTGAGCACACCAAAGCCGCCATCGATTCCCTGAACGGCTAATATTCCGCATTCCAATGCCCGAAGGGAGAGATCTTTTCGGGCATTTTTTATGGAGAGCTTCCCCGCATGAGGAGAAACACTCCCATTTCAAATTCTGAATTTTTGAGGTATTTTGTTTATGCACTGCAAACAGTTTGTTTCCCTGTCCGTTGCTTCTCTGATGCTGGCCGCCGTCCTCACCGGCTGCGGCGGGGCTTCTTCCACTGCTTCCTCTGCTGTCAGCTCGGAAGCCGCTTCTGCCGTGAGCGCTGCCGCCGCTTCCGAAAGCACCGAAGCTGCCCTGCCGGACGGCGTGTACACGGCTGAGTTCGACACCGACAGCGGCATGTTCCACGCCAACGAAGCCTGCAATGGCATGGGCACCCTGACCGTGGAGAACGGGCAGATGACCTTCCATGTCAGTCTGGCCTCCAAGAAGATCGTCAACCTGTATGTTGGCATGGCCGCCGATGCCGAGGCCAACAAAGCAGACTGGCTGCTGCCCACCACCGACACCGTCACCTACTCCGACGGCACCTCGGAGGAGGTCTACGGCTATGATATCCCCGTGGCCGCTGTGGACCAGGACTTCCACCTGGCACTTCTCGGGACCAAGGGCAAGTGGTATGACCACACTGTGAGCATCCGCAATGCACAGCCCAAGGCTGAGGAGGCTGCCGAGACCCCTGCGGACGGTGAATACAGCGTGAATGTGACCCTGGAGGGCGGCTCTGGCCGTGCCACCGTGGAAAGCCCTGCCGCCCTGACCGTGGCGGACGGCAAAATGACCGCTGTCATCGTGTGGAGCAGCCCCAATTATGATTACATGATCGTGGATGGCGAGAAGTATCTGCCCACCAACACCGAGGGCAACTCCACCTTTGAGATCCCTGTTTCTGCACTGGGCACCCCGCTGGCTGTCACTGCCGATACCGTAGCCATGAGCACCCCCCATGAGATCGAGTATACGCTGACCTTTGCGCTGAACTGATGAAACTGACGAGACAACAATTCCTGCGCGTTCTGCCTGCTACAGTACTGGCCCTGTCGGGTTGCGCCGCCTCCGAAACAGCGCCCGCCAGCACAGAAGAACTGGTCTTTGACCATGCCTGCCCGCTGGATTACGCCACACAGTTTACTGCCGACTGCTATGAGGGCGGCTATACCATGCTGACCCTGACCGAATCGGGGGAGCAGTTCCTTGTGACCCCGGAGGATGCCGCTGCGGTGGAAGGCCTGCCCGAGAGCGTGACGGTGCTGCGTCAGCCCATCCGGAACATCTACCTTGTCTCCACCTCGGTGATGGACCTGTTCCTCGCGCTGGATGGGCTGGACAGCGTGACCCTTTCCGGTACCCAGGCGGAGGGCTGGTATCTGGATGAGGCCAGAGCCGCCATGGAGGACGGGCGCATTGCCTATGCGGGCAAGTACAGCGCCCCGGACTACGAAAAGATCCTTGCGGCCAACTGCGGCCTTGCCATCGAGAACACCATGATTTACCACACCCCGGAGGTCAAGGAGCAGCTGGAACGGTTCGGCATCCCGGTGCTGGTGGAGCGCTCCAGCTATGAGAGCGGCCCGCTGGCCCGGCTGGAATGGCTCAAGTTCTGGGGCATCCTGCTGGGGAAAGAGGAGCTGGCGGAACAGGAATTCGCCCGGCAGGTGGAGCGCCTTGCACCGCTGACCGGGCAGGCTTCCACCGGCAAGCGCTGTGCCTTTTTCTCCATCACAGCCAACAACCTTGCCAATGTGCGCAAGGGCGGCGACTATGTGGCCCAGATGATCGAGATGGCGGGCGGTGACTATGTTTTTGCGGACCTGACCGACAACGGCAACAACCTTTCCACCATGAACCTGCCGCTGGAGGATTTTTACGCCGGTGCAAAGGATGCGGATGTGCTCCTTTACAACAGCACCATTGAGGGCGTGGTGCACACCACCGAGGAACTGGTGGCAAAATGCCCCCTGCTGGCCGAGTTCAAGGCCGTGCAGAGCGGCAGTGTCTGGTGCACCACCCAGAGCTTTTTCCAGCAGAGTACGGCGCTGGTCGATTTTGTGCTCGACCTGCACCGTGTCTTTACGGAGAACGACCCCGCCGACCTGCAATTTCTGAGGAAAGTAGAGTAACCTATGACCAGCAAAAAGCGCCTGATCTTCTCTTACGGCATCCTTGCCCTGCTGCTGGCGGTGCTGTTTGCCGCCAACCTGTTCTGGGGCAGTGTGTCCCTGACACCGGGGGCAGTGCTGGCGGCCCTGACCGGCCGCGGGCAGGACGCTCTGAGCGTGGGCATCATCACCCAGCTGCGCCTGCCCCGGGCCGTGATGGTGGTGCTGCTGGGGGCGGCGCTCTCTGCGGCGGGCTACCTGCTGCAGACCTTTTTTGCCAACCCCATTGCAGGGCCCTTTGTCATGGGCATTTCCAGCGGGGCCAAGCTGGCCGTGGCACTGGTCATGGTGGCTTTTCTGAACCATGGCCTGCTCACCAGCTCCCTTACCCTGATCACAGCCGCCTTTGCGGGGGCCATGGCCTCCATGGCCTTTGTGCTGGCGGTCTCCCGGCGGGTGCAGCGGATGAGCATCCTTGTTATCTGCGGCGTAATGATCGGCTACATCTGTTCGGCCGTCACGGAGTTTGTGGTGGCCTTTGCCCAGGATAGCAACATCGTCAACCTCCACAACTGGTCTCAGGGCAGCTTTTCCGGCATGACCTGGGGCAATGTGCGGGCGGCGGCGCTGGTGGTGCTGCCCGCTCTGGCGGCAGCGTTCTGCCTTTCCAAGCCCATGGCCGCCTACCAGATGGGGGAGGCCTACGCCCGGAGCGTGGGCATCAATGTCAGAGCCTTTTCCCGGCTGCTGGTGCTGCTTTCCAGCCTGCTGGCCGCCTGTGTCACGGCCTTTGCGGGGCCCATCTCCTTTGTGGGCATCGCGGTGCCCCATCTGGTCAAGCAGCTGTTCGGCAGCGCAAAGCCGCTGGTGGTGCTGCCCGGGTGCTGCCTGGGCGGGGCGGCCTTCTGCCTGCTGTGCGACCTCATCGCCCGCAGTATGTTTGCCCCCACCGAGCTTTCGATCAGCGCCGTAACGGCAGTATTTGGTGCACCGGTGGTTATCTGGCTGCTGGTGCGCCGGGGTCAGGAGGGCGTGCGATGAAATACCGCTGTGAAACGAAAGAACTGGCCATCGGCTATGGCAGCGCGCCCCTTGCTTCCGGCATCACGCTGGGGGCGGTACCGGGGCAGATCCTGGCCCTCATCGGGCCCAACGGCGCGGGAAAATCCACCCTGCTCAAAACGCTGGCGGGCCAGCTGGCCCCCCTGGGCGGGGCTGTCCTGCTGGATGGCCGCAGCCTGACCGATTACACCGGCCCGGCCCGGGCCCGGAAGCTGGCCCTGATGCTGCCCCATACCCGCCGCACCGAGCTGACTTCCTGCTTTGAGTTTGCCGCCGCCGGGCGCATCCCCTATACCGGGCGGCTGGGCATCCTGTCCGATGCCGACCGGCAGGCCGTGCGGGACGCGCTGGAACTGGTGGGGGCTTCCCCTCTGGCGGGCCGGGATTTCAACTGCATCAGCGACGGCCAGCGCCAGCGCGTTCTGCTGGCCCGCGCCATCTGCCAGCAGCCCGGAGTTCTGCTGCTGGACGAGCCGACTTCTTTTCTGGATGTCAAGGGAAAGATCGAGCTGCTGACCATCCTGCAGAAACTGGCCCATGAGCAGGGGCTGGCCGTGATCGTCAGCCTGCACGAGCTGGACATGGCGCAGAAGATCGCGGATGCGGTGGTCTGCGTGTTCCCGCACAGCGTTTCGGGGGTGCTGACCCCGAAGGAGGCCTTTGCCCCGGAGAACATCCGGGCGCTGTACAGCCTGACCAAGGAGCAGTACGAGGCCGTGTTCGGCCCGGAAAAGCCTGCCGGGCCAAAGTTTGAACATTACGTCCGCAGTGGGCAGAAGCTGCTCCGCTGCGGGTACACCACCGGCACCTGCGCGGCGCTGGGTGCGGCGGGGGCCGCGCGGCTCCTGCTCACCGGCCATGCCCCGGAGAGCGTTGCCCTGCGCACGCCGAAGGGCATCGTGGTGGAGGTGGCCCCGCTGTACTGCCGCCCCGCCGGAGCAGGAGCCGAATGCGCCATTGAGAAGGACGGCGGGGATGATGTGGATGTGACCACCGGCCTGCCCGTGATCGCCGCCGTAGAATTGCTGCCCGATACCACCGAGATCCGCATCTCCGGCGGCAAGGGCGTGGGCCGGGTGACCAAGGCCGGGCTGGACCAGCCGGTGGGGGAAGCTGCCATCAACCATGTGCCCCGGCAGATGATCGCCGAGGCCCTGCAAAGGGAAGCCGAGAGCGCCTGCTACACCGGCGGCTTTGCCGTGACCATCTCCATCGAGGGCGGGGAAGAGGTGGCAAAGCGTACCTTCAACCCCCACATCGGGGTCGAGGGCGGGCTTTCGGTGCTGGGAACCAGCGGCATTGTGGAGCCTATGAGCCAGCAGGCGATCCTGGACACCATCCAGCTGGAAATGAATCAGGCTGCTCTCCGGGCGGGCAGCCCCAGGCGGCTCATCCTGGCCCCCGGCAATTACGGGCTGGACTATCTGCACGAAAGATACCCGGAGTTTCACGCTGTTCCGGTGGTGAAAACCTCGAACTTTATTGGAGACACGCTGGATATGGCTGCAGCGGCCCGCTTTGAAGAGGTGCTTCTGGTGGGCCATGTGGGCAAGCTGGTCAAGGTGGCGGGCGGCATTATGAACACCCATTCCCACACTGCCGACTGCCGCACCGAGCTGTTCTGCACCCATGCGGCGCTCTGCGGCGCTTCCCGGGAAGTCTGCGCCGCCCTGATGAACGCTGCCACCACCGATGCCTGTCTGGAACTCCTGGACAGCGCCGGCCTGCGGGCTCCGGTGCTGGAAAGCCTGCTGCGGGCAGTCCAGCTCCACCTTGACCGGCGGGCCTGCGGGGCGTTCCGGGTGGGGGCGGTGCTGTTTTCCAACCAGCACGGCCCACTGGGAGCCACCGACACTGCCGCACAACTGCTGAACGAATGGAAGGAGCATTGAGATGGTACATTTTGTAGGCGCAGGCCCCGGCGCACCTGACCTCATCACCCGGCGGGGCGCGGCCCTGCTGCAGGAAGCCGACTGCATCATTTATGCGGGCAGTCTGGTCAACCCGGCTCTGCTGGGGCTGGCGAAGCCGGAGAGTGCCGTTTACAACAGCGCCGAGATGACACTGGAACAGGTGCTGGACGTGATGCGCCGGGTGGAAGCCGCAGGCAGGACCACCGTGCGGCTCCACACCGGCGACCCCTGCCTGTATGGGGCCATCCGGGAGCAGATGGACGCACTGGATGCGGATGGCATCCCCTACGATGATACCCCCGGCGTGTCCAGCTTTTGCGGGGCGGCGGCGGCGCTGAACGCCGAGTACACCCTGCCCACCATCAGCCAGACCGTGATCATCACCCGGATGGAGGGGCGCACCCCGGTGCCGGAAAAGGAGAAGCTGGCCAGCCTTGCCGCCCATGGGGCAACCATGGTGATCTTCCTTTCCATCGGCCTCATCGACAAGGTGCAGCAGGCCCTGCTGGCAGGCGGAGCCTACACGCCGGAGACTCCTGCCGCCGTGGTCTATAAGGCCAGCTGGCCGGAGCAGAAGGTGGTGCGCTGCACCGTGGGCACGCTGGCCGGGAGCACCCGCGCCAACGGCATCACCAAGACGGCGCTCATCGTGGTGGGGGAATTTCTGGGCACCCGGTATGAGCGGAGCAAGCTCTACGACCCAACCTTTACGACGGAGTTCCGCAAGGGGGCAGACCAGTGACCCGCGCCTATCTCGCCTTTACGGAAAAAGGGCTGGCGCTGGCCCAAAAGCTGGCCGGTGCCCTGCCCGGCACCGTAGACCGCTGCGGCCATGGCGGGCCCGGCCTTGCCGATTGGGCTGCAGAGCAGTTCGCCCATGCGGATGCCCTGATCTTTGTGGGGGCTGTGGGCATAGCGGTGCGGGCCATTGCGCCCCACTGCCGGAGCAAGGCGGTGGACCCTGCCGTGGTGGTGCTGGACGAGTGTGGTCATTTTGCGGTGCCGATCCTTTCGGGGCATCTGGGCGGGGCCAACGATCTGGTCCGGGCGCTGGCGGCGGTCTGCGGTGCGGTGCCGGTCATTACCACGGCCACCGATGCCAACGGTGTGTTTGCCGTGGATGAGTGGGCCAGGCACCAGAACTGCGCCGTGCTGGAGCCGGGGCGCATCAAGCGCGTCAGCAGCAGACTGCTGGCGGGCGGGCCGGTGCGGTACCGGTCAGAATTCCCCATTGCCGGGCAGGCCCCTGCCGGGGTGGTCCCGGCGGGGGAGGCAGAGCGCGCCGACTTTGCCCTGACCCTTTTCCCGGCGGGCGATGCGCTGCACCTGATCCCGAAGATCGGTGTGCTGGGCATCGGGTGCAGGCGGGGGACCAGCGCCGCACAGCTGGAAGCGGCCTTTGCACAGTTCTGTGCGGCCCACGGCCTTGCAGCAGTGTGCATCACGGCGGCAGCCAGCATCGACCTGAAAGCCCATGAGCCGGGTCTGCTGGAATTTTGCAGAGCCCACGGCTGGCCGGTGCAGTTCTATTCTGCCGCACAGCTGCAGAATGCCCCCGGGCAGTTCACACCTTCGGCCTTTGTCCGGAGCGTGACCGGTGTGGACAATGTCTGCGAGCGGGCGGCGGTGCTGGCGGCAGGCGGCACGATCATTCTTCCCAAACAGGCGGGCAACGGCGTGACCTTTGCGCTGGCGCTTCGTCCCTTTGCCCCGGATTGGAGGTGGCAGGATGCCTAATGTTGTTTTTGTTGTCGGGCTTGGGCCCGGGGATCCCCGGTTTCTGACCGCACAGGCGCAGAGCGCCTTAACGCAAGCCGAGGTGCTGTGCGGCTATACGGTCTATCTGGATCTGGTGCGCCCCTACTTCCCGGACAAGCTCTATTATTCCACCGGCATGACCAAGGAGATCGACCGCTGCCGTTGGGCGCTGGAAACGGCCCGGAGCGGCAGGGCGGTGGCGCTGGTCTGCTCGGGAGATGCCGGGGTCTACGGCATGGCAAGCCCTCTGCTGGAGCTGGCCGAGCACTTCCCGGACGTGACGGTGGAGGTGGTGCCCGGCCTGACCGCCGCCCTGAGCGGCGGTGCGGTGCTGGGTGCCCCGCTGGCCCACGATTTCTGTGTGCTCTCCCTCTCTGACCGGCTTACGCCCTGGGAGGTCATTGAGCGGCGGCTGGCGGCAGCAGCCATGGGGGATTTCTGCATCGCGCTGTACAACCCCTCCTCCAAGGGGCGGCCGGACTATCTGGCGCGGGCGGTGCGCATCCTGCTGGCAAACGGCAAAGCACCCGGAACGGTCTGCGGCATTGTGCGGAACATTGGCCGGGAGGGGCAGGAAAGCCGCGTTCTGACGCTGGCTGCGCTGGAAACCACCCCGGTGGATATGTTCACCACCGTGTTTGTCGGCAACGCCCAGACCCGCCAGCTGAGCGGGCGGATGGTCACGCCGCGGGGGTACCGCGCATGAGGGCCGTGGTATTCAGCGGCACCACCGAGGGCCGTGTGTTTTCAAAGCAGCTGGCCGCACTGGGGGCCGAGGTACTGGTCAGCGTGGCCACCCCGCTGGGGGCCGAGGAACAGGGCGAAAGGTCCGGCATCACCGTCCACTGCGGGCGGCTGACCCCGGAGGAGATGACCGCCCTGCTGCAAGGGGCTGACCTCTGTGTGGATGCGACCCATCCCTATGCCGTGGAGGCCACCCGGAACATCCGGGCAGCCTGCAAAACAGCGGGCACGGAGTACCGCCGCCTGCTCCGGCCCGAAAGCCCGCTGCCTGCCGGGAGCATGGTGTTTGCCTCTGCGGCCCATGCGGCGGGATTTCTGGCCCGGACGCAGGGAAATGTCCTGCTTGCCACCGGGGCCAAGGAGCTTTCTGCCTTTGCTGTGCTGGAACCGGCACGGCTTTTTCCCCGTGTCCTGCCCACCCGGGAGGGCATTGCCGCCTGCGAGGGGGCAGATATCCCCCATAAGAACATCATCGCCATGCAGGGGCCGTTCTCCTATGCGCTGAACCGGGCGCTGATGGAGCAGTTTGCCATCCGCTTCCTCGTTACCAAAGATGGCGGCGCGGCGGGCGGCTTTGAAGAAAAAGCCCGGGCAGCGCAGGACACCGGGGCTCAGCTCATCGTCATCCGCCGCCCGGCCGAGCAGGGCGAAACGGCGGAACAGATCCTGACACATTGTAAGGAGATGCTGCAATGATCACACTCATCGGGATGGGGTCGGGCACGCCGGAAAGCCTGACCGCGCAGGGCCTTGCCGCCCTGCAGAACGCCGGACTGATCCTGGGGGCAAAGCGCCTGCTGGAACAGCTGCCGCAGGGCTGCACGGATCACCGGAAGGCCCTGTATCAGCCTGAGGATGTCCTTGCCGCGCTGGCGGCTGACCCGGAGGTGGATGCTGCCCTTGTGTACAGCGGCGACACCGGGTTTTATTCCGGTGCGGCCCAGCTGCTGCCGATGCTGCGGGCCTTTGGCATCTCCTGCCGGGTGCTGCCGGGGCTTTCCAGCGTTCAGCTGCTGGCCGCTGCGGTGGGCCGCTCCTGGCAGGAGTGGAAGCTGGTCTCGGCCCACGGCTGTGCCTGCGACCCGGTGGCCGAATGCCTGACGGCCGGGGGAAAGCCTGTGTTTTTCCTGACCGGCGGGGCAGAAACGCCTGCCTCCCTCTGCGGCCGATTGGCTGCTGCCGGGCTGGGCGATGCCCATGTGCTGGTGGGCGAAGAGCTGGGCCGGGCAGAGGAAAAGATCCTGTTCGGCACGGCGCAGGAATTTGCGCAAAAGCAGTTTGCAAGCCTGAGCGTTCTGCTTGTGGAACACGTTCCTCAGCCGCCCCGGCGGGTGCCCGGCTTCCCGGATGAAGCCTTCCACAGGGGAGAGGTGCCCATGACCAAGCAGGAGGTGCGGGCGGCGGCGCTGGCCAAGCTGGCCGTGCAGCCCGGCGATACCTTGTGGGATGTGGGGGCGGGCACCGGCAGCGTGAGCGTGGAGCTGGCGCTGGCCGCACCCCGGGGGCATGTGTATGCCGTGGAGTGTGATCCGGAGGCCTGCGGGCTCATCCGGCAGAACCGGGAAACGTTCCACGCCTGCAACCTGACACTGGTGGAGGGCCGCGCCCCCGCTGCGCTGGCTGACCTGCCCGCTCCGGATGCCGTGTTCATCGGCGGGACCAAGGGGGGCATGGAGGCTGTGGTGGACACGGTGCTTGCCCGGAATCCGAACGCCCGCATCTGCATCTCTGCCATTGCGCTGGAAACGCTGAGCGCCGCCGTGGCCGCACTGACTGCCCACGGCCTTGCTGCGGAGGTGACGCAGATCTCGGTCAGCCGCACCCGGCCTGCGGGCAGGCTCCACCTGCTGATGGCCAATAACCCCATCTTCCTTATCACAGGAGAACGTAAATGATCCAATTTCTTGTGGCCGCGCCCTGTTCCGGCAGCGGCAAAACCACACTGACCTGCGCCCTACTGGCGGCGCTCAAGCGGCGGGGGCAGGACCCCTGCTCCTTCAAGAGCGGGCCGGACTATATCGACCCCATGTTTCACCGGGCCGTGCTGGGGGTGGAGAGCCACAACCTCGACCTGTTTTTCTCCGCGCCGGAGACCGTGCGCGCGCTCTATGCGCAGGCCGCCGCCGGGCACGGGGCAGCCGTGTGCGAGGGTGCTATGGGCTTTTACGATGGACTGGGCGGCGTGAGTGATACCGCCAGTGCCTGGCATCTGGCCGATACGCTGGGCCTGCCGGTGCTGCTGGTGGTCCAGCCCAGAGGGGCCAGCCTGACGCTGGCGGCCCAGATCAACGGACTGAAGCAGTTCCGCACCCCCAGCCATCTGGCGGGCATCCTGCTCAATGACTGCGCCCCCCATTTGTATGCTCTGCTGGCTCCCATGCTGGAACGGGAGACCGGCCTGCCGGTGCTGGGCTATCTGCCCCACCTGCCGGATGCTGCCCTTGAGAGCCGCCACTTAGGCCTGAAAACTGCCGGGGAGATCGCGGACTTGCAGCAGAAGATCAGCCGGATGGCCGATGCGCTGGTGGTGGATTGGGAGAAGCTTTTTGCCCTGACCGAAGGCGCAGCGCCTTTGGCGTACACCGACAGGCTCCCCCCTGCGGGAGAGTTGCCGCCCCAGGGAGCAGAGGAACAGCGCCCCCGCGTTCCCATTGCCGTTGCAAGGGATGCGGCGTTTTGCTTCACCTACGCCGAAACGCTGGAAGCACTGGAGCGGGCGGGGGCGGAGCTCTGCTGGTTCAGCCCCCTGCAGGACCCCGCCCTGCCGGAGCAGATCGGCGGGCTCTATCTGCCCGGCGGCTACCCGGAGCTGTATGCCGGGCAGTTGAGCGCGAACCGCTCCATGCTGGCCTCTGTGCGCCGGGCTGTGGAGCGCGGTCTGCCCACGGTGGCCGAGTGCGGGGGCTTTCTCTATCTGGGCCAGAGCCTGGAGGATGCCAACGGGGAACGCTGGCCCATGGCAGGTGTCCTGCCGGGGCAGGGCTTCCGGGTGGGGCGGCTGGTACGGTTTGGATACGCGGCATTGACTGCCCACGCCGACAGTATGCTGTTCCGCGCCGGGGAGCGTCTGCCCGTGCACGAGTTCCACCACTGGGATTCCACAGACAACGGCACCGGCTTTACCGCCGCAAAGCCCAACGGGAAACAATGGGACTGCGGCTTTGCAAACGAGCATTTCTATGCGGGCTTCCCGCATTTGTATTGGGCGGGCACGGCCCTGCCCCGGCGGTTCGTGGATGCCGCAGCACACTATCATCAAGAGGAACAGGACCAATGACAGAGCTTGAACTGAAACAGCTTCTTTCCAAGATCACCCGGCCGGACGAGATCGCACGCACCGCCGCCCATGCTCACTGGGCCAGCCTGGCCAAGCCGCTGGGCGGGCTGGGCAGGCTGGAGACCATGCTGGAGGATGCCGCCGCCCTGACCGGTACGGCAGAGCTGGCGTTTTCCCGCCGGGCCGTGCTGGTGCTCTGCGCCGACAACGGCGTGGTGGCGCAGGGCGTGAGCCAGACGGACCAGAGCGTGACCCGGGCCGTGGCCGAGAACCTTGCCGCCCGGCGCACCAGTGTCTGCCAGATGGCAAAAACGGCCCGCTGCGAAGTGGTGCCTGTGGACCTTGGCATGGCCGGGGAGCCGGTGCCCGGGGTGCAGAACTGCCGCATTGCCGCCGGGACGGCGGATTTCACCACCGGCCCTGCCATGACCCGTCAGCAGGCGGTGGATGCCATTGCGGCGGGCATCGGGCTTGTCCGGGCGCAGAAGGCGGCGGGGGTGCAGCTGCTGGCCACGGGCGAGATGGGCATTGGCAACACCACCACCTCCAGCGCCGTGGCCGCTGTTCTGCTGGGTCAGCCCGTGGAGCGGATGACAGGCCGGGGCGCGGGCCTTTCCGACACGGGGCTTGCCCGCAAGCTGGATGCCATCCGGCGGGGCATTGCGCGGAATCGGCCCGATGCCGCTGACCCTCTGGACGTGCTCTCCAAGCTGGGCGGGTTCGACATTGCCGGGCTGTGCGGTGTTTTTCTGGGCGGTGCGCTGGAAGGCCTGCCCGTGCTGATGGATGGCTTCATCAGCGGGGTGGCGGCTCTGTGCGCGGTGCGGCTCTGCCCCGCCGCGGAAAAGGCCGTGTTTGCCAGCCACTGCTCCACCGAACCGGCAGCAAGGCTGGTGTTGGAAGCGCTGGGCAAAGTGCCCCTGCTCACCGCCGGGCTCCATCTCGGCGAGGGCACCGGAGCGGTGGCAAGCATCCCGCTGTGGGATATGGCACTGGCCGTTTACCGCGATTGCTATTCCTTCACGGAGGGCGGCATCACGCCGTACACCCCCCAATGCTGACGCTGGTATTGGGCGGTGCCGCCAGCGGCAAGAGCGGGTATGCCGAGAGCCTGGTGATGAAAACCGCGCTCCCGCGCTATTACATCGCCACCATGCAGGTGTGGGATGCGGAGTGTGCCGCCCGGGTGGAAAAGCACCGGAAGATGCGGGCGGCAAAGCAGTTTGAGACCGTGGAGTGCCCCCTGCATCTGGAGAACATCCGTCTGCCTGCCCGGGGAACTGTGCTGTTGGAGGATCTGGGCAACCTGACCGCCAACGAGCTCTACGACCCCGCCGGGGCGGGAGAAAATGCGGCTTCGGCCATTTTGGAAGGACTGGACCAATTGGCCGGACAATGCGCGCACCTCATCGTGGTCTCCAACGAGGTGTTCAGCGGCGGTGCCGACTATGCAGGCGACACCGGGCGCTACCTGAAAGCGCTGGCGCAGGTGAACAATGCCCTTGCCGCCCGGGCTGACCATGTGGTACGGGTGGTGTGCGGCATCCCGGTCTATTATAAAGGAGTGGAAAAATGATTGGATTGCAGACCATTGCAGTGGCCTTTGCCATGTTTTCGGCTCTGCCGGTGCCGCAGTTCGCGTGGAACCAGAAAAACATGCGGTATGCCATGTGCGCCTTCCCGCTCATCGGGGTGGTCATTGGCGGGCTGTGGTGCCTGTGCGGCGCTCTGCCCCTGCCGATGCCCGCAAAAGCGGCGGGGTTCTGCCTGATCCCGGTCTGGGTCACGGGCGGCATCCACCTGGATGGCTATGCCGACACCTGTGATGCCCTTTCCAGCTATGGCGACCGGGAAAAGAAGCTGGAGATCCTCAAAGACCCCCACTGCGGTGCCTTTGCGGTGATCCGGCTGTGCAGTTATTTTGCGGCCTACCTTGCCCTTTGCGCCTGCGTGGACTTCACGCCCCGGGTGGGCCTGTGCTGGACACTGGCCCTTGTGCTGGAACGGGCCCTCTCGGGCCTGGCCGTGGCATCGTTCCCGATGGCAAAGAACACCGGCCTTGCCCACACCTTTGCCACGGCGGCGGATCGAACTACTGTCCGCCGGGTGCTGATGGTGCTGGCCGCTCTGCTCAGCGCCGCCCTGCTGGCACTGGGCGGCTGGGCGCTGGTGCTGGCGGCGTTGCTGGTGTTTGCACGCTATCATGTTGTTTCGGACAAGCAGTTTGGCGGCATTACCGGCGATCTGGCCGGGTGGTTTTTGCAGAAAGCCGAGCTGTGGATGCTGGCGGCGCTGTGTGCCTGCCAGTGGGGAGGACTGTTATGATCTTTATCACCGGGCCGCTGTACAGCGGCAAGCGCACCTTTGCCCAGCGCCTGCCCGGCACCCGCATTGCGGAGGTGCAGGCCCTGGCCGCAGAGGCCGAGGATCTGGAAAAGCTTGCGGAGGAGCTCTCCGCTTATGATATCGTGATGGCCACCGAGGTGGGCGGCGGCGTGGTGCCCATGGACGCAGGGGAGCGTGCCGCCCGGGAAGCCGCCGGGCGGCTGGCCTGCCTGCTGGCGGCCCGGGCCGGGTGCGTGGTGCAGATGTTCTGCGGCATCCCCACAGTATTGAAAGGAGAACTGCCCCCATGCTGATCTATCTTCTGCGCCACGGCCTGACGGCCTACAACGCCGAAAAGCGCTATCAGGGCCAGCGGGATATCCCTCTGTGCCCCGCGGGCCGCGCCCAGCTGCGGCAGGCTGACCTCCGGCCGGAAACGGTCTATATCACCCCGCTCTGCCGCACCCGGCAGACCGCTGAGGTGCTCTTCCCGGGTGCAAGGCTCGTGGAGGTGAAAGACCTGCAGGAGATGTGCTTCGGCAGCTTTGAGGGCCGCAATTTCATTGAGATGGAGCACGACCCGGATTATCTGGCTTGGGTGAATGCCAACTGCGAAAGCCCCTGCCCGGACGGCGAGACCAAGGCTGTCTTTTCGGAGCGGGTGTGCAGGGCCTTTGCCGCACTGGTGGACAGGGCCCTTGCCGATGGGGAAGAGACACTGGTCATTCTGGCCCACGGAGGCACCCAGATGGCTGCCATGGAGCGCTACGCCCTGCCCCATGCGGATTATTACCACTGGTGCGCCCCCAATGCGGGCGGCTACGTTCTGGATGCAGGAGATTGGGCGGAGCAGCGGGTGCTGCACCTGCTGAAAACTGTGCAGTACACAAAGGAGGATGCCCGATGATCGAATACGCAGTACTCGGCGGTTTTGTGCTGGACTGCCTCTTTGGCGACCCGGCCTGGCTGCCCCACCCGGTGGTGTACATGGGCAAGGCTATCTCGGCGCTGGAAAAGCGCCTGCGGGCCCGCCTGCCCAAAACGCCTCAGGGGGAACTGCTGGGCGGGGCCATTGTGGCCTTCTGCCTGCCGGTGGGTACCTTTCTGCTGACGAGCCTTGTCTGCCTGGGGGCTGCCCGCATCAGCCCGTGGCTGGGGCTGGCCGTCCAGATGTTCTGGTGCGGGCAGGCACTGGCCGCAAAGGGGCTGGCGCAGGAGAGCACCAATGTCTACCGGGAGCTGGTCAAGCCCGACCTGCCTGCCGCCCGCAGGGCGGTCAGCCGCATCGTGGGGCGGGACACCCAGGATCTGACGCTGGAGGGTGTGACCAGGGCTGCTGTGGAGACGGTGGCCGAAAACGCCAGCGACGGCGTGATCGCGCCCCTGCTCTATATGCTCATCGGCGGGGCACCGCTGGCCCTGACCTACAAGGCCATCAACACGATGGACAGTATGCTGGGCTACAAAAATGAAAAATACATCTATTTTGGCCGCATCCCTGCCAAGCTGGACGATGCGGCAAATTACCTTCCCAGCCGCCTTGCCGCCCTGCTGTGGGTGGCTGCCGCGGCCTTTACGCACAATGACGCAAAAGGGGCGTGGGAGATCTGGCGGCGGGACCGCCGGAACCACGCCAGCCCCAACAGCGCCCAGACCGAGAGCGCCTGCGCCGGTGCGCTGGGGGTGCAGCTGGCCGGGCCCGCCTATTACTTTGGCGAATACTACGCCAAGCCCACCATCGGCGATTCGCTGCGTCCCATTGAACCGGCGGATATTCTGCGTGCCAACCGGATGATGTACGTGGCAAGCGCCTTTGCACTGGCATGGGGCGTGGCAATACGGGCTATTTTGTAACGACCTCGCCCTCTCAGTCATGCTTTGCATGACAGCTCCCCCAAAGGGGGAGCCAAGAGCTGGGATCCAGAACCATCCAGGAAAAGGAGAACGAACATGCAACTAGTACATGGCGGCGATTGGGCCGGTTACCGGGCCGAGTTCGGGCGGGATGCGCTGGATTTTTCGGCCAACGTCAGCCCGCTGGGCCTGCCGGAAGGGGTGGCCCGGGCCATCACGGCGGCATTGCCCACGGCCGACCGCTACCCCGACCCCCTGTGCCGGGAGCTGCGGGCAAAGCTGGCGCTCCATGAGGGCGTGCCGGCGGAGCAGATCCTCTGCGGCAATGGGGCGGCAGACCTTATTTTCCGGCTGGTCTGGGCCAAAAAGCCCCGCCGGGCGCTGGTCACCGCACCCACCTTTGCGGAGTATGCCACTGCTTTGGAAAGTGTCGGCTGCACGGTGGAACGCTTCTTTTTGCGGGAGCAGGAGGACTTTGCAGTCACGGATGCGTTCTGTGCGGCCATCCGCCCGGGGGTGGATATGGTGTTCCTCTGCCAGCCCAACAATCCCACCGGCCAGCTGACGGCCCTGCCGCTGATGGAGCAGATCCTCCGCCGCTGCGCGGCGTGTGGAACCCTGCTGGTGGTGGACGAATGCTTCCTTGATTTCCTGCCCGACCATGCCCTGCACACGGCAAAAGGCCTGCTGGGGGAGGGAAATCTGGTCATCCTGAAAGCCTTCACCAAGCTCTACGGCATGGCGGGCGTGCGGCTGGGCTATGCCCTGAGTGCCGATACAGCGCTGCTGGAACAGATGCAGGCCTGCGGCCAGCCCTGGGGTGTTTCCAGTCTGGCGCAGGCGGCGGGCCTTGCCGCGTTGGAGGAGACAGCGTATGTGGAAAAGGTCCGGGCCCTCATTGCCGAACAGCGGCCCCGCCTGACGGCCGGGCTGCGGGCGCTGGGCCTGCGGGTGCTGGACGGCAGGGCAAATTACCTGCTGTTTCAGGCCCCGGAGACGCTGGGAGAAGCCTTGCGGCAAAGGGGTGCTGTGCTGCGCAGCTGTGCGAACTACCCCGGGCTGGGCCCCGGCTGGTACCGCACCGCCGTGCGCACCGGGCCTGAAAACGAACAGCTTTTGAAACTTCTTGCGGAGGTGCTGGAATGAGCAAGGCAAAGTGCATCATGGTGCAGGGAACCATGAGCGGTGCAGGCAAAAGCCTGCTGTGCGCCGCCCTCTGCCGCATTTTTGCGCAGGACGGTTACCGCGTGGCTCCCTTCAAGAGCCAGAACATGGCGCTGAACAGCTTTGTCACCCGGGATGGGCTGGAAATGGGCCGGGCACAGGTGGTGCAGGCGCAGGCCGCAGGCATCGAGCCGGATGTGCGGATGAACCCCATCCTGCTCAAGCCCAGCAGTGACGTGGGCAGTCAGGTCATCGTGAACGGCGAGGTGCGGGGCCAGATGCCCGCCGCCGCCTACTTCAAAATGAAAAGAGCGCTCATCCCGGAGATCCTCTCAGCCTACAACAGTCTGGCCGAAGCCGTGGATATCATCGTCATTGAGGGGGCCGGAAGCCCGGCGGAGATCAACCTGAAGGCAGACGATATCGTCAACATGGGCCTTGCCCGGCTGGTGGATGCCCCCGTTCTGCTGGCGGGAGACATCGACCGGGGCGGTGTGTTCGCCCAGCTGTACGGCACGGTGGCGCTGCTGGAGCCAGAGGAGCGCGCCCGCATCAAGGGGCTGCTCATCAATAAATTCCGCGGCGATGTGGAGATCCTGCGCCCCGGCCTTGCTATGCTGGAAGAAAAAACGCAGCTGCCGGTGCTGGGGGTCGTGCCCTACCTGAAGGTGGACATTGAGGATGAGGATTCTCTTTCCACCCGGCTGGATGCGGGCAAAGCGGTCCACCCGCTGGATGCGGCCATCCTCCGCCTGCCGCACATCTCCAACTTTACCGATTTCATGCCGCTGGAGCAGCATCCGCTGCTGGGCGTGCGGTATGTGCAGAATACCCGCCAGCTGGGCACACCGGATCTCGTCATTCTGCCCGGCACCAAGAACACTGTGGATGACCTGCTCTGGCTGCGGCAGTCCGGGCTGGAAGCAGCCCTGTTGAAGCTGGCGGCCAGCGGCACGCCGGTGCTGGGGGTCTGCGGCGGGTATCAGATGCTGGGCGAGACGCTGGCCGACCCTGAGGGCACGGAGAGTGGTACGGCGCAGACCGTGCGGGGGCTGGGGCTGCTGCCCACCCGCACGGTCTTTACCGGCCAGAAGCACCGCACCCAGGACACTGCCGCCGTGACCGCCGCTCCCTTTGCGGGCGCGGCCCTGACCGGATATCAGATCCACACCGGCCGCACCGAGGTGCAGGGTGTGCCCTTCTGCACACTGGCAGACGGTACACCCGAGGGCTGCGTGCAGGACAATGTGTTCGGCACCTACCTGCACGGTCTGTTTGACACCGGGGAGCTTACCGAGAAGCTGGTGGCCCTGCTCTGCCGGCGCAAGGGCATTGCGCCGGACAGCGCGGCCCTCATCCCGATGGAGCAGTACCGCCAGCAGCAGTTTGACCTGCTGGCCGATGGCGTGCGCGGTGCGCTGGATCTGGATGCCGTTTACGCGGCAATGGGGTTGGAGAACCCGCGGAGGAATGCACAATGATCCCACAACATCATCTGCCCGCCGACATTGAGCGGACAAGCCTTTCCATCATCACGGCAGAGCTGGAAGCGCAGGGCCTGACCCCGCCGCCCGAGACTGCCGCTGTGGTCAAGCGGGTCATCCACACCACCGCCGACTTTGACTATGCGAAAAATCTGCGCTTTACGCCGGGGGCTGTGGCGGCAGGTGTGGCCGCCCTGCGGGCCGGGACTCCCATCATCACCGATACCAACATGGCGCTTTCGGGCATTTCAAAGCCTGCCCTTGCCCGGCTGGGCGGCAGTGCCCTCTGCTACATGGCGGACCCTGAGGTGGCGCGGATCGCAGCCGAGACCGGAACCACCCGGGCAGTGGCCTCCATGCACCGCGCGGCGCAGGAGCACCCCGGGGCCATTCTTGCGGTGGGCAATGCCCCTACCGCTCTGCTGGCCATTGCGGAGGAGATCGAGGCCGGGCTGCGGCCTGCCCTGGTCATCGCCGTGCCGGTGGGGTTTGTGAATGTGGTGGAAAGCAAGGAAGCGCTGTTTGCCGCCTGTGCAGCCCACGGTGTGCCTGCCATCGCGGCCATGGGCCGCAAGGGCGGCAGTACCGTGGCCGCCGCAGTCTGCAACGCCCTGGTCTACTCCGCCGCCGAGATGCTGGACCCTGCGGCAAGAGGGTGGAAATAGGGGGGAACCGGTAAAAACGCCCCTTTTTACGCTTTTGCTTGACTTTTTGGCAGAAACAAGGTATCGTTTACCTGTATGACGATTGATATATGAGTTGAAGCTTTGCGTGAAAAAGGAAACATTATGGCACAAACGATTTTAGAAGAAAAGAAAAAATCACGGCTGATGACAGAGGGCAGCATCTGGAAGAGCATCCTGCTCTTCTCGGTGCCGCTGATCCTGGGCAACATGCTGCAGCAGCTGTACAACACCGCCGATTCCATCATCGTGGGCAACTTTGTGGGCAGCAACGCGCTGGCAGCCGTCGGCTCCAGCGGCTCGCCCATCTTCCTGCTCATCGGGTTCAGCCAGGGCATTGCCGTGGGTGCCGGTGTCGTGGTGTCCCAGTTTCTGGGAGCCAAGGACAGGGAGGGCGCGCACACTGCAGTTCACACCTCCCTGGCCCTTTCGGCCATTCTGGGTGCGATCCTGACCGTGTGCGGCATTGCCGTCAGCCGTGCCCTGCTCACCGCCATGAACACCCCCGCAGAGGTGCTGGAGGATGCGGTGCTCTATATGCGGCTCTATTTTGGCGGTGTGCTGTTCAGCGTGGTGTATAACATGGCGGCCGGTATCCTGAACGCCGCCGGCAACTCCAAGCGAAGCCTGCTCTACCTGGGCGTTGCCTCCATCACCAACATCGTCCTCGACCTTGTCCTGATCGCCGGATGCAAGATGGGCGTGGCCGGTGCGGCCATTGCCACCGATATCAGCCAGCTGGTGTCCTGTGTGCTCTCCCTGCGCTTTCTGATGCGGGTGGAGGACGATTACCGCGTGACGGCAAAGGAAGTGCGCGTGCACAAAAAGATGGCGGTCCGCATCATCAAGGTGGGCCTGCCCACCGGCATCCAGAACATGGTCATCTCCCTTTCCAATGTGCTGGTGCAGGTCAGCGTCAATGGCTATGGTGCCGCTGCCATGGCAGGCTTTGCCGCCTATATGAAGGTGGATGGCTTCAACATTCTGCCTGTGCTGAGCTTCAGCATGGCGGCCACCACCTTTGTGGGCCAGAACTTTGGTGCGGGCAAGATCGACCGTGTCAAAAAGGGCACCTTTGTCACCCTGGGCATGTGCATCGTTTACACCATCCTGACCGGTATCCTGCTGCTCGTCTTCCAGGATTCCATCATGCACCTGTTCACCGGCGATGAAACGGTCATTGCCTACGGCAAGATCTGTATGCTCTATTTCTGCCCCTTCTACTGGATGCTGGGCATCCTGCAGGGCCTTGCCGGTACGGTGCGCGGCACCGGCAAGAGCGTGCCGCCCATGGTGGTGCTGCTGATCTCCCTGTGCCTGTTCCGCATCGTCTGGATCCAGTTTGTCCTGCCCCTGTTTGCAGGCATTGAGGGTGTGCTGCTGGTCTACCCGGTGTCTTGGGCTGTGGGTGCAGTGTTGATGGTGCTCTACGCCTGGAAGGGCAAATGGATGCAGCTGCCGGAAGCAATTTCGTAAATCAAGCGTACCTGATTCCCCGGTGGAAGTGTATTTTATGCAAAAATGACGTATGAATGCGTAAAAATATTCGGAGGGGGGCTAAAAATCTGCGAAAATCAGTTGATTTCTGCCGAAAAATACCGTATACTGAATTATAGTTTTAAATCGAACGACGGACTTCGGCAAAAGGGGCTGATAAGATGGAGTGCACACAGGCAGAGGCTTTTGAACAGTATATTCGGGATCTGCGCGTTGTGCGCTCGATCTCCCGGCCCAGCTTTCCGGAGGGCAAAGCTCCCGCTGCCGTGCTGGAAGAGATCCAGACCAATGCGCTGAGATGCAACGCCCTGATGCGGCAGAATGAGGCACTGCTGGCGCAGTTTGTCTACGACCGTGACCCTGTCTCCCTGACCGAAACGGATATCCAGGGACTGAGTGCCTTTGCAGGCAGGCTGTTCAACTATGCGAACAGCGAGGATATAGGTGTGGCATTCAAGGTGCATCAGCTGCTGCTGGCAGCGGCCCGCAGCCGGGAAGACGTGCCCATGATCGTCAGAGAGCTGTACTACACGGGTATCACCCTGCATTATATGAACATCCGGGATGAGGGAACTGGCATCAACCTGTTGGGAGATGCGATCCAGGTCTATTTTACGGAAGCTGCTGAATACATGTCACGGTATGAACAGCTGGACAGGAATACCCGGCAGTATCTCATCCGCTGTGTGGGCAACACCCGGCTGGGGATGTCCCGCGGCACCCATGCGGAAAGCTGCCGGTATCTGGAGCGGTTCCGCCGCGCAATGGAGGTCATCCAGTCTGCGCATTACCATGCACTGGACCCGGAGTTCCCCTGGGAAAGCTACATCTATTCCATGCACATGGACCGCATGACCCTGCTGACCCACCTGCGGCAGGAGGAGGATCCCGAGGTGGCGCGGCAGGTGCTGGAATCGGCAGAATACATTTGGACGCACCAGAAGAAATACGATGGTCAGGAAGCGCGCCTGCAGAACTGGCGAGTGCCCTATTTTTACGCCGCTGCCCGCTACCATGCCGGGGTGGGCAGCCTGGAAGACGTGGTCAAGATCCTTCTGGAATCGGCGGGAAGCGTGGCGCAGGATGATTATTCTGCCGAGGCCATCAACCGGAAGCTGGTTCTGGCGGCCTATCTCTCGGTCTATGCAGAACGTTTGGACGAGGCGGGAGCACAGAGGTATCGTGCAACCGTGGAGCAGGTACGCCGTTCTGCGGATCAGTATCTGGAACAGATGCCGGCCAGCCAGTATCCCCGTGTGGTAAACTCTGCCGCCTGGGAGTTGAGCAAGATCAATACCAGCTCAGATGAAACGGTGAACCGCCGGATGCTGGGCAGTATCCTGGCCGGGCACAAGCCGACCTATGTCCACTCGCTGATGGTGGCAGAGCTGACCCGTGCCCTGCTGCGGCGGCAGATCGAGACAAGGCCCGAAACACTGGTGGGCCTGCTGGGCTGCAGGAGTGCGGCCGAAGTGCAGGCCCGGCGGGAAGAGCTCTGCCAGACGGCCTATGAGTGCGGCCTGTACCACGACCTTGGCAAGTGTGCCGTTCTGATGTACATCGACAACAACGCCCGCCGCCTGCTGGATGAGGCGTTTTTCTGCATCCAGAGCCATCCAAGGACCGGCGCTGACATTCTGAATAGAATGGGCTGCGGAAGAACGCTGGCCCTGGCGGCGCTCTATCACCACTGCTATTACAACGGCAAGGGCGGATATCCCAATGATGTACCCTCCTGCCCGCCGGAGATCAAGGGAATCGTGGATGCGCTGAGCGTGGCAGACTCGCTGGATGCCGCCACCGATAATATCGGTCGGTGCTACAACCTTGCCAAGCCCTTCCGCACGCTGCTGGAAGAGCTGCGGGCCCAGAGCGGCACCCGCTATGCGCCCAATGTGGTCGCCCTGTTCGAGGATGAGCGTTTCTGCCAACAGCTGGCAGAGAACACGGATGCCGAGCGCAAAAGGGTGTATCTGCAGGTGTATCACGCCGGAAGTGAAGAAAAATAAACGACCCTCTCTATCATTGCTTCGCAGTGCCACCTCCCAAAAAAGGGAGCGGGCATACGTCAGCGTGATAGAGAGGGTCGTTCTTTTTGTTTAAGTCAGGATGAAGCTTTCCCAGTCCACCCTGCCGGTGCAGTTCAGCCGGGGTACTTAGCCACTTCCAACAATTCCTCCGCCCGGCGGACCTGTTCCGCCGTGGGGGGAACAGCATCGGGCAGGGGATAGGAGATGCCCAGCTTCTGCCACTTGAACAGCCCCAGCGTGTGGTAGGGGAGAACCTCCACCCGCTGCACCGTTTTCAGGCTGCGGATGAAGTCTGCGGTCCTGCGCAGGCCCTCCTCGTCATCGGTGAGGCCGGGCACCAGCACATGCCGGATCCAGAGCGGAACGCCCAGATCAGAGATGTGCCGTGCCATGGCTAAGATGTTGGCATTGTCCCTGCCGGTAAGCTGACGGTGCTTCTCCGGGTCGATCTCCTTGAGATCCAGGATCACCAGACTGGTGGAAGCCATCAGGGTATCGAAGGCGGCCAGGTAGGCGGGGTCATCGGGCTGGAACGGCTGACCGGCCGTGTCCAGCGCGGTGTGTACCCCCTTGGCGCGCGCCAGCTGGAAGAATTTTGTCAAGAAGTCCATCTGCCGCAGCGGCTCGCCGCCGCTGACGGTGATGCCGCCTTTCTTGCCCCAGTAATTGCGGTAGCGCCAGACGTGTTGGAACAGCTTCTCCGGAGACCATTCCGTGCCGCCCTCAGCGCTCCACGTTTCGGGGTTGTGGCAGTATTTGCAGCGCAGGGCACAACCCTGCAGAAAGACAACGAACCTGACACCCGGCCCGTCCACCGAGCCGAAGCTTTCCAGGGAGTGGACGAGACCGACAGGGTCACAGTGCGGCATGGCAGGTACGGGAGATGACGTCCATCTGCTGCTCGCGGGTCAGGTCGATGA
>OFCU01000223.1_pt1 | contig 26628 bp, 22 predicted proteins | sample 1520851 | NCBI WGS metagenome assembly OFCU01 (sample SAMEA2699040, study PRJEB24076) | metagenome | reverse complement strand
ACCTCTGCAACCGAAAACCACTCCAAAAACGCCCATTTCTCACCCGCAAAGGCGACGCCGGTTTCAACTGGCCCACCTCCACGGCCCGCAAAGGCGATGACGGTTTCAGTTGAGGCTCGGCCTGAGCGAGCAAAGGCGACGCCGGTTTCAGACATCCGCTCCGCGCGCAGCCACATGCCCACTCCTCAGAAAACTCGCACGTAATTCGATCGAAGCTATCCCTCAACTGCCCCCAGAAACGTTGAAATACCAACGATCATGATTCAAAACCTAAAACAGCCCCAGGGGAATTACGTGCGAAATTGCTGGGACCGAGCAACACATCCACACAGCCAACGCCGCCGATGTGGAGGGCGCCGGAGGGACCGCAGGGCCTGGCTGCGGTGCCCGTGGGCGGTGGCGGAGCCTGGCCGGACAACGAGCCGACGCACCCAGCCACACGCAAGCGACACAGCACCGCCGACGTGGAGGGCGCCGGAGGGCGCAAGAGGGCCTGGCTGCGGCGGCCGTGGGCAGCGGCGGGTCCCGGCCGCGGTGCCGGTGGGTGGCGGCAGGGCCAGGGCGGGCCTCGAGATCGACCACTCCGTGCCGCAGGCTCGCGTGTGGCGATCTCGCGGGCGGGCCGCCGCCAACCGGCACACACAGCGGCCGGGCCCCACAAAGCAACGCAAGAACCCCTGAACGGCATAGCAAAAGGGGCCGGCATCAGCCGACCCCTTGCGCGAGTGCCCTCACTCATCCATGAGGGACACCTTGACGCCACCCACCAGCGAGGCGACGACGTTGTAGAGCATGGCTCCCAGCGTCGATAGGGCGGTGAGCAGAACGACGTTGATGACCGCGACGATGGTCGCGTAGGAGATGACGCGAGGCAGTCGAGCGTAGTCCAGGAGGTCCGCGTAGCGGCCTGCACCCATGGTCTTGAGGAATTCCTCAAGCTGGCTGAAGACGTGCATGGCGTCGACCATGAGCCACAGGACGATCGTGGCGACGACCATCGCGATACCCAGGGCGACGGACAGCAGGAACGCCACCTTCATGACGGTCCACGCGTCGATGCGCGCGATGGCCAGGTCAACTCGGCGGGGAGCGTCGCTGCGGGTGCTCGAGACGTGGTCGCTCATGGGTTTCCTTCCAGGTCGCACTTCCTATCTGCCAGGCTACCGCATCGCCTGGCACCGGCGCTGGTTCCGCGCCGCTTTGGCAGATTGATCACGGGACGAGGCGGGGGCCTCGTCCCGTGATCACGCGTCACTTGTCAGTGTCTGCGGTGTCGTCGCCACCTGCGGGGGCCGAGGCGTCGTCCGCGGGGGCGTCAGTCCCCTCCGCGGCATCCGCGGCATCCACGGCCTCGGTGGCCTCGGACTCGTCGGTCTCGTCGTCGTCCGAGTCGGAGTTGCGGGTGATCGCGATGATGCGGTCGCCGTCGTCGGGGCGGGCGAAGATGACGCCCATGGTGTTGCGGGCGGTGGGACGCACGTCGGAGGCGTTGACCTGAACGAGCTTGCCGGATTCGGTGATGACCATGACGTCTTCATCGGGACGCACGACGAGTGCGCCGACGAGGCCGCCGCGTTCGTCGACGAGCTTGCCGACGCGTACGCCGAGGGTGCCGCGCGACTTGGTCGGGTATTCGTCGACGGGGGTGCGCTTGGCGTAGCCGGACTCGGTGACGATCAGCAGGTCGGTGTTCTCACGCGGGACCTCCATGCTGAGCAGTTCGTCGTCGCCGCGGAACTTCATGCCGCGCACGCCGGACGTGGAGCGTCCCATGGAGCGCAGCTGATCGTCGGTGGCGGTGAAGCGCACGGCCTGGCCGTCGCGCGAGACGAGGATGAGGTCCTCGTCGGCCATGATGGTCTGTGCGGAGACGAGCTCGTCGGGCTTGCCGTCCTCGTCCTCGCGCAGGTTGATGGCGATGATGCCGCCGGAGCGGGGCGAGTTGTACAGGCTCAGCGGGGTCTTCTTGACGAGGCCGCGCTTGGTGGCCAGGACCAGGAAGTCCGCGTCCTCGTAGGTGCGGATGGCGAGGACCTGTGCGATGTGCTCGTCGGGCTGGAAGGCCAGCAGGTTGGCGACGTGCTGGCCCTTGGCGTCGCGACCGCCTTCGGGGATCTCGTAGGCCTTGGCGCGGTAGACGCGGCCGAGGTTGGTGAAGAAGAGCAGCCAGTTGTGCGTGGTCGTGACGAAGAAGTGTTCGACCACGTCGTCGCCGCGCAGCTGGGTGCCGCGCACGCCCTTGCCGCCGCGCTTTTGCGAGCGGTAGTTGTCCGTGCGGGTGCGCTTGGCGAAGCCGTCGCGGGTGATGGTGACGACGACATCCTCTTCGGGGATGAGGTCTTCCATCGACATTTCCCCGTCGAAGGGGAGGATGCGGGTGCGGCGCTCGTCGCCGAACTTGTCGACGATTTCGCCGAGTTCGGTGGAGATGATGGCGCGCTGACGCTCGGGCGTGGCGAGGATGTCGTTGAGGTCGTCGACGCGGGCCTTGAGCTCGGCGTACTCGTCCATGATCTTCTGACGCTCGAGGGCGGCCAGGCGTCGCAGCTGGAGGGCCAGGATGGCGTCGGCCTGGATGGCGTCCACGTCGAGCAGCTCGATGAGGCCGGCGCGGGCCTCGTCGACCGTGGGGGAGCGGCGGATGAGGGCGATGACCTCGTCGAGGGCGTCGAGGGCCTTCAAGTAGCCTTCGAGGATGTGCAGGCGTTCGAGGGCCTTGCGCAGGCGGAACTTCGTGCGGCGCACGATGACGTCGATCTGGTGGGTGATCCAGTGGCGGATGAAGCCGTCGATGGACAGGGTGCGGGGCACGCCGTCGACGAGCGCGAGCATGTTGGCGGAGAAGTTCTCCTGCAGGCTGGTGCGCTTGTAGAGGTTGTTGAGGACGACCTTGGCGACGGCGTCGCGCTTGAGGACGATGACGAGGCGCTGGCCCGTTCGGCCGGAGGTTTCGTCGCGGATGTCGGCGATGCCGCCGATCGCGCCGTCGCGCACGAGCTGGGCGATCTTGTCGGCGAGGTTGTCGGGGTTGACCTGGTAGGGCAGTTCGGTGACGACGAGGCACTGGCGGCCCTGGATTTCCTCAACATTGACGACGGCGCGCTGCGTGATGGAGCCGCGTCCGGTGCGGTAGGCGTCTTCGATGCCCTTGCGGCCCAGGATGGTGGCGCCGGTGGGGAAGTCGGGTCCGGGGATGAGCGTGAGGAGTGCTTCGAGGAGTTCTTCGCGGGATGCCTCGGGGTGTTCGAGGGCCCATTCGACGCCGCGCGCGAGTTCGCGCAGGTTGTGGGGCGGGATGCGCGTGGCCATGCCGACGGCGATGCCTTCGGAGCCGTTGGCGAGCAGGTTGGGGAAGCGGGCGGGCAGGATGGTGGGTTCCTGGTTGCGGCCGTCGTAGTTGTCCTGGAAGTCGACGCATTCTTCGTCGATGTCGCGGACCATTTCCATGGCCAGGGGTGCCATCTTGCACTCGGTGTAACGGGGGGCGGCGGGGCCCAGGTTGCCGGGGGTGCCGAAGTTACCCTGGCCGGCGACGAGGGGGTATCGCAGCGACCAGGGCTGCACGAGGCGCGCGAGGGCATCGTAGATGGCGGCGTCGCCGTGGGGGTGGTAGTTACCCATGACCTCGCCGACAACGCGGGAGGACTTGGAGAACGAGGAGGTGGGGCGGTATCCGCCGTCGTACATGGCGTACAGGACGCGGCGGTGGACAGGCTTGAGGCCGTCGCGCACGTCGGGCAGGGCGCGTCCGACGATGACGCTCATGGCGTAGTCGAGGTAGGAGCGCTGCATCTCTTTTTGCAGGTCGACCTGGCGGATGCGCTCGGTGTCCGAGATGTGCCGCGCGTCAGTAGTCTGCTCGTCGCTCACGTTTTTCCTTACGTTGTTTCTGCTCGATCAGGCCCGCTCGGTACGAGGCCGGGGCTGGGCTGGTCGCGGTGTTGTCAGATGTCGAGGAAGCGTACGTCGGTGGCGTTGCGCTGGATGAAGGTGCGGCGTCGGTCGACGTCGTCGCCCATGAGGATCGTGAAGGTTTCGTCGGCGTCTGCGGCCTCGTCGAGGGTGACCTGCTTGAGGATTCGGTGTTCCGGATCCATGGTGGTCTCCCACAGTTCGTGGTCGTTCATTTCGCCGAGGCCCTTGTAGCGCTGGATGCCGCCTTCCTTGGGGAGGCGGCGGTTCGCGGCGGCGCCGGCGGCGAGCAGTTCGTCGCGTTCCTTGTCGGAGTATGCGAATTCGTGCTCTGCGTTGGTCCACTTGATGCGGTACAGCGGGGGCATGGCGATGAAGGTGTGGCCGCCCTCGATGAGGGGTCGCATGTAGCGGAAGAGGAGGGTCAGCAGCAGCGTGGCGATGTGCTGGCCGTCGACGTCGGCGTCCGCCATGATGACGATCTTGCCGTAGCGCAGCTTCGAGATGTCGAAGTCTTCGCCGATGCCGGTACCGAAGGCGGTGATGAGGGAGCGGATGGTGTCCGAGGACAGGGCTCGGTCGAGGCGCGCCTTTTCGACGTTGAGGATCTTGCCGCGGATCGGCAGGATGGCCTGACGCTCGGGGTCGCGGCCGCCGACGGCGGAGCCGCCTGCGGAGTCGCCCTCGACGATGAAGATTTCGCACTCGGAGGGCGTGCGCGAGGAGCAGTCGCGCAGCTTGCCGGGCATGGAGGCGGATTCGAGGACGCCCTTGCGGCGCGTGGCCTCGCGGGCCTTGCGGGCGGCGACGCGGGCGGCCTGGGCGGCCTGGCCCTTGTTGATGATGGCCTTGGCGTCGGCGGGGTGGGCGTCGAACCAGTCGGTGAGCTTGGAGTAGACCTGCTGGGCGACGAAGGTGCGGGCTTCGGTGTTGCCGAGCTTGGTCTTCGTCTGGCCTTCGAACTGGGGCTCGGTGAGCTTGATCGAGATGACGGCGGTCAGGCCTTCGCGGACGTCGTCACCGGTGAGGTTGTCGTCCTTGTCGCGGATGATGCCCTTGTCGCGGCCGTAGCGGTTGACGAGGGAGGTCAGCGCGGTGCGGAAGCCCTCCTCGTGCATGCCACCTTCAGTGGTGTTGATGGTGTTGGCGAAGGTGTGGACGGACGAGGAGTAGGCGGTGGTCCACTGCATGGCGATTTCCACGCTCATGGTGCCTTCGTCGTTTTCGGCTTCGAAGTCGATGATCTCGTTGTTGATCGTGTCGGACTTCTTGGCGGAGTCGAGGTATTCGACGTAGTCGCGCAGGCCGTGCTCGTAGCAGTAGGTGACGGTGCGGTGACCCTTGGTCTTCTTGTCCGAGGCCTCCTCGCCGCCGGCGATTTCGTCGCCTTCGTCGGTGGCGAACTCACGCTCGTCGGTCAGGGTGATGCGCAGGCCCTTGTTGAGGAAGGCCATCTGCTGGAAGCGCTGACGCAGGGTCTCGAAGTCGAATTCGACGGTTTCGAAGATCTCCGGGTCCGGGTAGAAGACCTGCGTGGTGCCGGTCTCGTTGGTTTCTTCGCCTCGTTCGAGGGGGGTGATGGGGGTGCCGCCGTTGGCGAACGACATGCGCCACACGTAGCCCTGGCGGCGGATCTCGGTGTTCACGCGGGTGGACAGGGCGTTGACGACGGAGATGCCGACGCCGTGCAGGCCGCCGGAGACGGCGTATCCGCCGCCGCCGAACTTGCCGCCGGCGTGGAGGATCGTCATGACGACCTCGACGGTGGGCTTGTGCTCGGTGGGGTGCTCGTCGACGGGGATGCCGCGACCATTGTCGACGACCTTGATGCCGCCGTCTGCCTGGATCGTGACCTCGATGTGGTCGGCGTAGCCGGCCAGGGCCTCGTCGACGGAGTTGTCGACGACCTCGTACACCAGGTGGTGCAGGCCGCGTTCGCCGGTGGATCCGATGTACATGCCCGGGCGCTTGCGGACGGCTTCCAGGCCCTCGAGGACGGTGATGTCCGATGCGCCGTAGGACTGCTCGCCTTCGGCGGTCTTCTCGTTGTCAGCCACGTGGCTCCCCTCGCAGTGCGCGAAAATAGATGTTTAACCTTATAGATTCTACCAAAAGTGGCGCTTGTACCCGGGATTGACAGGCTCGGAGGGTTACTTTACAAACTGCGTGATTGCAACGAAAAATCGACTGTGACCAGTCGCATGCCGATTGTGGTTGTGGCTGGGACGCACGGGGCCGCCCTCCCGGCTGGGAGGGCGGCCCCGTGCTTGATGCGCGAAGCGCCCGCAGACGCGTGTGTGGCGGCTTGGAGAGACACCTGCGATGACTCCCTGGAGAGTCATCGACCGTGCTGTATCAGACGCCTGATCAGTGTATTACTTCGGCTGCCAGGTCCACTTTTGGTAATCCTGGCCCTGGCTCTGGAGGACGGTCCAGTTCGGGTCGCGGAACTCGATGGGGTCCCTCTTGTTTGGGATCACCCAGTAGACGACGTACTGAACAGACTGTCCGGCCGGAACGTCCTCGACACCGGGTACGTACTCGAAGTCATCGGGCTTCTGGGTCATGAAGAAGTTGGGCGATGCAAGCTGTTCACCATTCTGGTACGCACGCGGGTACATGCCGCCGAATTCCGGGGCATTGCCCTTGTTAGTGACCTTGAAGGTCACCTTCAGCGTCTGCTCGTTGTTGTCGGCCTTGGGGCCGTAGGAGATGTCGGTGATCTCGTAGAGATTGGTGGCGCCGTACGGGGTCATGCTGAGCATGCCGTTGGCTCCCGTTCCGTTTCCCTGCGTGGGTGCGGCGGACGGGTTGGTGTTGTTCGGCGCCTGAGGGTTGCCGGGCGCAGGGTTTGCCGGGTCTGTGCTGCCACCTCCCGGGTTCGCGGGGGCGGAGGTGCCGGGTGCGGGTGCGGAGTTGTTCGAGGAGTCGTCGGAATCCGATCCCGACATCGCCCAGATGACGACACCGACGATGATCGCGATGACGACGACGCCTGCGATGATGCCGATGATGAGCGGCGCCTTGGATTTGCCGCCCTGTTGGGGGGCACCCTGAGGGAATCCGCCCTGCCCGCCGTAGCCGGCCTGCGGGTTCCACTGGCCGTAGGCCTGCTGGGGCGCGGACTGAGGGAATCCACCCTGGTACTGGCCGGGCGTGTATCCGCCCTGGCTGAAGCCCTGCTGGTATCCGCCCTGGGCGGTGCCGGGGTATCCGCCCTGCTGGCCGAAGCTCTGGGCGCTTCCTTCGTTCCTGGCAAATGGATTGCTCATGATGTCTCCTTAACAAGCCCTCACGCGCGAGCTAACGGAATAGCGTATCAGAAACCGCGCGGTCAGAAACATTATTCGAACGACCGCGTGCGCACAGCTGTCACCCGTAGTCGTCGCGCGGGCCTCAGCCACGCACCACGTAGGGGCCTTTGCGCCACGAGGGGGCGACGGGTCCTCGGATGATGACCTTCTCGACGACGCCGGCGATGCCTGCGACGATGATCGGGAGCTTGGAGCCCTTCTCTTCTTCGGGCTGGCCGTAGCACAAAGCCGTGCCGGGGAAGGCTCCCTGGTCATTTCCCTTGTTCCAGGAATCCTGGCCCTCGGGAGCATATGGGTTACTCATGGAGACTTCTCTCAGAAATCGCACAGCGGTGCGGAATGACACGAGGAAGCGTAGCAAAGTCTGACCGAATGGGGAATAGTTCTCGCGCTGTTGTTGTGCTCGGTGGCCCGACCGTTGCGGCGAGGACGGTCAGGACGGCTGAACGATAATGTGGGGGTATTCCAAGGGGTTCTCGTCCCCTGGGACGTCGGTTTGAAAAACGACGGACTCGCCCACGTAGATGTACTTGAACCCGACGACGAGTGTTCGCGTCTCACCCGGCTCAATCTTATCGTCGTTCATCTCAACGACCACATCCGGATATTGATCGTGATCGAGCTTGGCGAAGTCAAGGTCGACGCCATGTTGTTCCAGAAAAGGAACGTAGTTCATGATGAACTCGGATGTGTTGGTGTCGTTTGTCATGGTGAGGGTCACCAGGAGGGTCGCTGCCCCATCCTGATCGGTTGGACCCTGCACGACCGACGTGCTCTCGATATGAAACTCACCGCCCAACACATCAGCCGAATAGTGATCACTGGTGATCGTCTGCTGTTCAGTCGGCACGGCCGTCGCCGTGGGATTGAACGCAGTCGGATTCGCAGTCGTCGATCCCGGCTCAACACCACGCGAACGAACCACAACGAACGCCACGCCAACAACCAACGCAGCAACAACCAACCCCACCACACAACCAACAATCACACCAGCAGAGGACCGACGCCCACCAGAACCCGGAACCGGAACCCACTGACCACCAGAGGCACCCACACCCCGCTGACCACCAGAACCCGGCCCACCAGGACGATCATAGGGATAACTCATCACAACTCCTCATATCCAGAACGAATAATTAACTGAAACCAATCAGGACGGCTGCACAACAATTTCCGGGAAATCGAAGATGTCCTCTTTCGGAGGGACATCCGTCATGAAAGTGACGGGTTCGCCGACGTTGATGTACTTCAAGCCAAGCGTGAACGTCACGGTGTCGCCCGGCCTGACCATGTCATCGTTCATCTCCACAATGACGTCAGGGTATTCGTCGGGATCAAGGGCGGCGAAACCGAGGACGATCCCCTTCTGTTTCAAGGTTGGCGTGTGCAACATAATGAATTCAGCGTCATCGGTGTTGTTGGTCATCGTCAAGGTGACGAACACGGTGTCCGCGCCGTCTTGGTCGACGGGGCCTCGTGTCACCGAGGTGCTCTCGATATGGAACTTTCCATTCATGATGTCCGCGGAATAATGGTCTGCTGTCACCGTTTTTATCGCCGTCGGGTCGCTTGACAGCGACGCGCCGTGGGATAGCATGAACGCTATCCCTCCGATGGCGACGAGGTGGATGCAGAGCAGAATAACGAGGGCGACCAGGATCACGGACTGTATGCCCCTGGACGCACCGGTGGCCTGCTGAGGAGCGCCGGAACCCGCGGGGCTCTGAGAGGATGCGGGCTGTCCCTGGTTGTGGGGGCCGGCACCGGGCATTGACGTCCCCATGGGGACCGCCTGTCGGGCGTCCCGCGGGTGCCCACCCGCGTTGTTATGTGGATAGCTCATGATGTTTCCTCAATCCTCCCGAGGCTCGACGCCTCAGTACGGGTGCCAAACCCAATCTTCATCATCGGCTGTCTCGTCCGATTGTTGATCCTGAGGATCGAACGACCACAGTGGCGCGTTCGGGTCTTCGTCTATGGTGTTCCACCGCCGGAAGGTGACGGTCTCGCCCGGGTAGGCGTACCGGTACGCATACGTGACAGTCATCGTCTCGCCTGACGCGATGTCATAGTTCCATTTGGTGAGTCCCTCGGGTTCCTGACCCGGTTCGAACTCCGCGTTTGGCAGCTCCGTTCCCTTTTGTATCAATTTGGGAAGAGTGAGCCGAACGCTCTGTGTGATTGCGGTGTTGTTGACGAGCGTGTACGTCACGAGGAGGGTATCCGCTCCCTCCTTATCGACGGGCCCCTGTTCGATTCTCGTCGTATTGACGGTGAACGCCCCGTCGAGGTACTGCGTCGAATACTGTTCTCCGTTGCCGGTCGCGCGTGCGGTCGGCGTGGGAGAGTTCGATCCGCCCAGCCCAATTCCTCCCTCGTGGAACACGACGAAGGACCCGATTCCGAGGAGAGCGACGACCAGCACACCGATGATGCTTCCGACGATGAGGCGAGATGAACGAGGCCTCCGTGCCGTTGTCTGCGACTGCTCGAGGCGCTCGCCGCCAGAAACCTGTCCGCCGCCCTGCATCGATGCGCCGACGGGGCGCGACTGACCCGAGCCTCGCCCCGGATTCAAGTGGTTCGAAGGACCGGAAGGACCGTAGGGGTTCGTCATTATTACTCCTCGTCGCGACCCTGCACACGGGCAGGACACACGCCACAGACTAACAAAATCTGACCGAGGAAGCGAAGGGCGTCAGCGTCTCGAAACTCGCCGGAATCAGCCTATCCGTAGTCGGCGCGCGGACCGCGACCCCGCACCACGTAGGGGCCTTTCTTCCACGACGGGGCGACGGGCCCGAGAATAATGACCTGTTCGACGACGCCCGAGCCGACCTCCTCGGCGATGCGACGCTCGATGGTGGGCAGCAGGAGCTGGAGCTGTTTGGCCCAGGCGGTGGAGTCGGCGCGCACGACGAGCTTGTGGCCCTCGAAGGTCTCGATGCGCGTATGGTCGGCGTTGCTGGGGCCCACGATGTCCCGCCATTTCGCCATGACGGACCCCATTTTGGTGGGCGTGTCCCATTCGCGCATCTTGATGGTGCGCGCCAGAATCGCGCCCAGCGAGTTGACCCTGCGGTAGCGCGGCCGCATCGCGGCCATGCCGGGGGAGCGGCTCCACGAGGTACCGGTTCCTTTCAGGGCCTGGCGCAGCGCCGCGAGGTCGCCCTCGGGGTCCTCCTCCGTCGACGAGGCCGGGGCGCTCACTCCGTTCACGCGCCCGTAGGCGGCGGCTCGGGCGGCTGCGCGCGCCTGCGCGTCGTCGCCGCCGCCGGCGAGGCGGCCGAGCCCGTCGGTTTCGATGGCCGCGTATTCGCTGGATCCGTCAAGGCTGCGCCTGGGGCGCGTCTCGTCGAGGCCCCACGAGGGCAGGGTGGACCTCGTGTAGCCATGCGTGCGGGCGACACTCTGTGCTCGTTCGAGGGCGCGGACGACGAACTCGTCGGCATCGGCTGTTTCACCCGGGGCAGCCGGGCCGCTCAGCTCGTCGTCGGCTATGTCCTCGCGCTCATTCATCGTCGGCTCCGTCGATGACGGTGCCACGGCGCGGATCGAGTCGCACGTGCAGGGGGTGGTGGTCGAGGGACGCGGGCAGGTCGCCGGCGACCGCGCAGGTGACGATGATCTGTTCGGCCTTCGAGGCCAGGGCGGCCAGGCCCTCTCGGCGCGAGGAGTCGAGCTCGGCGAAGACGTCGTCGAGGATGAGGATCGGGGTGTCGCCGTCGTCGCTGAGCAGCTCGAAGGCGCCGAGGCGCAGCGCGAGGGCGACCGACCAGGATTCGCCGTGCGAGGCGTAGCCCTTGACGGGCATTGCGCCGAGGCTGAGGGTGAGGTCGTCGCGGTGTGCGCCGACGAGGTTGACACCGCGCTCGGTTTCCTTGTCTCGTACCGACGCGAGGGCGGCGAGCATGCGCTCGGTCTGGGCCTCCACGTCGGTGAGGTCGCCGCTGGCCGGGTTGCCCGGGTCGGTGCCGATGACGCGGTCGACCGAGGCATCGAAGGCGAGGCGCAGGTGGCGCGGAGAGTCCGCCACGTCGTCGTAGGATCGGGCAGCCGGTTCTTCCAGGCGCGACGCGATGGACGCGCGCGTGGCCGTGATGCGCGCGGACAGCGCGGCGAACTGCTGGTCCCATACTTCCAGCGTCGACAGGTCGGGGGAGGAACCGCGGCGGAGCGAGGCCTGGGCGGCCTTCATGAGCGCCGCGCGCTGACGCGCGACCCGATCGAAGTCGGAACGCACGGACGCGTGAATGGGGGAGAGCTGCGTGGCCAGGTCGTCCAGGAAGGATCGGCGCACCGACGGGTCGCCGCGCACGAGGGACAGATCCTCGGGAGCGAACACGACCGTGCGCACAATGCCCAGAATCTCGCGGGGCCTCACCTGCGCGCGATTGATGCGCGCGCGATTCGCCTTGCCGCGCACGATCTCCAACTCGATAACCTGCTCTCGACCCGAGGCCACGACCCGCGCGCGGATGACGGCACCACCCGGGGCGGCCTCGGCCTCGTCGATGGGAATGCGCACAAGCGCGCCCTCAGCGCCGACCCTGTGCGACGAAAACGTGGACAGGTAGGCGAGCGCCTCGACGAGGTTCGTCTTTCCCTGGCCGTTCGCACCCACGAGGACCGTGGGGCCCTCGGGCAGCTCGACGACCCCGTGCTTCCAGGAGCGGAAGTCGTCGAGGGCCAGGTGGGAGACGCGCACGTCAGATGCCGAAGCGGATGGGCATCAGCAGGTAGCGGAACTGCGTGACCTCGCCCTCGTCAGCCTTCTTCTGGCCGGTGATGACGGCCGGCTTCGTGGGGTGCGTGAAGCCGAAGCGCACGTAGTCGGTGTCCAGGACCTGCAGGCCGTCGATGAGGAACTGCGGGTTGAACGCGGTCGAGATGTCGTCACCGCGCAGGGTCGCCTCGATGGCTTCTGAGGCCTGGGCGTTGTCGCCCTGGCCGGCCTCGAGGACCAGCTGGCCCTCGGTGAAGGCCAGGCGCACGGAGGTCTTGCGCTCGGCGACCAGCGACATACGCTTGACGGCCTCGAGCAGGGCGTGGCGATCGACGACGGCCTGGATCGGCGTCGTGTCGGGAAAGAGGCGACGCACGGCGGGGTAGTCGCCGTCCATAAGGGTCGAGGTGGTGCGGCGTCCCTGGGCGGTGAAGCCGATGAGGGACGAGGCGCCGGGCTGGGACTCGCCGGACAGGCCGACCTCGACCTTGGCGCCCGAGGTCATTGACTTGGCGACGTCCTGGAGGATACGGGCCTTGACCAGGGCAACCTCTTCGATCGAGGTGTCGGTGGGCTCCCAATCCAGCTCGCGCATCGCGAGGCGGTAGCGGTCGGTGGCCAGCAGCGTGATCGCCGGGCCGTTGATCTCGATGCGCACGCCCGTCAGCAGGGGCAGCGTGTCGTCGCGCGACGCGGCAATCGAGACCTGGGACACGGCCTGCGACAGCGTCGAGGAATCGATCGCGCCGATGCCGGTGGGCTGCGCGGGCAGCAGCGGGTACTCGTCGAGGGGCATGACGGCGAGCGTGAAGTGCGAGGAGCCGCAGACCAGGTTCACCTTCTGGCCATCGAGCTCGACGGAAACGGGTTTGGAGGGCAAGGACTTGGAGATGTCAGCCAGCAGGCGACCGGACACCAGGACCTCGCCGGCCTCGTCGACAGTGGCGGGGATGTGCGAGTTCGCGGAGACCTCGTAGTCGAAGGAGGACAGGGTCAGCTCGTCGCCTTCAGCCTTGATACGCACGCCGGCCAGGATCGGCGAGGCCGGACGCACGGGGAGCGCGCGGGCGGTCCACGACACGGCTTCGGCCAGAACATCGCGGGCGACGGTGAACTTCATAGCTGCCTCCAAAACACAAGACGGATCGGACACTACTTTACCCACAAGTGTGCCCACGTGGGGCAGGAAATGTGCCTCGCGTGCGCCATCGCGTCGCGTCGGCGGCGACGTTGTTGTACGGAGGTCTGTGAAAAAAATTTTTCATTTAACTTCCCTTCCATCATAAGGGCTGTGAGTTCTGTGGATAACTCCCTTATGCGGCGGAATTTCAGTCAAATCTCTGTGTTGTCATTATGGGACGAGGCTGTGGATTCGTCACATCGTCCTGTGCACGAAGCAAATGACAACTTTTTGAGATCCACAGGCGAGGCCCTTTTCTCCACAGCGTGAGCGCGTTCGTCCACCAGCTGTGCACAACTCCTGTGAATCTTGCGCGGGCGCCGACTTTCGTCAGCGCCCGCGCAAGATTCACGACTCCCTGGCCTTCTGCTTAATCCTATTTGTAAGCTCCGACACGTGGTTGAAGGTCTCGCGCTTTTCCTTCATGAGCTTCGAGATCTTCTTGTTTGCGTGCATGACCGTCGTGTGGTCGCGTCCGAAGGCCTGTCCGATCTTGGGCAGCGAGAGGTCCGTGAGCTCACGGCACAGGTACATGGCGATCTGGCGGGCCTCGACGACGTTGTGGCTGCGCTCCGACGAACCCATCTGCTCGATTGTCACGCCGAAGTAAACGGCGCACTGGCTCATGATGAGGCTGACGGTGATCTCGTTGTCGTCCGGGTTGGACACGAAGTCCTTGAGCATCATCTGCGCGAGGTTCAAGTCGATGCGCTCCTGGTACAGCGACGCCCACGCGCCGATGCGCACGAGAGCGCCCTCCAGCTCACGGATGTTGGAGGAGATGCGCGAGGCCACGTACTCAAACACCTCAGGGGTGACCTCGAGGCCCTCGGCGTCCGCCTTCTTATGCAGGATCGCGATGCGGGTCTCCAGGTCCGGCGGCTGAACGTCCACGAGCAGGCCCGAGGAGAAGCGCGACCGCATGCGGTCCTCGAAGCCCTTGAGCTGGGCCGGGGGCAGGTCAGAGGTCAGGACGATCTGCTTGTTGGCACTGTGCAGCGCATTAAAGGTATGGAAGAAGCCTTCGACCGTCTGTTCCTTGTCGCCGATGAACTGGATGTCGTCGATGAGGAGGATGTCGAGCTCGCGGTAGCGGCGGTGGAAGGCCTCGACCTGGGAGTTATCCGTCTTATTGAGTCGAATCGCGTTGATGAACTCGTTCGTGAACTCTTCGGAGTTGACGTAGCGGACCTTCAGGTGGGGCATCATCGACAGTGCGTTGTGGCCGATGGCCTGGAGCAGGTGCGTCTTGCCCAGTCCGGAATCGCCGTAGATAAAGAGGGGATTGAACGCGGTCCCCGGGGTTTCCGAGGCGGCCAGCGCGGCCGCGTGCGCGAAACGGTTTGACGGGCCAATGACGAAGGTGTCGAAGGTGAACTTCGGATTGAGGTGGGTCGGACCGGAGTCGGTGGGCGCGGTGACGAGGGCGGGGGAGTGGTGCCCCTCGTCCTCATCAAAAGACGAGGCCGGGGCGGCCGCGGGCGCGGCGGGCGCGGCGGGGGTCTGATCCTCCTCTTCCTCTTCCTCCGTGATGACCTCGAGCGTGGGGTCGACCGTGATGGCGATGCGGACGGTGCGGCCCAGGTGCACGGACAGGGCGGTTGTCAGCTTTGACTGCGCCTTGTCTTCGATCCACTGCTTGGTGAAATCGTTGGGGACGGCGAGCAGAATCGTGCCTTCGATGTCGCCGAGGGGGCGGGCCGAGCGCAGCATCGACGTGGCGACGGGCCCCAGCTCGTCGGTGGGGACTGCGTCGAGGGCCGCAGCCCATGCGCGTGTGAGGGAATCCGACTCCACGGCAACCTCCGGTCACAAATACTGGTGAGTTCGGTCACGACTTCTCGGTGATGTGCGTGACGCTCGTACATTGTCGCAGTGTAGTCCGCGCACATGTTATGCACAGACTGGGGATGAAGCTGTGGAGAACTATCACAGAATCACAGCTTTGTAGTTACAACTTTGGGTCCGCAGCAGCGTGCGGAAAGCAAAATGACGCACAGCCTGTGGATAACTCTCGTCATCCACCCTCTGTGGACGGATGAGATCCACAGCGATTTGCACAGCTGTGGATACTGTGTGTGACGCGGTGCGTAACGCCGCCGCGTTGACGTGTGGCCCCAATCCGCTTAATCTTGGTCTTTGTTTGCGCCCATTTCGGGCGTGCGTCCCCGCTATCGTGCCCCCGTGTGTCGATAGCCCAACCGATACCGAGTGGGAAACCACTCCCCGCCGAGGAGAATTGCCGTGACCACCAAGCGGACCTTCCAGCCCAACAACCGTCGTCGTTCCAAGACGCACGGCTTCCGTCTGCGCATGTCGACCCGCGCCGGCCGCGCCATTCTGGCTGCCCGCCGCCGCAAGGGCCGCGCCAAGCTGTCCGCCTGAGACACCCCGGTGCTGCCGCGCGCGCACCGCATGGTTGACCCAGCGGACTTCACCGCCGCGATCCGACAGGGAACGCGAGCAGGGGATCCGCTGGTCGTCGTCCACGTCCGAGCCGACGAGGAACGCAACAGTCGCCTCGTCGGTTTCGTCGTACCCAAGCGGGAAATCAAGCGCGCCAACGGACGCAATCGCGTCAAGCGGCAGCTGCGCCACCTCATGCGCGAACGGATCGCCGACCTCCCCGAAGGATCCCGGGTTGTCGTCAGGGCCTCACGTAACGCCCTCGGCGTCCCCTCCAAGGAACTCGGCGAACACCTCGACCGCGTGATGGCGCGAGCGTGGCGCAAGTGGGACGCGCGATGAACCTGGCGGGCCGGGCGCTGCGCGCTCTCGTGTCCGCACCCATCGTCGCCTACCAGCGCTATATCTCCCCGGCCCTCGGCCCCCGGTGTCGATACGCACCCAGCTGCTCCACCTACGCTCTCCAGGCCATTCGCGTCCACGGCCCCATCAAGGGACTCATCCTCGCGAGCTGGCGGTTGCTGCGATGCAACCCCTGGAGCCACGGGGGAGTGGACCACGTACCAGAGCGTGGACGCTGGAAGCCCGACCCCTGGATCCCACCCGAGGATTGGGCTGGGCACGACAACTGGGTCCGCCCCGACCCCATGGGACTCGACCCGGAGCACGACCTGACCGAGCCGGACACGGCCTCGGGACACTAAGGAACAACGAAACAGCGGCGCTCCCGCGCCACGGCGAAAGCGAAAACTATGTTCGACGCAATCCTCCACCCCTTCGCGTGGGCGATCTCCTACGTGTGGGTATGGATCCACGACCTCCTCGTGCTGCTCGGAATGTCCTCCGGCTCCGGCATCGCGTGGGTTCTGTCCATCGTGCTGCTCACCGTCCTGGTGCGCATCGCCATCATCCCGCTGTTCCTTAAGCAGATCCGCTCCTCGCGAGCCATGCAGGCCATCCAGCCTGAGATGCGCAAGATTCAGGAGAAGTACAAGGGCAAGAAGGACCAGGTCAGCCGTCAGAAGATGATGGAAGAGACCCAGGCCCTCCAGCGCAAGCACAAGGTCTCGCCCTTCGCCTCCTGCCTGCCGATGCTCGTGCAGATGCCCGTCCTCTTCGGCATGTACCGTGCCATCATCGCGGTTTCCTCCATCTCCGCCGGCACCTACACGTACCGCGGCGATTCCACCGACCACCTCGGCCCCCTGACCGCCTCCGTCTCCGAGGAGATCGTCAACTCCACCGTCTTCGGCGTCCCGCTCTCCCACACGCTGCGCGAGTCTTTCGGCCAGCCCAGCGTCGTCGCCGTCTTCGTTGCCGCGATCGTCCTCATGGTCGGCCTGCAGTTCTTCTCCATGCGCCTGTCCTTCTCGCGCAACATGCCCGACATGGGCAACAACCCGATGGCCCAGTCGCAGCGCACGATGATGTACATCATGCCGGCGATGTTCATCGTCTCCGGCGCGTTCTTCCAGATGGGCGTCGTCATCTACACCGTGACAGCCTCCTTCTGGGCGCTCGCCCAGTCCTTCTGGACCATCAAGGTCATGCCGACCCCCGGCTCCCCGGCCTACGCCGACCTGCTGTCCTCGCGCGAGTCCGCCTACCAGGAATGGGCCAAGCCCTACTTCCAGAACTACGACCGTGAGCGCGCCGCCTTGGGCTCCGCCGGCTCCGACCCGCGCGTCGACGAGCTCAATGAGCGCACCCTCGCCGAGCTGCGCTCCAAGGCCAAGAAGCAGCACGTCGCCTCCGACTTCCCCGCCTCCATGACCCCCGGCGAAATCGTCACCGTCTACCGCAACCTGGCCACCCAGAAGTGGACGACCCTTCCCGACGAGCAGTGGATGCACGGCCTCACCCTCGCCGTCGAGAAGCGCCTCGCGAAGCAGGAAGCCTCCGCCCAGCGCGCCGAGCTCCAGAAGCAGGTCCGCGACCGCCGCACCCGCGAGCGTGAGTCCGCCAAGGCCTCGTCCAAGGATGCGTCCCAGGCCGGCGAGTCGACCTCCGGCCACGGCTCGCTGAGCGCCGAGGAGATCGAGCGTCGCCGCATCGAGCGTCGCAAGGCCCGCCGCCGTTCCGGCAATAAGCGCTGACCACCATAGATTCACGGTTCCAGGCCCCCAGCCGGTAACCTGGACACCAGCAAGACCCCATTCCCCACTACGGAGGACACGTCATGAGTGACGACAACGCAGACAAGCTGACCCGCCTCGAAGAAGAAGGCGAAATCGCCGCCGACTACCTGGAAGAGCTGCTTGACATCGCCGACCTCGACGGCGACATCGAGATCGACGTCGAAAACGGCCGCGCCTCGGTCGAGATCGTCGCCGACGACCCCGACGCCCTCGACCGCCTCGTGGGCGACGACGGCGAGGTCCTGGACGCCCTCCAGGAACTGACCCGTCTGGCCGTCCAGACCGAGACCGGCGAGCGCTCGCGCCTCATGCTCGACATCGCCGGCTTCCGCGCCGAGCGCAAGGAAGAGCTGCAGGACATCACCCGCGAGGCCATCGCCCGCGTGCGCGCCACCGGGGAGGCCGTCAAGCTCGACGCCATGAACCCGTTTGAGCGCAAGGTGTGCCACGACGTGGTCGCCGACGAGGGCCTCACCTCCGAGTCCGAGGGCGCCGAGCCCCACCGCCGCGTGGTCATCCTCCCCGAGGACACCGACGGTGAGTGAGAACCCGAACGGGACAGGAAGGGGTCGCCAGGTTGGCGACCCCTTCGTCCCAGAAGATCCTACGCCGGCCGTCCGCGACTTCTTCGGGCCTGCCTTCGCTGAGGTCGCCGAATTCGCGCGCATGCTCGAGGAGGAAGGCGAGATCCGCGGCCTCCTCGGCCCGCGCGACATGGAGCGCATCTGGTCGCGCCACATCGTCAACTCCGCCGCCGTCCTCGACTTCATGCCGCGCAAGGACGGCCGTCAGGTCCTCGACGTCGGCTCCGGCTCTGGCCTGCCCGGCATCGTGATCGCCGCCTGCCGGCCCGAGCTCGACGTGCACCTGGCCGAGCCCATGGCGCGCCGCGTCGAGTGGCTCATGGACGTCGTGGAGGACCTGGGCCTCGATAACGTGACGATCCACCAGGCGCGCGCCGAGGAGCTGCGCGGCAAGGGCAAGGCGGACGTGGTCACCGCACGCGCCGTCGCCAACATGAGCAAGCTCGTGCGCATGACGTCGAAGCTCATTGCCCCCGGCGGCTCCCTCGTGGCCCTCAAGGGCCGCCGCGCGCCCATCGAGGTCGACGAGGCCGAGGCCGAGCTGCGTCGTCACCACCTGCGCGCTGAGATCCACGAGGTGCCCTCCATCATGGAGGACGAGTCCACGTTCGTGGTCGTCTGCACGCGCATCAAGTAACGCGTCCCCAGTTGGGGAGAGGAGCGTCGTGGCGGTTGCTGCGGCGCTCCTCTCATATTGTGACGTAAGCCACATAGGTGCTGCGTTCTGTCATTTCAATTGTCTCGATTGGCGGTTTGTCACCTCTTGGTTCCTCGCCGGGAGAATCGATCCTACAGAACGAAATTCTCGGCCTCACATGACGGTGGGTGACGATTGTGTGCGCCTGGATGCATCCCGGGACTTTCGGGCTGGAAGTGTGTGCGTCTGCCCGTAAACTAGGGGCAGTATCTAGGAAGGTGTCACGTGAGTACCAACAACACCCCTTTGTCGAATCAGATCGAGCGCAACATGGCCGATCTGGCCATGCTCGAGCGCGCAACGTTTCCGCGCCCCGAGCACACGCGCATTATCGCCGTCGCGAACCAGAAGGGCGGTGTCGGTAAGACGACGTCCGCCGTCAACCTCGCGGCCGGCCTCGCGACGGGCGGCTTGTCCGTCCTGGTCGTCGATGCGGACGCTCAGGGTAATGCGTCGAGCGCGCTCGGCGTTGCTCACCCCGCCGGTACTCCGTCTACCTACGACGTCATTATCGGCGGAGCCAGCGTTGCCGACGTCGTGCAGCCGTGCCCCGATATTGTGGGCATCATGGTCTGCCCGGCCACGATCGACCTGTCCGGTGCCGAGATCGAGCTCGTCGATGTCGAACGGCGGGAGTATCGCCTGCGCGATGCTCTGCGTGAGTATGTTTCGGAGCATGCCGAGACCGACATCGTTCTCATCGACTGCCCGCCCTCTCTTGGGCTTGTCACGCTCAATGTCATGGTCGCTGCCGACGAGGTCATGATCCCGATTCAGGCCGAGTATTACGCTCTGGAGGGCCTCAGTCAGCTGTGGAATACCGTCGAACGTATTGGCGTGGATCTCAACCCGGGCCTGCGTGTCTCGGGCATGCTGCTCACCATGGCGGACAAGCGTACGAGGCTCTCCGAGGAGGTCGAGGGCGAGGTTCGCACGCACTTCCCGGACCACACGTTCGAGACCATTATCCCGCGGTCTGTGCGCATTTCTGAGGCTCCGAGCTATGGCCAGACCGTCGTCACCTACGATCCCCGCAACGTTGGTGCGATCGCGTATCGGAAGGCTGCGCTTGAGTTGTGTCAGCGCGTCGCAGCCTCCGACGGATGATTGTTTCACGTGAAACATTCGTTCTTTTCCGCATGTTTCCGCTGATGAGAACGTATTAGTCACCATGCGTGAGCATTGGTGCAACAAAGTGATCAAAGACGCTTACTAGCTGAGCGCATGCCATTGTTTCACGTGAAACAATGAACCGACGCAATTGAAGGAGTATTGCAATGGCGGATGCAGCACCGAAGTCTGAGGGCCGTAAGGGCGCTCGCAAGCACACCGGCCTCGGCCGTGGTCTTGGTGCCCTCATTCCTCAGGCTAGTGAGCAGACGCCGCAAAACGCACCCTCCGCGCCCTCCCGGCCCCTGGACGTATTCTTCCCCGAAGGCAGCTCCGCAGGCAAGCGTGGGGGTTCTGCAAAGGACCTTTTGCAGCCCAAGCGCGCCACTGCCTCGTCGACGAAGAAGCGCCCGTCGATGCCGTCCGTTGAGGCGGCTGGCGGACGACGCGGTAGCGGGTCTCGTAACGGTCTCGGTAGTGGAATCAATGGCTCAGATTCCCTTAAGAGCGCGGCGCGTGTGTCCGCAACAGGCCCTTCCGTGAACAAAGCAGATAAGCGCGAAGAACCGGATGTTTCACGTGAAACATCCGTCGATCGCGAGCTTCTTCCGGTCCCCGGTGCATCTTTCGCCGAAATTGCGATCGATCAGATCGTTCCCAATACGAAGCAGCCTCGCGAGGTCTTCGACGAGGATGATCTGAAAGAACTGTCGGCTTCTATCAAGGAAGTCGGCGTTCTTCAGCCCGTCGTCGTTCGTAGTATTCCCACTACGGGCCGCTCCGAGAAACTCCAGGAGTTCCTCGCCGAGAAGCCCGACGCACGCTACGAGCTGATTATGGGTGAGCGCCGCCTGCGTGCTTCCGAGCTCGCGGGTGAAACTACGATTCCGGCAATCATCCGAGAGACCGACGACGGAGATCTGCTCCGTGACGCCCTCTTGGAGAACCTCCACCGGGCCCAGCTCAACCCGTTGGAAGAAGCGAGCGCATATCAGCAGCTCATGGCCGATTTCGGTGCGACTCAAGAGGAGCTCGCCAAGCGAATCGCCCGCTCGCGCCCGCAGATTGCGAATACCCTGCGCCTCCTCAAGCTCCCGCCGTCCGTTCAGAAGAAGGTTGCCGCCCAGGTCATCACCGCCGGCCACGCCCGCGCGCTGCTGTCACTGTCGACACCCGAGGAAATGGAACGATTGGCCGAGCGTATCGTCGCCGAGGGTCTCTCCGTGCGTACCACCGAAGAGATCGTTCGCCTCGGCAAGGTGAAGGCTACACCGCGTCCCCGTGCCCGCCAGCAGCGTCCTCTGTCACAGCTGGGGGAGAGCGTCGTAACGGCGCTCTCCGATGCGTACGATACGCGCGTGACCATCACCGAGGGCCGCAAGAAGGGTCGGATCGTCATCGAATTCGCAGGATCCGAGGATCTTCAGCGAATTGCAGACATTATTCTCCACTGATCTAACTTCATAGTTCTTTTCGCAGATCACGCGCAGTATGTTCCCTACGCGACATTTTCTGAGCTAATCTCCGGATGAATGAACGCTTAAACTACCTTTAAAGGGTCCGCCGTCGGGCCCTCGCAGTACGAGAAGGAGCGAAAGGCATGAACGCCCAGGGCAGTTCGCGCACCGTGCTTTTCGATGTCGGTGGTGTCCTCGTGGACGCTCACCCGGACCCGCATGCTATCGCCGAATTGTTCGGCGACGGCTCCCGGGGTCTCACGACGCTCGTCGATCAGGCGATGTGGACGCATCGTGGCGACTATGACGCCGGGATGTCCGATCGCGAATTTTGGGACCGCATCGCGGGGGATTGCGGTCAGCCTGAGCCTTCCGGCTCTTTGTTGATAGAACTCGTCGCACTCGATGTGTCCCGTATGGCGACTGCGAACGAGGACACCCTGGAGCTTGTCCGCCGGCTGCGCCGCCAGGCGGTGCGCGTCGGCATCTTGTCCAACGCGCCGTATCCCATTGCGAAGGCAATTCGTCGCTCCGAGTGGGGAAGCCTCTTCGATTTCTTTGCCTTTTCGTGCGACTATGGCACCTGCAAGCCGTCGCGTGGCATCTACCGTGACGTGCTCGTCCGCCTCGACGTGCCGCATGAGGACGTGGTCTTCATCGATGACCGTCGCGAGAACGTTCGCGCAGCAGAGCTCCTCGGCGTTCAGGGCATCGTCTGGAAGGGTGCCGAGGACGCCGAAACGCGTTTGAAAGAGCTTGGAGTGCTTTTCTGAGAGGCTCTGTGTCGGCGAAACTTAATCTAGATTCGGATCGCGAAAACGACACAGAGGCGTACAGAGAACGAAATTTTGCTCTCACTGGGTGATACTGTCGCATCTCCAGCAACATTCATCGCGTGTGAGTGTCGCCAATCGAAGCACGCGCATTCATTATGGACGATGTTTCACGTGAAACATGTGGGCCCGGGAGGATCCTCCTCCCGGGCCCACGGTGCGTTGGATGAGCGATTACTCCTCGGTCGCCTCGGCATCCTCGTCAATGATGACGCCGACGCCTTCGTCGTCGATGACGTAGTCGACGATGTGGACGTCGCGGCCACCGGCCACGAAGTCGACGATGTCGGCGCACAGCTGCGCAAAGGAGGAATCCTCAACGGCGTCTGCCGCCTGGGGGAGAAGCGACGTGTCCGTCATGCCGGGCGCGACATTCGCGTCGATAAACCAGCAGGTACCCTCGTCGTCAACCACGAAGTCCATGCGGGACAGGTCGCGCAGACCCAGCGTCGTGTGGGCCTCGACGGCTGCTGCCTGTAGGTCAGCGAGAAGCTCGTCGGAGAGGCGTGCGGGTACGAAGTACTCGGTCTCGTCGGTGGTGTAGCGAGCGTCGTAGTCGTAGCGGCCACGATCCGTGGACACCTCGACCGGCGGAAGGGCCACGGGACCATCCCACAGATCGATGACGGAAACGGCCACATCGCGGCCGTTGATGCGCTGCTCGACCATCAGGCGCTGGCCGTAAGCAAAGGCATCCACCATCGCGCGGCGCAGTGCCTTAGCGTCCTGAGCAGTCGAAATACCGAGTGCGGAGCCACCGTCCGTCGGCTTAATGACGACGGGGAAGGACACTGAACCCTCGAGAGCAGACAGCACGTGAGAGGCCCCCAGCTGGCGGAAAATCGCCTGCGGAAGCGTCACCCAGCCGGGCGTTGCGAGGCCCGCAGAGCCCAGCAGAGCCTTCGCAGTGGGCTTGTTCGAGGCCAGCATCGCCTGCACCGACGAGGAGCCCACGAAGGGGATTCCCACCGACTCCAGGAAGGACTGTAGGGAGCCGTCCTCGCCGATCGAGCCGTGCACAAGCGGCCACACGACATCGGGGGAGAAGCTTTCGATAGCCTCGGCAAGAGACGCATCCACGTCGGAAATACGCACCACGTAGCCGCACTGCGTCAGGATGTTCGCGACGCGACGACCCGAACGAACCGACACATCATGCTCGTGCGTCAGACCGCCGGCAATGATCAGAACTTTGGTAGCCATAGGGGTGTCTCCTCAGGTAATTCTTAGCGGTCGGACCCGGCCCCGGCCTCGTTGCCCGAAGCCGTACCGAACATGTCGACGATTTCCTTCTCCGCGTTGACGACCGTCGAAAGGCGGCGCACGCCCTCGCGGATCTCCTCGGGAGTGGGGTAGCAGAAGGACAGGCGCATGTGGTTGGAGCCCGAGCCGTCGTAGAAGAACGCTGTGCCCGACACGTACGCGACCTGGGCGCGCACGGCGCGAGGCAGCATGGCCTTCGCGTCGAGGCCCTCGGGCAGCGTCACCCACGTGTAGAAGCCGCCGTCCGGCACGGTCCACGTGCACGAGGGCATGAACTCCTCAAGCGAGGTGAGCATCGAATGGCAGCGCTCCGCGTACATCGAGCGGAAGGACTTGACCTGGCCGTACCAGTCGTAGTTGCTCAGGTAGTCGGCGATCGCCATCTGGCCCACCATCGACGGGCATAGGATCGCGGACTCGAGGGCCAAGACCAGCTTCGCGCGAATCGCGTGCGGCGCGTACGCCCAGCCGATGCGGAAGCCGGGGGCAAACATCTTCGAGAAGGAACCCAGGTAGACGACGCCCTCGGGGCTGTACGAGGCAATGGCCGGCAGGGGATCGTTGTGGAAGCCGAGCAGGCCGTAGGGGTTGTCCTCGACGATAAGGACGTGCTCGCGCAGGCAGATTTCGGCGATGATCGGGCGGCGCTCGGCAGACAGAGTCACGCCGGCGGGGTTGTGGTAGTTCGGGATGATGTAGATGAACTTGATCGTTCGGCCCGAGGAGCGCACGTCGCGGATCGTCTCCTCCAGGGCCTCGGGAATGATGCCGTGCTCGTCCATCGGCACGTGCACGATGTCCGCCTGGCGCGCGCGGAACACACCCAGCGCGCCCACGTACGAGGGGGCCTCGGCGAGGATGACGTCGCCGGGGTTCACGAACAGCTCCGTAACGAGGTCGAGGGCCTGCTGGCTGCCCGTCGTGACCACAACGTCGTCCGGGTCGGCACCGACGATACCGTCGTAGGTCATGACCTCGGTGATGCGCTCGCGCAGCACCTCCCAGCCCTGGCCGCTGCCGTACTGCATGGCCTGCGCGCCGTGGTTGCGGATCAGCTTCTCCGCGGAGGCCGCGAGCTTATCGAGGGGCAGGTCCTTGAGGTTGGGCATGCCTCCTGCGAGGGAGACGACCTCGGGACGCGACACGACCGAGAACAGAGCTCGAATCTCGGATGCGCGCAGGTTGTGTGCGCGGTCCGCGTAGACGTCGTACCAGGGGTCGAGGCGGTTTCCCTGCGCGGGCGTGCGCCCGGACGAGGCCGGGGTTCCGCCGTTGGTCGAAGGCTGAGTCAAGGCATGCCATCCTTTGCATGAAGTTGCGTAGAACCGTATAGGTCAAGTGTGCCACTATCCAGGCCATACGGGGTAACGAGGCCGGTGGTTGGGCAGATGTTTCACGTGAAACATCAGGGTTCGATGCATGCGTAGGGTAGGACGAGCAGACCGTCGTCGCGCTGGTAGGCAAAGTCCCCGTGGCCCACGATGAAACCAAGGAAGGAAGGCTCGGAGGTCCGGGCCATAGGGTTACCGGTCATGAGTGCATGGAACCTGTGAAGGCGTTCCACGGCACGATCAGTTATTCCCATTGATGATAGTTTGACCTCGAACGCACCCCAGCGACCGTCAGCGAGTTCGATGATGAAGTCGACCTCGAGACCTTTGTCGTCACGGTAGTAAGCGATGGAGTTACCGACACCAGGAAGTGTGTCGATGAATGTGAGGAGGTCACGGCAGACGAGAGTTTCAAACAATCCACCGAGAGTCTGAGTATCGCGTAGCAGCTTGCTGGGGGATAGACCGAGCATGGCAGCAGGTAGCGAGGGATCGACGAAGTAGCGCTTGGGCTTGATGCGAACTCGTTTCTTTCCTCGAGCTGCGGGTTCCCATCCGGGCACATCTTCGAGTAGGTACATTGCGCGGAGGTCGTCGAGGTAGGCCCTAATCGTGTGGCGCGACTTGTCTTCTCCTTCACCGCTCATATCCTTTGACAGCGTGCTCATTGTCGGAGCGTGCGCAAGATTCATACTGAGAGCGCGTAAGAGCGACCGCGTGGTGTCTGGAGATCGACGCAGTTGAGGCATGTTTACCTCAATGAGGTTGCGTAGGTACTGTGCCGGAGTTTCTAACGCGTCTTCGTCGCCGAGATCAAGAATCGACGGCCATCCTCCTCGGCAGCACCAACGTGCAATGCTTTCGATCGAGCTGTCGCATCGTTGTGACGTGATCCCCTTGTCATCAAAAAGTCCCTGGAGGCTGACGCCCCCGGGAGTTGCTCCGGCCTCGTATGAGGTCATTGGCCGCATGTGAATGCGTGCAATACGCCCTGCGCCGCTGTGCCTGATTGTTTCGATATCGTGTGGCGCGGAGGAGCCTGTGAGGATGAACTGCCCTCGTGTACCCGCGGAGGAATCGATACGAGAACGAACCATATCCCAGATCTGAGGCACCTCTTGCCACTCATCAATGAGGTGAGGATGCTTGCCAGAGAGTACGAGATCAGGAGACGACTGGGCGGCTAAAAGCGTTGATGGGTCAGTCAGAGAGTCGGCGCTATTGGCATGTGCAAGTGAGGTCCAGGTCTTTCCACACCATTTAGGTCCAGCGATTTCAACGGCACCGAAGGATCGCAGTAGTTGGTCGATACGCCGGTCGATTGCTCAAGGGCGGTAGTTCTCCGGAGGTACAGCCTGCACCTAAATCTCCTATGATCAGCGAATATATAGACTATTATACATTTTCCACCAATCTCAGTAGACATTTTCCACCCAAAAGAGTAGACATTTTCTACCCGTATAGGTGTCACGCCCACGGGCACCGCGGCCAGACCCAGGGTGCTGGCAGGCCCGGCCGTGTCCTCCGGTCCCTCCGGCGCCCTCCACACCAGTGGGGCCGGGCTGCTTGGTGTGCCCGTGGGCGGTGGCCCGCCCGCTCGCCGTCCGCGCTGCGAGCCTTCGGCTCGGCGCGTCGTCTCGAAGCCCGGCCAGGCCCCGCCACCGCCCACGGGCACCG
>OFCU01000220.1_pt1 | contig 26823 bp, 20 predicted proteins | sample 1520851 | NCBI WGS metagenome assembly OFCU01 (sample SAMEA2699040, study PRJEB24076) | metagenome | reverse complement strand
GCATAACCCAACCCGAAGGACACAAAACGATTACACCACTCCACAGGACTTGACCTTGCAACCAATGACACCTCTGCAGCCACTGATGCAGGCCAGCATGAAACCACCATCACCACTGCACGCCCCTGAACAAGGAAGCCTTGAAACCGACATCACCTCTGCACCCGAAAAGCGCACCAAAAACGCCCTTTTCTCACCCGCAAAGGCGATGACGGTTTCAGTTGAGGCTCGACCTGCACCCGCAAAGGCGACGACGGTTTCAGTCGAGGCTCGACCGGCGCCCGCAAAGGCGACGGCGGTTTCAACCCCACACAGGCACATGCACGCAAAGGCGACAGCGGTTTCAGACAACCGGGCCGCCTGGTCGGCAGAGCCTGACCACAGCGCCCGTGGGCGGTGGCGGGGCCTGGCCGGGCTTCGAGGCGACGCGCCGAGCGAAGCTCGCGGCGCGGACGGCTCGTGGGCGGGCCGCCGCCCACGGGCACACCAAGCAGCCCGGCCCCACAGCCGGGGCCTCCGGCGCCCGGAACACCCGTGGGGCCACAAGCAACATCGCAACACCACACGCGCATGCAAAAACGCCCACCCGGAACCGGGTGGGCGTATCTGAGCCGCCTGTGGGAATCGAACCCACGACCTATTCATTACGAGTGAATCGCTCTGCCGACTGAGCTAAGGCGGCCGCGCCTGCCGTTCCACCGTTTCCGGGGCGTGCAGGCAACGGCACAACTCTACTGGACGAATCGCGCCGAGCGCAAACCAAGACACCCGCCATAGGGATGTCGTGAGTCACGTCCCTACTGGCACATGAGGCCGTCGGTGGGCACGGTTCCCTTCACGAAGTAATCTTCGACGGCCCGCGTCACGCACTGGTTGGCGCCGCGGCGGTAGGCGGTGTGGTTCCAGCCTTCGACGGTGACGAGGACGCCGCTGGCGAGCTGGCCCGACAGCCCCTGAGCCATCGAGTAGGGGGTCGCCGGGTCGTTGGTCGTGCCGATGACGACGATGGGAGCGGCTCCCTGCGCGGTGATGCGCGAGCGGGGCGCGTGCTTCGTGGGCCACGCCTCGATGCCGGCCGACGGGTAGCCCACGTACTTGCCGAGGATCGGCAGCTCGTTCTTGAGCGTCTCCACCTGGGCGGCCCACTGCTCGATGGTGCCTTCGGGCGAGTAGTCGAGGTTGTTGATCGCGTTGATCGCGTCGAAGGAATTGTCCTGGTAGGTGCCGTCGGGGTTGCGCGAGTTCAGTGTGTCCGCGATGGCGAGCAGGCCGCTGCCGTCGTTCTTCTGCCAGGCCATCCCGAAGGCTTGGGTGAGCTGGGGCCACCACTGCGTGTTGTACATGGCACCGGTCAGCGCGGTGACGGCCAGGTTTTCGGTAAGCGGACGGTTCGGGTCGTTCGTACGCATCGGGTTGTCCTCGAGGGAGTCGAGGAAGGAACGCACGGTCTCGATGCCCTCCTGGAGGTTGCGTCCCATCGGGCAGGTGGACTGGGTGGCGCAGTCGGAGATCCAGTGCTGGAGCGAGGCGTCGAGGCCCCGCATCTGGAGGGCCAAGACCTCGTTGACGTTGAGCGAGGGGTCCAGGGCTCCGTCGAGGACGAATCGGCCGACGTTCTCGGGGAAAAGGCCCGCGTAGGTGGCGCCGAGGAAGGTGCCGTAGGAGTATCCGAGGAGGTTGAGCTTCTCCTGGCCGAGGACCGCGCGCACCATGTCGAAGTCGCGGGCAGCGCTCACGGTGTCGATGTGCTCATACAGGCTGCCAGAGTGTTCGCGGCACCCCGCGGCGACCTCTAGGGCATCCTCATGGGCCGAAGCGACCGCGGACTGCGGGGACTCGTCGCCGGTGTCGACGTCCTTGTCTTCGCCGGCGTTGCGCTCGTCGCGCTCGGCATCGGTCGTGCAGAACACGGGGGTCGAGTCGCCGACGCCACGCGGGTCGAGGGCCACGATGTCGTAGGCGTTGACCACGGCCTCGCCGATTCCCTGCGTCGCGTAGTACGGCAGGGAGGAGACGACGGCACCACCGGGGCCGCCCGGGTTGATGAACAGTGCGGGAGCGTCTTTCGCACCGGAGCGGTGGATCGCGAGCGCCAGCGTGATCTGGTCTCCGTCCGGGTTCTTCCAATCCAGCGGCGCCTTCAGGAAGGCGCACTGGTACTCGCTGGCGTCCGAGGAGTTCACGCCCTGGAAGGTGTCGAAGGTGCCGTCGGCGCACGCGCCCCACTCGATCGCCTGGTCGTAGTAGGCCTGCACGGACCCTGCGGACACGGGGATCGGCGCGGACGTGGCCGAGGCCGTCGTCGAGGGGGCCGGTCCCCTGCGTTGGGTCCCGTAGTAGCCGACGACGGTCAGGACGATCGCGACGACGGCGAGGACTGCGACGGCGCAGGCCGCAATGGAGCGTGTCTTCATGCCCCCGATTGTAACGGAGAAACGCCGGGTCAGTTTTCAGGCTTGGGGACGCAGCGAAATCGCCATGTCTTCCAGGACCAGCAGGGGGTTGCCGTTTGACACGAGGCGCTTGCGTGCGGTCTCAATGTGGTCGACGCGTGCGAGGGTTTGGCGAGGCGTGGAATCCTGCGCGATCTCGTGCACGAGGTCGGCCAGGTCCGTGTTGATGAGTTCGCCGTCCCCGCCCACTTGGACCATGAGGACGTCACGGTAGATTGCGAGCAGGTCGATGAGGGCGCGGTCGATCGCGTCGGTGAGAGCGCGCTTGGAGCGGCGTTTTTGGTCCTCCTCGAGCTGGCGGATCATCGTGCGCGAGGCCTTGGTGGCGCTCTCGCCCTCGTCCATGCCGAGCTGGCGCATCAGTTCGGCTTTTTCGCGGGCGTTTCGTTCGCTGACCTGCGCGTCGGCCTGGGCTTTCGCGGTCTCGAGGAGGCGGTCGGCGGCCATGACGGCTTCACCGACGCTGCGCACGGAGGCGGGCGCGGTGATGATGGCTCGGCGACGTTCGCGCATCTGGGGGTCGCGGGCGAGTGCTCGGGCTAGGCCGATGTGCGACTGGGCGGCGCGCGCGGCCTCGAGGGCGACCTCGGGGGTGGCGACGCCCTCTCGCACGAGCAGGTCGGCGACCGCGGCCGCGGTCGGGATACGCAGGCCGAGGTGGCGGCAGCGCGAGCGGATCGTGGCGATCATGTCCTCGGGGCTGGGGGCGCACAGCAGCCACACGGTGTGCTCGGGGGGCTCCTCGATGGCTTTGAGTAGGGCGTTCGCGCCGGACTCGCCGAGGCGGTCCGCGTCCTCGACGACGATGACGCGCCACAGCCCCTGGGAGGGCGAGGACTGCGCCTGCAGCACGAGGGAACGGGCGGTCTCCACGTTGATGATCGAGGTTTCGGTGGCGGCGAAGACGACGTCGGCGTTCGTGCGCCCCATCGTCGTGCGACATCCGGCGCACTGGCCGCACCCTACGGTCTCGCCCGTGCACTGGAGGGCGGCCGCGAAGGCGCGGGCTGCGACGGAACGACCTGAGCCGGGAGGGCCGGTGATGAGCCAGGCGTGGCTCATGGAACGCGCGTCGTCGGAGGCGCGAGAGCCGCCACGGGAGGCGACGATCGCGCGGGCGGACGCCGCGGCCTCGCTGAGCTTAGCGACCGCCGCTTCCTGTCCGACGAGCGAGGACCAGACGCTCATCATTCATCCCAGAGCGCGCCCTGGGATTCGCCCAGGGCTCCCACCATGGTGGCGGGCTTGCGGGCACTGCCCTTGTCCGCGTTCTTCTGACGCGGCTTCTCGGGGGCCTCAGCGGCCTCAGGCACCTCGGACGAGGACGAGGACGAGGCCGGGGCCTCCTGAACGGGCGCGGGCATTGCGTCGTCGGCCTCGTCGATCGTGACGGAGCCGCCCTCGAAGCGCTCGACGAGGACGCCGCGGATCTCGGAGAAGACCTCGTCGACCGTGCCCACCGCGTCAATGACGACGATGCGGTCGGGCTCGGCATCCGCGAGGCGCAGGTACTCGTGGCGCACGCGCTCGTGGAAGTCCATGGACTCGCGCTCCATGCGGTCCGGGGCGTCGGTGCGACGGCGCGCACCGACCTCCGGGGGAAGGTCGAGGAGGAAGGTCAGGGACGGGTAGAGTCCGCGGGTCGCCCACGCGGACAGGGAGGCGATCTCGTCCACACCGAGGGATCGGGCCGCACCCTGGTAGGCCAGGGAGGAGTCGATGTAGCGGTCCCCCAGCACGACCGCGCCGCGCTCGAGGGCGGGGGCGATGACCGTGGCGACGTGGTAGGCGCGGTCGGCCGCGTACAGGAGGGCTTCCGTGCGCGCGTCGACGTCCTCGGGGCCGTTTTGCACGAGGCGACGGATCTCCGTGCCCAGCTCGGTGCCGCCCGGCTCGCGGGTGACGATGACCTCGCGGCCACGGCTCTCGAACCAGTCGCGCACCGACTGGATCTGCGTGGACTTCCCCGAGCCGTCGCCACCTTCGAAGGTGATGAACACTCCTCGCGCTGCCATCAGCTGTCCTTCTTCGTCGCGGCCTTCTTGGTGGCCGTCTTCTTCGCGGTGGTCTTCTTCGCGCTCGTCTTCTTGGTCGTCGTCTTCTTCGCGGCCGTCTTGCGCGTGCGCTTGGGGGCGGGGCCCTTGGCGCGCTTGTCGGCGAGCAGCTCGTAGGCGCGCTCGGCTGTCAGGTCCTCGACCGTCTCGGCGCGCGGCACAGTCACGTTGGTCTCGCCGTCCGTCACGTAGGGGCCGAAGCGCCCGTCCTTGACAGTGACCTTCTTGCCCGAGATCGGGTCCTCGCCGAACTCGCGCAGCGGCGGGCGGGCCGTGCCACGGCCGCGCGTCTTGGGCTGCGCGTAGATGGCCAGGGCCTCGTCCAGGGTGATGGTGAGCAGCTGGTCCTCGGAGGCCAGCGTGCGCGAGTCCGTGCCCTTCTTCAGGTAGGGGCCGTAGCGGCCGTTCTGCGCGGTGATGACCTCGCCCGAGGCCGGGTCCGTGCCCACCTCGCGCGGCAGGGACAGCAGGTTCAGCGCGTCCTCAAGGGTGACGGTGGCAATGTCCATGGTCTTGAACAGCGAGGCAGTGCGGGGCTTGGCGGCAGCCTTCTTCGTCTTCTTCGCGCCCTCCTCGGCCCCCTCGGACGGCTCGGGCAGGACCTCGGTGACGTAGGGGCCGTAGCGGCCGTCCTTGACGATGATCGTGTGACCGGTCGCGGGGTCGACGCCCAGCTCGCGGCCGTCGTCGGCGGCGCGGGAGAAGATCTGGTCAATGAGCTCGTCCGTCAGCTCGTCGGGGGCAACCTCCGGCGGCACGTTCGCGCGCGTCCCGTCGGCCTTTTCCATGTAGGGGCCGTAGCGGCCCACGCGCAGCGTCACGCCGCGACCCAGGTCGATCGAGTTAACGGCGCGCGCGTCGATGTCGTCGCCCAGGGAGGCAACGTCGTGGCGCAGACCGCCGTTCTCGCCCGTGCCGTCGGGGCCGAAGAAGAAGCCGGTCAGGAACTCCGTGCCGTTCTCCTCGCCCGCGGCGATACGGTCCAGGTCGCCCTCCATCGAGGCTGTGAAGTCGTAGTCGACCAGGTTCGCCAGGTTCTCCTCAAGCAGGCGCGTCACGGAGAAGGCCAGCCACGTGGGCACCAGGTACTGGCCACGGTGCGTCACGTACCCGCGGTCCCCAATCGTCTGGATGGTCGCCGCGTAGGTGGAGGGACGGCCGATGCCGAGCTCCTCCATGGTCTTGACCAGCGTGGCCTCCGTGTAGCGGCCCGGGGGCTGGGTCTCGTGGCCGTCGGGAGTGGCCTCTGTCAGCGTCGCGGGATCACCCTCGGCGACATCCGGCAGGGTCTTCTCCGCGTCGTTCTTTTCTGCGTCGTAACGCCCCTGGTCGCGGCCCTCCTGGTAGGCCAGGCGGAAGCCCGGGGAGGTGATGACCGTGCCCGAGGCCGAGGACAGCACGTCATGACGCTTGCCGTCGACCTCAATGCCGGTGAGCACGCGGATCGTCGCCGTGTAGCCGAGGGCGTCAGCCATCTGCGAGGCAACCGTGCGCTTCCAGATCAGGTCGTACAGGGCCAGCTGCTGCTTCGACAGGGAACCGGCCACCTCGCCCGGCGTGCGGAAGTGGTCGCCGGCGGGACGGATCGCCTCGTGCGCCTCCTGCGCGCCCTTCGAGGTGGTGCCGTACAGGCGCGGGGACTCGGCCACGGCCTCGGCCCCGTAGAGCTGGGTGGCCTGCTCGCGGGCGGCGTGAATCGCCTGGCTGGACAGGGCCGTGGAGTCGGTACGCATGTAGGTGATGTAACCGGACTCGTAGAGAGACTGGGCGGTGCGCATCGTCGAGGACGCGTTCCAGTGCAGCTTGCGCGACGCCTCCTGCTGGAGGGTCGACGTCGTGAAGGGGGCGGCCGGGCGGCGGCGGTAGGGCTTGCGGGTCACCGAGTCGATGACCGAGGCCGGGGCACCCTCCAGCGCGCTGGCGTAGGCGCGGGCGGTGGCCTCGTCCAGGTGGAGGACGCCGGCCTTAGCGGCCTTCGCGCTCAGCTCGCCCTTCTCACTGAAGTCGGAGCCGGTCGCGATCGAGTGACCGTCCACGGAGGACACGCGCGCGCCGAAGGCCTGACCCGCCGACGTGAAAGCCGTGTCGATCGACCAGTACTGGGCGCTCACGTGCGCCATGCGGTCGCGCTCCCGGGCGACCACGAGGCGCGTGGCCACCGACTGCACGCGCCCCGCCGACAGGGACGGGCGGATCTTACGCCACAGGAGGGGCGAGACCTCGTAGCCGTAGAGGCGGTCGAGGATGCGGCGGGTCTCCTGCGCGTCCACGAGGTCGGTGTCCAGGTCACGCGTGTTCTCCAGGGCGCGCTGGATCGCTTCCTTCGTGATTTCGTGGAACACCATGCGGCGCACGGGAACCTTCGGCTTCAGGACCTGCAGTAGGTGCCACGCGATGGCCTCACCCTCGCGGTCCTCATCAGTTGCCAGATAGAGTTCGTCGCACTCCTTGAGGAGCTTCTTGAGTTCGGTGACCTTTTTCTTCTTGTCCGGGTTCACCACGTAGTAGGGCGTGAAACCGTCATCTACGTTAACAGCGAAGCGGCCGAACGGCCCCTTCTTCATGTCCTTGGGCAGCTCGGAAGGCTGCGGGAGGTCGCGGATGTGGCCGATGGAAGCGGTCACGTGGTAGTCGGGACCCAGGTATCCCTCGATGGTGGCTGCCTTCGCAGGAGACTCCACGATCACGAGCTTCGTCGCTGACATTGCCGGTCCCTTCCGTCGCTTCCCCAGTATTTGTAGCACCCTCATGCCGAGAGCACCCGGCGAGGCATCTGGGATGGACCTTACCGCGTCCCACCCGCATCTGGGTACCGGTGCCGCTTCCGCGCGTCTCACGCCCGGTGGGTTTGACATTGACGAGGTCGTGGCTGATTCTCGCGCGCGTGCGCGCCCGAGTGGCGCGGCGGTGGGCGCGCGTTGCGATACCTATACATAGGGGTGAGGCCCCTGCCTCGCGCTTTTCTCCACGCCTTAAGCTTTCACCCCATAATCTCTGCGAGCGGTTACGATCGAACCATGCGATTCCCAGACGATGAAGACTACCTGTGGGCGGGGCGATTCAAGCGCCTCTGGTACAAGATCATTACCCCACACACCCACGGAGCAGGACTGTGGATGGCGATAACCAGCATCATCTGTGCGCTCGCCGTCCTCCACACAGTGGGCGGATCATGGGGCTACCACGGCAACGCCAAGGACACTGGCTTTCTTTCTGGCGACTACGTCAACGGTGTGCGCCTAGCTTGGCAAATCGATGCAAACGATGCCGATTTGGACATGATCAACACGTACATCGCACGCGACGGCTACCTCTTCCTGGTGGGCTACAAAGGAAGCCAGCGGGTCGCAATCGGCTACGACGCCTCCCACTCCACCCCGCGCCAGCTGTGGCGCGTCGACGCCGACGACGAACCCGGCGTGCAGTGGTGGGACGGGGACCTCCTCGTCGGCAACACACTGATCTCTCCGGCAGATGGGAAGGTCACAACTGGCTGGCCGTCGTCGGATGATTCCCTGGGCGGGAGCGCCTACGCACGCCCCACCTCAACAGGATGGTCCAGTGCCCCCATTGGCCCGATCCGCCTGTACTGCCCTGACCTCACCACCGGACGGTGCGAGGCCTGGGACAAGACCGCGACACACGTCTGGGATTTCGACGCCTCCTCGGATACGATCCCTGACGCAGTTGCCCCGGTGAACGGCTGGGTGCCGCTGGTGGGAACAGACAAGTCGACGGACAAAAGTCTTCGAGACACGACGTATGGGCTGGCCGGATTTCTGAACCTGGAGACGGGCGAACGCACGGGGATCGACGCCATCGAGGAGGCGTGCGGTTCCGCCGTCAAGGAGAATCACGACGGTACGACAACGTGTCGCTTGGTCGATCCAAACGTATTCCAGCTACCCATCATTCGCGGCAGGGATGGCTGGATCATCAGTAGCGGAATTGGCGGTAGAGAGTACTACGTTGCCGCCGTCGCCCCTGACGGATCGAATCCGAGGGTGGGCACCCTGTCGGTCGAGGCAATGGAACGCATCTCTTTCCTCAACGTCCACGTGACGGACGATTCCGAACTGCCCACCACTGAGGACCTACTCCACTTCGCCGCCACGGGCGACCACACGTGGGAGGCTTCGAGCGCGGTGGTCCACACGTCGCCTCACTCGGCCATGGCCTCGGTCATCATCAACGACAACCAGGAGATCGTCACTAATCGTCGAGTTTTCGATGACGATGTGGACGCTCGCACGTGGGCGCGCGGCATTGTCTATAGCCGTGACGCATCGGTGGCATTGATCCCCGAGTCCACGCGTGACGTCAAGGATTACTACACGCCACTCCTCGTTGACTCGGCGATCGCTCAACGCAACTGGACAACACCCGGTCAGGACGACTACCGGCTTAAGGATGCTGCCGTCCCCGGATGGCAAACCCTGCGCGTTTCATCCGGTACAGCCCTCTTCGATGATCTCGTCGTCGCCCGCATATCCCCTAAGACATCACCGTGGTACAAGCGCTTGCTTGGCCTGACTCCTTCCTCCGGCGACCGTATCGTCGGCCTGACCCCAGCCCCCGGACCGATGAGGAGCGTTCGATGACCACCCCGGATAGTGCACGCAAATTCCTTGTTTCCACGCTTATTTTTATCCGCACGAGAAAACTACTCGTCACTATTCTCGTTTCCGGTCTCGGGGTTGCCCTGTCATGGCTGATCCACCTCCCCACCGGTTACTCCGGTCATGCCCACCCCTCGCAGGCCATCTCCACCGATTTCTCCTCCGGGTTCTCCGTCGCCTGGGAGATGACGAGCAAGGACCTGGGCGTCGATGGGCCGGTCGTGGCCACCACGAGGGTCGATGGGGTGTTGGTCGCGGTCACCGGCAAGAAAGATGGGTCGTCAAAAGGTGCGACAACGTTCTCCGGGACGCTCATCGGCATCGATCCGAGCGGTTCCACTCCTACCGTTCTGTGGCGCCACGAGTTCAACTCTGAGAGTGACACGTTCTTCACATGGGACGACTCGATCATTGCGGGCGGTGAAACTATTCGGGCATCCGATGGCACAGTCACCGCGACCTGGGATACTCCCCTGCCCACCACTGTCGGGTACGACCATGATCCCAGTTCCCCACGTGTTGTCTTGTCCCCGTCGTACCCATCGTGGGGCGCCGTTGCAGGCTTCATTCCTGTCACCTGGCCCGTCGTGGTCACCTGTACGTCTATCTACAACTCAACGACAGGCGGTCGAGACGAGGAACCCTCGTGCACGGGGTGGCACAAGGACGGCACCCAAGCCTGGAACTACGCGCTCACAAGGAACGCCGATGGGCAGACGGTTCACCCAACCGTTATTTCTACAGCCAACAGCCATCTCATCGTTTGGCATTACGACAACGATCATCCGTACCTCGATTCATTCCTCAGCCTTACCGACGGATCCGTCACGGATCTCGGCGTGGCCTTTTCCGGTTACCTCTCCATCGACAGCATCGACGCAACAAGCAACATCTACGCGACAAGCGACGGCTGGCTCGTCTATGGGTCGATTTATGCGCATTTTGAAGACGGTGACATCGCCGTCTTGAACCCAGACGGCAGCCTCCGCGAGATGATGACGCTGACCACCAACTCACTATCGTGGAGGACATTCATCACCACCACGTGCGTGGATGCCGATGGGTATACCGTTCGCCCGACAACCGAACAGTCCCTCACAGCCCTACGTACGGGGCACGGCTGGACCCCCATGTGCTACGGAGCTGAAAGTAACAGACCCGACAGCAGCATGTACGCCCTCAACGGCAAGCCGTTCTTAGCCCCCGACGAGGACGGAACACCCACTGACACGAACTACGAACAAGGATCATTCTTCTCAACCGATGGTTCGCTGATCCTCAGCGTCCCAGCGAAAAGTGACATGAAGGATTTCGACAAGGACGATATTCCGACTCTCCACTTCACGTCTTCCGGTAAGCAGGTTGCCTCCCTCTCACAGGTCGGGGCAAGGTCCGCACAGCCCTTCTACGATGATCTGCTCATCGCGACGCCCGTCCCGGAGCGCAACGTCTTCCTGCGGTACCTCGGCGGATACCCCCACCCGGACACGGTGCTCATGGGCATCACGCCGAAGCGCGCGGGCTGACCTCCGGGACGCGCACCAATCCACGAGGCCGGGGCCGGGACACACAACCCAGCCCCGGCCTCGTCTGGCCTGCGACGCCGTCAAAATTACCCGGTTACTAGCGGATGCGGTTACGATCGGGGCCATGAGATTCCCAGACAAAGACGCCTACAGGTACGCGGGTGGATTGAAGCGCCTCTGGTACAAGATCATCTGCCCGTTTACCCACGGCTCACGCCTGTGGATAGTCACCACATCGATCCTGTGCGCGCTCGCCGTCGTGCATTCAGTGAACGGCTCGTGGGGCTACCACGGCAGCGCCGAGGACACCGGATTTCTCTCCGGGAACTTCGTCAACGGCGTGCGCCTCGCCTGGGAAATCGACGCGGCGGACGCGGGCCTGGACCGCATCGACAACTTCCGCGTCGGTGACAAATACATCTATCTGGTCGGGTATAAGGGGGCTCAGCGCAGCATCGTCGCCTTCGACGCCTCCTATTCCACCCCGCGCGAGCTGTGGCGCACCAACGTCGACGACGAGGAAGGGGTGAACTGGTGGGGCGATGACCTGCTCGTGGGCAACACCCTGGTGTCGACCGCTGACGGGTCGACGCGCTCGGATTGGCCGACCCCGGGCGTTCGCCTAGGGGGCTCCCCCTATCAGCATCCCTCGGGAGAGGGACCGAGCACGGGGCCGATCGGACCGGTTCGCCTGTACTGCCCCACCTCCTCGTCCGCTCCCTGCCAGGCCTGGGACAAGACCGGGACCCACGTGTGGGACTTCGATGCCTCCACCGGCTCCTTCCCCGACTCCGTCACCCCGCTGGAGGGCTGGGTGCCCCTACGCGCGTGGGAGCCATCGTCGACCGGCCCAGCCATGGGATATACGCTCGACGAGCTCACGGGCTTCCTCAACCTGGAAACCGGAGAGCGTGTCGGCCTGGAGGCCATCGAGGAGGCGTGCGGGCCCGCCACACTGGAGGATTCGGAGGGCAAACCCTATTGCCGCATCACCCGTGATTTCAAATACCAGCACCTGATCCTGCGCGCCTCCGACGGGTGGATCATCGGCGACGACGTTGGATTCATCGCGACCGTCGCTCCCAACGGCTCGAACCCGCAGGTGATGCACCTGGATGCACAAGCCTCGGAGCGCCTCCTGTTCCTGCGAACATACCCCGATCTGGGTTCCGCGCAGACCCCTACGACAGAACAGTTCATGCACTTTGCGGCCACGGGCGAGGCATCGTGGGACTCCTCGATCACCCTGTTGCCGGGAGGCTACGACACCCCGCTCGTCATCAACGAGCACACAAAGTTCAACACGGGCATGGAGTACTACGGAACTGACACCGACAACCCCAGTGTGTGGCTGGGTAACCCCGCGCTCAGCGAGGATGCGTCCGTCGTGTTGCTCCCCCACATCAACGTGGCCCCCACCTCCTTCATCCCCAAGGGAGAATGGCGTCCGCTTCTCGTCGACGTGAATGCGGCCGCCGATGCCACCAGCAACGCAGCCGATTCAGACAAGTACGCCATCAGTTCCTACGCTGTCCCCGGATGGGAGAACCTCCACATGACGTCGGCGACAACAATGTTTGACGACCTGATCGTCGGCTTCTCGTCGCCAGCCCAAGCCCCCTGGTACAAGCGCCTTGCAGGCTTGTCTGCCGCCCCCGGCGAGCGCATCGTCGGCCTGACCCCCGCACCCGGACCGTCAAGGAGCATCCGATGAACCTCACCAAAAAGCTGACTTCCTTGCGCGAGGCCCTGCCGACCGTCCTCCGCCGCCTCGCCATCGCACTGGCCGCGACCCTCGTTGGCGCACTAGCCGTCAGTGCCTCCTGGCGCGCGCACAGGCCCGTCGGGTACTCCGGCGACGCGCACACATCCTCCCTGATCTCCCCGGACTTCGCCTCGGGTTTCGACGTCGCCTGGGAGCTGACGGCCGCGGATCTGGGTGTGAGTGGATCGCTGTTGACCTACGTGAAGGTCGACGGCTTTATCGTCGCCGTCTTTGGGGAGAAGGACCAGCCCTCCACGCTCGTGGGCCTCGATCTGAGCGGCGAGAAGCCCTCGGTCCTGTGGCGCCACGAGGTAGCAGCGGTAGATTCGCCGATGTTCGCGTGGGGGGACTCCGTCGTGGTCGCGGGACAGACGATCCGCGTCGCCGACGGCGAGGTCACGGCAACCTGGGAGATGCCGCTCCCCACGAGCGTTATCTCGCGCTTCAGCGATTCTGATTACTCGCGCTTCAGCGATTCTGATAAGAAGGCTTTCATCAACGTGGGAGGCGACCAGGTCGACCCCTCATCCGCGAGTTTCTCACGCGTGACGTGGCCCGTCATTGTCGTCTGTTACCCGAGAGACAAACCTTATGGTGTTCAGGATTTCGACTACCTGTGCCTGGGGTGGAACAAAGACGGAACCGAAGCGTGGAGATACAAGATGACCTTCTCCCGGTACGACCTTCAGGGTCCCGGCGGCATCCCGTTGCCCGTGACGGCGGTCGACGGCTACGTTCCCGTCTCCCGGAATCTCGGCTACGAGGAGCGGCAGGTCGGAGCCTTCCTCCACCTGGCTGACGGAGTACTCGTCGAGAGCGCGACCTACAATGCGGATGCTCTGGTCCCCGTTGCGGACGGATGGCTGCTGGGGAGAGCGATGCCGGACGACCCCCAGCAGCGCGCCCTCGTCACACTAGCCCCTGACGGAACCGAGGTGTCACGCACTCGCCTCGGTTATCCACTCATGAACGTTGATCCACTCATGAAGCTGTCGGACCTCGACTTTGTGAAGTGCTGGGACGAGGACGGGAATGTCGTGCGCCCGACGAGCGAGCAAGTGGCATCCGCTCTCACCTCGGGGGAGTTCCCCTGGACGTCCGTATGCGTACAGGGTGATCAACACTCCGAAAAGGGTTTCTCCATGTTGAATGGTCATCGTCTGATGGCGACGAATGGAGCGGGCGGGGCCGAGAACGGCACCTATCCGGAGAGCCTAATCCCCGCGACAGACGGCTCCCTGATCCTCTCCCTGCCCCCGGAGGATAAGGACTCGACGGACAAGAACCCACCGATGAACCTGTATGCCGCCCCCTCGGGGATCCAGCTGGCCTCGCTGGAGAACGTTGGCGTGCGCTACGCGCACCCCTTCTACGAGGATCTGCTCATCACCTCTCCGACCATCGATTCTCCGGGCGCAATACTGCGCTCCTATTTGGGTATGTACCCCCACCCGGACACGGTGCTCATGGGGATCACGCCGAAGCGGGCGGGCTGACCCCTAGGACGCTACCCGATCCACGAGGCCGGGGCTGGGACACACAACCCGGCCCCGGCCCCGGCCTCGTCGATCACCCGATAGGATCACACCATGAGATGTCCCAACGACGACGACTTCAATGACGCAGGCGCACTCAAGCGCCTCTGGTACACAATCATCTGCCCCTTTACCCACGGCTCACGCCTGTGGATAGTCACCACATCGATCCTGTGCGCCCTCGCGGTCGTCCAGTCGGCAAACGGCTCGTGGGGTTATCACGGCAGCGCCCAGAACACCGGATTCCTGTCCTCCAACTACATCAACGGAGTGCGCCTCGCCTGGGAAATCGACGCGGCGGACGCGGGCCTGGACCGCATCGACGACTACGTCGCGCGCGACGGACGCCTCTTCATCGTTGGCTACAAGGGAACTCAACGCGTCGCTGTCGGTTACGACGCCTCCCACTCCGCGCCGCGCCAGCTATGGCGCGTCGACGTCGACGACGAGGAAGGGATGAGCTGGTGGGACGGCGACCTCCTCGTCGGAAACACGCTCATCTCGCCAGCGGACGGAACAACAACCACAGGCTGGCCGTCTCCGGGGATCCGTGTTGCCGACTCCCCCTACGAACACCCGTCTATGCGCGGCAGGAGCACGGGAGCCATCGGCCCAGTCCGCCTGTATTGCACGAGCCCCGCGACGGTCCCCTGCCAGGCCTGGGATAAGAACGCCACCCACGTGTGGGACTTCGACGCCTCCACCGGCTCCTTCCCGGAGTCCGTGACCCCCGTCGACGGGTGGGTGCCTCTGCGCACGTGGATGGATGAGTACGCGGGACCCGCAATGGGCGAGTCGCTCGGTAACCTCACGGGATTCCTGAATGTGAACACCGGCGAGCGCGTCGGCCTGGAGGCCTTAAACGAGGCCTGTGCCTCCTCCGGGTTAATGATCGCCGGCGACTGCCGAGTCGTCTACTCGTACACGCTGCAAGAACGCCTCGTCCGTGCCTCCGACGGATGGGTCATCGGAGGCGAATCTGGATTTCTCGCATCTGGAAGCGACTCTGGACATGTCGTATCTATGGGCCCCGACGGCTCCAATCCTCAGATCATGGTCATGACCAAACCGTCATTGGATCGCCTGGCGAACCTGCGCACGCTACCTGCCACGGAGAACGACACCGCGCCTACGATCGAGGATTTCCTGCACTACGCAGCCACAGGCGAAGCCTCCTGGGAAAGCTCCCTGGCCGTTAAGCCGTGGATAGATATGGTCACCCTGGTCATCAACGATGAGACGAGCGTGCCCACGGGTCAGCGATTCTCCATCAATGGTCTCAGAAGCCCAAGCGCAATGCTGAGTACCGCCACCGTGAGCAAGGATTCCTCGCTCATTTTTATGCCCTACGTCGAGTTAGATTCCCCTCCCGGTTCATCCAACGTGTGGGGTCCGGCTCTCGTTAACGTGGGGGCGGCTATCGATGCTGCCTCCCGGCCCTCAACTCGACTGTCAGACAAATTATTGGGAGCCTCCACCGTTCACGGTTGGCGCAGCTATGGTCTGCTTTCGGCCTCTCCTGTTTTCGACGATCTCATCGTCGGACTCGCTTCACCATCATCTTCCTGGTTCGAGCACCTAGCTGCCCTGTCTCCTGCTTCCGGCGAGCGCATCGTCGGCCTGACCCCTGTACCGGACCCGATGAGGAGTATGCGATGACGCTAGCTGACACACCGACTTCCCAACGCAAGTCCCTCCCCTCCTTCGTACGCCGCCTCGCCATCACTCTTGTCGTGGCGCTCGTCGCTACGGCGGCGATCTGCGTGTGCCGCCTCACCCACCGACCCGTCGGCTACTCGGGCAACGCGCGTATTTCTTCGTTCCTCTCCCCCGACTTCGCCTCTGGTTTCGACGTCGCCTGGGAGATGACGGCCTCGGAACTGGGAGTGAGCGGACAGTTGTACTCTCACGCGAAGGTCGACGACACTCTGGTCGCGATCTTCAAGGACAAGGACCAACCCCCCACGCTCGTGGCCATCGACCTGCGCGGCACGCAGCCCTCGGTCCTATGGTACCGCGAGCTGACCGAATCGAGTGCGCCGATCCTAACCTGGGACGATTCGATCGTCGTCGACGGGCAGACGATCCGAGTCTCTGACGGCCAGGTCACGGCCACGTGGGAATTCCCGATCTCTGACTCCGTTGTCTCCGGCATCTCCGACAAAGGACTGCCCCTCCTCGACGTGGGACAGGGCCTGGGCACAAGCGAGAAGATGCGTTTCGTGGCGGTGCAGTGGCCCGTGGCCGTCATGTGCCACCCGAGCGGCAGGCCCAGAATGTTCCAGGATTACGATTACATGTGCCTGGGGTACAACAAGGACGGCACCGAGGCATGGCGATACGCCGCCGACGTCCGTGGCTTCGAACCCGAGAAGCCGGGCGTCCCCATGAACGTCCCCATGGTCAACGGATACGTCCCGGCCAAGCAAAACACCTTAGTTCCTGGGACTGACGTGAACCGTTTCCTCAATCTCCTGGACGGTAGTGTCACGGAACCCGTGTCCGCCGACTTCACCACCTTGACCCCGGTGACCGACGGCTGGGCGTTCAGCGGGACGATGGCCGATGACTCCGAGGCACCTGCCCTCGTGACAATCACCGCGAACGGCACTGAGATCTCGCGCATCCCTCTGACAGACAACGCCATACGCCTGAGGGGAGCCGACACCATCCGGTGTTGGGACGAGACCGGCCAGACCGTAACCCCGACGAGCGAGCAACTGGCGACAACCCTCATCTCGGGCGAGGTCACCTGGGCACACCTGTGCACGCATACGGACGACGATGCCTACCCCCCACGCATCACCGCCATCAACGGCCGGCGCCTATACGTCACGAACGAAGCGGGAGGGGCCGATCGCGTCTCCTACCCGAAGACGGCAGCCATCTCGACGGATGGATCCCTGATTCTCTCCGTTCCCCCGACACACGACGATCGGAAGGAACCCGCTCCTCCAGAGACCCTCTACGCCGTCCCCTCGGGCATTCCCCTGACATCGCTCGACGAGATCGGCGCGACCGACGCATCCGTCTTCTACGAGGATCTGCTCATCGCATCCCCCGCGCGATCGGATTCGCGGATCGCTCGCCTGCGCTCCTTCCTCGGCTTCTACCCCCACCCGGACACGGTGCTCATGGGGATCACGCCGAGGCGCGCGAGCTGACCAAGGCTGATCCACGAGGCCGGGGCCGGGACACACAACCCGCCCCGGCCTCGTCCCACGTGGTGCGCGCAAGCGCCCCTGAATTGTGTGATCTGCTTTCCATCGGGCACAATCAGTCTGTGCTCCAGAATTTCTTCTCTAACGTTCCGTTCCCGATTTGGTTCGCGATCGGCTGCGTCATCGTGGCCCTCGCAGCGACTACGTTCAAGCAGGCGGCCGCCCGCTCGAAGGGTGCCGTTCCCGCGCCGCGCGACGTGCGCAAGGCAGGCAAGGAAGGCGAGTGGAACAAGCTCAACGAGCACCACACCCCGAAGCTGCGCGGCAAGCGCGAGGACATGGCCACCGACCCGCAGGCTCGCCTGCTGGCCCCGGCCATGGTCTACTCGCTGTGCACCGACGAGATCGTTAACCAGCTGAAGCTCGCGCAGCCGGGCGCCATGAAGACGATGTTGGAGCGCGACTGGGGTATTACGGACCGCGAGGGGCTGCTCCGCCAGATCTATTCGCTTCTGCGCGCCGGACACCGCGAGGATTTCGCGGGCCTGCGCGAGCGCTGCGCGAGGCCCGGCTGGGCGGACAGTGAGATCGCCCGCCTGAATAAGACTGCCGACTCCTCGATGGAGGCCTGGGAGCGCCGCTGGCGCATCCGCCGTTTCCTGGACAACGACCGCGGCATCCAGACCCTCGATTTCGCCGCGTGGGACCTCATTCGCGCGGCAAACCTGACGCGCGCGGGTGCCGGCCAGGGCTGGCTGAGCGAGGACGAGGCCTGGGACACTCTCGCGGTCATCAACCGGGCGCTGCAGTCCTCCTACTCCTCGTGGGAGGAGACATGGGAGGCCTTCCGCATCACCCGCTGGCTGTGGGCCGCCGAGGGCGACGCGCAGACCGCGAACAATGACCTGCACGACCGCAACCGCGGCGAGTTCCTCGTCGGCACGAACGGCCTGTGGACCGCGATCCCGTGGGACGCCCCCTACCCCGCCCCGCGCTTCGTCCTCCTCGACGCGCTGCGCGAGATGGGCGCTCTGCACCTGCTGTCCTCCGTCACCTGGGAGGACGCCTCCGCGTGGGAGAAGGACCTCGACGCCCAGGCCCGCACCCGCGCCCCCATGTCCATCGGCGGCAAGCCGATCGTCAACTGATCCCCTTAAACACCCCGTAGGAGACCACCATATCCGACCAGCACTTCCCGACCGAGAACGAGGGCGCGAAGCCCGGTGGCAGCACCGGTTCCATCCACGACGAGGCCCCGCTCATCCGCAAGAAGGAGGAGCTGACGCCCGAGCAGTACAAGCGCCAGCGCAACAACCTGATCCTTATGGCGCTGATCATGGTCCTCATCATCGCGGCCTTCGTCGCCTTCCCCTACATTAAGGCAGCTGTGCTGGGTGGCGCCGCGTTCCTCACCCCGGTGGCCGGCTTCGCGCCGCTGCTGTTCTGAGGTTCTCTCAGTAGTCGCCGTTCCTCCCCCGCAGGCCCCATCGAGGGCTCGCGGGGGAGAATGTTGTCCAGGTGTCCTCCCGCATGCTCATGTCGTCCGTCGGCAAGCCGTTAGTCTTGTCAGACAGCCCCGGGAGGACGCCCCCATTTCCGTGCAGAACTACCGCGCCGGCGCGCCGTTGCCGGTATAATGTCCCCATGGACTCCTGACATCGCGCCCCTGCCCCACTCCTTCTGTCCTCGGTGCGTCATGTCCACGATTGTCTTTTCCCACGTCTTCTTTTCCTACGGCACGCTGCCCGTCCTCACTAACGTCTCCTTCACGTGTGGGCCCGCCGACCGCCTCGTCGTCGTCGGCCCGAACGGGATCGGCAAGTCAACGCTGCTGGCCCTCGCAGCGGGCCGACTCCAGCCGGACTCCGGAACGATCGCCGGCCCGGCACTCTCCGCGACCCAGCTAGTTCCCCCAATTCATCGGCCCGCGGCCACGCGGTCAGCACCGGGAGCCCCTCTGGCGTCTCGCCCTCCACTCGCGGGGGACAGGGAATCCCGCACCGTCGCACAGCTCATCGATGCCGCCACGTCGAGCATCCGCGGGCTGGCGGCGCGCTTCGACTTCCTCACCGAGCGCCTCGCCCGGGACCCCTCTCCGCGCGACGAAGCGGAATACGACCGCGTCCTAGCGGCGATGATCACGCGGGATGCGTGGACCATCGACACGCGCCTCGAACAGACCCTGGAGGCCCTCGACCTAGGAGGCCTCGACCGCTCCCGCCCCCTCGCCTCCCTCTCCCCGGGGCAGCGCTCCCGCCTGCGTCTGGCCCTCACCCTCGTCGATCGACCAGAGGCCCTCGTCCTGGACGAGCCGACGAACCACCTGGACACTGACGGGCACGAGCACCTAGCACACACAATCGACGACTGGCAGGGGCCGGTGCTCATGACCAGCCACGACCGGGCCTTCATTGAGCGCACGGCGACGGCGCTGCTCGACCTGGATCCGACACCGTGGCGGGCGGTCGCAATCTCCCAGGGAGAGCCCGCGGACTTCGGGGCGTACAGGGTAGGAGGATCCTACTCGGACTACCTGCGCGACAAGGCCGCCGCACGCTCACGGCACACCGCGATCCATGCGGATCAGCAGGCCGAGAAACGCCGACTCGTATCTCACCAGCGGGATTCGACGGTGGTGGGGCATGCGCGCTTCAAGCCCCGCACCGAGATACGGATGGCACAGAAGTACTATGCAGACCGCGCCCAAACTGTGTCGACGAGGCGCATCAACGACGATTCCCGGAGGCTGTCGGTTCTCGCGGCACACGAAGTCCCCAAGCCCCGCTATGACCAGGGCGGGTTCTCTTTCCCTCGCGCCATGAGGACCACCACGGGCGGGACGTCACCGCACCCACACGCAATGGGTATCGCCCTGGCCGTCCGCGGCGCGTCGGTGGAGGGACGCCTCGCGCCGACCTCCTTCGAGGTGCGCTACGGCGAGCACCTCCTCGTCGCGGGGCCCAACGGGTCGGGCAAGACCACCCTGTTGGAGTGGATCGCACGCGGGGCCCCCAGCGGGGCGCACGGATGCATCGACGCCGCCTCCGGGGTCGTCCTCGTGCCCCAGGTGCTCCCGCGGCCCGGCGACCCCCTCATCCCCAAGGATGCGTGGCACCTGGGCATCGGGGAGGCCGGGAAGGGATTCGTTCCCCCAGCGGCGTGGAACCGGCCGCTCGGTGAGCTCTCCGCGGGAAACCAACGCAGGGCACAGCTGGCGTTCGCGGCGCGGGCCGATGCTCAGATCCTCGTGATCGACGAGCCCACGAACTACCTGGACCTGAACGCCCTGGAGTCCCTCGAAGAGGCGATGCGCGAGTGGGAGGGAACCCTGGTTATCTCAACGCACGACGAGTGGCTGATCACCCGCTGGTGGGGCCGCCTCCATCGGCTCGACGAGAAACGATAGCGCTGAGGGCAGCCCCCGCTTCGCGCGCGAGATCAGTCGGGGCATCAGGCAGCGCGTCAAGCGCGCGCAAGGCCTTGTCCATCGGCGGCAAGCCGATCGTCCAGTAGCAACACCCTGGAACACGGGACGTATAATGAGTCGTCAGTCCTGATACGCGAACCGCACAGTCCAGTAGGAAGTCTGGACGATGCCTCGCATCCGTCGCTGCCCCGAGCAGAATCCAGCGTCATCGGGTCCACCCTGGTGTACCTGGAGACGAGTAATGAAGACGGAGTCCACACTATATTTCGATGGTCAGTTCTGGGTCGGTGTCATTGAGCGCCACGAGGCCGACCGTGTTCGCGCCGTTAGAATCGTGTTCGGCGCACAGCCCTCAGACGCGGAGTTCTACGAGTTCCTTCTCGCTCACGCTAATGCTCTCCTGTGCCGCCTCGACGAGGCCGCTTGGGCTTCCGATATGGCCCAACGTCAGGCGACGCACCACAACCCCAAGCGCGCACAGCGCCAGGCATCCCACCTCGCCCGCCGTGCGCTTCCTTCCACTGCATCACAGGCAGCGATTCAAGCAGAACGCGAACGCATGGCACGAGAACGAGCTTCCACGACCAAGCAGAAGAAACGTGAGAAAGCTGAAGAGAAACGCCGCCTCGCCCGCCTGAAAGCGAAAGCGCGCCACCGAGGCCACTAGCGGCCGTCCCATCGCCGCGTGATACCCTTCCCCTGTACCCCGACGGGGACTCCACTCGCGCCACGTCATTCCCACTGAAGAGAGCACTATGAGCTACGACTATATCCTCCACGTTTCAGATGTCGCCCGCTGGCCCGCGGCGCTGTCGAACCTCGGCAATCTCACACAACTCGGCTTGGCTCACGGGATCACCGTCATCGTGAACGGCACTGGGGTCTACGCGCTCCAGGGCGCGAACGACTGGACTGCTCAGATGGAGGCGGCGGCCGACGCTGGCGTGGACTTCTTCGCCTGTTCCAGGTCACTGGCCAACCACGAGTTCGTCGAGGGCACGCTGCCCGAGTGGCTGGGTCAAGTGCCCGCCGCCATCCCCGCAATCCGCGAGTGGACGAAGGACGGGGCCACGTACATCAAGCCGTGACAGGCAGCGGCCATCGCACGGAGTCACTGTCCCCCGCGCATCGCCATCCGGCTGGAGACACACACTCTCATCTCCTGTACAATGTTCTGTACATAGGCGAGCAGAGGAGCAGCCATGAAGATCATGACCTACACCGAGTCGCGCGCACGCTACGCCGAAGTCCTCGACCAGGTCGTCAACGACCGCGAGGAAATCGTCATCACCCGACAGGGGCACGAGAGCGTTGTCATCATGGCCCTCGACGAGTACGAGTCCCTCGTGGAGACCGTCTACCTCATGCAGTCCCCCGCGAACGCCCGCCACCTGCGCGAATCGATCGCACGTCACCGCGCTGGCGAGGGCGTCGTTCACGACCTCATTGAGCTCGACGAGGACTGACCATGCACATCACATGGGATGAGGAGGCCTGGAACGACTACGTCTGGTGGCAGTTCGAGGATCGCAAGACCCTCAAGCGCATCAACGCACTCATCAAGGACATCCAGCGCAACGGAAACGAGGGGATCGGCAAGCCTGAGCCTCTCCGCTACGAGTTCTCGGGGTACTGGTCACGCCGGATCGACTCACGGCACCGCCTGATCTACCAGATCAGCGACGACGGCAAAGCCCTCTGGATCATTTCCTGCCGCTTCCACTACGGCCAGTAAACATTCACGAGGCCCGGGCTGATTCCGCCCCGAAAGACAAGTAACAACGCCCTGACGCCAAGCGCCGCGACTGCCCCTGCAGCCGCGGCGCTTTCGCACATAACTACGCTCAGAACGTCAAGAATCCCCACCGGATCAGGTCACGCAGGGGCACCTCGATCTCGGCGCGCACATCATCAACCTCAACCGACGTGAGCATCGCGACGGCCGCCGCGATCTGGCCGACCGTCAGCTCACCGTCCGAAGCACCCACAACCGCCGACACGGCCGACGAGACCGGCACAGAACGGCCCAGTCCCCCGCCCTGGTGCATGATGAGCAGCTCCGGGTCAGGGCTGCCCGGCACGTAGTGGCGCTCCTCGCGCACGTCCGAGGCGCGCGTCAGCGCCGTGTCCCACAGCTCCGGGGCTCGCAGGGAGGCCAGCGCCCACGCGACGTCGCGCCCGCGCGGGGCGTGCCCATCGAGGGACAGGTCGTAGGCGCGCCTACCACCCGAGGCGGCCTCGGCCTCGTCGAGCCTGCGCAGCGCCACGAAGCCCATGCCGATCGCGCCCGTGCCCGCGCGGCGGAAGTCCGCCAGCCACGAGGTGAACGCGCGCTCGTAGTCGGCGCGGTCCATGAGCTGGCCGCCCGAGTCGCGGATCCACATATCCACGTAGCGCGCGGGGTCGAGGACGTCGCGCTGGACGACCCACGCGTCCACCGGCAGTCCGTCGAGCCACGAATCCACGCGCCACGACCACTGCGTGTCCGGGTTGCGGTCGGCGGGGATCTCCCAGTTGGCGAGCATCTGCAGGGTGCCGCCCTCGTTCATGCATGCGGGCGCGCCGCGCAGGACCGCGCGGATCAGGTTGTCGCGATCCATGCCGCCGTCGCGATACTCGAGCAGGCCGGCCGCGCCGCGCACCGAGTCCGGCGTGATCACGAAGGGCGGGTTAGTGACGATGAGGTCGAAGGTCTCGCCCTCGACCGGCTCGAAGAGGGAGCCCTCGCGCACGTCGATGACGGCCTCGTTGAGGGCCGCGTTGAACTGGGTGAGCGCGCACGCACGCGACGACCGGTCGGTCGCCACCACGCGGTCGGCGTGCGTGGCCAGGTAGAGGGCCTGGATGCCGCAGCCGCAGCCCACATCGAGGGCCGAGTCGACGCGTTCGCGCACCGTCATTTCCAGCAGCGTCAGGGTCGCGCCGCCGATGCCGAGCACGTGGTCATCGGCCAGCGGCTTGCCGGTCTGCACCTCCGACAGGTCCGAGACCACCCACCACTCGTGATCGCCGCCCGGCAGCGAGGCCGCGTGGGGTCGCAGGTCGAAGATGGCGCGCATCCACGGGTCCGCCTCGACCTCGGGTTCGGGCGATTCCTCGTCGGGGTTACGCATCGTCGGCAGGCTCGAGGCCTGCGGGGACAAGGCCTCCTCACACTCCTCCTTGGGTTCACGCTTGGGCGCACCGCCCGCACGGGGCATGACGAGCGCGGAGGCGGCCTCGGCCTCGTCGATGGTGGCCGCGAGGCCGAGGGACCCCAGCCCGCATGCGCCCAGCGTCAGCAGGGCCGCGTCCAGGGCCGAGGCGCGCTCTGGCTGGCCGAGGACGAAGAAGCGCGTGAGGGTAGCCGCCGGGTCGGTGACGCCCGCGAGCTCGACGAGGGCGGGCAGGCGCGAGTCGCGCATGAGGGCGGACAGGGCGCCGTCACTGAGCAGCGTCTCAAGGGTGTCAGTGGTCCAGCTTGCCGCGATAACGTCGAAGCGCAGGCGCGCGATGAGGTCACGATCGAGGGCGGGGACGGGTGCGGAAGTCGTCATGACTCTAGACTATCCCCGCACGTACAATGCGCGTAACGACACGAGGCCCCCATGCGAGGCCCATAGGAGGAAAACCCATGTCCGGAGGACTTGTCGCCCTACTCGACGATATCGCGACCCTCGCGAAGGTCACAGCCTCGTCGATCGACGATGTCGCGGCGAACGCCGTCAAGGCCTCCTCGAAGGCGGTGGGCGTCGTCATCGACGACACCGCGGTGACGCCCCAGTACGTGTCGGGCCTGAGCCCGGCGCGCGAGCTGCCCATCATCGGCAAGATCGCGCGCGGCTCCCTCATCAACAAGCTGTTCATCATCCTGCCGATCGCGCTCCTGCTCACCTGGCTGGCCCCGCAGTTTCTCCCATTCCTGCTGATCGTGGGCGGCGCGTACCTGTGCTTCGAGGGCGGGGAGAAGGTCCTCGAGAAGCTCGGCTGGTTGCCCGGCCACCACGAGGAGCACGAGGAGGCCGGCGCGGCCTCCGGCGAGGAGCTCGAGAAGGGCATCGTCTCCTCCGCGACCCGCACCGACCTGATCCTCAGCGCCGAAATCATGCTCGTGTCGATGGCCGGCCTGTCCAACGAGACCGGCGTCATGCGCGTCGCCGTCCTCATCGGGGTCGCGTTCTTCATGACGTTCTTCGTGTACGGCCTCGTCGCGTTGCTGGTCAAGGCCGACGATTTCGGCCTCCACCTGGCCAAGGATGCCATCAAGCCCGAGGACAACCGCCCCGGCCCCGTCGACAACGTCGGCCGCATGATCGTGCGCGTCATGCCGCACGTCTTCAACGTGATCGGCGTCGTCGGCACGGTCGCGATGCTATGGGTCGGCGGTCACCTGGTCATCGCGAACCTCGCCGAGGTCGGCGTCCCCGTCTTCCATCACATCCTCGAGGTCGCCGAGCACGCGGTCGCATCGGCCGGCGGCTTCGTCACCTGGCTGGTCGAGACCCTCCTGTCCGGCATCTTCGGTGTCATTCTGGGTGCCGTTACCGCATGGATCGTCGGCGGTACTTCCGCCCTCGTGCGTCGGGCGCACACCAAGGCCTGATCGTTCGTCGTTTCACGAGGCCGGGGCGTGATCGCGAGGATCAGCCCCGGCCTCGTCGTTGATCGCACTGCGCGAAAGGTGACACATAACCCCTACGCAATGCGGGACTTAAGTACTACCCTTGGAGTCAACAGACAAACGACGACGACGCCCAGGAGGAGCATCATGACCGTCTACACCCTGCCCGAACTTCCCTACGATTACGCCGCTCTCGAGCCCCACATCTCCGGCCGCATCATGGAGCTGCACCACGACAAGCACCACGCCAACTACGTGGCCGGCGCGAACGCCGCCCTCGAGAAGCTGGCCGCCGCGCGCGAGTCCGGCGACTTCGCCGCGATCAACCTGTGGGAGAAGAACCTGGCCTTCAACCTGGGCGGTCACACCAACCACTCCATCTTCTGGACCAACATGACCGGCGAGGGTGCCTCGCGCCCCGAGGGCGAGCTCGGCGCCGCCATCGACGAGTTCTTCGGCTCGTTCGAGTCCTTCCAGGCACAGTTCGCCGCCGCCGCCCTGGGCCTCCAGGGCTCCGGCTGGGCCGTCCTCGCGTGGGACACTGTCGGCAAGCGCCTCGTGACCTACCAGATGACCGACCAGCAGGGCAACATCCCGGTCGCGACCGTGCCGCTGCTCATGATCGACATGTGGGAGCACGCCTTCTACCTGGATTACCTCAACGTCAAGGCCGACTACGTCAAGGCCTGGTGGAACCTGGTGAACTGGGAGAACGTCGCCTCCCGCTTCCAGGCCGCCCGCCTGTCCTCCGGCCTGGTCAACGCCCACTCCGCGCTGTCCGACCTGGGCACGCAGGCCATCGACACCGTCAAGGGCTGGTGGAAGAACTGACCACCCCGCGTGACGCCGCAGCCGTTATTTCTGAGCTGAGGCTCGGGCGCTAAGTTTCTGGCACTGATGGTCCGGCGCGCACCGCACGCAACGAGAGGCGGGATCCTTCGGGGTCCCGCCTCTGTCGTATCCCTGGAGGTACGGAGGCTTGCGAGCCTGGCTGCGCCGCTCACGGGCGACTGCGGGCCCGCAGCACGCGACATATCGCCAGGGCATGCCAGCATCCACGCGCACGTTAACCCGATAGGTGGTCGTCCGGGCCCCTTCATGCGCACGTTAACCCGATGGGTGGTGGCCTGGGCCCCTTCATGCGCACGTTAACCCACCTAGTGGAGCGTGGGCGGTGGTGCCCAGCTTCCATTAGGTGGGTTTAGCTGCGCATTGAAGGGTTAACACTGCCAGTAGATGGGTCCGGCTGCCAGGCGTACGGCGCAACAAACTCGCCCGGCGGGTTCCCACAACTGCCGGTCCGCGAAAAAACTCGCCCAGCACGCCACAACACGCCAATTTTGGGCCATTTTGAGCACGCAGGGCGAACTTTTTCGCCCAAGAGGCGCAACAACGTGGCGACATTGAAACCACCATCACCACTGCGCGCCCTTGAACAGCAACCATTGAAACCGACAACACCAATGCAACCGAAAAATGCGCCAAAAATACCCATTTCTCACCCGCAAAGGCGATGCCGGTTTCAGTTGAGGCTCGGCCTGTGCCCGCAAAGGCGACAGGAGTTTCAGACAAGCGGGCCGCCTGGCCGACGGGGCCTGGCTGCGGTGCCCACGGGCAGCAACGACACCACCGCCTCCCAAATTTCGCACGTAATTTATCGTGGTCATTTTTCGAGACACCCCA
>OFCU01000217.1_pt1 | contig 27438 bp, 17 predicted proteins | sample 1520851 | NCBI WGS metagenome assembly OFCU01 (sample SAMEA2699040, study PRJEB24076) | metagenome | reverse complement strand
CTCTGCCTCATTCAAACATTGAATTTGCATCGTTGGAATTGCAACGTTTTTGGGACATCTCGAAAAATGACCACGATAAATTACGTGCGAAATGTGGGGGCGGTAGTGTCGTCGCAGCCCACGGGTGCCGCGTCCGGGCCCCGCCACCGCCCACGGGCACCGCAGCTAGGCCCTCCTGCCCCTCCGGGGCCCTCCACACTTGTGGCGACTGTGTCCTGGCATGTTGTTCGCCGCCCCCCTAATTTCGCACGTAATTCCGCTCTGCCTCATTCAAACATTGAATTTGCATCGTTGGAATTGCAACGTTTTTGGGACATCTCGAAAAATGACCACGATAAATTACGTGCGAAATGTGGGGGCGGTAGTGTCGTCGCAGCCCACGGGTGCCGCGTCCGGGCCCTGCCACCGCCCACGGGCGTCGCAGCCGGGCCCTTCGGCCCCTCCGGGGCCCTCCATATCGGTGACGGTGGGGGTTTTGCAGCACTAGGAGGTGGCTGGCGGCGTGTCGCCGGCGTGTCGGGGTTCTAGTGACGCCATTCCCCCCGTTTGGTGACCGCCACGCGCGGCGTTCGTCACCGCGAGGAGCCTCATGTAGTGCAATTCCCCCCGTTTGGGGGCGGCCAGGCCCCGACGGGAGGCGGTGTGGCCGCCAAACTGCAGACCACCTCGGTGAAAAACGGTGACAACGGGTGGTTGTGGGCGAGGTGGTCTGCGTTTTGGGTACACCGATGCCTGTCGTGGAGTGTTGTTCGCACGTCAGCCCCTCAACATGCACCTGGGCGGCGGTGCCCACGCGCATCTCATCGGGTTAACGTGCGGGACCAGCCCGATGCGATCCGAGGACGTACGCTAATAGCCAGACGATGCCGCGAGGCATTGCCACAGATGGGGAGGAACGCATGGAGTACGTGGCGCTGCTGCGCGGCATCAACGTCGGCGGCAACAACAAGGTCGTCATGAGCGAGCTGCGCGAACAGGTCGCCGCCGGAGGCTTCGGACACGTGCGCACCTACATCAACAGTGGCAACCTCATCTTCGAGGCCGAGGACGACGCTTCGCACGAGGACGTGGCCCAGAGGGTCGAGGACCTCCTGGCGAGCCGCTACGACTTCCCGATCCGAGTGGCGCTCCTGACGGCGCAGGACTATCTCGAGGAGCTACACAACCTGCCCGACTGGTGGCACGGCAAGGTCGCCCGGCGTGACGCGATCTTCTACACGCGAGGCCTGGACCGCGCCCACGTGCGCGAGCGCATCGAGGCGATGGAGCTGGGCGACGAGGCCGTTCACTTCGGGGAGCATGCCGTTTTCTGGGGCAAGTTCGACGAGAAGAGCTTCCTGAAGACCGCGTATCACAAGCGTCTGCTGCGCGAGGACTTCTACAGCCAGGTGACGATCCGCTCCGGTTCGACGGTCGAGAAGATTGCGGCCTTGCTGTCGGGTGACTGAGACTCACCCTGCCCAATCGTGATTTTGGCCCCCGCGCGCGCCCCTGCGGCCCCGATGCGGCCCGAAACCCGTACGCTTGTGTCAGTTCACGAGAAAACGAGGAGACACCATGGCCTCACACAGCGGGCGCCCCGGCGCCATCCGTAAGAAGGGCACCAAGAAGGGCGCGCAGGTCGGCACCGGCGGCCACTCGCGCCGCCGCCTCGAAGGCAAGGGCCCGACCCCCAAGGCCGAGGACCGCACCTACCATCCCGCCCATAAGCGCAAGGTGAAGCGCGAGGCTCGCGAGGCTCAGGAGGCCGCGATTGCTCGCGCCCGCGCGAAGTCCTCGATCCGCATTAAGCCCGGCCACGAGCTGATCGCCGGCCGCAACCCTGTCGCCGAGGCCGCCCGTGCCTCGGTCCCGATTGAGCGCGTCTTCGTCCTCGACAACGTGAAGGACGACCGCGTGGAGGAGGTTGTGCGCCTCGCCTCGACCATGGGTGCGCCCGTGTACGAGGTCACCCGCCGCGACCTGGACGTCGCGACCGACGGTGCCGTCCACCAGGGCGTCGCCATCGAGGTGCGAGGCTACGAGTACGCCGACGCCTCGGACCTGATTGCGGGTTCTCTGCAGCAGCTGGGCCACCCGCTCCTCGTCGCCCTCGACCAGGTGACGGACCCCCACAACCTGGGCGCGGTCCTGCGCAGCGCCGGCGCGTTCGGCGCGGACGGCGTCATCATCCCCGAGCGTCGCAGCGCGGGCGTCAACACGACCGCGTGGAAGGTGTCGGCCGGTGCGGCCGCCCGCGTGCCCGTGGCTCGTGCGACGAACCTTGTGCGTGCCCTCGAGGAGGCCAAGGCGGCCGGCTACTTCGTGGTCGGCCTGGACGGTGGCGGCGACGCGCCCCTGCGCGGGCTGTCGCTGGCGGACGGCCCCCTCGTGGTCGTGACCGGTGCCGAGGGCGCGGGCCTGTCCCGCCTCGTGCGCGAGACTTGCGATCAGATCGTGTCGATCCCGATCGCCTCGACCGTCGAGTCCCTCAACGCGGCCGTCGCGACGGGTATCGCCCTGTACGAGGTGGCCTCCCTGCGCGCGCAGGACTGAGTCTCACGGACATTCTGTTGTCTCGCCGTGGGCGCGCGTTAGCGCTCGCGGCGAGACTGCTTGTGTACCTCACAGCTTTATGAGTGGGGCTCTGCGCTTGCCGCCTGTCGCATGACGGTGAGACAGTTTGCCGTGAGGGCGCTGTCAGCGGGAAGGTCCTTCTGGTTGACGTAGTGCGGAACATCGAGCAGGACGTCCTGTTCGGTGAGCTTGCGTTCGAGCCATTGGAAGGCCTCGTCGATCTGGTCGTCAGAACCCAGGGATCGCTTCGGCGAATCATCGCTGAGGAAACACCATAGCTGCGCAGCCTCCTTCTCCTGATCAGGGAGCGCGCGGGCTGCGACCACGACGCGGCATTTGCCGGGTTTCGGCAGGCGTTCTTTGCGCCAGGTTTTGGATGCGAAGCCCGACACGAATCCACCGACCTTGTTTGCGGCGCTGGCAGCACCCGTGTACGCAGCGTTGCCGACGAAGCTGACAACCTCGCCGACCGTATCGGTGACCGCACGAAGGCCCTCGGGTGCGGTTGCTTCGTATGCCATGTGGAGAAGCATCCCAGTGCCGCTAACCGCGCCGCTAACCGCGCCGCTAACCGCGCCCATCAGATCGGGAAGCTTGAGGGACGGCATCTGGGCTGATGTGCTCTCCGCATCGACCGTGATCTCCGTGCCAACCCAGCCGCGGCGCGCGAACTGCTGGGGCATGCCGTGTGTTTGCTCGCGTACGCCAATCGTCACCCACAGGTCGAGGCATCGGGCGACTGCGTCTTCGGGCGTGCCCGTCACCGTGTACACCCCGAGAGGTGGGCGATGAAAGAGGTTTCCGGTCCACGAGGTTGGGGGAGTCGTTGTCATCTTCATGTGCGGTTCTTCTCTCGTTCGTTCACGTCCGTGATCTCGGTGTCAACCCACCCGTTCAGGGCGAGCTGTGCGCGCACCGCCTTCGCTGACAGGTAGACGGCGAGGCCTCCCAAGAAGATGCCCGGGGCGATCTCGCCAAGTTCCAGGAACGTGTCGTTGAAGCGTCTGCGCGAGGTTGTGGTCTGCTCGGGCATGACCGTGACCTCGGTGCCCGACCAGCCGATGTCCGCGAAACGCTTGCACATCGTGGTCGACTCGCGCTTGATGCCGATAACTCGCCAGAACTGTGCGCAGCGCGCGACGGCCTCGGCCGGTGGACACGACACGGTGTACACCGTCATGGGGCGCCTCTTCAGGAGGGAATCCAGCGGCAGGCGCGGGGGAGTGATATCCATCAGCACTCCTGGGGATCGGGGTGACGAGGCCAGGCTATCAGCGTGAGCGTCATCGCATGAAACCCGGAAACGATACGATGAACTCATGAGCGTCCTGGGAACCGTCATCGTTGGCATCGTCATCCTCATCGGAGTGATCGGCGCGGTTGTGCAGATCTGGCCTTCCGCGCCCGTCGTCGGAGGCGCGATCCTCGTGTGGGCGTGGATGAGCGGCACCCGCGCCGCGTGGATCATCTTCGCCATCGTGGCCCTCGTCCTGATCCTCGGAACGGTCCTCAAGTACGTGATCCCAGCACGAGGCATGAACAAGGCGGGAATCCCCCAATCGACGCTCGTGTGGGGTGCCGTCGGCGGCGTTGTCGGCTGGTTCATCGGCCTGCCCCTCGGCCTCGTCCTCGGCATGATCGCCGCGATCTTCCTCGTCGAATACCTGCGCAGCCGCGACACTGCGAGGGCCTGGAAAGCAACGGTTCAGGCCCTCAAGGCCTTCGGATGGACAATCGCCATCGAGCTGATCGCAGCGCTGACGAGCGCCACGCTGTGGGGTGTGGGCGTCGCCCTGGTTGCCGCAGGAAACTGACGCGACCAGCCGGTACCCCGGCCTCGTCGTTCCTCCGGTAAGATGGGTCTGTTGCGCGCGCCCGCGTAACAGACCCAACTAAACGGAGATACTCATGCCCGCCGTCATCGTGCTCGGCGCCCAGTGGGGCGACGAAGGCAAAGGCAAGGCCACTGACCAGCTCGGCCAGCACACCGACCTCGTCGTGAAGTTCAACGGAGGCAATAACGCCGGACACACCGTCGTTATTGACGGCGAAAAGTACGCGCTGCACCTCCTGCCCGCCGGAATCCTCTCCGAAGGCGTCACCCCCATCATCGGCAACGGCGTCGTTGTTGACCTGGACGTGCTCTTCGAGGAGCTCGAGGACATCTCCTCGCGCGGCGTCGACTGCTCGCGCCTGCGCATCTCCTCCAACGCGCACATCATCCCGCCCTACAACCGCCTCATGGACCAGGCGAACGAGCGTGCGCGCGGCAACAACCTGATCGGCACGACGGGTCGAGGCATCGGCCCCACCTACGCCGACAAGATGAACCGTATCGGCCTGCGCATCCAGGACCTCTTCCACCCCGAGGAGCTGCGCGCCAAGGTCGAGGCCGCCCTGGCCCCCAAGAACACCATTTTCGAGGCCGTGGACATTCCCACCCTCGACCCCGCCGAGGTGTCGGATCACCTGCTGTCCTTCGCGGACCGCATCAAGCCGATGCTGTGCGACGTGTCCCTCGTCGTCAACGACGCGCTGGACCGCGGCGACACCGTCCTCTTCGAGGGCGGCCAGGCCACGATGCTCGACATCGACCACGGTACGTACCCCTTCGTGACCTCCTCCAACCCGACCGCGGGCGGCGCGCTCACCGGCTCCGGTGTGGGCCCGACCCGCATCGACCGCGTTGTCGGCGTCGCTAAGGCGTACACGACGCGCGTCGGCGAGGGCCCGTTCCCCACGGAGCTGGACGACGAGGTCGGCGAGGCCCTGCGCGCCAAGGGCGGCGAGTTCGGCGTGACCACCGGTCGCCCGCGCCGCACCGGCTGGTTCGACGCCGTCGTCATGCGATACGCGACGCGCATCAACGGCCTGACCGACATCTGCCTGACCAAGCTCGACGTGCTCTCCGGCTACGACACGATCCCCGTGTGCGTGGCCTACGAGGTCGACGGAGTGCGCACCGAGGAAATGCCCCTCGACCAGGCGGGCTTCGAGGCCGCCGTGCCCGTGTATGAGGAGCTGCCCGGCTGGAGCGAGGACATCTCGCAGTGCCGTTCCTTCGACGAGCTGCCACGCGCCGCCCAGGACTACATCAAGCGCCTGGAGGAGCTGTCGCGCTGCCGCATCCAGTCCATCGGCGTGGGCCCGGGCCGCGAGGCCACGATCGTGCGCTACCCGCTCCTGTGACGGTTCACTGTGACGCTAGTGGGGGCCGGTGCTGCATTGCAGCGCCGGCCCCCACTCGTTTCACGCGCCACCGTCGGCGCGCATGTACGACAAAGCACGCCGAACCGAATGCGCCTGTCGGCGCGAAGGCCGCTCGTAGCGGCAGAGTTTGGAGCCCGGGGCATACCGGTCCGGCATGCCCCACAACTGTACGACCAGTCAACGCCCGCGCGCATCCCGTGGCGGCGTGCATCAACCCACACGGGGCGTGTGCCACAGCACGCCTCATCGCCGAGGCCGTGGCGGCGTGAAGCGGGACCGACACCGTGCCCGTGCCTGGGAGAGACGACCCGCGAGAGCTGCCCCTGCCTCGTGAGGCGCGCACATGTGGGACCATGGAAGCGTGATGACATCGACCCCGCCCACGCGGCGCCGCACCGGCCAAGGCCGCGGACGTCGCCGCAACACCCTGGCCACCCGGCACGTGCCCACGATCATCGGTATTCTCACCGTCACCGTGCTGGCCGCGGCCACGATCGTCGCGTGGTGGCTGCCCGGGTCTCGCTGGAGCGTCGGTCCCGTCGTCGCGGTCGCTTCCTTCCTGCTGGCTCTCGGCTGGCCGACGCTGGCGCGCCTGCACATGCCGTGGCTCGCCCAGGCGGTCCTCGCCCTGGGTGGCGCGCTGACCCCCATGGGCGTCGCCTATTGGAAGAATCTTGACATCGCCGTGCCGCTGACGGGCATCACGCTGGTCGCACTGGTTGCGGCGACGATCCTGGACGCGCCAGCGCCGCGCGACCACTCCGTGGGGCGCACGAGCGAGCACTGGGGCTCCACGGCCCTGAGTGCGGCGCTCGCCTCGTCGGTCACCTGCCTCCTGATCGTCACCTCCGGCTCCATGTGGGTCTCCCTCACCGTCCATGAGCGCTGGTCGGGCATTGTGCCCATGGCGGCCCTGATCGCCGTCATCGGCGCGGCCTCGGCGCGTTTCGGGCGCAGCGCGAAGGCCGGCGTTGCCTTCGCGATGATTGCCGGCCTCGTCGCGGGCCTCGTGGTTGCCTCGATCGCCTGGTTCCTCGGGCAGACCTCGGACCTGCTGCCCGTCGTCTTCCCCTTCATCGCCAAGCGTTTCGGCGAATTCGCCGCCTTCCTGACCCTGGGCGGCGTCACCGGCTTCGGTGTCGGCTTCGCCGTCTCCGTCGTCGACGCGCTGCTGGGCGAGCGCGCGTCCTCCGCCGAGCTCGCCAACATCCTGGGCCGCGGTGCCGCGAAGTTCCTCGTCGCCGCCCTGCCCGTCTACGCGATGATCCGCATCGGCGGAATCTGAGGCCCCGCGGCGGTCGGGTGAGCGCGTGGCCGCGCCCCGGCCTCGTCCCTATTTCGCTGCCAGCTGCGCGCGCCCCTGCTCGCGCGCCCACGTCCACCCGAGGCGTTAGGCTGGAGTCATGATGGTGATACCTGCTGACCTGCCCGCACTCGTCGCTCCCGTCGCGTGGATGCTTGGAACCTGGGAAGGCTGGGGCATGTACGCCGCCCCCGCCGCCCCCGGCCAGGAAGAACCCGCCGAGGATTCCCCCGTCATCGAGGAGATCCGCGGCGACGTCGTCGGCGAGCAGATGCGCCTGGTGACCCGCGTGTACGCGGGCGTCGCCTCCGAGCCGATCGACCCCACCTGGGACGCGGCGAAGGGCCTGTCCGCAATCGAGAAGGGCGACCTGATCAGCGAGGAGACCGTGTACGTCTCCGTCGCCCCCTCTGACGCGCCGCTGCCCCCGCCCGGCCAGTACAACCCCCGCGAATTCACGGCGACCTCCGCGTCCACCGAGGGCCACAGCGCCGTGTGGGACGGCGTGAGCGTCGGCCCGCGCGTGCAGATGGTCTCCGACGCGATCGCTCTCGGCGTGGGTGCCACCCGCGTGACGCACCTGGGCCGCATGTTCGGCCTGGTCGCGGGCGAGCTCATGTGGACGCAGGAGCGCACGCTCGACGGCGAGGACGAGGCCGACGTCGAGATTTCCGGCCGCCTGCACCGCACCGAGCAGGCCTCCACCGAGTCCGGCGAGGTCATCGACGGCATCGACGATTCCCAGGATGGCTTCCTTGTCTGAGTCCGCGCTCGATTCCGAGTTCGTCGACGAGGCCGTGGCCTCCTTCGGCGCGACCCCGCACTTCGGGGACCCGTCGGGGGAGCAATGGGCCCTCGAGGGCGGCCGCGCGCTGGTGCGCCGCCCGGACCTGGCCGTCATCTCCGTGTCGGGGGCCGATCGGCTCACCTGGCTGACGTCGCTGTCCTCCCAGGTCGTCACCGACCTCGTGCCCGGCGTGAGCCGCGAGCTGTTGATCCTCTCGCCAGAGGGGCGCGTCGAGCACTGGGCCGGCGCGAGCGACGACGGGGAGACGCTGCACCTGATCGTGGAGCGCTCGGACCTGTCGGGGTTCGCGGCATTCTTGGATTCGATGCGTTTCGCGCTGCGCGTGAGCGTTGAGGAGCGCGACGTCGCCCTGTTCTCCTCGGTGCGTGCTGGCGCGAATACGCCCGAGTCCGTGGCCGGCCTGCCCGGACACCTGTGGACCTGGGAGGACCCGTGGCCCGGCGTCGTCGAAGGCGGGGCCGCCTACTTCCAGGGCGAGCGCCACCCCGGCGCGCGCACCCCGATGATGTTTCACGCTGTTTCACGCGATGCGGCGGACGAGTTTGAGGCCGCGTGGCTGTCCGCTTGCCCCGAGTCCGGCTCGCGCCGCCGCGCCGGATACCTGGCGTGGGAGGCCATGCGCGTCGCCGCGTGGAAGCCGCGCCTGGGCCGCGAGACCGATGCCCGCGCGATCCCGCCCGAGGTGGACTGGCTGCGAACCGCCGTCCACACGGCGAAGGGCTGCTACCGCGGGCAGGAAACCATCGCCCGCGTCCTGAACCTGGGCCGGCCTCCGCGCCGCCTCGCCTACCTACAGCTGGACGGCTCTCGCGGCGACCTGCCCGCGCCCGGCACCCCCATCGAGGTGGGCGGGCGTCAGGTCGGCGTCATCACCTCCTCGGCCCGCCACGCGGACGAGGGGCCGATCGCTCTCGCGCTGATCGCCCGCGCCGTGCCTGTGACGACCGTCTTCGATATTGACGGCGTCGCCGCCGCCCAGGAGGAGATCGTGCCCGTGCACGGCAAGTCCTCCGTGTCCCCGGAGACCCGCCCGGGTGCCAACCTCTCGCGCGAGGCCGGCCAGCGCGGCGGTTCCACGGGCTTCGGCGGCCTCGGCTCCGCCCTGGGGTCGCGCTGATGCGCGCCGTCATCCAGAGAGCTACCTCCGGCGAGGTGCGGGTCGACGGCACCGTCGTCGGACGTCTCGCCCTCGATACGTCTGCCGAGGCGGAGAGGTGCCAGGGCCTCGTCGTCCTCCTGGGCGTCCAGCGCGGCGATGGGCCTGAGCAGGTGGCCACGGTCGCCCGCAAGATCGCCGAGCTGCGCATCCTCGACGACGAGCGTTCCGCGCTCGACGCGGGTGCCCCGGTCCTCGTGATCTCGCAGTTCACCCTGTACGGGGACACCCGCAAGGGGCGCCGTCCCTCGTGGGCGCACGCCGCCCCCGGCGAGGAGGCCGAGCCCCTCGTCGACGCGGTCGTGGCCGACCTACGCGGCCGTGGCCTGCACGTCGAGACCGGCCAGTTCGGCGCGATGATGGAGGTCTCGCTGGTCAACGACGGGCCCTTCACGGTCCTCGTCGAGGCATAGTTCCCCCACAACGTCGCACGTAATTTCCCTGTCAACCTTTCAGGTTTTGAAATACGGTTGTTGCAATTACAGCGTTTGTGAGGCTAGTCGAAAACTGACCCGATTAAATTACGTGCGACTTTGTGAGGGGGCGATCCAGTGCCCGCGCCCCCGCGCCCCGGCCCCGGCCTCGTCCCTGCGCCCAGGGCGAAAGCGCGCGCACGGCGCGGGAGCTTTCCGTAGGCTGTAACCAGTCAACTGGGACGGGTGTGCGCCGAGCTCGGCGAAGTGCTCGTCTCGTGAAATGAGGAGAGGCATGTTCGAACGCTTTACCGACCGCGCTCGCCGGGTCGTCGTGCTCGCGCAGGACGAGGCTCGCGGTCTCAAGCACAACTACATCGGCACGGAGCACCTGCTGCTCGGCCTGATCTCCGAGGGCGAGGGCGTCGCCGCCAAGGCCCTGGAGACGATGGATATCAAGGGTGAGGCCGTGCGCGCCTCCGTCATCGAAATCATCGGCGAGGGTGAGAAGCCGGTCGAGGGCCACATCCCCTTCACCCCGCGCGCCAAGCGCGTCTTCGAGCTGAGCCTGCGCGAGGCCCTGCAGCTGGGCCACAACTACATCGGTACGGAGCACCTGCTGCTCGGCCTCCTCAAGGAGGGCGAGGGTGTGGCCGCCCAGGTCCTGACGAAGCAGGGTGCGGACCTGGCGCAGGTGCGTCAGACCGTCATCCAGATGCTCAGCGGCTACCAGCGCGGCGACGACGAGGGCCGCGAGTCCGTCGGCGCGGGTGTGGGCGGCTCGGGTGGTCCCGAGCGTTCCAACTCCGCGATCCTCGAGCAGTTCGGCCGCAACCTGACGCAGGCCGCGCGCGAGAACAAGCTGGACCCCGTCATCGGCCGCCGCGTCGAGATGGAGCGCGTCATGCAGGTCCTTTCGCGTCGCACGAAGAACAACCCGGTCCTGATCGGTGAGCCCGGCGTCGGTAAGACCGCGGTCGTCGAGGGCCTCGCCCAGGCGATCGTGCACGGCGACGTGCCCGAAACCATCAAGGACAAGCAGATCTACAGCCTCGACATGGGGTCGCTGGTCGCTGGCTCGCGCTACCGCGGCGACTTCGAGGAGCGCCTGAAGAAGGTCCTCAAGGAGATCCGCACGCGCGGCGACATCATCCTGTTCATCGACGAGATCCACACGCTCGTGGGTGCGGGTGCCGCCGAGGGCTCGATTGACGCCGCCCAGATGCTCAAGCCCATGCTGGCGCGCGGCGAGCTCCAGACGATCGGCGCCACCACGAACGACGAGTACCGCAAGTACATCGAGAAGGATGCGGCCCTCGAGCGCCGCTTCCAGCCGGTGAAGGTCGAGGAGCCCAGCGTCGACGAGACGGTGGAGATCCTCAAGGGCCTGCGCGACCGCTACGAGGCGCACCACCGCGTCATCATCACGGACGCCGCGATCCAGGCTGCCGCCGAGCTGGCGGACCGCTACATCTCGGATCGTTTCCTCCCCGACAAGGCGATCGACCTGGTCGACGAGGCCGGGGCGCGCCTGCGCATCCGCCGCATGACCGCGCCGCCGGAGCTGCGCGAGCTGGATGAGAAGATCGCCGAGGTGCGACGCAACAAGGAGGCAGCCATCGACGATCAGGACTTCGAGAAGGCCGCGTCGCTGCGCGACGAGGAGTCGAAGCTCTCCGAGGAGCGCAAGGCGAAAGAGGAGGCCTGGAAGGGCGGCGAGTCCGATGAGATCGCCGAGGTCGGGGATCAGGAGATCGCCGAGGTCCTGGCCATGTCGACCGGCATCCCGGTCGTGCGCCTCACCCAGACTGAGACCGCGAAGCTGCTCAAGATGGAAGACGAGCTGCATAAGCGTGTCATCGGCCAGGACGAGGCCGTCAAGGCTCTCGCGCAGTCGATCCGTCGTACGCGCTCGGGTCTGAAGGATCCGAACCGTCCCGGTGGCTCGTTCATCTTCGCCGGCCCGACCGGCGTGGGTAAGACCGAGCTGGCCAAGGCCCTCGCCGAGTTCCTTTTCGGCGACGAGGATGCCCTCATCCAGCTGGATATGTCCGAGTTCTCGGAGAAGCACACGGCCTCGCGCCTCTTTGGTGCTCCTCCCGGTTACGTCGGTTACGACGAGGGTGGCCAGCTCACGGAGAAGGTCCGTCGCAAGCCGTTCTCGGTCGTCCTCTTCGACGAGGTCGAGAAGGCTCACCCGGACATCTTCAACTCGCTGCTTCAGATCCTGGAGGAGGGTCGCCTGACGGACTCGCAGGGCCGCAAGGTGGACTTCAAGAACACCGTCATCATCATGACGACGAACTTGGGTACTCGCGACATCAACAAGGGTGTCCTCACGGGCTTCCAGACCGCGGATAACTCGACGCACGACTACGGCCGTATGAAGTCGAAGGTTGCCGAGGAGCTCAAGCAGCACTTCCGTCCCGAGTTCCTCAACCGCGTCGATGACACGATCGTGTTCCCGCCGCTGACCAAGCCCGAGATTGCGCGCATCGTCGACCTGATGATCGCCAAGCTGGCCAAGCGTATGGAGGCTCAGGACATGCGCCTGCAGCTGACGGACGAGGCTCGCGAGCTGCTCGCGGACGTGGGCTTTGACCCGGTCCTGGGTGCGCGCCCGCTGCGTCGTGCGATCCAGCGTGAGATTGAGGATGCGCTGTCCGAGCGCATCCTGTTCGGAGAACTGCAACCCGGTCAGGTTGTCACCGTTGGCGTCTCTGGAGAGGGTAAGGACCGCACGTTCACCTTCAATGGAGAGTGATTTACTCGCCAATTGTCTTTGGCTGACAAACCAGTCACTTTGGGAGGGTGGCCCGTCGCACAGCGATGGGCCACCCTCTAGTTGTCAAGTAATCACACATCTGATAGATTCTCATTAACTATTAGTATGCGGTGTAGTCGTGCCACACTATTTATGGGGTACTGCTCATCGATCGAGAGAGGCCATATGTCCGCGAAAACGCGACACAATCGGATCAGTGCGAGACGTCGTCTGCCGGCGTTCATCCTCGTGCTGCTCGTTGTGGCGCTCTGCATCGCGGGTGTCATCTACAAGGGCGCGGAGGTGACCCAGGTCAACGTCAACGACGGTGGCATCTGGGTGACCAACAAGTCCAAACAGATGGTCGGCCACCTCGACTACGAGGCCCGCATCCTCGACGGCGCGCTGCGCACCGAGGCCACCAACTTCGATGTCGGCCAGGCGGGGGAGACTGTCACCGTCTCCGACCTCACCTCGTCGACGGTCGCGCCCGTTAACGTCACCCAGGTCTCCCTCGGCTCCCCGACGGCCCTGCCCGCGGGGTCCGCGGTCATGCAGGGCGGCGATGTCCTCGGCGTCCTCGATGCGTCCGACGGCACCCTGTGGACGACCTCCGCCGTGAACCCTAGCCCCCTGAACCTTTCTGAGGCGGCGGCCCTCTCCTCGAACATGGGCGCCAGCGCCTTCGTGACCGGCTTGGATGGCTCTGTTTACACTCTGGCTGCCTCGGGCACGCTGACGACGGTCAAGCGCCAGGGAGCGGTCGATCAGGCGAAGACATCCACGGTGGAAGGGATCCCCGAGGATGCGCGACTGAGCATGACGGTTGTCGGCGACCAGGTCGTCGCCCTCGATGGCGAGTCCAACACGATCTTCCTGCCCGACAATAAACGGATCGATCTGAGCGCTGCCGGCGTCGAGACCGGCGGCGTCCTCCAGCAGGCCGGCCCGAAGGCCGATTCCGTCCTGCTCGCCACGCCCACCTCCCTCGTGGCGATCCCGCTGGCGGGCGGCACCCCGACGATCACCCCCTCCACCGAGGGCGGCGTCAGCGGCACCCCGGCCGCGCCCGTACGCCACGAAGGCTGCGCGTATGGCGCGTGGACCGGCAGCGGCGCGTACATGCGCGCCTGCGACGATCCTTCGGCGAACAAGCAGATGGTCGTCGATACGCTGACGACCGCACGTGAGATCGTCTTCCGCACGAACCGCAAGGCCATCGTCCTCAACGACGTCGCCGAGGGCAGTGTGTGGCTGCCCGACTCGAACATGGTCCTCATGGACAACTGGGACGAGGTCGAAAACGAGCTCGAGCAAAACGAGGACGAGCAGGACAGCCCCGAACTGACGAACGAGGTCGCGGACCCGCAGCAGCGTGAGGAAAACACCCCGCCCGAGGCCGAGGACGACGAATTCGGCATCCGCCCGGGCCGCTCGACCATCCTGCCCGTGCTCGACAACGACTCCGACCTTGACGGTGACGTGCTGACTGCCGCGCCGGTCAAGCAGCCCGAGTGGGGCGTCGTGACGGTCGCGCGCGGCGGACGAGCCCTGCAGATCAACGGAGTGTCGGCGTCTCAGAGCGGCTCGACGACGTTCACCTACGCGGCCTCTGACGGCCAGGCCTCGGCCGAGGCGCACGTGCGCGTCACCATCCACCCCTTCGATCAGAACGAGGGGCCCGCGCAGCTACGCGTCCCGACCGTCAAGATCGGCGCGGGCGCTCAGATCCAGTACGAGGCCCTGAGCGACTGGCGCGATCCCGACGGCGACCCCATCTATCTGAAGAACGCCGAGGCCCCCGAGGGACTGAAGGTCTCCTTCACCGAAGATGGCTCCGTCACCATCACCGAGGAGGGGGGTGCGGCCGGCCCGAAGTCCGTCGTTCTCACGGTTGCTGACGACCAGGGTGCGGAGACCCGCGGCGAGCTGATCGTCGACGTTCAGGAGGCCGGAAACCTGCCGCCGTCTGCGAACGGCGACCTCTTCCAGGCGCACCCGGGTGAGACCGTCACCCTCGATCCTTTGAAGAACGACACCGACCCGAACGGCGACCAGCTGACCCTGGCGGCCGTGTCCGGTGCGCCCGCCGGCGCCTCGATCCAGCCCGACCTGGATCGCGGAACCATCGACTTTAGGGCGACCGAGCCGGGCTCCTACTCCTTTGCCTACACCGTGTCCGACGGTATCGCGACGACACTGGGCATTATTCGCGTCGAGGTCACGGCACCCTCGAGCGAGCCTCCCGTCGCCGAAAACGACACGGCGGTCCTGCCGCAGGGCGGCTCCGTCCTCGTCGCGCCGCTGAATAACGACTACGATCCCTCCGGCGGCCTGCTGTCGATCGTCTCCGTGGACGCCTCGAGCGCCCCGGACATTGAGGTCGCCCTCATCGATCGCCACCTGCTGCGCGTCACCGCGCCCGCAGGCCTCGAGCACACGGTGCAGTTCAGCTACACCGTGTCCAACGGCGTCGGCGAGGCCACGGCCGACGTGATGGTCATCCCCGGAGCGGCGGACCGCTCGGACCTGCCGCCCATCCTCAAGCCCGACCACGTGAAGGTGCGCGTTGGCGACGTGGGCACCGTGTCGGTCCTGGCGAACGATCGCTCGCCCGCCGGCCTGAACCTCCAGGTTGAGTCGACCCTCGAGTACGACTCCGGCTCCGCCCTGGGAACCCCCTTCGTCACAGGTAACCAGGTACGCCTCGAGGCTGGGCAGACACCCGGCCTCATGGACGTGACCTACTCGGTCATCGACTCCGCGGGCAACCGCGCATCGAGCACCGTCACCTTCGAAGTGATGGGTGCCTCCGATCAGAACCAGGAGCCGCGTCCACGCGACGTCACAGCCTGGGCAGCCGCGGGGCAGACCACCCGGATCGCGGTGCCCCTGGACGGCATCGACCCCGACGGCGACTCCGTGACCCTCAGCGGCCTCGGCTCGTCCCCGCAGCTGGGCAACGCGACTGTCGGCCCGACCTGGATCGACTACACGCCGAACCAGAACGCCACGGGCACCGACTCCTTTACCTACACGGTCGAGGACCGCCAGGGCGGGCGTGCCTCTGCTCGCGTGCGCGTCGGCATCTCGGCCGCGCCGACGCTCAACCAGAACCCGGTCGCCGTCCCCGACACGGTGCTGACCCGACCGGACCGCATGGTGACCGTCAACGTCCTGTCGAACGACGTGGACCCGGACGGCGATCCGCTCTCGCTGGACGATGACAGCCTCGAAACGGCCACGCCCGAGCTCGACCCGCAGGTCCTGTCCTCCTCGACCATCCAGGTGCACACGCCCTCGCAGGCCGGCACCTACCTCGTGTCCTACGTGGTGAGCGACGGTCGCGGCGGCTCCGCCCGAGGCACCGTGACGGTCTACGTCCAGGACGACGCCCCGCTGAAGGCACCCATCGCCCGCGATGACTTCGTGTCCTACGAGGAGCTGCCCACCGACGGTTCGGCCGTGCGCGTGAAGGTCCTCGACAACGACGAGGACCCCGACGGCAGCATCAACGAGCTGACCGTGACGACGGCAGAATCCGGCGTGAGCGTGGACGGCTCCGACGTGCTCATTCCGGTGATGGACAGCATGCGCCTGGTCGTCTACACGATCACGGACCGCGACGGGCTGACCAACTCCGCCGTCGTGACCGTGCCTGGCCGCGACACGACCGCGCCCTTCCTCAACACCGCGGGCCTGCCCATCGAGATGGACGCGGGTACCTCGCGCACGATCAACCTGGCGGATTACGTGGTGACGCGCTCGGGCCGCAGCCCGCGCCTCGTGGACGACTCCTCCCCGGTTGCGCAGACCGGACTGGACTCGGTCGTCGCCGACTCGTCGACGCAGCTGACGCTGACCGCGAACGCCTCCTTCGGCGGCAACTCCGCGTTCCTCATCCAGGTCGCGGACGGTGACGCCTCCGACGCGGGTACGCTCACCGCCTCCCTGTCGCTGCCCGTGCACATCAAGGCGACCCAGAACCAGCCGCCCACCTTCGCCCCGACCGCGATCCGCGTCGAGGCCGGTGGCGCTGCCGTCACGCAGGACCTCAAGCTCGGCGTGCGCGACCCCGAGGGCACGGACGTCTCAACCTTCACCTACGCGATGGGTTCCGCCCCCGACACGATCTCCGCGTCGCTGTCGGGCACCGTCCTGACGGTGTCCGCGCCCGAGAACACCCCCGCTGGCTCCGCCGGTTCCATCGCCGTGAGCGTCACGGACGAGCAGGGCAACACCGTCAACGGCTCCATCCCCGTCGAGGTTGTCAGCACCACGAAGCCGCGCATTCAGGTGCCGGCATACTCGCTGAAGACCTCGGTGAACACTCCCGTGAGCATCGACGTCGCCTCGCAGGCCACCAACCCGTTCCCGGACACGCCGATCACTCTCGAGGGTGCCGCCATCTCGCTGGGGGACGCGACCACCTCGACCTCTGGCACGGTCGTTACCATCACGCCGAATTCGGTGGGTACCGTCTCCGTCGCCTACCGCGTCAACGACAAGCTCAAGGACCCCTCGCGCGTCGTCCAGGGCACCATCACGGTCGTCGTGACGGGCCGGCCCGAAGCGCCCACCCGCGTGGAAGCCCGGGCCAAAGGCCCGACGGGCGCCACCGTGTCCTTCAACGCTCCCGCATCCAACGGCGAGCGCATCACCGAATACCGCATCTACAGCGGCGGTAGCCAGGTCGCCAGCTGTACCGAGACCGTGTGCGAGGTGAACGGCCTGACGACTGGCCGCAGCTACACCTTCACCGTGACGGCAGTGAACGCCTCCGGAGAGTCTGAAGGCGCGGAGTCGAACCCCGTGACGCTCACCGGCGTCCCGGATCGCCCGGGTGCCCCGGAAGTGAAGGCGGGTGACGGTGAACTCGCGGTGAGCTGGCATGCGCCCAACAACAACGGGTCGCGCATCACCTCGTACACCGTGTACGCGACGACCGCGGGTGCCCCGGCGAAAAGTTGCCCGACGAACGGCGAGCAGACGTGCACCCTGAAGGGCCTCATCAACGATCGGACGTACACCGTCACGGTCGTCGCCACGAACGCGAACGGCGATTCCCAGGCGTCCCCGGGCGCGACGGGCACCCCGAGGGCCACGCGCGTGGGCCCCGATCAGCCGGTCATCACGAGCGCCACCGCGGCCCAGCAGCGCGACGGTAACGCCGCTCTGGCGACCATCACCTGGTCCCTGGGGAGCTCCGGCAGCGCCGGATGGGGCCAGACGATTGTGTCGGTCAACGGCACCACCAAGACCCTCTCGGGCGGAACCACCAGCACCCAGATGACTGTTCCCTACGGCGTGGCCCTCACCGTGTACGTGACCGTCAGTAACGCGAATGGTGACACGGCGACATCTTCTGGCTACGTCATTCCGGCGGTCGTCCACGAGGATCCCACTCCTCCCAAGACCATTCCGCTCGCCCCCGACGCGCCGAGGATGGGCCCGACCTCGGACAACGCCCTGGGCAAGATTCGCATCACCAACGTGCGCCTGAAAGAAGGCAACGGCTACACGGTCAACGACCTGGAGATGTACTACCAGGACAGCGCGGAGGGCTGCACGACCAACGGCAACCCCGTTCGCTTCAACAACGGTCAGACCGCCGATTTTGATCTCGGCCCGCTCACCCCGGGTTCGACGATGACCTTCTACTTCTGCCAGCGCGGCAAGAAGGATGACGGCTCCTACGTCTGGAGCCCGGTGACGGCGGCTAGCGGCACGGTTGGCAACGGCCAGCGTTCGGGCCCCGATGACGACGACAACACGTCGATCCCCGTGTTCAGCGTGTCGGTCACCCCCTACATCAACAGCGCGTCCGTGTCGTGGACTATCCCCGCCGGCGTCAACCCCGTGCAGACCAGCGTGTGGATTAAAGGAATGGAGGGGTCGACTAAGCAGACGTTCAGTGGTCCGATGACCTCGTGGGCGGTCCAGGGCCTGGCACCAGTCAACCAGTACACGGTTGTCGTCGAAATGGTCGGCGCCGGTGGGACGCACCGGCAGGTAGAAGCCACCTTCACAACCACCGAAGCCGCGGAGAATATCGACGCGACCTTCACCGGAAAAACCACGTGTTCGAACGGGCAGGAATGCGGCTCGATGACGCTGACGGCCAAACGAGCCTCCCAGTTCGGATCGGGCGTCACGCTCATCTGCACGGTCAGCACCGGGCGCCCCGCTCAGGACACCGAATTCCGCTTCTCACGGGACACGCCGAGCATACCGGGTATCCTGACGGAGGCAATCACCGCTCGAGAGCTGAATGCGCGGGACATCGTGAAGAGCTGCCGAGTCGAATAAGACGACCATACTTTCCCCGTTACGAGCAACAAGAGAAACATAGGACAACTCATGACCCTTTCCATTGAGGATGCAACCAGGTTCGCCCAGGTCTTCAAGGGCCTCGTCGACGGCGTGTCCGTGGCGGTCCTGGACAAGCGCCAGGCCGTGCGACTCGCACTCACGACGATGTTCGCCGGCGGCCACCTCCTGCTCGAGGACGCCCCCGGTACCGGCAAGACCGCGCTGGCGCGCGCCATCAGCGCCGTTATCGACGGTACGCACTCGCGCATCCAGTTCACCCCCGACCTGCTGCCCTCGGACATCACCGGCGTCAACATGTTCAACCAGAAGACGGGCGAGTGGGTCTTCCACGCCGGCCCCGTCTTCGCGGAGATCGTCTTGGCCGACGAGATCAACCGAGCGTCGCCCAAGACCCAGTCCGCCCTCCTGGAGGTCATGGAAGAGGCCCAGGTGACGGTCGACGGCGTGCGCCGCCCCGCCCCCCAGCCCTTCATGGTGATCGCGACCCAGAACCCCGTCGAGCAGGCCGGCACCTACCCGCTGCCCGAGGCCCAGCTGGACCGCTTCCTCATGAAGACCTCGATCGGCTATCCCTCGCGCTCCGCGATGATCGACGTCCTCGACGGCTCGGCCTCGCCCGACCGTTCGAAGAACCTCAAGCCCCTGCTGACGGGCAAGGACATCGTCGCCTGGGCGGCCCTGGCCTCGGCGAACCACACGGACCGCGCCGTCCTCGACTATGTGGCCGCGCTGGCGGAGGCGACCCGCGAGGACGAGTCCTCGCTGCTGGGCGTGTCCACCCGTGGTGCCATCGGTATGGTGCGCTGCGCCCGCGTGTGGGCGGCCGCGCAGGGACGTAACTTCGTCCTGCCCGACGACATCAAGGCCCTCGCGGTGCCCGTGTGGGCGCACCGCGTCATCGTCGACCCCGACGCCGCGTTCTCGGGCGCGACCGCCGAGGGCGTCATCCAGCGTGCCCTGACGTCGGTGCCCGCGCCGGCCGTCGGCGCGTAAGGAAACGCCGGATACAACGATGGAAGGGATGCGAACGGACACCCCCACGATGGTCTCGCCCAAACGGGCGCAGGCCGTTCGTTCGCATCCCCTCAAAACCCTCGTGGGCGCGGTCACCCCGACCGGGTGGGCCGTGATCACGCTCGTCATCGTGGGCCTCGCGCTCGCGGTGGCCTTCCAGTGGGTCGAGGCCCTGGCGTGCGCTCTCGCGGGCGTCGTGGCCCTGGCGCTCGCCGCGATGCGCGTTGCGTGGCGTCCCCCGCACGTCGTGTCGATCCGCGTCCCCAACGAGCGCATCGTGGCCGGCCAGACCGCCGTCGGCGAGATTTCGGTGCGTAACGAGCGGGCCCGTTCCGTGCGCTCGGGCATCATCGAGCTGCCGATCGGCACGGGCACGGGCGAGTTCGTCGTGCCCCCGCTGGGTGCTCACGAGACCTGGGACGAGATATTCCTGATTTCCTCGCGTCACCGAGGCCTCATCAACGTCGGCCCCGCGCGCGCCGTTCGCTCTGACGCGCTCGGCCTGCTGCGCCGCGTTCGCATGTGGGACGAACCCGTCCTCCTGCACGTGCACCCGCGCACCGTGCGCGTTCCCTTCGATGCGACCGGCTTCCAGCTGGACGTCGAGGGCGTGTCCACGGGCAAGCTCTCCAGCTCCGATGTCTCCTTCCATGCGCTGCGCGATTACGAGCCGGGCGATGACCGCCGCGCCGTGCACTGGCAGTCGACGGCTCGCCTGGGCAAGCTCATCGTGCGCCAGTACGAGGAGACGCACCGATCCCACCACGTCATCGTCTTGGATACGTCGCGCGACGCGTGGGATCACGACACCTTCGAGACCGCGGTCTCCGTCGCCGGCTCCCTGGGCCTGGCAAACCTGCGCGAATCGCGCCCCGTGTCGCTGACGACGACCGAGGGCTGGCTGCCGTCGGGCGTCGCCATGCGCATGCTGGATGCCCTTTCCGAGGTGGGGGCTCGCTCCTTCGGCGACCTGTCGCGCCGCGTGCGTGAGGCAGTGGCGCAGCGTCCCGGCGTCTCCGCCCTCACCCTCATCGTCGGGCCGAACGTGACGGACACGGAGGCCGCTCACCTGGCGCGCCTGGCCCCGATCGACGTCCCGGTCTCCATCATTCGTATCGGTGCGGAGGGCGTGCGCGCCCGCCGTGACCTCGGCCGTGGTGTGCTCCTGGATTGCTCGACGCTGGACGACCTGCCGCGCATTATCGTCGCCGGAGGCCTGGCATGAGCACGAACGTCGACACTAAGCCCCGCGCTCAGCGCATTGATTCCCAGGACGAGGCCGTGGCCTCGTCCGTGGAGGCGACCGAGCGCCGCGAGGCCACAGCCCAGAATCAGACGCCCGTCGCCGCGGGCGAGTCGCCGGCACCCAAGCCCAGGACCACCCGCAATCGTCTGCTGACGATCACACAGCGCTTCGTAACGTTCCGTACGCGCCTGCCGATCTGGTCGCTGCTCGTCCTCGCCCTGCTGTTCGCCGGCCCGGTCGCGGCTTTCGAGCCGGTCTTCGGCGGGGGAGTGGGCGCGATCGCCGCGGGCGCGGGCGTGGCCTGCGGCCTGCTGATCGCCGCCGCCTCGACGCGCTGGCGCTGGGACGCGCTGACGACTGTCCTGAGCGTCGTCGTCACATACTTCCTGCTGGGCAGCGCGGCCGCCCTGCGCGCCGAGGCCCTCTACGGATTCCTGCCCACCGGCAAGACGCTGCAGGTCATGGTGCTGGGTTCCTTCCGCGCGTGGAAGGACCTGCTGACCCTGACGCCCCCCGTGTCGGTCTACTCGGGCCCGGCCCTCGTGCCGTGGATGTGTGGCCTCGTGTGCGCCGTCCTCGCGGGCCTGATCACCGCCCGCTCCGGACGCGCGGTCCTCGGGTCGATCCCGCTCGTCCTCATGGGCGTTATTTCGGTGTTCTTCGGCCTCTCGCACCACGCGCTGCCCGTGTGGGCCGTGCTGGCCTGGTGGGCGCTCCTGGCCGCCTGGTGGGCGTTGGCCGCCCAGTACCAGCGCATCACGCTGGGGCAGGACGTCCTCGTGGGTCGTTCCCCCTCGGGTGGTGGCGAGGCGACTGCCGCGCGACAGTCGCGTTCGACCGTGTACGTCGGCACGCGCCTGCTGGGTGCCCTCGCCGTCCTCGCGGTGTCCGTCGGCGTCGCGCTGCCCGCCGCGGAATTCCTCGGTGCCGGCGGCACGCGCATCGTGGGCCGCGACCTCGTGGACCCGCCCCTCGACATTCAGGCCTACCCCTCGCCTCTGTCCTCTTTCCGCCACTACACGACGGACCTGAAGGACGAGACCCTCCTGACCGTGTCCGACCTGCCGGAGAACCAGCGCGTGCGCATCGCGGCGATGGACGTGTACGACGGCACGACCTTCGGTATGTCGACGAAGCGCGGAGACGGACACACGGGCTACATCCCCGTGGAGTCCACGATCCCCGGCCGTGCCGAGGGCGACTCCCTCGTGACCGTGACGACGAATGGCCTGTCTGGCCCATGGGTGCCGGTGCTCGGCAATGCGTCGGAGATCGCGTTCACGGGTGCGGGCTCCGCCGCCCAGAAGGACGGCCTCTACGTCGACATGTGGGCGAACGCCGCGCTGACGACCGGCCCCGCGGGAACGATGACCTACAACGTGCGCACGTCTTTCGCTGAGCCAGTACGTGACGAGGACCTGGCGTCCCTGTCGGTCGTGCCGCTGTCCACAACGGATAAGAACGTGCCCGAGGGCCTGGCGACGAAGGTCTCTGAGATCACCCAGAACGCCTCCACGGCGCTGTCCGCCGCGCGCGCGATCGAGCACTACCTGGCGAACAACGGCTACTACCTGAACGAGAACACGCAGTTCTCACGCCCGGGTGTGCGTACGGATCGCCTGGAGCGCATGCTGAGCAGCGACGATCAGCTCATCGGTGACGACCAGCAGTACTCGGCACTCATGGCCCTGATGCTGCATCAGTTGGGTATGAACGCCCGCGTCGTCATGGGTGCCTACCCCGAGGGCGGCTCCCAGGGAGGCCCCGCGACTCTGCACGGCTCCGATATACGCGCGTGGGTCGAGGTCGAGTTCGAGGGCGGTGTCTGGGCCGTCTTCGATCCCACGCCCCCGCGCGACCACACGCCGCAGACCCAGGTCCCCAAGCCTCGGAGCGTGCCGCGCCCGCAGGTGCTCCAGCCCCCGGAGCCCCCGGAGGCTCCCGCGGAGCTGCCGCCGACGACGCGCGACCAGAACGCCGATCCGATGGAACCCCCGGCAGAGCCCTTCCCGTGGGGTCTCGTCGCCGGCATCTCGGGTGGCATCCTGTTGATTCTTCTGCCGCCGCTGATGATCCTGCTGTTCAAGGCGGGGCGCCGCAGGCGTCGGCGCCGTGCCGCCGCCGTGGGCGCGCTGGTCGGCTCGTGGGACGAGGTCGTGGACCTGGCCGCGGACTCCGGCCTACGCATCGACGTGGGGCATACGCGCCAGGAGACCGCCTGGTCCCTGGCCTCCCAGTGGGAGCTCGGCGAGGACCCGGGCGACCCCTTCACCCTGGTGACGGGCGAGGTACGCCACGGCGACGACGGCTCGACGGACTCGGTGGAGTTCGACGAGGCATCGGCCTCCTCGGGCCGTTACGTGATCGACGGATGGAGCCGCTTCGGCGACGACGTGCCCGCCCCCGTGGTGATCGCGCGCTACGCGGATATCGCGAGCTTCGCCTCGAACGGTGCCTCGCGTGACCGTGCGCGTGACGCGTGGGCCCAGGTGAGCTCCCTGCGTACCCAGGTGAGCAAGAAGGCTGGCTTCCTGGCGCGCGTGCGCCGCGCGCTGTCCCTGCGCTCCCTGCGCATGCGCCGCAAGTTGCGACTGAGCGCGTCGATCGCGCGCACGATGGATGAGGAGAAGAAGGCGTGACGCCGGCGGTTGCGGGTATGAGGGGCCCCGAGATTCCCGGCTTCCAGTGGGTGCGCCCGCTGGGCCAGGGTGGCTTCGCCGACGTCTTCCTGTACCGTCAGGAGCTGCCGAGCCGCGAGGTCGCCATCAAGGTCGTGCGTACGCAGGGCGATGAGCGGGGCACGAAGGAGCTGCACCGCGAGGCCGACGCGATGACGCTGCTGGCCGGCCATCCCGCGGTCGTCGAGCTGCACGGCGTGGGCACGACGGCCGACGGCCGCGCCTACCTGGTGATGGAATATTGCCCGGTCGCCGACCTGCTCACACAGGTGCGTGCGCGTCCGATGGCCCTGGACAAGGCTCTCGATACGATGATCAAGGTGTGCGGCGGCGTGGAGATGTTCCACCGTCAGGGTTACGTGCACCGCGATATCAAGCCCTCGAACATCATGCTGGACGCCTACGGCAAGCCGGTGCTCGCCGACTTCGGCGTGGCCGCGAAGGTGGGGCAGCTGGAGGTCGGAGCGTTCGACGGCTTCTCGGTGCTGTGGGCGCCCCCGGAGCAGCAGGACGTGAATTCCCCGGCCTCGCCGCTGCAGGACGTGTGGGCGCTGGCCGCGACGACGTGGACCTTCGTGACGGGCCGCAGCCCCTTCGAGGATCCGATCGGCGACAATTCTGCCGCGTCGATCGCAAACCGCGTGCAGCGTGGCCGCGTGCGTGGCCTGGGCCGTGCGGACGCGCCGGCGGAACTTGAGCGCGTGCTGCGCGCGGCTATGGCGGTCGACCCGCAGGAACGTACGCAGACCGCCATGGAGTTTGGTCAGGGGCTGCAGCGCGTCCAGAAGGAGTTGGGCCTGCCGCGCACGGAGATGGAGATCAAGGAGAAGCGCTCCAAGGCCTCCGCCCCCGTTACGGGCGACCAGAAGACGCGCCTGCGTGGCGCTCCCGTCATCGACCCGGATAAGACGCGCCTGCGCTCCTCAGCCTCGTATTCCTTCGAGGGCGGGGCGGGCTCCGGCGGCGTCGAGGCCGTCGCGGACTCCTGGAAGATTGAGCGTTCCTCGGACGTGGACGAGGATTCGATCGGTCGCGTGGTCGAGGATTCCTCGGGTGCCAAGCGGGGAATCTCGCCCGTGGTCGGCGTGCTCCTGGCGCTCGTGGCCGCGGTCATTGCTGCCGGCCTGGTCGTGGGCATGCTGCGCGGCGAAGGATCGTTTACACGCATTTCTCCCGCACCCGAGACGACGAGCGCGTCGCCCGCCCCCGAGGACGCCGTGGGGTCGGCACCGCCGCAGGCGTCAGGACTGACGGGAGAGTATGCCGATGGCGTGGTGACGTGGACGTGGACGGCGCCGACGGGCCCGGCCCCGGCCGATATCGCCTACACCTACGAGGCCACGGGCCCGGCAGGCACATCGCGCGGCCGCGTAGAGACCACAACGGCGATGGTGGATGGCGCAAGCGGCGAGAATTGCATGGAGATCACGACGGTGTCCCGCTCGTCGGGGCGCATGTCCGAGCCGCTACGCGCGTGTGTGGACGTGCCATGATGCGGGTCATGCAATCGGTTCAATTTAATCCACCGCGACGCATCGCGTCTCAGCGAGGCGCTGGTCACGTCGCGTGTAGAATGTTCAGTATCGCGCGTGGTCCCTCGCGCTCAATGCAGCTAAAGGATGAAGGCACATGTCTCTGAATGAACATGCGGAACGTCCCGCAGTTCGATGGGGCGCCTCGACCGACATCGGTCCGGTCCGCTCCGAAAACGAGGATTCATGGCTGGCGGTCCCTCCTGTTTTCGCCGTCGCAGATGGGATGGGTGGCCACCTGGGTGGTGCTCAGGCCTCGTCGAGCGCTGTCATCACCCTCCAGGAGTTTCTGAGCACCGATCGTCTGGGAAACCGTCCCGTCGACTTGGTGGATCTGTCCGTCGCGATCGACGCTGCGGCGACGGCCGTCGCCTCGCTGGCACCGATCGATAATCCGACGAGCGCCCCGGGCACGACGCTGTCGGGCGTCATGGTGCTGCGCACCGCTGAGGGCCCGTACTGGCTCTCGTTTAACGTGGGTGACTCCCGCGTGTATGTCGTGGGCGGCGGGGGGATCCGCCAGCTCACTCACGACCACTCCGCGCTGCAGGAGGCGCGTGACCTCGCGGCCGCCTCCGGAGCGCCCCGTGTGATCCCTCCCGCAAACGTCGTGACAAAGGCGCTGGGTGCCGGGCAGACCGGAAGTGTGAAAGCCGACTACACAATCATGCCGCTGGAAGATGGCGATCGGGCGGTCATCTGCACAGACGGCGTGCACGGAGTCCTGCGTGATTCGCAGATTCATGCGGTTGTTGCGGGCGGCGACGGCCCTCAGGGGACTGCGGACACGCTCGTGCGCGCGTCGTTGGAATCGGGCACCCGGGACAATACGACCGCCGTTGTAGTTTACGCAGGAACCAAATCACGAGTAACATTGACATCGAATGTCATGAATCGGATGATTCAACCAGTACGTCCGGCGTCGATCGAGACCGCTCGCCGGGTTCCTCGTAGAGAAGGCAGTAACTGATGCTTCAGATTGGACGTTTCCTGTGCCGCGGGCAGGGCGCGATGCTCGTCACAGGCCCCCTCGGTGCGGCGCTGGTTCCGCTTGAGTTCGCTGACTCCGCGGCCGACGTGGTGTGGGGACGCGCGGACACTCAGGCGTGGCTGTCTCACGTTCAGGCCGAAAAGGGTGACGCCCTCCTCCTGGACTGTGCGGGCGAGCAGCCCTACCTGACCGTGCTGGGTGACATCCAGCTGCGCATGCGCGCCGCCGGTCAGATCACCGAGCAGGTCTGGACCGACCCGATCTGGGCGTGGCCCTTCAACCCCGGCGAATGGCAGACCTTCGAGGCCACCATCATCGACGGCGACGAGGTCACGTGGATGGTGCCCGCCGCCGACCGCGTCGAGGCGGGCGAGATCCGCATCGGCCGCGCGCTCGACGAGGTCGAGGCCCTCGCCTCGATGCCCGTCGACACCATGGGTTTCCTCATCAACCCCGACATCCCGGACCACGAGCGCCGCGCCCGCCGCGAGGCCCGCGAGGAGCTGCCGGAGCCGACCGTGCACACCGCCTCCGTCGACCTGGCCGCCGTCGAGGCCCAGTTCCTCGCCGCGACCAGCAACGGCCCCGTGTCGCTGAGCTCCGCTTCCCGCACCCCCGATGAGGCCCCCGAGGCCTCGGGTGAGCAGGTCGAGGAAGACGCGCACGAGGAGGCACCCGCGAAGGATGCCGAGCAGCCTTCGGGCGAGCTCTACGTCGTCGCCGATGCGGAGGAGCCGCCGGTCGACACCGCTGAGTCCGCCGAGCGCGCCGGTGGTTTCGGCGAGTCCGGCACCCCGGCCTCGTCCGAGGTTGTTGCTGAAGCTCCCGTCGTTGAGCCTCCCGCCGCCCCCGAGGCCATGAGCGCCGAGGGCCTGGCGGGCCTGGGTGCCGAGACCGACACCGAGGCGACGATCCTGCGCCTGGCACCCACGAACTCGGGCCCCGCCGCGCCCGTCGCGTTCCTGATTCACGGCGGCACCGTGCCCGTCGAGGTTTCCCGCGACGTCGTCATTGGACGCGACCCCGACGCCCGTGCGCTGACCGGCCGCCCGGTCGCGACCGTCCTGCGCGTGCCCAGCCCGCAGACCGAAATCTCGCGCTCGCACTGCGCCGTCATGATGACGACCCCCGGCTCCTGGGCCCTCATGGACCTGGGTAGCGCGAACGGCACCGTCCTGCGCCACGCCGACGGCTCGTTCCAGGACGTCACCCCGATGGTGACGATCGCCCTGAACGACGGCGACCTCATCGACGTGGGCGAGGGAACCACGATCGAGTTCCGCGTGCGCTGACATCGTTTATCGATGCTGGTGGGGTGGGCCTGGCGGCCTGCCCCACCAGCATTTTTCTGTCTTTTCCGAGGGGGAGGGGGGAGCGCGTGGCTGCCCCGGCCTCGTCAATGTCAGAACAATCATACGGCGGGGCGTCTCGAAG
>OFCU01000188.1_pt1 | contig 29434 bp, 22 predicted proteins | sample 1520851 | NCBI WGS metagenome assembly OFCU01 (sample SAMEA2699040, study PRJEB24076) | metagenome | reverse complement strand
TCTGCACGAAACGTTTGAACATCGCGTCACGCGCAAGAAGAGGAACGTTTTCCATCGTCACGTAGTCAGGACGTGTCTCGCGGACGAGTCGCCCGAATTCATCGAGCAGACGCCAGTTCTTGTCCTGAGACGGATCTTTGCCCCGTCGTTGACTGGAAAATGGTTGACACGGGGCACACCCGGCAAGAAGTCGCAGTGTTCCTTCACCCCAGAGTTGGTTAAGCATCTCTGCTGTCACGTCAACAACGGAGGCTTCAATAAACTGCGCGTTCAGGTTATGTTCGTAGGGATACTTGCAGCGAGGTTCGAGATCAATGCCTGCAACTACCTCGATACCTGCCTGCTGCAAACCCAGAGAAAGACCGCCTGTTCCACAGAACAAATCGATCGCGCGAATGTTCGGCACGGCGAGCTCCTCTTCTGGTCACAGTCAAATAATGCCGGCATTATCCTACCGTGGCACACCCTCAGTTGAGCGCAACGAGCTAGATCTGTAACAGCTAGAGACGTGTCACTTCCACCACTAGCTAGTATTTCCCAGCGGCGGCGCGGATCAGCGTCAGAGCAACCGCACCTGCCGTGGAGGAACGCAGAACGTTGTCTCCCAGCCCGATCGTGCGGGCACCCGCGTCCACTAGCTGCGCGGTTTCCTCCGCTCCGATGCCACCCTCGGGGCCGACGATGAGCGCGATCCGTGCGGGCAGGGTCCCGTCCTCACTGGACTCTTGGATGCGGGCGAGAGCGGCTCCGAGCGAATCCGTCGCCTCCTCGTGGCAGACGAAGGCCACCCCGGCCTCGCCCGTCAGAGAGGCGGCCCAGGAGGCGAGTTCGCGGCTGTCCTTGACGTCCTCAACGACCGGGACGTAGGCGCGGCGCGACTGCTTGGCGGCCGCGCGGGCCACGCCCTCCCACTTCGCGCGCCCCTTCTCGGCCTTCGGGCCCTTCCACTGGACGATGGCACGCTGGGAGGCCCACGGGATCACCCTGTCGATACCGATCTCCGTACAGATCTCGACGGCGGCCTCGTCGCGCCCACCCTTAGCGAGTGCCTGAACGAGGATGACCTCGGGATTCGGGGCGTCCTCGCGCACGATCTTGCGCACGACAAGGGACAGTGAGGACTTGTCGCTCCCGCTCACCTCGCACGTCGCGCGCACCCCGGCGCCATCGACGACGTCGACCCACTCCCCCGCGCCGATGCGGCGCACCGAGGCAGCGTGACGCCCTTCGGCTCCCCCAAGGGTCGCGTTATCCCCCACGGACAGGGATTCAAGGGCCGGGGTCAGGTCCGAGCCGAGGAAAACGGGCAGCGTCACAGCGCATCACCCCATGAAGGTGTCGCGGAGCTTATCAAAGAACGAGGCCTGCTGACGATGGGGCTCTACGCGCACCTCGCCGCGGACCTTCGCCAGCTCCTCGAGCAGCTCGCGCGACTTGTCGTCGAGCTTCTTGGGGATCTGAACGTCCACGTGCACGTGCATCGAGCCGCGGCCCGAACGCTGCAGGTGACCGACGCCCAAGCCCTCCAGGACAATGTCGTCGTTGGGCTGGGTGCCCGGGTTGATCGTCACGTTCTTCTTGCCGTCGAGGGTCTCCAGCTCGAACTCGGTGCCCAGCGCGGCGGTGGTCATCGGGATCGTGATCCACGTATGCAGGTCGTCGCCTCGGCGATCGAACACGGGATGCTTCTTCTCGCGGATCAGCAGATACAGGTCGCCGTTCGGGCCGCCGCCGGGGCCGACCTCGGCCTCGCCGCTGACGCGGATCTGGGTCCCCTCGGAGGCGCCCGCCGGGATGTTGATGTTGAGGGTGCGGCGCGTGCGCACGGGACCCGCTCCCGAGCACTCGGCGCACGGGGTCGCAATCGTGTTGCCGTATCCCTGACACGACGGGCAGGGAGCCTGCGTCTGCATGCGACCGAAGATCGAGTTCTGAATCTGGGTGACGAAGCCCGAGCCGTGGCAGGTGGCGCATTGTGTGGGCGAGGTACCCGGCTGACACATTGAGCCGTTGCAGGCGTCGCACAGGACGTGGGTGTCGAAGGAGACCTCCTTGGCGGCACCGAACGCGGCGTCCTCCAGGGTGATGTCGACGGTCACCTGCTTGTCCTTGCCGCGACGCACCCGGGAAGCCGGGCCCGCAGCGGATGCGCCGAAGCCGCCGCTGAACATAGCCTCAAAGATGTCGGAGAATCCGCCGAAGCCGGCACCCGCTCCCGCGCCACCGCCGCGCAGCGCGTCGGGACCGCCGATGTCGTACATCTGGCGCTTCTCGGGATCCGAGAGCGTCTCGTAGGCAACGGACAGCTCCTTGAAGGCCTCCTCGGAATCGGCTCCCGCGTAGTCGGGGTGGAGCTTACGCGCGAGCTTGCGGTAGGCCTTCTTAATCTCGTCCTGGCTGGCGTCACGGGCGACGCCGAGGACCTCGTAGTAGTCTCTCACGGCTGCTCTTTCTTCTCGTGGGGAATATTCATCAACGTCTGTGGGGCGGTTTAGTCGCTGTGCTGGGCGGCGAGGTATCGCGACAGGTAGGCGGCGACTGCTCGCACGGAGCTCATGGTTCGCGCGTAGTCCATGCGCATGGGGCCAACGATGCCAAGGTGCGCTGATCCGACGGAGTCGTCGGCACCGGCACGGTACGTGCCCGTGACGACGGCGGCTTCCGCCAGGCCGTCGTGGGGATTCTCGGCGCCGATGCTCACGTGAACGTCGTCGCCCGGGTCGGTCTCGGCGAACAGGCGCATGAGGACGACCTGTTCCTCAAGGGCGTCCAGGACCGGGGCGATGTCACGGAAGTCAAGAGCACCACGCGCCAGGTTCGCGGCACCCGCGACGACGATCTTCGACTCGCTCTGGCCGCTCAGGACGTCCGTGAGGGCGGCACCGATCGCGGCGACCGTTCCCGCCAGCTCGGGCCGGGCCGAGGCCGTGGCTTCGTCGACGCAGGACTGCGCGGTTCCAGAGGTCGCGCCTCCGCAGTGGTGGCGCAGGTGCTCGCGCACCTCGCGCAGCTGAGCGTCGTCGAGCGGCGCGTGAAGGGTGAGGTTGCGTTCCCCGACCTCGCCGTCCGTGGTGATGACCACGACGAGGACTCGGCCGGGGGCCAAAGCGATGACCTCGAGGTGTTTGAGGACGCGCACGCGCGCCCCCGGGTACTGCACGAGGGCGACCTGGTGCGTCACCTGGGCGAGGAGACGGACGGAACGCTCCACGACGTCGTCGATATCGACGGACTCGGCCAGGAATGTCTCGAGGGCGTGTCGCTCGGGCCCGCTCATCGGCTTGAGTTCGGCGAGACGATCGACGAACACGCGGTAGCCGCGGTCGGTCGGCACGCGCCCGGCCGAGGTGTGGGGCTGATAGATGAGGCCCGCTTCCTCTAGCACCGCCATGTCGTTGCGGATCGTCGCGGATGAGACGCCGAGGCCTCCGGCGGCGATGGCCTTAGAGCCGACGGGTTCGCGGGTGGCCACGTACTGGGTGACGATGGCGCGCAGGACGTCGAGCCTGCGGTTCTGTGCGCTGTTGCGCGTCATGCCACCTCCTCCCGTTCTGGCACTCCTACTTCCTGAGTGCCAATGCTACTCCTCACGGTCAATCGGGGGCGACATGAGGGCCGAGCCGGGTGTGCGCCGAGCGCGAACCTCACACTCGGGCACCGCGACTCATTGCGCCCAGGGTACGGTCACGAAGTCGATGAGCTCCTCGACCCGTCCCAGCAACGCCGGCTCAAGGTCGCGGTAGGTACGCACGGTGGACAAGATCCGCTTCCACCCCATGGCGATGTCACGCTGATCGGCGTGCGGCCAGCCGAGGGCCTCGAGGGTTCCATGCTTGATATCGATTCCTCGCGGCACGTCGGGCCATCGCTCGAGGCCGACGCGGGCGGGCTTGACTGCCTGCCAGATGTCGACGAACGGGTGGCCGAGGACGAGGACCGCGCCCGGCCAGCGCGCCGATACGGCCTCGGCGATGCGAGACTCCTTGGATCCGGGGACCATGTGGTCGACGAGGATGCCCGCGCGCGCAGTGTCCGTCGGGCCGAAAACCTCCAGGATCGCCTCGAGGTTGTCGACGCCTTCGAGGAGCTGCACAGCGATCCCGGCCTCTGCCAAGTCCTCGCCCCACACGTGTTGGACGAGCTCCGCGTCGTGGCGTCCCTCGACCCAGATGCGTGAGCGTTTGGCTACCTTGGGACCGCTCGACGCGGGAGCGAAGGATCCCGAGTTCGTGATGCGCCGCCCCGACGCGCTGACCTGAGCCCCCGGCGAGGGCTGGGCGGGAGCCGGGCGCGGAGGCAGCGCCTCAATGGGGCGGCCCTCGAGCCAAAAGCCGGGGCCGAGGGGGAAGGATCGACGCACCCCTCGACGATCCTCGAGTTCGACGAGATGAATACCGCCAGACTTCTCCACGCGCGTCACTGCACCAACCCAGCCCGAGGCGACGTCTTCGAGCACCATGCCGATCTCAACGTGGACGGCCTGCGAACGCGGGCGACGCGCCCCCGGCCCGTCGCGATGCGGGTCGTGGGCGAAAATGTTGCGGCCGTAGGGGTCTGAGCTATTCACCCCGCATACTCTAGCGGCACGAGTTTCAGTGCAGGCTCACGACACGAATGAGCATCGACACGAGGGCGGCCAGGATCCACGAGGAGACCGAGCCGATGAGGAACTCCTCGGCCTTCTCACCCGTCGAATCCTGCGAGATCTCGGGGAACCGAATGACTCCCTTGGCGGCAACGACTGCCGCGATCGCAACCTCCGCGCCGGCACCGGCCAGAACGATGATGAGCAGACGTTCGAGCGGGCCGATCCAGCGCCCGCCGCGCAGAGCCGTCACTTCCTCCTCGTCCGACTGCACCCCCAAGACGGGCAGCGCACCGGAAATAACCTCGGGCTCCGCAGCCTCATTCGCGTCACCATCAGCATCTTCCTCGTCAGGCACAGGCATCGCCGGCAGAACGGGGGCATTAATCCACCCGGGTACAGGGGTGGAAGCGCGGCCGCGCGCGCACTGTAGGATCGCCGTGATCAGGTGATTAACAGGACCCGTGACGAGGAAGATCACCGCGATGATCAGGTCGATGGAGCGCCCCGAACGCAGCGACAGCAGGGGGAAGTCCAACGGATCCAGGCTCAGCAACGCGACAAAGCCGACGGACGCCAACGCCCAACGAGCAAGAACGCCGCGCGCCGACGGATCGACAAGGTCCCACGCGAACCACACGACCGCGAGAGTCGCGCCGATTGCGTTCGCAACGGCGCTCACCCCCAGGACGAACCAGGAGTAGCAAATCACTGCGAGGAGCAGCGTCAGAAAGAGCGATAGGCGTCGCGACCAGCGGCGCGGGTCAGAGGTGAGAAGTACGGTCAGCTCCGAGGCGGCGATGCCCAGGAGAAGAACTTCATGCACGAGCGGCCTCCGCAATGATCAGTGACGACTGAATGAGCCCAGCCCCCGTGCCCCGGGCGAAGTCGGAAATGGCCTGCTGCGACAGCTTCTCGGCACGGGCGATCTCCACCTGCGTCTTACCCAGCAGCAGCGAGGCCGTAATGCGACGATGACGCGCCGACAGCTTAAGAATCGAATGATCGCGCAGGCTCAGCATGGCGTTGATGCAGATCTGGCAGTGCGGAGAAAACTCGGATTCAACAGAGGCGTGCGCCATGAACCACGTGCGAATGAAGGGGTTCGAGGCGTCCTGCACATCGTGCGCACGGTTGATCGCGGCTCGGGCCGCCCACCACGCGGATCCGTCCTGAAGCGCCGCCGACTCCGCGCCGCGGCCACGGGCCGGAGCCTGGCGATGCATGCCCGACGCGAACTCCTCAATCCGACCAGCTCCAATACCGAAGCGCAGCTGGAGCTGCGGGGGAAGAAGAAGCTGCGCGCGCAGCGTCAGGAGGAGAGCGTCCTCAAGCGTGTAGGCAACCGCCTGGAACTCGTCCCCCACCGTCGGGTACGGAGCCTGCAGCAGCGCCAGCCCCTCACTGGCTCGCTCCAAGGCCGTTTCAAAGATTCTCTGAGCATCTGCACGATTGGTCAACGTACGAGAACCCACGATGTCAGCAATGACGGCGTATCGCAGAGTCACAATACCACACTTTTCCTTGTATTTGACCCTCCACAAGCCCTCTCAAGGAGACGGCCAGCGGACAGCACAGCTTCACATGACACACCTAGGCAAACATATTTGAACCATGATGTCAACAGTATTGCCACGTAATTCAAGCTTGTCACATTCACAATACTCACACACTTATGGGCACCCCACAAAGCCTTCCATGGTTTTACTTGTACCTAGCTATCAACAAGTACTACTGCGGACTCTATGGGCGACTACCATCATTTACCACCGCGTGCAGATTACGGAGATTCGCCAGCAAAAGCGACTCAATACCCCATCAATTCGCGGGTCACGTAGTCAGCGAGCAGCCGTCCGCGCAGCGTCAGAATCGCCCGTCCCCGCAGGGCGTCGGCACCATCGATGAGGCCATCCGCGATGAGCGCGGCGACGCGCCCACCCGAAGCCACGCCGGCATCCAACAAAGCCCCGACCTCGTCAGCCTGGCGAGTGCCGGGCAGGCCGGCCAACTCGATCCCCTCGGACGTGCGCACGCCCAGCATGACGCGCTCAAGCTCGCGCGTGTCCTCATCCAGGATTTCCCCGGCGTAGGCTGGGGAACGCCCACCGCGCAGTCGAGCGGCGTACGCGGCGGGGTTCTTGACGTTCCACCAGCGCATGCGGCCCACGTGAGAATGCGCGCCGGGACCCAGGCCCCACCAGTCCCAGTCGCGCCAATAGGCGAGGTTATGCGACGACGCGTGCGCGTAGAACGTGGACGGGCGTCCCGAGGCCGCATCCACGTCGGTCGCACGCGCAAAATTGGAGATCTCGTACCAGGCGTAGCCGGCCTCGCCAAGGAGAGCATCGGCCAGCTCGTACTTGGCGGCCTCGTCGTCCGGATCCGGGGTCGGCAGCTCTCCCCTGGCCACCTGCGCGCCCATCTTGGTTCCCTCCTCGACGACGAGGGCGTAGGCGCTGATGTGGTCGGTCTCGTAGGACAGGGCGGCGCGCAGAGACGTCTCCCAGTCGGCAAGGCTCTCCCCTGGCGTGCCGTAGATGAGGTCAACGGACGTCGACAGACCCACTTCCTTCGCCCACTGGACGACGAGGGGCACCCGCTCGGGCGTGTGCGTGCGGTCAAGCGTTGCGAGGATCGCGGGGACCGCAGACTGCATGCCGAAGGAGACACGCGTAAAGCCCGCGTCGGCCAGCTGCACAAGTCCCTCGCGCGTCACAGTGTCGGGATTGGCCTCGAGGGTCACCTCGGCACCGGGCGCAATACCGATGCGCTCACGCAGGCCCGTCAGGATCTCGACGAGCTCTACAGTGTCGAGCATCGTCGGGGTACCTCCGCCAAAAAAGACGGTCCGCGCCTCACGCTCGGGTAGCCCGGACTCGGCCATGACGCGAGCAGCCAGCGAGGCCTCGGCCAAGACCGACGGGGCATAGTCCCCCACCTGCGCGCCCGGGCCGAAACCCACCGTGTACGTGTTGAAATCACAGTAGCCGCAGCGCACGCGACAAAATGGCACATGCACGTACAAGGAGAGCGGACGGTGGGCCTCTACCTCAACGAGGCCGGGGTCCAGAGAACCGTCGTCTGGCCAGCGCTGGCCGTCTGGCTGCGCGGGACTCACGAGCGCCCTCCCGCCGCCGCGGAGCCGGCACCGGACTCAGCCACGGGGGCGACGAATGCCGACAATGTCGTGGGCGTGGCGGCCCGCATCGATGCCTCGGGTCTCAAAGTGCGTGACGACGCGCCCCTCAAAGCGCGGAGCAAATCCGCCGCGCTGTGGCTGCGGATCCTCCGGGTCCGGACGCTGCCCCACGTGCGGGTTCTCGAAGAACTCGCAGGCCTCGACGACGTCGCGCATCTGCCAGGCGTAGTCGTCCCAGTCGGTGGCCAGGCGCCACGCTCCGCGATCGCGCAGCAGGCGCGCCACCTCGAGCGCGAAGGAATCAGAGACAAGGCGCCGCTTGCGATGCCGGGCCTTACGCCACGGGTCAGGGAAGAAGGTCCAGACCTCGTCCAGGCACGCGTCTTCAAGCATGATCGGCAGCGCCTGAGCGGCGTCGGCCTCGATGACGCGAATGTTGTCCACGCCGGCCTCGACCGCCTTGGAGACAAGCTTGGCGATACCCGGCACCCACACTTCAAGGGCCAGGAAGTCGCGCTCCGGGTGGGCGGCCGCCGCAGCGACAATCTGTTCGCCCGTGCCCGAGCCGATCTCGAGCGTCACGGGTGCGTTGCGCCCGAAGATCTCGGCCAGATCGATCGTGAAATCCTGCGCGACCGTCGTGTAGCCAACGCCGCGACGCGGCTCCACCACGTAACGGTGCGCGTGGGCCTCCCACGTGCGCACAAGGTTTGCGGGCAGCTCGCGCGTGCGCCGCGTGAACGACTTCGTGCGGCTCATGAAGACCGTGCCCTCGGGGGCCTCGCCCGGACGGCGATCCGCGCTCTGGCCGACGGGAGCGCGGTCCTCCACGGCCTCGTTCATCTGATCCCCGCTCACTTCTTGCCCGTTGGAACGTCGGAGGTCAGAGCCGCGATGAAGGCTTCCTGCGGCACGTCAACACGGCCGATGGACTTCATCCGCTTCTTGCCTTCCTTCTGTTTCTCCAGCAGCTTGCGCTTACGGCTGATGTCGCCGCCGTAGCACTTGGCGAGCATGTCCTTGCGCAGGGCCTTGATGGTCTCGCGCGCGATGACGCGCGCGCCAACCGCGGCCTGGACCGGGATCTCGAACTGCTGGCGAGGAATGAGTTCCTTCAGGCGCTTCGTCATGCGCTGACCGTAGTTGTAGGCGCCGTCGCGGTGAACGATCGCGCTGAACGCGTCGACGCGGTCGCCGTTGAGCAGGATGTCAACCTTGACGAGGTCGGCGCTCTGCTCACCGCTCTCCTGGTAGTCCAGCGAGGCGTAGCCGCGTGTGCGGGACTTGAGCTGATCGAAGAAGTCGAAGACGATCTCGGCGAGGGGCAGCTGGTAGTGCAGCTCCACGCGGTCCTCGCTCAGGTAGTCCATGCCCTGCATGGAGCCGCGACGCTCCTGGCACAGCTCCATGATGGTGCCCGTGAACTCGGTGGGCGTCAGGATCGTCGCGTTGACGACGGGCTCGCGCACTTCGGAAATCTTGCCTTCGGGGAACTCGCTCGGGTTGTCGACGCGCACCTCGGTGCCGTCCTCCGTGACGACGCGGTAGACGACGTTCGGAGCGGTCGCGATGAGGTCGAGGTTGAACTCGCGTTCCAGACGCTCGCGGATGATCTCCAGGTGGAGCAGTCCGAGGAAGCCGCAGCGGAAGCCGAAGCCGAGGGCCGCGGATGATTCGGGCTCGAAGGTCAGCGCCGCATCGTTGAGCTGGAGGCGCTCGAGGGCGTCGCGCAGGTCCGGGAAGTCCGAGCCGTCAACCGGGTAGATGCCGGAGAAGACCATCGGGTTCGGGTCGCGGTAGCCCTCGAGAGGCTCGGTCGCGCCGCGCACCTGGCTGGTGACAGTGTCGCCGACGCGGGACTGGCGCACGTCCTTCACGCCCGTAATCAGGTAGCCAACCTCGCCGGCGCCGATGCCATCTTCAGGCTTCGGCTCGGGCGAGATGACGCCCAGCTCCAGGAGCTCGTGGGTGGTGCCCGTCGACATCATGCGCACGCGCTGACGGGTCGACAGCACGCCGTCCACGACACGCACGTAGGTGACGACGCCGCGGTACGTGTCGTACACGGAGTCGAAGATCATCGCGCGCGTCGGGGCGTCGGGGGATCCCTCGGGGGCGGGGACAACCTCGACGATGCGATCGAGGAGGTCCTCGACGCCCTCGCCGGTCTTACCCGAGACCTTCAGGACCTCGCTCTCGTCGCAGCCGATCAGCTGAGCGACCTCGTGCGCGTACTTCTCGGGCTGCGCGCCCGGCAGGTCGATCTTGTTGAGGACAGGGATGATCGCGAGGTCATTCTCGAGTGCCAGGTACAGGTTCGCGAGCGTCTGGGCCTCGATGCCCTGTGCGGCGTCGATGAGGAGGACCGCACCCTCGCACGCGGCCAGGGAGCGGGACACCTCGTACGTGAAGTCCACGTGCCCGGGCGTGTCGATCATGTTGAGCGCGTAGGGGGTGCCCTCGTGTGCCCAGGGCATGCGCACCGCCTGGCTCTTGATCGTGATGCCGCGCTCGCGCTCGATGTCCATGCGATCGAGGTACTGGTCGCGCATCTCGCGCGCCTCGACGACGCCGGTCAGCTGGAGCATACGGTCCGCGAGCGTCGACTTCCCATGATCAATATGGGCAATAATGCAGAAGTTACGGATCTGCCCCTGCGGGGTGTGGGCCGGGCGAATCTGCGCCTGCTGCGCGGGCGTGGGGATGGGCACGTGAACCTCCGTGAAGTCGTTAACCTCCTTATCGTCCCATTGTCGTAGGCTTTTGTGCCAGTTCAGGCGCGGGAAGTCGCGCACAGTGGCCACGCCTCACACCATTTATTCCCCTCCCCCGCGCTCCGACTCGGCGAGGAGGGCCGCGGCCTCGCTGAAGTCGCACTCCTCCCAGTCATCGGGGTGGTCGTCCCGGAGCTTGCGGGCAATCGACATGGCCCGCCCCTCATCTCCGCGCAGCGTCGCGAGGGTCAGCAGGATCGTGCGGATACGGGCAGTCATCGGGTCGCGATCCCCCAGGTACCTGCGGCAGTCCTCGGCCAGAACCGTCCAGAGGTCCTCGCCCGCGTCCCGATCCCCGCCCATCCAGGTGTTGCGCGCGATCTCGTTGCGCAGCCGCAGGACACGCCAGTCGCCGTGGTCCGCGACGGTCAGCAGCGCGTCCATGTTGCGCTCATACAGAGCAATGGCCTCGTCGTAGCGGCGGTCGGCAGAGAGGACCTCGGCGAGGTTGTCACGCACCGTCAGCAGCGTCATATCGGTCTCCTCACGCTGCCCCTCCATCTCCGACAGAAGCTCGCGATACACGCGCGCGGCCTTCTTCCATTTGCCCGTGTGCTTCCACGGCATCGCCGAGTTGTTGCGGATGGCGATGGAAATCTCAGGGGAAAGATCAGGGCAGTATTTCATGTCGGCCAGGAGGGCAGAAAACTTGCGGATCGCCATATCGTGCTGACCGAGGATGGCGAGCCAGTAGGCCTCCGAATTACGCAGCATGAGAATGATCGGATGGCAGCGCTCCAGGTATCTCTCTCCCAAACGAGCAGCTTCGGCGGCCAGCTTCCGACACTGCCCATAGGATCCGAGAGCCGCGTACCAGTCGATGCACAGCTTGGCGGCCTCCAGACGCAGCTCGGCGGGTGCACCATCTTCTCGATAGGCCTCAAGTCCACGCTCGAGCGCCTTCTCCACCTTGCCTGCGGCCCCGCAGCGCACGGACTCATGAATCGAGGACCGCGCACGCGTCGCAGCCTCGCTGCTCCCCTCGGACGTACCACCCCCTGCCAGCGCATCCAGAGAAACTACCGGTCCGTGCATCGTTGCAGTCAACATCATCGTCACCTTTCTATCGTTGGGTGTTCACCTGCGAACAACGACAGAGTGACACTGCCCGTTATGCACTGTCACGCGCCATCACGAAGCCTGTGGATAACTCGCGATCACGGTAGGACCCTGTGGATAAAACATGCTCCCCAACCGCTGCCGTATGCTGGTCCCATGAACTCAATCGTCAGGGGCATCATCAACTTCCTCATCGGCGTCATCTCCGGCACCACAGAGGAAGCACAGAAGGACACCGCGACCACCAAGACGGGGCAGCGCCAGTCGAGCAAGCAGTCGGCTCCCAAGCCGCGTTCGTCCACCTCCTCCTCGACGCGCTCGGGTTCCCAGCATCACTACGAGGACCCGGCGACCTCAAATCGCCCCAAGACCTCGATCCGCGAAGCGAGCATCGCCGACGCACTCGCCCACGCCTCGTACACGCCCGTCATGGACGGCGACGCGGATCCCGGCGAGGTCGTGTGGACCTGGGTGCCCTACCAGGAGGACGCCTCCGTCGGCAAGGATCGCCCGGCCGTCGTCATCGGCGCACAGGGCGAGGGCGTGTACATCCTGCAGCTAACGAGCAAGGACCACTCGCGCGACGCCGACCAGGAAGCAGCCGCAGGCCGCTACTGGCTCGACATCGGCGCGGGAGACTGGGACTCGAAGGGCCGCCCCTCCGAGGTGCGCCTCGACCGCGCCCTGTGGGTCAAGGCCACCGACGTGCGCCGCGAGGGCTCGATCCTACCCAAGGCGACCTGGCAGCTCATCGTCGACGCCCTCGATGAGCACTACCGCACGCACGGCGACTGACACCTCCAACACGTGACCGACCTTACGAGGCACGAGAACGCCGAGGGATATGACGAAAAGGCCCCCTCCTGGTATGATTGGTCGTTGGACTCCCGGCCTGGTCGGGCAGGGGGTCTGGTTAAGACCGTTTGCGGGTGTCCCCACGCCTAAGTCCCGGTCTTGACACAGCCCTCACCGACCCTGTCAGACATACATCAAGGAGAAATCCGACTGTGGCAAACATTAAGTCCCAGAAGAAGCGCATCCTGACCAACGAGAAGCGCCGCGTTCGTAACCAGTCCGTGAAGTCCGAGCTGAAGACCCTGGTCCGTCACACCCGCGAGGCCGTTGAGGCCGGCGACAAGGAGAAGGCTCTCGCTGCACTGCGCGTTGCTTCGCGCAAGCTGGACGTCGCCGTTTCCAAGGGCGTCATCCACAAGAACCAGGCTGCGAACCGCAAGTCCAAGCTTGCTCGTCGCGTCGCCTCGCTCGGTGACTGAGCGCGAACGATAGTTTGACGTGAAGCGGGCCGCCCAGTGGGCGGCCCGCTTTCGTGTACCCACTCCCCCGTGCGCGTGCACGCATGGTCGCTCAGCCCACCCCCATCACCCCACGCTCCGGTGCGCGCGCATGACGAAGCCCCGACCTCGTCGTCATGAACGAGGCCGGGGCCGGGGCTCAGTCGATCCGTGCGCGCTTACTCGAGCTCGAAGGCACCCGTGTAGAGCTGGTAGTACACGCCCTTCTGGGCGATCAGGTCGTCGTGGCTACCGCGCTCGATGATGCGGCCGTGGTCCAGGACCATGATCGCGTCCGAGTTGCGCACCGTCGAGAGGCGGTGAGCGATCACGAAGACCGTGCGCCCCTCCATGAGGTTGTCCATGCCCTGCTGCACGAGGGCCTCGGTACGCGTGTCGATCGAGGAGGTGGCCTCGTCGAGGATCATCGCCGGCGGGTCGGCCACGGCGGCGCGCGCAATCGACAGGAGCTGAGCCTGCCCCTGCGAGAGGTTCGAGCCGTTACCGGTCAGCATCGTGTCGTAGCCTTCGGGCAGACGTCGAATGAAGGAGTCAGCGTTGGCCAGCTTCGCAGCGGCGATACACTCCTCGTCCGTGGCACCCAGTCGGCCGTAGCGGATGTTCTCCATGACCGTACCCGTAAACAGCTTGACGTCCTGCAGAACGACGCCGAGGGAGCGACGCAGGTCCGGCTTGTGGATCTTGTTGATGTTGATGCCGTCGTAACGGATCTTGCCGTCGGCGATGTCGTAGAAGCGGTTGATGAGGTTCGTGATCGTCGTCTTGCCGGCACCCGTGGCGCCCACAAAGGCGATCTTCTGGCCGGGCTTGGCCCACAGGGAGATGTCGTGCAGGATCTGCTTCTCGCCGTCGTAGGAGAAGTCGACATCCTCCATGACCAGTTCGCCACGCAGGCGCGTGTAGGTGACGGTGCCGTCGGCCTTGTGGGGGTGTCGCCACGCCCAGATTCCCGTGCGTTCCTCGGTCGGCTCGAGAGTGCCGTCGGGCAGCTCGCGCGCACGCACGAGGGTCACGTAGCCCTCGTCCTCCTCGGGCTCCTGGTCGATGAGGGCGAACACGCGGCCCGCACCCGCCATACCCATGGCGATCATGGGGACCTGCATGGACATCTGGCCGATCGTCTGCGAGAAGTTACGGACCATACCCAGGAAGGACACGACCACGCCGACCGTGATGACGTCGACGCCGAAGATGTGGATGTTCGGCGTCTGCTCCAGGATCATGACGCCGCCAACGATCGCGATGACCACGTACATGATGTTGCCGATGTTGCCCAGGGCAGGCATCAGCACGTTGCCGTAGATGTTCGCCTTCTGCGAGGAGTCGAAGAGCTTGGCGTTGTACTCGACGAACTCGTCCTTGGCGTCCTGCTCGTGATTGAAGACCTGGACGACCTTCTGGCCGTCCATCATCTCTTCGATGAAGCCTTCTTCGTCGGCGAGTGCGGCCTGCTGAGCCTTCATGAAGCGACCCGACAGCCCGCCGAGCCTTCCGGTCAGGAAGGCCATGAGAGCGCCCACGATGAGGACAACGAGGAAGAGCCACACGGAGTAGTAGAGCATCGTTCCGATCAGGACGATGATCGTCAGACCCGACTGAATGAGCGTCGGGATCGACTGGCCGATCAACTGACGGATCGCATCCGTGTCGTTGGTGAAGGTCGACATGATCGCGCCATGCGGGTGCGTGTCGAAGAAGCGCAGGGGCAGCCGCTCCATGGAGTCGAACATGTCGTCTCGCATGTGCTTGAGCGTCCCCTGCGTCACGATCGCCATGGCGCGGGTGTAGATGAAGCTGCCAATAACGCCAGCACTGAAGATGATGCCCATCATGACCACGAGGCGCACCAGGGTGCCTCGCACCGCGTCGAAGCCACTCTCGAGGCCCGGGGTCACGACGTTGTCGACGATCTGCTGCATGAAGATCGAGCCGACGGCCGAGGCCACGGCTGCCGTAATGATGCACACGACCGTCAGGCTGATGCGCACCGGGTAGTGGTGGAACACGTAGGCCATGAGGCGGCCGAGGGGACGCTCGATGCCCTCGAGCTTGTCGCCGTCGCCCTCAACGGGACGACCGTGCATGCGTGCCATGTCAGGCCACCTCGCTTTCGCTCGCGGCGTTCTGGGAATCGTAGATCTCTCGGTACTCCCCGCCCGCTGCCATCAGCTCCTCGTGGGTGCCGCGTTCCTTGATGCGACCGTCGTCGAGAACGATGATCTGGTCGGCGTGGCTGACCGAGGACAGGCGTTGGGCGATGATGATCGTCGTCGTGCCCGGGATCTCGGTCTCGAAGGCGTGACGAATGAGCGTATCGGTCTTCGTGTCCACGGCGGAGGTCGAGTCGTCCAGGATGAGGATTTTCGGGTTCTTCAGTAGCGCGCGGGCGATGCACAGGCGCTGTTTCTGGCCGCCCGACACGTTGGTGCCGCCGCGGGAAATGACGTAGTCGTAGCCGCCGGGCAGCTGCTGGATGAACTCGTCGGCCTGCGCGAGCTTGCAGGCATGCTCAATCTGCTCGTCGGTCGCGTCCGGGTTGCCCCAGCGCATGTTGTCCTTGATCGTGCCGGAGAACAGGACGTTCTTCTGCAGGACGACGGAGACCGCGTCGCGCAGCGAGCTCAGGTCATAGTCGCGCACGTCGTGCCCGCCCACCTTCACGGATCCCTCGGAGACGTCGTAGAGGCGGCAGATCAGCTGGATGAGCGAGGTCTTGGACGAACCGGTACCGCCCACGATGCCGAGTGTTGAGCCGGACTCTATGCGCAGGTCGATGCCGGACAGCGCGTTCTCTTCGGCGCTCTCGGAGTACTTGAAGGACACACCTTCAAAGACGACGGAGCCGTCCGCGACCTCGGTGGCGCCATTGGCCGGGGAGGTGAGCGACGGGTCGTGGTTGAGGACCTCGGCGATACGGTTGGCGGACTCCGCGGCCATCGTCGTCATAACGAAGATGAAAGCGAGCATGAGCATCTGCGCGAGGATCTGGATCCCGTAGGTGATAAGAGCGGTCAGGCCGCCCTTCGTCAGCTCGGTCCCACCCGAGTTCACGATAATCGAGGCACCAACGTAGTCGACGGCCACGATCGCAGCGAAGATGAAGAACATCATGACGGGGCTGTTAAGCGCGATGAGCTTCTCGGCGTTCGTGAAGTCCTTGCGCACGTCCTGAGAGGCGGCGCGGAACTTCGTGGTCTCGTGTTCCTCGGTGACGAAGGACTTCACCACGCGGATCGCTGCGACGTTCTCCTGTACGGAGTTGTTCAGGGCGTCGTACTTCTTGAAGATGCGGCGGAAGATCGGGAAGGCGATGAGCACGATGGCCGCGAGGATGATGGCGAGGACCGGCACCATCCCGAGGAAGATCAGGGCCATCTGGACGTTGATGCGCCACGCCATGACGATGGAGAAGACGATCATGAGGGGCACACGCACCGCGATACGAATGAGCATGCCGAAGGCGTTTTGCACGTTGGTGACGTCCGTCGTCATGCGGGTGACCAGCGAGGACGTGGAGAAGCGGTCAATGTCCGCGAACGAGAAGTCCTGCACCTTGAAGAAGATGTCCTGACGCAGGTTCTTCGCCAGGCCCACCGAGGCCGTCGCCGCGAAACGGGCGGACAGAATGCCGCACGCGAGCGACGCGAAGGCCAGTCCGGTAAGGATGAGGCCCAGGCGCATGACGGGGCTCAGGGACACACCGTCGAGCGCGTCCACCAGCGAGACCATGGTCAGCGGGATCAAGCACTCAAGGATGACCTCCCCGATGATGAACAGCGGGGTCAGGATCGCGGGTTTCTTGAACTCGCGCAGCCTCCCCACCAGCGTTCGAATGGTTGTCATTCTTCTCCTCTTCGTTCCCTACGGGCATCCGATAGACGAGGCAGGGGCGCGCATTCAGCGCCCGTGCAGCCTGCAGATGGTGATAATTGCTTTTTCGATGGCGCGCTGCGGGTCCCGCGACGCGCCCTTTGTTTCGGCGTCTGCCGTGGCGATGGCACCGAAGGCCCCTGCCAGCGAGGCGTCGGACCAGCCGCGCAGCTCACGTCGGGCTCGGTCCACCTGCCAGGGCGCCATCTTCAGGGTGGATGCCGATCCACCGATCGACACCTTCGCCATGGCGCGGAACTTCATGGCCAGGGCGGTGACGAGCAGCTGCGGGGCGATGCCGGTCGCGAACGCGTGCCGGGCGAGCGTGAGCGCCTTCGCGGAGTTGCCCGCGACGGCCGCGTCGGCGACGTCGTATCCCGTGGCCTCGACGCGCCCTGACTGATAGCGCCGTACGTCCTCCAAGGTGATGCGTCCGCTCACGTCGGAGAGAAGCTGTGCCAGTGCGCCAGCCATCGCTCGAGGGTCGTTACCCAGCGCGTCCACGAGGGCTTGCTGGGCCTCGGTGTCCATCTGCCGACGCGCGGCCCGCACGTCGGAGGCAATGAGGGCCAGCTTGTCGCGGTCGTTTTTCAGCGGGTCGGCGAGGATCACGGGCCATTTGGCCTTGGTGATCGTATCGATAACTTTCTTGCCCCGAGCGTTTCCACCGGGATGGGCCAGGAACATCCACACGTCGGGCGCGGGCGAGGCCGAGTATGCGATCAGATCGCTGGCAAGGGCGTCGCTCATCGTTTCCAGGTCCCGGATGATGACCATGCGGGATTCGCCGAAGAGCGAGGGCGACGCGATGACGTCGAGCTGTCCGGCCTGGTAGGTGGCCGCGTTGATGTCGGTGCGCTCCAGGTTGGGGTCTGCCTCGTGGGCGAGGGCGCGCAGCTGGTCGAGGGCGCGGTCGACGAGAAGGCCCTCGGGGCCTTTGATCAACACGATGGGTGCCAGCGTGATCTGGGCTGGCGGCGCCGGGCGTGAACCGCGTGCTGCCACGTCTTCCTGCCTTTCCGCTGAAACGGTAACTGTCTAAGTCTGCCACCCGGCGACTCCATCTGCGTCTGTCTGAGCCGTGAGCGGACGCTACTCGTGGCAGGTGTCACCAGGTTGCAGCGCCGTTGCACAGTCTCGGCTGCTCGTCAGTGAGCACTGATCACTCAGGCCTCGTCGGCATTGACGATCGGGAATGCCCACCGCTTCCATGCCCGCCACGCAATCCATCCGCCGCCGCAGCAGGCGTACACGCCCAAGACGGTCGGGGATCCACCGGGCACCTGCACCCCGTTTCCGGGCAGGGAGGCGCACATGCGCGCCGCCCCTGCGATCCACGCGGTCGCCCACGACGCAACGACGGCGCATGCTGAGGCGGCACGAGTACTCAGCGGGGAGACGAGCGCTCCCGTGAGTCCCGCGACGGTGGCGACCGGAACGGCAGGCTCGGCAAGGACGTTGGCAACGATGCCCCACACCGGCACGTTCCCGGACAGCGACACAATGAGCGGCGCGGTCGCCAGCTCCGCGAAGGCGGGCACGCACACCATCTCCACGAGCCGACGCAGCGCTTTCCCGACGCGCGTGTCCCCTCGTATTCGCCGACGGCAGCGCCGCACCAGCGCCGCGGAGGGGCCGACGACCGCGAGCGCGGCGAGCGCCGACAGGGCGAATCCGTAGGAGCGGGATGACCAGGGGTCGATGAGGAGGGTGGCGATCACGACGGCGCCCAGGGCGGCGATGGATTGGCCGTCGCGTCCGAGGATGAGTCCGAGTGCGGCGACGGCTGCGACGCAGACGGAGCGCACGACGGAGGGGTCTGGTCCGACGAGGATGAGAATTGTTCCAAGGACGAGGATGGTGGCGGCGAGACGGAGGGGCTTTCGCGCGGGGATGATGAGTGTGACGGTGGCGAGGATGATGACGATGTGGGAGCCGGAGACGGCGGTGAGGTGGGTGAGTGAGGTCGTTTTCATGGCTTGCGCGAGGTCTGCGGGCATTCCTCGGTCGTCTCCGATCGCCATGCCGGGGACGAGGGAGCGTGCATCCTTGGGCAGAGGCGCGCAGGCGTGAGCGAAGGCCCGGTGGGTGGAGCGCATCCAGGCGGACAGGCCGCCGGGCCGCTCGATCAGCTGGGCTCGCCGGACACGTATCGTACCCACCGATGGCGCGTCGGCGGCGAAGGTCGCATCGAGGCTTCCCCACACCTCGTAGATGTCTCCTCGCGCCGCGTCACCCCATCCGGGCGCGCGCACGAGCGCGGTGGAGCTCGCGGGGACCCACTCCTCCCCCACGGAGACGGCGTCGATACGCGCGCGAGCGCTGCGTGTCGCGGAGAACCCGGACGAGGCCAGGGCCGGGTCGGTCTGGAGGACGACGCGCGCGTGGATGGGGCCGGAGTCGCGGCGAGCGGGGTCGGCGTCGTGGTGACGGCGGGCCGAGGATCCGACCGCGAGCGCGCAGGCGATGCATACGAGGAGGAGGGCGAGGCCGAGGCGGGCGGACCTGGGTGGGGTGAGGGCGTGCCTGGGGGCCTGACGGTTTCGGTGTGAGCATGCGTAGGAGGCGGCGCAGGCGAGGGCGAGGATGGCGCACGCGCCGATGCTCTCCCAGGGCGCACGGTGTCCCGTCGCCCACCAGGTGGCAGCCCAGGTGGCGGTGGCTGCGGGCGCGAGGCGCAGGTCGATCATGCGGGGAGCGCATTGGGAGTTGCTCATCCGCACACACCCGGCCGGATCTTTTCGATGAGGGATGGGCCGATGCCGGGGACGTCGTCGAGTTCTTCGACGGAGGACAGGCGAGGGTGTGTGGACCGGTAGGAGATGATGCGCGCGGCCAGGGCCGGACCGATGCCGGGCAGAGTCTGGAGCTCGGCCTCGTTGGCGGTGGCCAGGCGGACGCACGTGCCGGTGCCGGTGGTAGTCCCAGGCGCGGAGGACGCGGGAGGTGGCGACTCCCCGGCGACGCCGACCCGTATCTGTTCCCCGTCGACGAGGATGCGGGCGAGGTTGATCGACTCCAGGTCGGCCTCGGGCGTTGTGCCTCCCGCCGCCGTGATGGCGTCGATGACTCGGGAAGAAGCTGGCAGGGTGAGCACCCCGGGCGACGCGACGGCGCCGGAGACGTAGACGACGACATCGTCGGCTTTTCCCCCTGCGGATGCGGGTGCGGACGGGGACGGGCCGGTCGCGACGGATGCGGAGCCGCTCTCCTCTCGCTCGGAGGACGATTGAGCGAGGGCTTGGGAGTGCTCGCGTTCCGCTGCGTGCCTCCACACCCCCACGGCCGCAATCAGGACGACCACGACAATGAGAGCGGCTACGGTCGTTCCTCCGGGCAGGAAACGGGCGACACTCGGCTCGGCGGGTTCGTCCTCGTCCGTCAGGGCGCTGTCGTACACGGCTTTCGTCAGCGCCGCCATGCGCCGACGAGCCAACCATCGTGACACGTTCATGCCCGCACGCTAGCGCCCGCGAGCAGCCAAAGAAAAGCAGAAAAAGGACCCCTGTGGATAACTGCGATGCGCGCGCACGGGTTGTGGACGAATCCCACACCCGTCCCACCCCGCATAACTCGCATGGGACCGCAGTCCCAAGGGATACTGTTCCGGTAACGTCGAAGGGCAGCGGCGCACCGCGCCCACAGCCGAAAGGCCACACAATGAGCGAGAACATCGAGGATCTCAAGGCGCAGCTCGCCGCGGCGGAAGCTGCAGCGAAGGCCGCCGAGGCAGAGGCGGCCCGAGCGAAGGCCGAGGCCCTGCGTCTCCAGCTTGAAGCAGCTGGCACCCCGGCCGCAGGCGCGCCCGCCGCCGAAGCACCCGCAGCTGCCCCGTCCTCGTCCCCCGCTCCGAGCGGCGAGCTGTCGGCTTTCGCCACCCAGATCCAGGGCGCCTACTCCTGGGACGTCCCCGCTGTCACGATCGGCACGCTCATCGATGGTGGCGCGCGCGTGCCCGGCGTGACCGCCAAGATGCCGCTGCCCATGTTCAACCGCCACCTCCTGGTCGCCGGCGCGACGGGCACGGGCAAGACCCGTACCCTCCAGCTCCTGGCCGAGGGCCTGTCTGCGAACGGCTCCTCCGTCCTCCTGTGCGACGTGAAGGGCGACCTGACGGGCCTGGCCGAGGCCGGCGTCAGCTCCGAGAAGCTCCTGAGCCGCACCGCGGCCAACGGTCAGGACTGGGCCTCGTCCCAGTTCCCGATCGAGCTGCTGAGCCTGGGTGGCGCGGATTCGCAGTTCCCGGGCGTGCCCGTGCGTGCTCAGATCTCCGACTTCGGCCCAATCCTGCTCGCCCGCGCTCTCTCGCTGAACACGACGCAAGAGCAGGCCCTCCAGCTGATCTTCGCGTGGGCGGACGCCCAGGCCCTTGAGCTCGTGGACCTGCCCGACCTGCGCGCCGTTATCTCCTTCCTGACCTCGGATGAGGGCAAGGACGAGCTGGCCACGATCGGCGGCGTCTCCAAGGCCACTGCCGGCGTCATCCTGCGTGCCCTGACCGCGCTCGAATCCCAGGGCGGCGGCCAGTTCTTCGGTGCCCCCGGCTTCGACACGGCCGACCTCATGCGCATGGATTCAACCGGCCGCGGCATCATCTCCCTGCTCGGCGTCGGCGACATCTCCTCGCGCCCGGCGCTGGTCAGCGCCGTCATCATGTTCCTGCTCGCCAACCTCTTTTCCACCTTGCCCGAGGTCGGCGACGTCGAGCGCCCCAAGCTCGTGTTCTTCTTCGACGAGGCGCACCTGCTGTTTGCGGACGCCACCAAGGAGTTCGAGCGTCAGGTCGTCCAGACCGTGCGCCTCATCCGTTCCAAGGGCGTGGGTGTCGTCTTCGTGACGCAGACCCCCAAGGACATCCCCTCCGACGTCCTGGCCCAGCTCGGTTCGCGTATCCAGCACGGCCTGCGTGCCTCGACGCCGGACGACTTCAAGAAGCTCAAGGCCACGGTCCAGACCTTCCCGAAGACGTCCCTGGAGCTCGACGAGGTCCTCACCACTCTGGGCACCGGCGAGGCCGTCGTGACCGTCCTGGATCCGAAGGGTAACCCGACCCCGGTCACGCCGGTCGGTATCTGGGCACCCGCCTCGGTCATGGGCCCCGCATCCGCCGACACGGTCGCGCGCATCAACCAGTCCAGCGTCATCATGGGCCGCTACCGCGACGCCGTGAACCCGGACTCGGCCGAGGAAAAGCTCGAGCGCCGCACGGCCGAGGCACAGGCCGCCCGCGAGGAAGCCCTCGCGCAGAAGGAGGCAGCCAAGGAGGCTGAGCGCGCCGCCAAGGAGGCTGAGAAGGCCGCCGCGAAGGAAGATGCCGCCCGCCAGAAGGAGATGGAGAAGCTGCGCCGCCAGGTCGAGAAGCAGCAGGAGAAGGAGGAGGCCGCCCGCCAGCGCGCCGCCGAACGCCGTACCCGCCAGGTCGAAAACGTCCTCGGGTCCGTCCTGCGCACCGCCGGCCGCGAGATCACGCGCTCCATCTTCGGTACACGCAAGCGCTGAGACGTCGATTTTTCGGCACGAGGCCGGGGCTCGGGACTCTATTCGGGGAGTCCGGGCCCCGGCCTCGTCTCACAGTGCGGCCATTGTGCCAAGAAAAGGCAAAGTGGAGTAAGCTGCAACGCAATCGACCAACTTTCACGGGAGACCCTGATGCGTATCGGATTCATCGGAACGGGAGCCATGGCCCAGGCCATCGCTCGCGGTGCCGTTGCGTCCGGCGTCGATCCCGCGACCCTGGTCTTCTCCAACCGCACGGCCGCCAAGGCCTGCGACCTCGCCGACGAACTCGGCGCGGCAGCCGCGTCCTCGAACGCCTCCCTGGCCCGCCAGGCCGACATCGTCATCCTGGCGGTCAAGCCCAAGGACCAGCGCGCGGTCATCAAGGAGATCTCCCCCATCGTGGTCGGTCGCACCGACGTCTGCGTCGTCTCCCTGGCGGCGGGACGCACCCTCGACCAGATCACCACTGACTTCGGCGCGGGTATCCCGCTCGTGCGCGTCATGCCGAACGTCGCGGCCACCGTCGGGCAGTCCATGACCGCCCTCACGTCCGCGCGCGCCACCGACGCACAGGTCGCAGCCGTCCGATCCCTCATGGATTCGGTGGGCCGCACCATCCTCATCGACGAGGACTATTTCCCCGTGTTCCAGGCCCTGGCCTCGTGCTCTCCGGCCTGGTATTTCCAGATTGTTGATTCTTTCGCCCGCGCTGGTCTCAAGCACGGCCTGTCCATGGACAGCGCCGTCGAGATCGCCGCGCAGGCGATGGCGGGAGCCGCCACGCTGCTCCTCGCTGAGCGCGAGGCGGGCACGATCCCCGCGCAACTCATTGATCGGGTGACGAGCCCCGGCGGCACCACAATCGCAGGATTGCTGGCCGCCGAGGAAGGTGGTTTGTCGACCGCACTGGTAGGTGCCGTCGACGCATCCATCCACGCCGACTCCCATCTCGGCTGACACCACCTGCCGCGCTGCGGCTTACCTCCCCCCTCATTTTGCGCACCCGCGCACCCTCAACACAGGAACACACATGTTGCTCTTCAACGCAGTCGTGCTCTCCGTACTCGTCATGCTGATCCTCAGCGTCGCACGCGTGCACGTCATCATCTCCCTCTTCATTGCCTCGCTCGTGGGCGGCCTGGTCGCCGGCATGGGCGTGTCCGGCACGATGGTCGCCTTCCAGGACGGCCTCGCAGGCGGCGCGAAGATCGCCCTGTCCTACGCGCTCCTCGGCGCGTTCGCCATGTCGGTCGCCCACTCCGGATTGCCGCGCCTGCTGGCCAACTGGATCATCAAGAAGCTGCGCAATGCCGACGAGTCAAACTCGGCGCGCGTGGCCCGCTCCGCCAAGTGGGGCATCCTCGGCGGCGTCCTCGTCATGGGCGTGATGAGCCAGAACCTCATCCCAATTCACATCGCGTTCATCCCGCTGCTGGTACCCCCGCTCATCGGCGTCATGAACGAGCTGAAGATGGACCGCCGCCTGGTCGCCTGTGCGATCACCTTCGGCATCGTCACCACCTACATGTTCGTGCCGATCGGTTTTGGCCGTATCTTCCTGCACGACATTCTCTACAAGAACATTGAGGAAGCCGGCATGGCCGTCGAGGGCGTCGTCAACCCGATGGCCGCCATGGCCATCCCCGCTGCCTCGATGGCCGTGGGCTGCGCGATCGCCCTGCTTGTCTCCTACCGCAAGCCGCGCGAGTACGAACAGCGCGAGACCTCCTTCAGCGCCACCGACGACAAGCCCGTCAACATGGTGAAGGTGTGGGCCGCCGTCGTGGCCCTCATCGCCTGCTTCGTCATCCAGGCTGTCCTGACCAAGATGGACTCCGAGGCCGACCCGCTGCTCGTGGGTGCCCTGGTGGGCCTGTGCATGATGCTCGCAATGCGCGTCGTACCGTGGCAGCAGGCTGACGATGTGTTCAGCGGCGGCATGAAGATGATGAGCCTCATCGGCCTCATCATGATCACCGCCCAGGGCTACGCCTCGGTCCTGAAGGCCTCCGGACAGATCAACCCCCTCGTCGAGCAGACCTCCGCGATGTTCAACGGTTCGAAGGCACTGGCAGCCGTCATCATGCTGGTGGTCGGCCTCATCATCACGATGGGCATCGGCTCGTCCTTCTCGACCCTGCCGATCATTTCAGCGATCTACGTGCCCCTGTGCATCGCGCTGGAATTCTCCCCCATGGCGACGGTCGCCCTCATCGGCACCGCGGGCGCGCTGGGTGACGCCGGTTCTCCCGCGTCCGACTCGACGCTTGGCCCGACAGCAGGTCTCAACATCGATGGTCAGCACGACCACATGCGAGACACGGTCATCCCCGAGTTCATCCACTACAACATTCCGCTGTTGGTCGGTGGCTGGATCGCGGCGATGGTCCTCTGATTCCATCGTTCTCCTTGACGAGGCCGGGGCTGGGTTGCACGAACGCGCAACCTGGCCCCGGCCTCATTATGCGCCCAGGTAGGTGGTCGCGACCTCGTGGAGGACCTCGGCGGTCGCACGCACGTCCGCCAGGGCGATGTGTTCATCGTGCGCGTGCAGCTGGGAGTAGACCTGGCCCAGGCTCGCCCCACTGTCCACGGCTCCAAAACCGTACCCGATACCCCCACGCCTGCGGGCCACGCGCAGGTCGGTGCCGCCGGGGAAGATGACGGGCACGACGCTCGCGCCCGGGTAGCGCTTTGTCAGCGCCGCTTCGATCGCCCGATACAGGTCGGTGTCGATCGACGAGGCCGTGGCGGGCTCGCTGAGGAGGCGTTCGATGGTCACGTGCTCCGCGAGGTCGCCGAGGGCCGCCGCAATGGCGGCGTCCACGTCATCGTCGTCGACGCCGGGCAGCGTGCGGATGTCCAGCTCGAGGGTGGCGTGGGAGGGCATGACATTGATGGGGCCGCCGGAGCGAGCGACCGTCTGGGCGACGGTCACGTGGGAAATCGCGTGGGCGAAGGCTGCCAGATCACCGAACTCGGAGTAGTCGCCCCCGTAGGTGCCGTGAATCAGGCTCGTTTCGGTCGTTTCATCGAACTCGAAGGCGCGCACGAAGCCCGCCCAGACCTCGTCCGTGGCGGTGGGCCAGCGAGCGGCGGACAGCGCCGCGCTCACCTGAGAGAGCCGCTCGACGGCGCTCGTGCGCCCCAGCGGAACCGAGCCGTGGCCGGCGTCGCCCCGGATGTGTAGGCGGCGCTGGGCGGCTCCCTTTTCGCCGACGACCACGACGACGCTGTCGCCTCCGCGGTGCCCGCGAATGTGTGCTCCTCCCATTTCGGATAGGGTCGCGTCCCACGGGAGGGCGTCTGGCCGGTGCTCGCCGATCCACGGGACGCCGAGTCCTCCTCGTGCTTCCTCGTCCGCGGCGGCCACGAACACCAGAGAACGCGCGGGAGGATTGCCTTCCTGGGCGCGGCGCGCGACCTCGCGAGTCACGACGGCCATCGCCGCGGTCAGGTGGAGCATGTCAACCGTGCCGCGCCCCCACATGACGCCGTCCTCGATCTGGGCACCGAAGGGATCGCGCGTCCACTTGGCCTCGTCGACGGGCACGACGTCCGTGTGCCCGAGGAGGGTCAGCGGCGTGCCGACGCTGCGCGGATCCGCACCCGCGACCGTGACCACGAGGGACGTGCGACCCGGGTGCGGGGTGATCCGTTCGATTGACACGGGCAGGCCAGCGAAGAAGTCCTCAAGGAGGTTGGCGGCGCGCTCCTCTCCACCCGAATCGGCGGTCAAGTCGTTGACACAGCCCAAGCGCACCAGGCGCCCCAACAGGTCGACGGTCTGCTCACCCAGCGATTGCGTGCTCACGGTTGATCCCCTTCCGCGCGGGGGCCTCGTCCCGGCTCCCCTGCCTGACACCACGGTATCCCCACGCGCTTCACGTCACCCGACCGCGCCACGAGAGGGACTTTTGTAACGACGCGTGTGAGCAACGCGCCGGGCGCTACAAGGCCCAGCATTGGACCGAAATGCCTGGGGAAACGTAGGCTAGTGGGGCAAACAGTCCACGACTCGGATGGAGACAACTCAATTATGGCCATGAACACCCGTGCGCAGGCGCCTCGCGTGCCCGACCGCGCCGCCCCCGAAGGCCTCGAAGCCAAGTGGGGTGAGGCCTGGGAAAGCCAGGGTACCTACGCTTTTGACCGCACCGCGACGCGCGAGCAGGTGTACTCGATCGACACTCCCCCGCCGACGGTATCCGGCTCCCTGCACATCGGCCATGTTTTCTCCTACACGCACACTGACGTCGTGGCCCGCTACCAGCGCATGATGGGCAAGTCCGTGTTCTACCCGATGGGGTGGGACGACAACGGCCTGCCCACCGAGCGCCGCGTGCAGAACTACTTCGGTGTGCGCGTGGACGCGACGCTGCCCTACGACCCCGACTTCGAGCCCCCGCACGTGGGCGGCGACGGCAAGTCGATCAAGGCTCGCGACCAGAAGCCGATTTCCCGTAAGAACTTCGTGGAGCTGTGCGAGCGCCTCACCGTCGAAGACGAGGCTCAGTTCGAGGCGCTGTGGCGCTACCTGGGCCTGAGCGTGGACTGGAAGCAGAACTACCAGACAATCGGCGCGCGTGCGCGCAAGGTCGCCCAGGCCGCGTTCCTGCGCAACCTGGCGCGCGGCGAGGCCTACCAGGCCGAGGCCCCGGGCCTGTGGGACGTCACCTTCCAGACGGCGGTCGCCCAGGCTGAGCTGGAGAGCCGCGAGTACCCGGGCTTCTACCACCGCCTGGCCTTCCACATCACCGACGCCGAGGCCGCCGCGAAGGCTGCCGCCGCGGGCGCGCCCGTCGAGGACGGCGTGGACGTGTGCATCGAGACGACGCGACCCGAGCTGCTGGCCGCCTGCGTCGCCCTGATCGCCCACCCGGACGACGAGCGCTACAAGCCGCTGTTCGGCACGACGGTCGCCTCCCCCGTGTACGGCGTCGAGGTGCCGATCCTGCCCCACCCCGAGGCGGAGATGGACAAGGGCGCGGGCATCGCCATGTGCTGTACCTTCGGCGACACGACCGACATCGACTGGTGGCGTGACCTGGAGCTGCCGCTGCGCGCGATCCTGCGCAAGGACGGCCGTATCATCACCGAGACCCCCGAGTGGATCACGACCGATGCGGGCCGCGCGGCTTTCGAGGAGATCACCGGAAAGACGACGTTCTCCGCGCGCGAGGCCGTGGTGGCCGCCCTGCGCGAGTCGGGCGAGCTGAAGGGCGAGCCGACCAAGACGATGCGTCAGACCAACTTCTTCGAGAAGGGCGACAAGCCCCTCGAGATCGTTACCTCGCGCCAGTGGTACATCCGTAACGGTGGCCGCGCGTGGACGAACCCGGCCTCGGGCACGGACCTGAACGAGGAGCTCATCGGCCGCGGCCGCGAGCTGGAGTTCCACCCCGACTTCATGCGCGTGCGCTACGAGAACTGGGTGAAGGGCCTGAAGGGCGACTGGCTGGTCTCCCGTCAGCGCTTCTTCGGCGTGCCGTTCCCGCTGTGGTACCGCGTGGACGCGGACGGCCAGGTCAACTACGACGACATCATCACCCCCTCTGAGACTGCTCTGCCGGTCGACCCGTCGACTGACGTGCCGGAGGGGTTCGCGGAGGATCAGCGCGGCGTGGCCGGCGGCTTCGTGGGCGAGCTGGACATCATGGACACGTGGGCGACGTCCTCGCTGTCCCCGCAGCTGGCCTGTGGCTGGTTGGATGACGAGGACCTGTTCGCTCGCACGTACCCGATGGATCTGCGTCCGCAGGGCCAGGACATCATTCGTACGTGGCTGTTCTCCACCGTCGTGCGCGCGGACCTGGAGTTCGGTGCGCTGCCGTGGAAGCACGCGGGCCTGTCGGGCTGGATCCTGGATTCGGACCACAAGAAGATGTCCAAGTCTAAGGGCAACGTCGTGACCCCCATGGGCATCCTGGAGAAGTACGGGTCGGATGCCGTGCGCTACTGGGCGGCGTCGGCTCGCCTGGGCCTGGATGCGGCGTTCGACGAGCAGCAGATGAAGATTGGTCGCCGCCTGGCGATCAAGGTGCTCAACGCGTCGAAGTTTGCCCTCACGATGGGCGGCGAGGGCGCGGCTATCGATCTGGATCCGGCGCTGGTGACGGTGCCGCTGGATCGTTCGGTGCTGGCTGCACTGGCCTCCGTCATCGACGAGGCCTCGGCTGCCCTGGCGTCCTACGAGCACTCTCGTGCTCTCGAGGTCACGGAGTCCTTCTTCTGGACGTTCTGCGACGACTACCTGGAGCTGGTCAAGGAGCGCGCCTACAACCGCGATGGCGCGTGGGACGAGGCTTCGGCCGCGTCTGCCCGTGCGGCTCTGGCGATCGTCATCGACAACGTCGTGCGCCTGTTGGCCCCCTACCTGCCGTACGTGACGGAAGAGGTGTGGAGCTGGTACCGCGAGGGAAGCGTGCACACCGCCCCGTGGCCGGTCGCGTCCGACCTGGCTGGCGTCGAGGGCGATCCCTCGGTGCTCGAGGCCGCGTCGTCTGCTCTGATCGCGCTGCGTCGCGTGAAGTCTGAGGCGAAGGTGTCGCCGCGTACGCCGTTCCTGGCGGTGACGGTGCGCGCCCCGCAGGCTCAGGTGGAGGCTCTGGAGTCGGTGAAGGGCGACCTGGAGGCCGCGTCGAAGGCTGTGGGTGCCCTGACCGTGGCCGCTTCCGACGACGCTGTGGCCACCGAGGCCGTCGTCGAGTACTTCGAGCTGGGCGAGGCTCCTGCGAAGCGCAAGGGCTGATCGTTAGGCTGCTTTGGGGGCCGCCCGTGGGAAACCTCGGGCGGCCCCTTTTTGCATACCTATGTCACAACCGCATTTGGGCGCGGAGACACTGAGACCCACCACACTTTATCTTGTACTTGTCAGACAAGTGCATAACGCACACAGACCGCCTTTTCGGACGTTAGGCTACAACTGTCAAGACACAACCCAAAGGAGGGCACATGATCACCGAAGTAGACCTGAGCGGAACACCTTGCTTCGCGCATGGCGAGAAACTGTCAAATCTAAACAGAATCAATTTCATATTCGGACCAAATGGATCCGGCAAAACGACACTATCAAACATATTTCAAAATAATTCTGACACCAGAATCCATTGGGACACAAATAACATAAATGAAATACATGTATTCAATCGGGAATTCACAGCGAACGCACTAGCCAGTAGTGCGCAACTAGCAG
>OFCU01000186.1_pt1 | contig 29632 bp, 20 predicted proteins | sample 1520851 | NCBI WGS metagenome assembly OFCU01 (sample SAMEA2699040, study PRJEB24076) | metagenome | reverse complement strand
ATGTCTTCCTGACAGCCGTCGTCGGGCTTCTTCCGCTCGTCGTCTTCTTCGTCCTCATGGGCGTCTTCAAGGTCGCCACCCACTGGTGCTCGATCATCTCCCTGGTGCTGTCCTTGGGCATCGCGGTCTTCGCCTTCAAGATGCCCCTCGGCATGGCCCTCCTGTCCGGCACGCAGGGCGCCGCGATGGGCTTCATGCCGATCATCTACATCATCATCGCGGCCGTGTGGCTGTACAACCTCACCGAGAAGTCGGGACGCAGCTCCGACCTGAAGGCCGTCTTTAATACGATCGGCCGCGGCGACCAGCGCGCCCAGGCCCTCATCGTCGCGTGGTGCTTCTGTGGCCTGCTTGAGGGTCTGGCCGGCTTCGGCGCACCCGTGGCCATCACGTGCGCCATGCTCGTGACCCTGGGGGTCCCCAAGATCAAGGCCGCCGTCGTCGCCGTCGTCGGTAACGCCATCAACGTCGGCTTCGGTGCCATGGCGATCCCCACGACCACGGCTGGCAAGCTCGGTGGCGCAGACCCCGTCATCGTCGCCGGCGACATGGGACACCTGACCTGGATCTTCTGTCTGTTCATCCCCTTCCTGATGATCTTCATCCTCGACGGCAGCCGCGGTGTGCGCCAGCTGTGGCCCCTCGCCCTCGTTGCCGGTGCTGCGGCTGGTGTCGGCCATTTCTTCACCCCCTCGGTCTCCTACGAGCTGACCGCCGTCGTTGCCTCCCTGCTCGGCTTCGCGGCATGCTACGTCTTCCTCCTGGTCTGGGGCCCGACGACCCCCACGGAGTGCGCGACCGAGGCCGACGAGGCCGACAAGCCCACCGGCTCGCGCATCGGACTGGCCTTGCTGCCCTACGTCCTCGTCGTCGTTATCATCGCGATCACGAAGCTGGCCAAGCCCGTCGCCGCCTTCTTCTCATCGACGGACGTCAAGGTCCCGTGGCCTGGCATCTACGGCAACCTGCTGACCGGCGACGGATCGCCCTCGACCGCTGCGATCTACTCGCTGCAGATCCTGTCCAACCCCGGCACCTGGATCTTCGTCACCGGCATCATCGTCGCTATCGTGTATGGCACGAACTCCTCGAATGGCCGCTTCCAGACCTCCGTGGGCGAGATGTTCGCGGTCCTGCCGCGCACCATCTACTCGCTGCGCATGGCCATCCTGACGATCGCCTCCGTCATGGCCCTGGCCTTCGTCATGAACTTCTCGGGCCAGACCACCTCGATCGGCGCCGCCCTGGCGACGACCGGCGCGGCCTTCGCGTTCCTCTCCCCCATCCTGGGCTGGATCGGCACGGCCGTCGCCGGCTCCGCGACCTCGGCGGGCGCTCTGTTCGCGAACCTGCAGTCGACCGCCGCGGCCGGCGCCGGCCTCGACCCGTCGATCCTGCTGGCCGCCAACACCATCGGCGGCGGCATCGGCAAGATCGTGTCCCCGCAGAACCTCGCAATCGCCGCGACCGCGGTGGATTCAAAGGGCTCCGACGCGGAGATCCTCAAGAAAGCCGCCCCCTACTCGATCGGCCTGCTCCTGGTGCTGTGCACCCTGGTGTTCATCGCATCCCAGGGCTGGCTCGGCACCTACATGCCGCACTGATCGACGGCGGATGGGCTCGGGAGGTCCCGGGAAGCAAGTTGCTTCCCGGGACCTCCCCGTTGTAGGCTCCCATCAGCAGTACGGACAAAGGAGACACCAGTGACCCACAGATCCTCCCTGCGAGCTATTCGGCCTCGTGCGGAAGCCCTGAGCCGGTGTTTTCTTTACCTCGTCACCATCGCAGCGCTCACCACCGCGTGCAACCCCTTCGCCCACAAGGCGGCTCCTCAATACCCGAAGGACCCGCGCTTCTCTGAGTTCGTCTTCCACAGCGACGAAGATCCGACCATCAAGGACCAGACGGACTCCGTGAACGTGCGTTGGCCGAATATGGAGGCGAGAGAGGTACACCTCACCATCGCTTATTCCAGCCAAACAGGCTTCCTTCCCGACCAGGACCCCGAGTTCTGGCTGACCGCTGTTGCCACAGTCCCCGACGAGACGATCCAGCTCCTCACAGAGGGAGAAACCACTGACACACTCCTGCCCGGAATCTATCCTCATCTCTACGAGTACGTACCCCAGGAATGCGAGTTCACCACGATCGACCCGGAGTTCGCGGACAAGGCGCTCGCACCGGATAAAGAGAAGATCCCACACGATTTCGGCCCCATGGACATACAAGCGCTAGCCGTGTCCGAAGATTGCCATCTTCTCGTGTTCACCGCACTCGGCCACTCCTGAGCCCCAGGGACCTCACACTCGTCCTCTCCACCGCGCCCCGACCTCGTCAATGACAGCCCGAAGGACCAGCCAAGGATAAACATGAAGCACCCACTCAAGACCATCGTGCCGCTGCTCGCGGTCGCGGCGCTCGCCGCCGCGTGCAACCCATTCGCGAACGATTATTCCCACTTGAGCGGTTTGCAGGACCCGCGATTCGCCCCATTTACCTACACGAGTGACCGCGAGACGAAGGTGCAGACGCGCATCGACTCGTTCAACGAGCGCTGGCCGGGAATGCAAGCAACCAACGGCAACGTGGTCGCCGCTCGCACCCATTCAGGGATCCTCCACGCCCTCGATCAGGATCCCGAATACTGGTTGACCGGAGTCGCCACCGTCCCCACCACAACGATCGACACCCTCATGGAAGGGGCGACCGGGGACGCGAGCGTTCTGCCCGGAATCGATCCGCGGCTCCACAAGTTCGTGCCCGAGAACTGCCATTTCTCGACGATCAACCCCGAGCTTGCTAACGCCATCCTCCCGCCTGAGAAGGGTAAGGGGAATCCCGATTTCAAAACCCTGCCCATCAGCGCTATAGCGGTGTCCAAGGACTGCCAGCTACTCATCCTCACAGCGATCGGCCACCCCTAATACCCCCGAGCTTCATCCTTCCTTCTTCACCGCGCCCCGGCCTCGTCCCTCCGCCTGGCCCACGATGCCTCACCATGTGGAGGCTTGACATGCGTTGCCGTTACGCCCCCACCTGCAGGGGGTTGTGCGTTCTTAATCAGGCGCAACACCTCATCGGTAACAAGTCTCATCGTGGGGCTAGCGCCGGACGCCCCAACCGGCCAACACCAGGCGCAGCACCCTAGAAGCAATGCACTAGTTACGACAGCAATGCACTAGTTACGACAGCAATGCACTAGTTACGGGGGCATTGCACTGCCTACTATCTAGTGCAGTGCTGCGCCAAATGGTGCACTGCCCCCGGGCAACAAGCTCACGCGCGGCTAGGTCCGGCCCGACGCATCTCCAGCAAGCCGCCTATTCCCCGCATCGGTGTCGATACCACCATCACAAGGAAGATAGGTCAATCAGGAACGAGGCCGGGGCGAAGCTGCGCGCACACACAACCATCGCAAAAATGAAAAACGAAAACTCACCCTGAGCTAAGTCGCGTCCCGAAGGTCCTAAAACACCCAATGAGAGGCCGATTTTCATTGATCACTTGTGGAGATTTTTCCGCAAGAAATAGCGAAAAAAACAACCTCACCCAAGTTAGCTTAACAAGAACGGTCGCTGGGACCTCGGACCCAGCCATAACCTGGACTGGACAGCACCCACGAGGAAGGATCCCCCAGTGCGCATCGCTCTTTTTTCCACCTGCCTGGCAGACGTCATGTTCCCCCAGGCTGCCCAGGCCACAGTGACCCTGCTTGAACGCCTCGGCCACGAGGTCGTCTTCCCTGAAGACCAGGTCTGCTGCGGCCAGATGCACGCCAACACCGGCTACTTCGAAGACGCCGCGAAGATCACCCGCAACCACGTCAAGACCTTCGAGCCCGTGCTCGACGGCGAGTGGGACGCCATCGTCGTCCCCTCCGGCTCCTGCACCGGTGCAGCGCGCCACGAGCAGAAGGTCGTCGCCGAGCACGTGGGCGACCACGAGCTGGCCAAGAAGTCCCAGCTCATCGCCCAGCACACCTACGACCTGACCGAGCTGATCACCGACGTCCTCGGCCTGGAGGACGTGGGCGCCTACTTCCCCCACACGGTCACCTACCACCCGACCTGCCACTCGCTGCGTATCGCCAAGGTCGGCGACCGCCCCTACCGCCTCCTGCGCGCCGTCGAGGGTCTGACCCTCGTCGACCTGCCCGACGCCGAGGTCTGCTGCGGTTTCGGCGGCACCTTCGCCATGAAGAACTCCGAGACCTCCACCTCGATGCTCGCGGACAAGGTCACGAACGTCATGTCTACGCGCGCCGAGGTCCTCGTCATGGGCGACTACTCCTGCCTCATGCACGTCGGTGGCGGCCTCTCGCGACTCAATTCGGGCATCCGCCCGATGCACCTCGCCGAGATCCTGGCCTCCACCAAGGATCAGCCCTTCGAGGGCAACATCTCCTTCGCACCCGAAAGCGCACAGGTGATCTGACATGTCTGAAACATTCATCGGTATGCCCGGCGTGGTCTCTGACGACGCGAACGCGCAGGCGCACACGGGCGGCTGGCGCACAACCGTCTCCATCCCCGAGGACACCCTCCGCTGGGGTCCCACGTTCCCGGAAGGCGCCCACAAGACCCTGGCGAACACCCAGATGCGCCGCAACCTGGGCCATGCCACCCGCACGATCCGCACCAAGCGCGGACAGCGCGTCGCAGAAATGCCCGACTGGGAGGACCTGCGCAACGCAGCCGAGGCCGTCAAGTTCGAGGTCGAGTCCCGCATGCCCGAGCTCCTCGAAGAGTTCGAACGCAACGTGACCGCTCGCGGTGGCATCGTCCACTGGGCGCGCGACAAGCACGAGGCCAACCGCATCATCGCGGACATCATCAAGTCCAAGGGCGTCAACGAGATCGTCAAGGTCAAGTCCATGGCCACCCAGGAGACGAACCTCAACGAGTACCTGAAGGAACAGGGTATCCACGCTCGCGAGACCGACCTCGCCGAGATGATCGTCCAGCTAGCCGACGACATGCCCAGCCACATCGTGGTCCCCGCGATCCACCGCAACCGCTCCGAGGTCCGCGGCATCTTCCTGGATCGCATGGAGGACGCTCCTCGCGACCTCTCCGACGACCCGACCGAGCTGACCGCCGCGGCACGCTCCCACCTGCGTAAGAAGTTCCTGCACGCCAAGGTTGCTGTCTCCGGCACCAACATGGGCGTCGCGGAAACCGGCACGGTCTCGATCTTCGAGTCCGAGGGCAACGGCCGCATGTGCCTGACCCTGCCCGACACGCTCATCACCCTGATGGGCATCGAGAAGCTGGTCCCCCGCTTCCAGGACATCGAGATCTTCTCCCAGCTCCTGCCTCGTTCCGCCACCGGCGAGCGTATGAACCCCTACACCTCCATGTGGACGGGCGTCACCCCCGGCGACGGCCCCCAGGAATTCCACCTCATCCTCATGGACAACGGCCGCACCAAGGTCCTCGCCGACCCGATCGGACGCCAGGCCCTCGCATGCATCCGCTGCGGCTCGTGCATGAACATCTGCCCGGTGTACCAGCACACATCCGGTCACGCCTACGGCTCCGTCTACCCGGGCCCCATCGGCGCGATCCTGACCCCGCAGCTCACCCAGGGCCTCGACGAGCACGATCCAGTGCACACCCTGCCCTTCGCGTCCTCCCTGTGCGGAGCGTGCGGCGAGGTCTGCCCCGTCAAGATCGACATCCCCACGATCCTTATTCACATGCGTGCGCGCACGGTTGACGTCAAGCGCAACCTTGTGCCGGACGTGTGGGACCTCGCGATGGGCGTGACTACCCCGGTCATGTCGAACGCCAAGCTGTGGAAGGCCGCGAACATGCCGACCAAGGCGACGCGCCTCTTCGCGAAGAAGGGTGCCATCGGCGCACTGCCCTTCCCGGCCTCGCTGTGGACCCGCGCGCGCGACCTGCCGGTCGCTCCCAAGGAGACCTTCCGTCAGTGGTGGAAGCGCACCCACAAGGATTCCGACGCCAACGCGCCTCGCACCGACGCCCCAGCGACGGGCATCCCGCTCGCGTCCGAGCACGGCATGACCACCAACACGACCCCGAAGGAGGCGTGACATGAGCACCACCACCATGGACGCGAAGACCGCGATCCTGGCTCGCGCACGCGACGCCATCTCTCGTTCCCAGCAGGACCGTCCGGTGCGTCCGATCCCCCGCGACTATATCCGCTCCACCGAGCACGCGCCCGGTTCGCAGGCCGTCATTGACGAAATGATCGAGAAGCTCGAAGACTACTCGGCCAAGGTCGTCGTGGTCTCCAAGGAGTCCGAGGTCGCCGACGCGATCTCGACCTTCCTGGCCGACCAAAAGGCCACCTCCGTTGTGGTCCCCACCGGCCTGGACGACGCCTTCAAGGAGGCCGCCGCCCGCGACGGCCGCACGGTCCGCGAGGACAGCCGCGAGCAGGCCATCCCGACGCTGGAGCTCGACCAGATCGATGCCGTCGTCACGCGCTGCCGCGTCGCGATCTCTATCTCCGGCACCATCGTCCTTGATGGCGAGCCCGACCAGGGTCGCCGCGCGATCACGCTCGTGCCCGACACTCACGTCGTCGTCCTGCGCGCCTCCGACATCGTTCCCACGGTGCCCCAGGCCGTCGAGATCCTCGGCAAGAACCCGACCCGTCCGATGACCTGGCTCGCCGGCGGTTCGGCGACCTCCGATATCGAGCTGGTCCGCGTCAACGGAGTGCACGGCCCCCGCTTCCTGCGAGTCGTCATCGTCAAGTGATCTGAGCACAGCACAGGATTGCCCGGCTGCCACGCGGTAGCCGGGCACTGTGTTGCATGCGGGAGTCGTCCGCGCATCTATGAGGTTTCCCCCTGAGGCAGTCTCAGCGCAGGTAGCGGCCCGTCACCGAGGCCTCGTTGGCTGCAATATCGGTCGGCGTCCCCTGTGCGACGATGCGGCCGCCTTCGATGCCACCGCCCGGGCCCATGTCGATCACCCAGTCAGCGCAACGGATCAGGTCGAGGTCGTGCTCGATGACGAGAACGGTCGCTCCCCGCTCGATGAGGTGCTGGAGCACGTCGATGAGGACCTGCACGTCATCGGGGTGCAAGCCGATGGTCGGCTCGTCGAAAACGAAGAGCGTGCCGTCCTGCCGCCTCCCCATTTCCGAGGCCAGTTTGAGCCTCTGCGCCTCGCCACCCGACAGAGCGGGCGTCGCCTCGCCGAGCGTCAGGTAGCCCAAACCAAGGCCGGACAGCGTCTCGAGGAGCGCGCCTGCTTTCTTCAGGCCGCGCACGGCAACCCGGGCCTCGTCGACGCTCATCGCCATGATGTCGGGCAGGCTCAACCCATCGCGGAGAATCGACGCAGCCTGCGCGCCGTAGCGGCTCCCCCGACACTCGGTGCACTCGATGTCCACGTCGGGCAGGAACTGCACATCCAGGGTGATCTGCCCGGTCCCGTCGCATGTGGGACAGCGCAACGAACCCGTGTTGTAGGAGAAGGCGCCGGGCTTCAACCCGGCAGCCTGCGCCTCCTCGGTACGCGCAAACGCCCGGCGCAGCTCATCCAGGACACCGGAGTACGTTGCCACGGTCGAGCGCACGTTCACTCCGATCGGTGTCGCGTCGATCAGGTTCACCCGTGAGATACCGGCACCGTCCACGTCGCGCACGTGCGCGGGCAGCGGGTCACCCGCGAGGCGCGCACGCAGCGCGGGGACCAACGATTCCAGCACGAGCGTCGTCTTGCCCGACCCGCTCACGCCCGTGACGGCCGTCAACGAACCCAGCGGAATATCAACACTCAGGGGTCGCACCGTGTGTATCTGCGAAGTCTCCAGGTGAAGCGCACCGCGACCGTCGTGATCTGCGCCCCGACCCGACTCCCCCGCGACACGCTCAACCCGACGGACCCCAGCCATGTACGGGCCGATGCGGGACGCGGGGGCGTGGGTGGCCTCGTTGATGGGGCCCTGGAAGATGACGCGACCACCGTCCGCTCCCGCTCCGGGTCCGATCTCGATGAGGTGGTCGGCGGCCCCCAGAACCCGCGTGTCGTGGTCGACGACGACGACGGAGTTCCCGTCAGTAATAAGCTCACGAATGATCGCCAGGACCCCGTCGACGTTGGAGGGGTGAAGGCCAATGGTCGGCTCGTCCAGCACGTAGAGGACCCCGGTCGTCCGGTTGCGTACGGCGCGCGCGAGCTGCACGCGCTGGCGCTCACCGTTGGACAACGTCGAGGACGCGCGGTCGAGGGACAGGTAGGACAGGCCGAGCTGCACGAGGCGATCCATCGGCTCGATCATCTCGTCGACGATGACGCGGGCCATGGGAGCTACCTCATCCGGAACGAGGCCGGGGACGCGCTGGACCCACTCGCGCAGCTCCGTGAGCGTCAGGCGCGAGGCCTCGCCCAGGTCGATGCCCTCGATCAGCGTGGAGCGTACACGTTCCCCCAGGCGCGTGCCGTCGCACGCGGGGCATGTGCGGGTGATGAGGTACTTCTCGACGCGAGCAAGCGCCTTCTCGTCTTTCGCCTTCGACAGGGCGTTCTCAACGGTAGCCACCGCGTTGAAGTAGGTGAAGTCCAGCTCCGCACCACCGGTCTTGGTGGCGACGACGATGTGACGTTTCTCGGCGGGCCCCTCGTAGACGATCGCCTTCTCCGCATCGCTCAGGTCCCGGAAGGGCACGAAAGTGCGCACACCCATTTCACGGGCGACGTCCTTCATGAGCTTCCACATGAGGGACCCCCACGGGGAAACCGCGCCCTCGTCAATAGTGAGGGACTCGTCGGGCACGAGGGACGCTCGGTTGACGACACGCTGGACGCCCGTCCCCTCGCACACCGGGCACGCACCGCCCGAGTTAAATGCCATCTCCTCCGCACCGAGGCCGTAGAAGGAGGCTGCACACTGCGGGCACGTGAGAGGCACTTCTAGGGCCACGCCCAGCGAGGGCGGGACGCGGTGCCCGTTCGGGCACAGGTAGGAGCCCGCGCGCGAAAACAGGAGGCGCAGGTGGTTGAGAAGCTCCGTCGCCGTGCCGAAGGTGGAACGCACGTCGGGTACACCCGGGCGCTGGCGCAGCGCGAGCGCGGCGGGTACGTGTGCGACCTCGTCGACCGAGGCCTTAGCAGCCTGGGAGATGCGCCGACGCGTGTAGGTCGCCAGGGACTCCAGGTAACGCCGCGACCCCTCCGCGTAGAGCGTGCCCAGGGCCAGGGAGGATTTGCCCGACCCAGACACGCCCGCGACAGCGACGAATTCGTTCAGGGGAACGTCAACGTCCACGTTTTTCAGGTTGTGGACGCGGGCGCCGCGCACGCGGATGACGCTGGGCATGTCAGAACCCCAACCGTCCCAGCATCTTCGGGTCGGACTGCCAGTCCTTGGCGGTGCGTACGTGCAGGTCCAGGTAGACGCGCCGGCCCAGCAGCTCCTCGATGTGTGCGCGCGCCTGGGTGCCGATCTGCTTGAGGCGGCTTCCCTTGCGGCCGATAATGATGGCCTTCTGGGAGTCGCGCTCAACGTAGACGTTCACGTGGATGTCAAGCATGGGCGGGCGGTCGTCGCTCTCGCGGCGCGGCCTCTCGATGATCTCCTCGACCTGGACGGCCAGGGAGTGCGGTAGCTCGTCGCGCACGCCCTCCAGGGCTGCCTCGCGGATGAATTCGGCGATGAGGGTGTCGCGCGACTCATCGGTGACGTCCCCTGACGGGTACAGCGGCGGCGAGAGCGGCACAGTCTGCGCCAGCACCTCGCGCAGGTGGTCGATGCCCTTACCCTCCACGGAGGAGACGGGGACGATGGCGGCCCACTCCCCCAGCTTCTCGATGGACAGCAGGTGTTTCATGACGCGCTCGCGCGGCACGGCGTCGCACTTGGTGGCCACCGCGATGATGGGCCGTTTGATGCCGCGCAGCTCGCGGGCGATGAACTGGTCGCCGGGGCCGATCCGCTGGTCGGCGGGCAGGCAGAAGATCACGACGTCGACCTCGGAGAGGGCCTCGCGCACCATGTCGTTGAGGCGCTTACCGAGCAGCGTGCGCGGCCGGTGGTATCCGGGGGTGTCCACGAGCACCAGCTGGTAGCCCTCGCCGTGCACGATGCCGCGGATGTTGTGGCGCGTCGTCTCGGGGCGCCCAGACGTGATCGCGATCTTACGTCCGACCAGCGCGTTCGTCAGGGTCGACTTGCCGACGTTGGGGCGCCCGACGATGGAGACGAAGCCGGCGCGGAAGTCCTCGGGGAAGTCCGGGATTTCAATGGTCGCGGCCGCGTCCTCGCGCAGGGATGCCAGCGAGGTCAGCGCCTCGAAGGCGTCGAGGTCGGCGTCTTCCTCATCCTCCAGGCCCTCAAGGTCGTCGTAATCCTCGTCCGCCTCAGAGTCGTCGGATTCCTCAGAATCCTCGGAGTCCTCGCCATCGCCGGGCTGCGCCCCGGCCTCGTCCGAGGTTTCGCCGAGGCCGGCCTCGATCTGCGCGCGAGCGTCGGCTTCCGGGTCGGCAGCGTCGGGGGCGACCTCGATGCGCGCGTCGCCGAAGGCGTTGGGGCCGGCCATGAGTTCGTCGTCGGAGGGGAATCGCATGTCAGTTGTCCTTGTCGTCGGCGGGGTTGAGGTCGGGGGTCAAGAGCTGTGCGTCAGGGTCGAGGCGGCAGAGAATCGTGGAGACTTGGCGGCGGCGGCCGCGCGCATCTTCCGCTGTCATCATGACGCCGGCGAGGGTGCCGGTCGCGCCGGGCAGGGGAACCCGCCCAATCGCCTTGGCGAGCAGGCCGCCGACTGAGTCGACGTCCTCGTCTTCGATCTCGCGGTCGAGGAGCTCGCCCAGCTCGGAGATCGGGTAGCGCGCGGGGACGCGCCACACGCCCGGCTCGACTTCCTCGGGTTCGATGGAGTGGCGGTCGTGTTCGTCGGTGAGTTCGCCGACGACCTCCTCAAGGATGTCCTCGAGGGTGACCAGGCCCGCGACGCCACCGTATTCGTCGATGACGATGGCCATGTGGAAGCGCTCGGCCTGCATCTGGCGCAGCATGTCGTCCGCGGGCTTCATTTCGACGGCGTATTCGGCGGGGCGCATCATCTGCTCGGCGCGCATGTCGAGTTGGCCGCCCGTGGCCTCCCAGCGCGACACGAGGTCCTTGAAGTACAGAATGCCGCGAATATCGTCCACGTCGTCGCCGACGACGGGCACGCGGGAGAAGCCGGAGCGCACAAACAGGCGCAGGGCGGAGGGGGCGGGCGTGTCGGCGTCGATGGTGACCATGTCGGTGCGCGGCACCATGACCTCGCGCACGAGCGTGTGCCCGAGGTCGAGGACGGAGCGGACCATGTCGCGGTCCTCTTCCTCGAAGCTCTCGGGTTCGCCGACCTCGTCGACGATTTCACGCAGGTCGGAGATGAGCTCGGCGCGCGCCTGGGCCTCGGTGGGCTCGGGGGCGGGGCGCGAGGAGCGCACGCGGGTCAGCAGCGGGTCCGCGAAGTGGCTGAGGCGCGCGAGACGGTCTGCTAATCGCGTGCCAACCAGCGCAATGCCTTCGGGGTTGCGCGCGCCCCACTGGGCGGGCAGGAAGGAGACGAAGACCAGCTGGATGACTGCGATCACGCTGACGGCGATGAGGGCGACGGCCCACCACGGCAGGTGCGTGCCAACCAGGACGATCGTGCCCATGACCGCGTAGACGACCTGCCAAAAGGTACGGAAGGCGCGCAGCGACAGCAGGGTGCGCCGACGGTGATCCACGAGGCCGTAGAGGACGCGCGCGTTGCGTCGATCTTCCTCGATGAGGTCTTCGACGCCGGCCAGGGTCAGGCGCTGGACGGCCTGCTCGACGCTCTGCGCGAACGACGCCGAGGCCAGGGCGATGATCGCGAGGATCAGGAGCGCGACGGAGGGAACGTTCAGGGCCGACGAGGCCGAGGACACTTGAAGGGGAAGGATCATCGGGTAGCCAGGAAGGTCAGCAGGAGCTTGCGCTGGAGCGCAAACATGACCTCGCGCTCGGCGTCGGTCGCGTGATCGTAGCCCAGGAGATGCAGCATGCCGTGCGTGGCCAGCAGGAGCATCTCCTCGGCGGCGCTGTGGCCGGACTCGGCGGCCTGGCGGGCGGCGACCTTGGGGCAAATGCAGATGTCACCGAGCATGCCGGGAGGCGTGGGGTGATCCGCCGTGCCGGGGCGCAGCTCGTCCATGGGGAAGCTCATGACGTCGGTGGGGCCGGGCAGGTCCAGCCAGCGCACGTGCAGGTCTTCCATCGGCTCAGGCTCGATGAAGATGATGTTGACTTCCGCGTCGGAGCTGACGTGCATCTGGTCGAGCACGTAGTCGGCCAGCGCGGAAAACTCGGCTTCGTTGATCTCGTAGTCGGTCTCGTTGATGACCTCGGTCATGACGTGTACTCCCTGCGTGCGGTGTTGTGGCTGCGCGTGCGTGCGCGACGCGCGGCGTTCTTGTCGTCGAAACGCTGGTAGGCATCAATGATCGCGCCGACCAGCTCGTGGCGCACGACGTCGGCGCTGGTCAGGTGGCAGAACTCGATGTCGTCGATGTCGCCGAGAATGCTCTCGACGACGGACAGGCCGGAGGTCTGGCTGCCGGGCAGGTCGATCTGCGAGGCGTCGCCCGTGACGACGACCTTGGAGCCAAACCCGAGGCGCGTGAGGAACATCTTCATCTGGCCGACCGTGGTGTTTTGGGCCTCGTCCAAGATGATGAAGGAATCGTTGAGGGTGCGTCCGCGCATGTACGCCAGGGGTGCGACTTCGATCGTGCCGGCGGCCATGAGCTTGGGCAGCGCCTCGGGGTCGAGCATGTCTCCCAGGGCGTCGTAGAGGGGGCGCAGGTAGGGGTCGATCTTGTCGGTGAGGGAGCCAGGCAGGAAGCCGAGGTTCTCCCCCGCCTCGACGGCCGGGCGGGTCAGCACGATGCGGCGCACCTCGCCGGAGAGGAGGCGGCGCACTGCCTGTGCCATCGCCAGGTAGGTCTTGCCCGTGCCCGCGGGACCGATGCCGAAGACGACGGTCGCGCGGTCGATGGCGTCCGTGTACGCCTTCTGGCCGGGCGTCTTGGGGCGGATCGAGCGCCCACGCGCGGAGAGAATTTCCTCCGTGGGGGCCTCGCCCGAGGTCAGGCGTCCAAGCAGGCCGATGGCCTGTTCGACGGCAGTGGCGTCCAGGGCGGTGCCGCGCCGGGCCATGCCGATGAGTTCTTCGAGGAGGCCCGCGGCCACGTCAATGTCGGCCTGGGTGCCGGCCAGCGAGATTTCGCGCCCGGTGACGAGGAAACGGACGTGCGGGAAACCGCGTTCGAGGGCTCGCAGAACCTGGTCTGCGACGCCAAGGACCACGATCGGGTCCATGTCTGCGGGGATGGTGACGCGCCCCGTGGTGTGTGCGAGGGTGGCCGCCGCGAGCGCCGGCGCTGTGTTCTCCGTAGTCATACTGCTTTCATTCTACTCTGCCGCTTCATCTTCCTCATGACCTTCATTTTCGTATTACAATAATGTTATGAGCGCGAGAACGATGAACGGTCAAGAAATCTCCGAGGAACAGATCGATCAGTGGGTCACTGAGGCCGAGGCCGGATACGATCCTGCGATGCTCCGGCGCCGAGGACGCCCCACTCGCGCGTCATCGCCTTCGCGAGCAATCACTGTTCGTCTCACTGATACCGAGCTTGAGGGAATTGAGAAATACGCGCGCCAGCATGATCTAACCCGCTCGGAGGCAATTCGTTCAGCTATCCAAGTGTTGGTGTCATGAGGCTCCGAGCCTCTGCCTTCAAGCACGGACTCTCTGAGGAAGCAATCATCACCGCAGCAACTGTTGGTCGTGTTTATGAGGCACCACTCGACGACGAACATCCTCAACGTAGGTTTCGTCTAGGGTTTGATCACGCCTCACGGCTTCTAGAACTCGTCGTTTTACGCTGGGATAACGGCGATATTGAAGTCATTCACGCAATGAAAGCCCGTCAGCAGTATCACTCTCTTTTGGAATATTGAGCCATGCCCACCCTCGAAGAACTCGTTTCGCACCCGCCGCAGCTGCCGGTCACGCGCGCCCTGGGCGATATTGCGGCGGCGACGCGGCCGGGCGGCTGTGCGGTCGTCACGGCTCCTCCGGGTACGGGTAAGACGACGCTGCTGCCGCCCGCGGTGTCGGTGGCGTTGGCGTGCCACGACGCGTCGGTGGGGCGGGTTCTCGTCACGCAGCCGCGCAGGGTGGCCGCGCGGGCTGCCGCTCGACGGATCGCCCGTCTGCTCGGCGAGGAGGTCGGCGGGCAAGTCGGCTATTCGGTGCGCGGGGATTCGCGCGTCAGCGAGCGCACGCGCGTGGAGATGGTGACGCCTGGCGTGGCGTTGCGCCGCCTGCAGCGCGACCCGGAGCTGCCCGGGGTATCTGCCCTGATCGTCGACGAGTTCCACGAGCGCGACCTGGATACGGACCTGGCGCTGGCGTTTGCGCTGGATGCCCGCTCGGCGCTGCGCGACGACCTGTTCGTGGCGCTTACCTCGGCGACGCTCGAGGCCTCGCGCACGGTTGATTTCCTGCGCTCCTCGACGGGCGAGGAGCCCGCGCTCGTTGATATTCCGGGCGATATTTTTCCGCTGGAGCTGCGCTACGCTCCCCCGCCGCGCGGCGTCGAGGCCGTGGGCGCGATCGGGAATGAGCGCGTGGGAGTGCGCCGCGAGTACCTGGCGCACGTGGCACGCACGGTCGAGGAGACGGTCGCGACCACCGAGGGTTCGGTCCTCGTGTTCCTGCCGGGCGTGGGCGAGATCGAGACAGTCCGAGGCAACCTGCGCCTGGGAGACATTCCGGTCCTGACGCTGCATGGACAGCTGAGCACCGCCGAGCAGGACCGCGCGCTCTCCCCCGCTTCCGGTCGCCGCGTCATCCTCTCCACGTCCATCGCGGAGTCCTCGCTGACCGTTCCGGGCGTGTCCGTCGTCGTGGATGCGGGGCTCGCGCGCGAGCCGCGCTTCGACGCGGGGCGCTGCCTCTCCTCCCTCGTGACCGTTCCGGCGTCCCTGGCCCGCCTCGAGCAGCGTGCGGGCCGCGCCGCGCGCACCGGGCCAGGCATCGCCGTGCGCGTCATGGGCTCGGTGGACGTGGCGCGCAGGCCCGCGCAGTCCGCGCCGGGCATCGCGACGCAGGATCTGACGGACGCGCGCCTCCAGGTCGCCTCGTGGGGCACGCCGGTGGAGGAGCTCGCCCTGCTCGACGCTCCACCCGCGGGCACGTGGGAGGCCGCCGGGCAGCGTCTGTCCTCCCTGGGCGCCATCGACGAGGCCGGGGCCGCCACCGCTCTGGGCCGCACGCTAGCGTCGCTGCCGTTGGACCCGCCCTTGGGCAGGGCCCTCCTGGCGTCGAGCGCGGTCCTGGGGGCGTCGAAGGCGGCGCGTTTCGTGGCCCTCCTGTCGGAGGACGTGCGTGCGCCGGGGGCTGACCTGGGTGCGGTGGAGCGCAGGTTGGGTCGCGGCGGCGCCAGCGACGCGGGAGTGGGGAAGGCGCAGGCGGCGCGGGTGAAGGAGACGCGGGCGCGCTTGGAGCGCCTGGCGCGCCGCCTGCCGGCTTGCGCGTCGGACGACGCCCTCGCGTCCGTTGCGGCTGAGCGGCAGGAGACGACGCGCACGCGTGAGGACGAGTTGGCTCTGACGTGCGCGCTGGCGTACCCGGAGTGGATCGCGCGGCGCCGCCCGGGTTCCACTGCCTACATTCTGGCGGGCGGCGTGGGCGCCGAGCTGCCGCAGGGTTCGCCCTTGGAGGGCCAGGAGTGGCTGGCTGTTGCTTCGATTGACCGAGCTCCGGCTTCGCGCCACGCGCGTATTCTCGCGGCGGTGCCGCTGTCGGAGGAGGACACTCTGGCGGCGGGTGCGGCGCTCTTGGAGACCCGCACGCAGGCATCAATCGACAAGGGAGCTCTGAAAGCCACCCGTACGCGCGCCCTGGGGGCTATCCCCCTGGCAAGTGCCCCGGCCTCGTCCCTGAGCGAAGATGAGGCGATCGTTCTGGTGGCCGAGCACCTGGCCGCGCGCGGGCTGGGCGACCTGGGATGGGGGAAGGAGGCCTCGTCCCTGCGTGAGCGCATGCGGGTGCTCCACGAGGTGCTCGGCGACCCGTGGCCGGACGTGTCGGACGAGGCCCTCGCGGGCAGCGCCCACGAGTGGCTTGCCCCCTGGGCGAAGCGCCTCGCACAGGGTGGCTCTTTGAGTAGCGTGCCGATGCTCGACGCGCTGCGCTCGATGCTGCCGTGGCCGCAGGCGGCGCGCCTCGATGAGCTGGCGCCGGAAAAAATGCCGATTCCTGCGGGAGGCACGCGTCCCATCGACTGGGCCGGCGCGCATCCAGTGCTCACACTGCGCGTCCAGCAGGCCTTCGGGTGGACGGACACGCCCCGACTGGTGGACGGGCGCGTTCCCCTGGTGCTGCATCTGACGGATCCGGCGGGTCGCCCCGCCGCGGTCACCTCCGACCTGACGTCGTTTTGGGCGGGGCCGTATTCGGACGTGCGCGCGCAGCTACGCGGGCGCTATCCGAAGCATCCGTGGCCCGAGGACCCGCTGCACGCGGAGCCCGCGAACCGCGCCAAGCGCCGGGGGTAGCCGCCGGCTCCCCCGCGCCGGGCGATTAATCGTCTAGTTTGCCGACGATTCCCCGCCCGTCGGGCAGGTTCTTGGACGGCATCTGGTAGGCGTCGAGGTCCGCCATAGCGGGGCGCTCGAGGCCCAGTTCGCGCAGCTGCGCGTAGGTCGACATGCGCACGGGACCCAGCTCGGCAACGGGCTGGCCTTCCTCTGTGAGCGTGACGACTTCGCCGGATGAGGCGCGCGCCAAAGCGGCCCCCACATCCTCTTTGAAATCACCAATTTCTAGAGCCCTCATACCCTTATCTAAGCATGCCGAAGGGGGTTTGAACGAACGACGCGATCACTATGTGACCCTTCGTTCCTTTACAACCACCAAACGAGCGTCATACAGCCAAAACATCGTGAAAATAGACACCCCTGCTGCGACCACCTGATGGACATTTCCGCTCGATGGAATAGATCCGGGCGCACCGCGTTGAGATAGGTAACCCTGAACTACCCAAGGAGAAACATGTCCACGAACGCAATCGAGACCGTCGACCTGCTGGTCGTCGGTGGCGGCAAGGCCGGAAAGTCCCTCGCGATGGAGCGCGCGAAGGCGGGCTGGAAGGTCGCTATGGTGGAGCGCCAGTTCGTCGGCGGCACCTGCATTAACGTCGCCTGCATCCCCACGAAGTCGCTGGTCAACTCGGCTCGTCGCCTGAGCGATGCCCGCTCGGACGAGGCGTTCGGCGTGGTCGGCACCGAGGGCGCGCACGTGGACCTGGCCAAGCTCCGCGCCCACAAGGAAAGCATCGTCGGTGCCATGGTCGGCGCGCACGAGAAGATGTTCGCGGCCCCCGGCCTGGACTTCATCCGCGGCGAGGCCCGCTTCACGGGCGAGCGCACGGTGACCATTGCGCTTCAGGACGGCGGCGAGCGCACGATCCGCGGCGAGCGCGTCCTCATCAACCTGGGTTCGCGCCCCGCGCGTCCCGCGATCCCCGGCCTGTGGGAGTCCGGCGCATGGACGAACGAGGAGATCCTGCGCCTTGAGGAGCTGCCCTCCTCCCTGGCGATCATCGGCGCCAGCTACATCGGCGTGGAGTTCGCGTCGATGATGGCGACGTTCGGCGTGGACGTCACGCTCATCTCCTCGGGTGATCACGTGCTGCCTCGTGAGGACGAGGACGCCGCCCGCGTCGTCGAGGCTGGCCTCAAGTCCGCCGGGGTGCGCATTGTTCCCGGCCGCGCCGAGTCGGCCTCGCGCGAGGGCAACACGACGACCCTGACGCTCTCCGACGGCTCGACGGTGTCCGCCGAGGCGGTCCTGGTGGCCGTGGGTCGCGTGCCCAACACGGACGGCATCGGCCTGGACGAGGCCGGGGTTGAGCTGACCGATCGCGGTTTCGTGGCGGTCGATGAGCACCTGCGCACCTCTGCTGAGGGCGTGTGGGCGGCCGGCGACTGCGCGGGCACCCCCATGTTTACGCACGCGTCCTGGTCTGACTTCCGCATCATCCGCGCGCAGTTGACCGGCGCATCCCTGGACGATCCGACGACCACCACGAAGGGCCGCACGATCCCCTACGCCGTGTTTGCCACCCCCGAGCTGGCCCGCATCGGCCTGTCCGAGGGCGAGGCGCGCGAGGCCGGCCTCGACGTGCGTATCGCCAAGGTTCCCACGGCCGCGATTCCGCGCGCCAAGACGATGCGCTACGCGGGCGAGGGCTTCTGGAAGGCCGTCGTGGACGCGAACACGCACCAGATCCTGGGCGCGACGCTGATCGGCCCGAACGTCTCCGAGGTCATCACGGCCGTGCACGTCGCCATGGCCGGCGGCCTGACGTACGAGCAGCTGCGCTTCCTGCCGATCGCGCACCCGACCATGGGCGAGGGCCTGCAGGTCCTCTTCGACTCCTTGGGGTAACCCCCATCGCGCCCCGGGGCATCGTTGGGGCGCGCCCGGATCTCTCCCGGGACCTGTGAGAGAAGGCGGGGCGGGTCCGAACGTAACGTTCGGACCCGCCCCTTGTGTATTCGGTTGCGCTGGGTGCCGGGTGCGCGTCAGGCTCGCTCGGCGTCAGGTGCGCTCTGCATCAGGTGCGCCCAGCGCGGGGATCGAGGTCGGAGCGTCCCAGCCCCGGCCTCGTCCCCTGAGGGCTCAGCCGAGCCAGGCGCCGGAGGGCGCGAAGTGGTAGCGCGTGCCGTCGATGGTGACCCAGCCGGTCACCATGCGTCCGGAGGCGTTCAGGTAGTACCAGGTGCCACCGTCGTTGACCCAGCCGATCGCCATCGCGCCGTTGCCGGTGAGGTAGTACCAGGAACCATTCACGGCGGTCCAGCCGGTGGCCATCGCGCCCGAGGCGTTCAGGTAGTACCAGGAGCCGTTCACGTTGGCCCAGCCGGTGGCCATCGCGCCCGAGGCGTTCAGGTAGTACCAGGAGCCGTCAACGTTGGCCCAGCCGGTCGCCATGGCGCCGGTCGTGGGATCGAGGTAGTACCAGGTGCCACCCGCGTTGGCCCAGCCCTTGGCCATGCGGCCAGACGGGGTCATCCAGTGCCACGCGCCGTCGAAGGTGACCCAGCCGGTCGCCATCACGGCGTCGCCGTTGAAGTAGTAGGTGTCGCCGTCGATGGTGACGTACTTGCTGCGGGCGCAGTAGCCGTCGGTGTAGCAGTACTTCCAGCCGTCGGCGCTGTTGACCCAGGCACCGCCGTCGTGCAGGGACTCGTCCACGTGGAAGTGGATCGTGTCCTTGACGTCGTCATCGGCGCGCGAGTCCTTGTTGCGACCCTCAGCGGAAACAGTGACGTCGACGTGCGGGCCGTCGCCGACCAGGTCGGTGGCAACGTAGGGGCCGGCCACGAGCGTGACCTCGTTACCCGTGAAGGCGCCGGTGCCGGTGCCGGTCACGGGCTCCTTGTCGGCGACCTGGAGGGACGCCGCGGTCACGGGCCCGGAGACCGTGGTGCGCACGTAGACCGTGCCGGACACGCGGGCGTCGGCCAGCGGACGCCAATCGGTGGCACCGTCGTGCGAGTACTCAAGGTTGCCGACGACCGGCTGCGGCTGGTCCTTCAGGACGGCAGCCAGGGCGTTGACGAGGCCAGCGCCGCGGTATTCCTTACCGTCCTCGGGCACGGCGAGGCGATCGTAGGTGTAGCCGGCCTGCTTCTTGAGCAGGGCGATCGTCTGGTCGGGGGTGTAGTCCGGGTGGATCTGCTTGATCAGCGCGGCAACGCCCGCAGCGTGCGGGGAGGCCATCGAAGTGCCGGACAGGTAGCCGAAGGGCGGATCCTTCTTCCAGGTCGGCAGGGTCGACCAGATGCGCGAGCCGGGGGCGGCAACGTCAACGGAGTTCTTGCCGTAGTTGGAGAACTTGGAACGCTCCAGCGTGGCCGTGGCCGGATCGGTGCCGGTGGGCAGGGCCAGGGCGGACACGGAGACGACGGAATCGTTGAGCATGGCAGGCACGTCCACGCCGCCGGCCACGTTACGCTCGACCGCGGCACCCTCAACGTCGTTGGGCGAGGCCTTGTCGATCGTCGGGTTGTCGTGGTCGTCGTTGTCGTTACCCTCGGCGGCGATGTTAACGACGCCGTGGTTCTTCGCGTAGCGGATCGCGCGCGAGGCAGCCTCAAGGCCCGCGGCCTGGGAGCCCTCGGTGGGCATCCAGAAGGCGTAGGGGTCCATGTAGTAGCTGGAGTTCGTCACGTCGATGTCGTGCTCGGCAGCCCAGTCGAAGGCGCAGGCCACGTACTCGGGGTAGAAGGAGCCGGCCTCGTTCGAGGTCTTGATCGCGACGATCGTGGCGCTGGGGGCGACGCCGTCCACGCCATACGCGTTGTGCGCAGCGGCGATGGTGCCGGCGACGTGCGTGCCGTGGTAGTGGTCATCCTTCCATGCGCTGGGGTCCTGGTTGGGGATGCCGTTCACCTGGCAGCCCACCGACCGCGAAGCGTCGAGGTTGTCCTTGAGGTCCTTGTGGTCGGGGTCGATACCGGTGTCCATGATGCCGACGGTGACCTTCTCACGGGTCACGTCGACCTGCTGGGCGTCGATCGCGCCGATGGCGGACAGGCCCCAGGCGTTGGCGTCGCCCTCGTCGGGGGTGAAGTCGTTGAGCTGAGAGTCCGCGGACAGGCCGGTCGTATGCGTGCCGGCGGCGTCAGCGACGGCGTTAGCCTCGGACGCGGTGGTCTGCGGCTGCTCGGTGCGCACCTCGTCACCGGTGACCGTCTTGTAGCGGGTGGGGCCGATCGACTGGTAGGAGATGCCAGCGTCGACGAGGCTCTTGCCGAGCGTCGGCGCGAAGGAGGCCTTCACCGACTGGACGAAGAAGGTGTTGAATTCGGGGTACTGGGCCAGGACCACGCCGTTTTCCGAGGCCTTGGAGACGGCCGCGTTGAAGTCGTAGTGGGAGGCGTCGGCGGTCAGGTTGACCGCGTAGTTCATGACCTCGTCCTGGGCGCGAGCCTCGGAGGTGATCCCCGGGACGCCGGCCGCATGGGCGGGGGCACCGAACGCGGTGAGCGTGACGCCGACAGCGAGCGCCGCTCCTCCCGCGATGAGGGTCCTCCATGAGCGTTGATGCATCATTGTTCCTCGTTTCTGTACGGATGGGGACGCGTCTCCGGGGCTGTCCGGATGGCACGCCGTTGCTCCATCGTCTCAAGGTTTGTCACTAACCTCATAGCGCGTTTCACAATTTAAGAATTCTTGACCTTTTGGTGAAGGAATGGAGAGGTTGACACATGAGTGCCACCCACCCCGTTCTCCTCGCCCACTCTCCGCACAACCTCCACTGACTGACCGGAATCGACCCACCAATCAATTAGACAGTTTGAAGAGTTGAAAATACCTAGCGATTAATTTGATTGTCAGAACAAGGCATCGCCGCTATTTATCTTGTATTTTTCGATTTGCCAGACAACTTGACAGTTTCGCATGACCCATCCGAACAGCTGTGTTACGGTCAGAGACGACAGTCACACGCGAGTGATGGGAGGCACCGTTGCCAGCATCCGTCTACGTTCGCTTTGACGCGCCCGAGGGAGTGCCAGCGACACCACGAAGGCTCCACGCAGCCCTGTCGGCGGTTCTGGACTTACCGCCAGGCATTAGCCCCGAAAGGGCCGCACAGTTCCCAACTCTCGCCCACCGGCCGGTTCACGGGTCGGGTGGGGTGAAGCCCTATTCGCTCGGCGAGCTAACCCATTCGGAGTCGACGTTCGGCGTCGAGGTGCGCTTCTTGGAGGACCGACTGATAGACACGCTGGATGCGTGGCTGTCCTGGGGCGGAGTCATGCGACTCGGGGCAGGCACCGATGATGACGCAGTGTTGGTTGCGACCGAGGGCCAGATCATCAACCAGGCCTCGTGGGAGGAGCTGGCGGAGCGGGACCAGGACACGGCGTGGGAGATTCGCTTGGTCACGCCGACGACGTTTTCATCGAAGGGTAATCACGTACCGAGCCTGTCTCCGGCGACGATTGCGACGAGCTTGCAGCAGCGCTGGTGGGCGTGGAATCGGAGGCTCGCTCCCCCACGCATCGACCGAGACGCGATGGCGAGCGTGCTGGCGACGCAGGATTTCACGCGCGCGTCCATGGTGTCGCTGGCGATGCCGCGCAACGCGGGGCAGGGCCGCTTGAGCTCGCGCCGGATCCCGGCTCACGAGGGCCACCTGCGCATCAGCGGCGTCGAGGGGGCCGAAGCGACCCGCATCTTCTCGCGCCTCATGGCCCTGTCCGCATACACGAACGTCGGCTCACACACAAGTTTCGGCATGGGCGTCATAGACGCCGTGGCCGCATAACACCAAAGTAAGGATAGAAATGACCCTGCAATTCTTCTGCGATTGGCTCTGGGCCCCTCTCATCGCACCCGGCATCACATATTGTGTCGGAAGAATATTATCCGCCACCAAATTTGGCCGAAAAATCTTGCGAAGGCTAACACTCGGAAACCCTAAAGTTGCAATTATTGCAGATAGCACAGAACAACACAACATCAGCAAATCACTCACGTCCACAAGCGTTTTCAAATCAAAGAACATTACATGCAAAACCTACAAGGACACCGGCAGCAAAGATTTTGACGAGCGGTTCGACGTCGTAGTCATTGTTTTCGATTATAAAGAAGACGATTCTAACACAGGTACTGGGAGCGAGAATCCTAAACAGAGAGATGCTGAAGCAAAGCTCGAAAAATTCTGCGACTCATTCAAATCAAATGAAGAGCCTATCGTCATATTCGCCAAGAAACAAATGAACCGTGCTCTCTTTAATGACCTAAGGGACAGGCCAAATACTTCAATCTGCGAAGCACGTGGTCGTCTAACTGCGGACATTATCGCACAGCTAACTGCTTTCAACGCTTAAGTTCGGTGAACACCAATGACAAGTTACCTCGTCATGCTGCAGACGAACAGCAATCAGCCCTTCATCTTTTCATCCCCTCGCCTGCGCGAGCAGATTGGCGCGTCCTTCGAGATTACGTTGCTATCCCATTGGGTGGAGGAAGATGCAAAAGAGCTACTCAGTCTTAAGAAGCTTCCGAGTTCTTTCTGGGTTTCCGACTCGTCCGGCAAGGTGATCGTCCGTTTCAGAGACACTGATGGCGATCCAAAGGAATTAGCGAAGCGACTGATTCGAGAGGTCACACTCCGTGCGTTGACTGACGCCCCGGGTCTGGACGTCACGGGAGTCTTCGTCAAGGCGTCATCCAGCATGGTAGATCCGGACGACCTGCAAGAGCTTGATCGTGTCTTTTTGGAGTACTCGCTGAGCCGCCGACCGGCGGCGGCTCGCTTCCCACAGTTCCCATTCCTGGAGCGTGGCTCAGAGTCCGCTTTACCTGCATCGCCGAAGCTCTCCGGCGATGATTGTAGGGAGATGCGTTGCTACGCAAGGGAAACGCTCGACGTTCCCCTTCTCACCGGTGAAGACACCAATTTTTCACCACCTACGCAGACGGACCAGGACGCGCAGGAGTCCTTGTCTCTCCCCTCGCGCGTCAAGCGCGCGTGGTCACGGTCAGCTCGACGCCTTCAGCTCCAGGAGGTCGTATCACGTTGGTCGCCAGATGATCCTGACACGTGGCCGAAAGAAATAGAGAGGCTTAACGAAGACCCGTTCCAGCTTGAAGGAGCATTCCAAGACCTACCTCAAGCAGCTAACTCTCAGGGCACGCTCGCCAGCCTTTCCTCTGTCGGAGTCATCCACATCGACGGCAACGGAGTGGGCGCGATTATGCGTGACCTCGGCGAAGCGTTCAACACGGTTGAGGGAGACCTCAGCAATCTCAAGCCCGCGGCATACTGGAGGGAAGAAAACCCCTGTACGTCCGACGAAAACAATATCTTCCAATGGTTCATCATGGAGGTGAACTACCGTCTCGACGGTATCGTCAAAGAGGCGGTTGCGCGCTCGTGGGCCGACGTTGAATACCTCGCCAACGATGACGATATTGATCTCGTTCCCGTGGTTCCCGTGCTGGTCGGCGGCGATGACGTCACGGTCTACACAGACGGACGCTACGCGATCCCCTTCGCCGAGGCCTACATCCACCACTATGAGAAACTCACGAAGGACGACAGCCTTTTATCTGTTCTCGCCATTGTTGCAGGGGGGAAAAAGACAGACGCTCCAGAGCGGGACTGTTTCAAGATCGAGGACAACATCATTCAAGATCCCGGCCCGCTCACGGCCTCGGCGGGCGTGGCCATCGTGGGCCGTAACTTCCCCTTCCATATCGCTTACGACCTGGCGGAAGAGCTGGTAAAGCGCGGGAAGAAGCTCGGCAAGAAACCGGGGACGGTCCCTTGCTCGACGATCGACTTCCACGTCCTGCGCGACGCGACGGTCCTCGACCCGGAGGACACGCTAAACGAGTACAAGGGCCGTACGCAGCGTCCCTTCCTGATCGGCCGCTACGCGCCGCAGCGCATCGGGGACGCGACCACGACCTCGGCCGAGGAAACACCCACCACAACGTCGCAGCCGTTGTCCTCCTGGGCGCGCATCCTTCAGGCGGTCGCTGCCTTCGACGGTAAGAAACCGGACGCTCCCACGCAGACCACCGGCGATCCTTTCCCGCGCGCCCGCGCGAACCGCATTGTCAAACTCCTCGCGGAAGGCAAGGAAGATCAGGCCGCAACAGAGTGGGGCGACGCGCTACAGAATGCCCCCAGTGCTGGACTCCTTGCCAAACAGCTGAAGCTTCTCTCGCCTCACTCATCGAGCTCCGATGAGGCTGGCGAATCCCTCGAGCAGATCAAGTGGCTCCTGGACCTCATCGACCTGTCCGGGAATTTGCCCGACGGCTACCTCGCTTCACGGATTAGCGGGGACGCCGACATCTTTGGCTCCGCGGAAGCAGCAGACGATTCCACCGAAGGAGGTGCCCAGTGACCACGGATTCACCTACCGCAAGCGGCCACGTGACCATCGTGTTCACGTCCGACTGGGGCGTATCCACGGGCGTGGGCCACGCGGGACGCACGCACTCAACAATCGAGCGTTGCGGCGACGACCCGGTCGTGCGCGGCACGGTCATCACGGGGGTCCTGCGCGAGCAGGCGATGCTGGCGGCGAAGGCCCTCGACGGGCAAAAGGACGGGAAGTGGACCAGCTTTGCCCTGTGGCTCTTCGGCCAGGACCCCAACAGCGAGCCGGGCTCCGTCCCCCACCCGCGTCACGTTCTGTTCACGGACGCGACCCCGGCCTCGCCGATCCGTATCCACGACACGGTGTCTCTGTCCATCGACCCGACCACGGGGACGGCGCGCGACCAGTTCCTGCGCTTCACGGAGCGCGCGGCGGCCGGCATCCTCACGGGCACGTTCACTCTCATCGACGAGGCCGGGTCTGAGCTCTCCGATCCGGCGATAATCAAGGCCGCGCACTTCCTCCTGGGTGTCGCGGGCCTCATGGTCCGAGGCATCGGCTCAGGCCGCAGCGGAGGTGACGGAGAGTGCACGGTCCTCGTGACCAACCACGAGGTTGAGGCGCACGCCGGGCAGTCCACGCCCGCGTTCGTCACATACGCGTCGAAACAAACGAACGCGTTGAGGAGGACCCTCAAGGATCTGGCACAGTCTCTCAAGTCAGACGTTGTCAGCGCGCTCCCCGCCCCGCAGCGCAGCACACAACACCAGGTCGGGACCGTCGACGGTCCCGCGGCTCAGCACAGCGGCGGGCACCACCTGATCCTCGACCTCACGCTCAACTCGCCCATCGTGTCCTACGAGGTTCCCTTCTCGAACGAAATACGCTCCTTGGATTTCCTGCGCGGGACGGTCTTGCTCCCCTGGCTGCACCGGCTGGTGTCGTCGAAGAAGCACGGAGACAAGGAAGCAGTCGTCACCAACGCCGTGACCGGTGGCCACCTGGTCGTCTCAGATGCGTTGCCCGTCATCAGTGACGCTAAGGGACTCCCCGTTCCCCTCACGCTCAAGACGGACAAGACGCTGCCCTCGGACTCGACCATCACCCTGTACGGCGACTCCACCGAGGAAACGGGGAAGATCCCCATTCGCGGCGAATATGTCTTCTTCGCCCCGAAGGAAGGCGACGGTGAAGAGCCCGACACGAAGACTCAGGGCTGGTACGGTAAGCCTCCCCTACGCGGGCGACAGACGACCGCCATCAACCACGAGACGGGCGCAGCCAGCAAGGGACAACTCGTCCTGGTCGAGGCCCTGCCTGAAAAGATGTGCATGCGCGCGCACGTCTGGGTGTCGGATGAGCTCTGGGAGGCCGCCTCTGTCTCTTCTCTTCTCGGTAAGACACGCGAGGCCCGGCTCGGGTCGCGCAAGCTCACGGGTACCTTCGGGTCTGCGACGTGCACGCTCCGCGAAGAGACAGCCACCGAGCGGGAGTCGCGCAGCCGTTTCGGCAACGCTGGTATCGCGCAGCTCACGAGCACTGCCTCGACGTCCGCTGACGGGACGGCACCCGGCGAGGGCACCCCGGCCTCGTCCGACGGTCAGAGAGTCTCGCTGTGGTTTACCTCAGATGTGATCGCCCGTTCGGCTGGACTCGGGGCCGGAGGGACCGCCGACGACCTGATTCGTGCGTTCGAGCGTGAGGGCATCACCGTCGAGGCAGTCGGTACCCCCTCTATCCGCCACCGCCGCGTCGACTCGTGGTCGCCTGCGGACAACGGGCCGCGCGCGAGTCGACTGGCAATCCAGGCGGGGTCCGTAATTCAGGTGCAGGTCAGCGAAGAGGATCGGGCCAAGCTCCTGGAGCTCGCCCCCTTTGGAGTGGGCGAGCTGACGGCGCAGGGCTACGGCCGCTTCGTCGTCGCTCATCCCCTTCTCAGCATCCGATCCATTGAGTTAACGAAAGCAAAGCTCAAGCACTTTGTGTGCGAGAAGGTGCCCAAAGGAGGCGAAGAGAAGTGACATTCACACGCTATGAACTCACTATCCCTGTTGAGCTGACGTCGGAACTCCACATCGGTGGAGTGGACCCGGTCCCCGACCGCGACGGCGAGGGAACCGTCATCCGCTTCAACCGCAACGGCCTGGGCGAGCCGACCATCCCCGGCCGATCCATCAGGGGTGCGGTTCGCGCGTCGTGCGACGTCGCCCGTCAAGCGCTGGACGACGCCGGGGATCCCGCGACTCAGGACGGAGGGGTATTCTCGAAGGCCAGCTGGGTATCCCTGTGGGGCGATGACACGGACTACACTGGCAAATCCGCCAATGATCGCGGGCTGCAAAGTGATGCGTCGCTCCCTATCAGGAAGAGTGCACTCACCTTCCACGCGGCGGCCTTCCCGACATACAAGGACAGCGGCCCCGGAGAATCCCCCTTGCCGAGGCGTCACGGCGTCGGCATCGACAGGACGACCGGCGCTGCCTCGGACGGGGCGCTCTACGAGCACGAGTTCCTTCCCCGCGGCACAAAGTTCGACATTCGCATCACCGCCGAGGGGCGCGATGGCGAAACGATGGGACGCGAACAGTCGGATGGAATTCCGGGGCCTGCGCCCTCCGATTCCGTCAAGAAGCTCCTCGAGATCATCATTGACATTCTGAAATCTGGTACCGTATGCCTCGGGGGACGGACAGGCTCTGGCCAGGGAACAATCCAGGTTATTGAGCCGAAGCTCCGTCGCACCGGCGGAACGACCGATTCCGATACGCTGACTGCACCTGCGGACGTTCTCGATGCGCTCATCGGTCCGGACTCGGAGGGAACGCCAGTTCCCCTCGAACTGGGCGGTTGGAGTCTGGAAAAGCCCACACGTATCACGATCGACTGGTGGTCGCCCACCGGCATTTTCGTTGCCGAGGACGAAAAGCTGACGAAGCAGCGCAAAGAAGAGGCTCAGAAGAAGGACCCCACCGCCAACGGAGTAACAGAGCCCCTCCGCGATCCGTCTGTCCCCTGGGATGAGGCCCAACTCCTCATACCGGGAACCTCGATTCGCGGTGCGCTGCGCTCGCGGGCCTCGCGCATCGCACGGACGGTCCTCGCAGCAAGAGACGAATTGTCCAAGTTCGCATCCCATGATCTCCACGAACAAATCGCTGCGGAGCCGAACCTTGTCCGGTATATGTTCGGCAGCACGGAGTACCGGGGCGCGATCACCGTCCATGACTGTCTCTCCACTGAGCGTGGGAAACGCATCGAGGTCACGCACAATGCGATTGATCGCTGGACGGGCGGCGTCATCGACGGCGGACTCTTCACTGAGGCCGTGTATCTGGGCACCGAGTGGGAGCCGATCACGATCGACATTGATCTGCGCCAGCTCCTGAGCAACATCGAAGCTGAGAAGGGGGAAGCCAAGAGCAAGCCCAAAGAGGCAGAGACAAAAGAGACAGAGCAGGATGACCAGAAGGACTCTCAGCAACGGGAGCATGTTTACGCTCCCTACGCTCGCGCTGCCTACGTCTTGCTCGGCTTGGCGCTCGCCGAGTTGTCCGCAGGCACGCTCCCCTTGGGTAGCCGTTCGACGCGAGGCCTGGGCCAGGTTGTCGTCTCAACGATCAAGGTCCGTGGCGGCAGCCGGGACGGCGTCGCGATTCCGGAACGGAAGCTTGATGGCGACATGGCATTGGGGCATCCGAGCATCACAGCGCCCAGCACGACGCAGGGGCAATATGACGCACAGCGAGCGCTTGCAGGGGATGTCCTGGGCTATTTGAAGAGAGTCAAGGGAGCGACCGACTGGTCTGAGCATCTAGAGAACGGCCCGGGAGCTGCGCGCACACCATCGAAGGAAACAGGAACCGCCGATGACTGACAAGAATCAGAAAGCGATACTGACACATTCACCGATCCTCTCGAATTCTGGAGACACACCATGCTTGGATGTCTACCTCGTATACGCACGGAAACATTCGGGTGAGGACGTTCAGGGCCTGGCGTTCGCAACCAACGGGACGTGGACCGTGTTAGGTTTCGATAAAGGATCCTCCGCCGAGGCACCGAAGCTCACGGTCGCGCCGATCGATGGACGAGAATTCGATCCGACGAAGATCTTCGAGCTACGCCTGTGGGTACCGGTGAAACTGCCCGATGAACCTGCAGAGGGAGACGTTCTGGCTCACGAGTACCGTTGGGTGAACGGCGTGGGTGCCGTTGAGCTAACGCTCACCTCCGGCAGACGGAAGGCATCGTCTGAGGTCACGGAATCAGTATCTGTCAGCGGGTGGTTCCACAAGGCGAGCTATCTGCAGCACAAGTCTGCTGCGACTAGCAAAGAAGAGTCTGCCCCCGATACCAGCACTCGTCAGACACAACAGGAAAAACAAGACACCACCACTAACGACATGTCGGCACTTGAGTTCATCCAAGAAGAAGATAAGTACGGAAATACGGTCGTAGTCGACCAGCTATTCACGGGAGAGTGGGCGCAATGAGTAACTTTCACCACGCATACAACGGAATTCCAACGCTAAGGAGCAAGGAGCCCTTCTTTCTGGATGCTGAACCTGCACCACTAGACCATCTAGCTCCAGACACCTACTCCGGGACACTCAAACTAACAATCGAAACGAAGACGCCGCTCATCACAGCGTGGCGTGACACCAAAGGTCGGCTAGTAGTCCCCTCCGCAAGCGGCAATCCCGAC
>OFCU01000159.1_pt1 | contig 34338 bp, 25 predicted proteins | sample 1520851 | NCBI WGS metagenome assembly OFCU01 (sample SAMEA2699040, study PRJEB24076) | metagenome | reverse complement strand
AAATCGCCGAGCAGCTCGTTGGCACGATCCGCGATGGCGTTGGTGACGTCGGACGGAGCCGGGCCGCCGGTGACCGGGTCATACTTGAAGCCGCCATCGGTCGGCGGGTTGTGCGACGGGGTCACCACGATGCCGTCGGCCAGGCCTTCGCCGGTGAAGCGCTGGGTGCCATCCGCTGCGCGGTTGTGGGTCAGGATGGCCTGGGACACAACCGGGGTCGGGGTGAAGTCGTCGCGGGAATCGATGCGCACGGTCACGCCGTTGGCGACGAGCACTTCGATGGCGGTCTTCCAAGCCGGCTCGGACAGAGCATGAGTGTCGCGGCCGATGTACAGCGGGCCGGTCACGCCGGCCTTCTTGCGGTATTCGGCGATGGCCTGGGTGATGGCGACGATATGGGCCTCGTTGAACGAGGTCTTCAGAGACGATCCGCGGTGGCCGGAGGTGCCGAAGGAGACACGCTGTTCCGGAACGTTGGGGTCGGGGACGACGTCATAGTACTTGCCGATGACCTCGTCGACATTGATCAGATCTGCTGGGGTAGCGGGCATTCCCGCATTGTTTGCAACCATAGTCACTATTCTGCCACGCTTTTGCGTCAGATGTGCGTAATTGTCCCATTATGCGCGATGAATACGTTGTCTGTTTAGTGCATGTTCGGATGTGTGTACATGAATTTTCGAAAATGGCGGATTCTGCGCTTAGCCGAGTTGCGCAATGTCAAACGATGGTGTATAGTTCTATGCTATTCGACTGATGCAGGGTTGCTAGTCAACATAAAGACGCAAGACCTGAGATGTGGCTGAACTATAGCCATATCTCAGGTCTTTTTTTGTTGCCCGAAGCGGTGTTGCTCGGATCGAATCGGTTGTAAGGGAAAGAAAGGAAATCAGGATGGCTGACTCACTCGCATCGCAGATCATCACTGCAATCGGTGGTCCTGAAAACGTTCGCAGTCTGACGCATTGCGCCACTCGACTGCGCTTTGAACTGGTTGACGCATCCAAGGTCGATCAGAATAGTCTCGAGCACATGCAGGGCGTGCTCGGCGCGGTGCCGCAGAGCGGCGACCGCTTCCAGGTGGTCATCGGCGGTGGCGTTGCCACCGTGTACGAAAACATCATGCATCTGCCCGAAATGGCCGGTGTCGGCGGTGCCTCCGCATCCGACGATGGTCAGAAGAGCAATGCCGACGTCAAGGCCGAAGCCCGTTCCAAGGCCCGCGGCAAGGTGGCTTGGCTGGACTCCTTCTTCGAGTATCTCTCCGATTCCTTCCGCCCGATTCTGGGCGTGCTGCTCGGCGCTTCCATCATCATCGCGCTGGTCAACCTGCTTATTTCGCTGAACGTCATTCCGAATGACGAGGTTTCCGCAGGCTGGGTATTCGTGAAAGCCATCTGGAAGGGCGTATTCTACTTCCTGCCGATCATGGTCGCCTACAACGCGTCCAAGAAGCTCAAAGTCGACCCATGGCTGGGTGGTGCCATCATGGCCATGCTCATGACCCCGCAGTTCACCGGCTTGATGGACGCCAAGACCACCACGTGCGTGGAGAACGCCGCTCTGGGCACCAAGTCTTGCATGGCCAACATATTCGGTCTGCCGATGGCATTGAGCGACTATTCCGGCAACGTGTTCGTGCCGCTGCTCATGGCCGCCGTGCTTGCTCTCGTCTACCACGGATTGAAGAGGATCATCCCGGAAAGCGTCCAGCTGGTCTTCGTGCCGTTCTTCTGCATGATCATCGTTGGCGCGCTGACCGCCTTTATCATCGGCCCGATCGGCGTGTGGGTCGGCAACGGCCTCGGCGTCGGCTTGGCCTGGATGAACACCCATGCCCCGTTCATCTTCGCCATCATCATTCCGATGCTGTACCCGTTCCTCGTGCCGCTCGGTTTGCACTGGCCGCTCAACGCCCTGATGCTCATGAACATCCAGACTCTCGGCTACGACTTCATCCAAGGCCCGATGGGCGTGTGGAACTTCGCCTGCTTCGGCGCTACCGCTGGCGTGCTCTTCCTTGCTGTGCGTGACAAGGATAAGGACATGCGCCAGACCGCTTTGGGCGCACTTGCGGCCGGCCTGCTCGGTGGCGTTTCCGAACCGTCTCTGTACGGCATTCACCTGCGTTACAAGCTCATCTACAAGCGCATGCTGGTGGGCTGCGGTCTCGGTGGCGTCGTCATCGCCATCCTCGGTTGGCTCTTCCCGTCCGTCACCGCCGCCGGCCAGACCGTGCATGGCGTGACCACCACCGCTTTCGCATTCACCTCGTTGCTGACCATTCCGGTCTTCAATCAGATGTGGGTGTATGCAGTGTCCATCGCCGTGTCCTTCCTCACCTCCTTCCTTCTGATCATCACCTTCGACTACCGCACTCCGGAACAGAAGGCCGAAGTGCTGGCCCGTGCGGCTGCCAATCAGAAGACCGCTGTCTCGTCGGTCGAAGCCAAGGGAGTCGCTCCGGCTGCTGCCACCGCGACTGCCACTGTTGCCGCCACCAAGACTGAAGCCCCGGCTGCTGCTGCCACCACCACCGTGGTGAACGCTCCAGTCGCAGGCCATGTGATTTCCCTGGATGAAACCGGCGATCCGGTGTTCGCATCCCGCGCACTAGGCGAAGGCGTCGGCATCCAGCCGGCAGACAGCACCGTCGTCGCGCCGGTATCCGGCGTGCTGCAGACCGTCGCCGAAACCGGTCACGCATTCGGCATCAAAACCGATGATGGCGTGGAAGTGCTCGTGCACGTCGGCATCGACACGGTGAAGATGAACGGCGAAGGCTTCGATGTGAAGGTCAAGGCCAACGAACACGTGAACGCGGGGGACAACCTCGTTGTCGTCGACTTTGATAAGGTTAAGGAAGCTGGATACAGCACCACCACATTGATGACGGTGCTGAACACAGTGGCCTTCGCGTCCGTCACGCCAAAGACCGGCGTCGACGTCAAGGCCGGTGAGTCGGTGATCGACATTCAGCGCTGACCAATCGCATAGTCGGAAGGGGCCGACGTGGACGTTCTTCGCGTATTCAACAATAATGTCGTACTGGCAAAAGACGGCAACAGTGAGGTGATTCTCACCGGTCGAGGTATAGGTTTCCAAGCCAAGCCCGGCCAGCATGTTGACGACGCGAAGATCGTCCGTCGGTTCGTTCCCGCAGATGGCAAGGATCCCGACCATATGGCCCAACAGGTGGCCGGGATTCCGCCCGAAATCATTCGTCTCGTTACGGACGCCATGAACCGCACCGGTCTGAAGGAACAGGCCGACAGACAGCCTGCATTGGTGCTGGCATTATCCGACCATATTTGCGGTGCGATCCGCCGATCGCAAAACAAGCAGACCATCGAATATCCGCTGGAAGCCGAAGTGCGTTCGCTCTACGCGAGCGAATATGCCAAAGGCAAAGCTCTGGTCGATGCCATGAACACGTATCTGGGCGGTGCGCTGCCGGATTGCGAAGCCGTGGCTTTGGCCCTGCACTTGGTCAATGCGGGCTTCTCTACCGGCGATCTTTCCGCCACATACACCATGACCGGCGTCATCCAGCAAATGCTGACGGTCATCGAAGGCTATTACGGCATCACTCTCGACCAGAACAGCGTCAATGTGGCGCGTTTCATCACGCATCTGCGCTATCTTTTCGTGCGCATCCACCAACATGAACAGCTTGATGACGAGCCTGAACCAATCGTGGAATCCATCAAAACCTCATATCCGAAAGCATCGGATTGTGCGAACAAACTTGCGATCATCGTCAAAATGCGATTGAACGTGAGTCTTTCGGAAGCGGAAATCGCCTATCTCACCTTGCATGTCGCACGAGTGACTTCTCATGCGACGGAATCGCATGAGAATGACGATACCAATGCATAATCTGCATAAAATACATAATCATCGTAATAAATAATTTAATAATTACGATAATAGTTACTGATTTACATTGGAAGTATTGGCTTCGGGCGCTTCCGGCACACGCACGCACAACGACTTACGCTCCACACTGAAACGAATATGCTGCGTTTCGGGAAGCATATCGCCATCCACCTGAGCCAACACGGGTTTCTCCAACTTGATTTCCGCGCTGACGCCCTGAATCTGGTCAACCGTGGAATTCGTGGACAGCGGACTCTGCTGGGCCTTGCCGGTGATCGTCTGATGCAGCACATCGCCGAACAGATTCGCCCAACCGATCAAACCGCCGGATGTGTCAATGATCTCGTAATCGAGAATGCCGTCATCGTACACGGCGTCGGGCATGAGCGAAAATACCGGAATCTGGCCGCAATTGCCGGCCATGAACGTGCGGAAGGTCAATCCGTGCGTGGTGTGCGTGCTGCCGTCGGCGCTGGTAATGGTCACATCACCCTTGTACTTCGGGGCGAACAGGTTCTTCACGCCCGACACGAAATAGGCGAGCCAGCTGATGTTCTTCTTCAACTCAGGATCGGTGTCGTCGATCATCACCGCATCAAAGCCGATGCCCGCGATAATAAGGAACGCATGGCCGTGATCGGCGGCTTCATCATCGAGCAGCGTCAGTCGGCCGACATCCACCAAACGCGAACCATGAGATGTGGCGACGGTCAGCGCCGCATCGATATCATCCACAGGAATGCCCATATTGCGGGCAAACAGATTGCCGGTGCCAATAGGGATGATGCCCAGCGCGTGGCCGGTTCCCGAAAGTGCGCTCGCCACCGTGCGCACCGTGCCGTCGCCGCCGACCGCGACCACCACGTCGGCGCCATGCTCCAAGGCTTCCAGCGCGCAGGCGCGACCATCCTTATCAAGCTGCGTTCCGATATATTCAACCTGCGTGAGATGCTTCGCCTCACAGAACTCCTGAATATGCTGCTTGCGTTGTTCCGCCTGTGGTTTCGAAGGATTGATCACAAACGCGTAATGCACCTGATCATCGTCGCGCTTGTCGAGCTGTTCCGCAAGTTTGCGATGCTTATACGCGCGTACTGCGAAAAAGGCGGCCGCGCACACCGCTGCGACCGCAAGAACGACAATCAGAATGATAACAGGCATAGGCATGTCATCTATTGTTCACGGAAGATGCGAAAAAAGCGAATCAAGACTGATTTATTCGACGATTCCTGCACGTTGTATACAAAAATGAGAGGACTGCGGCGGGTGTCGGCTTTCAGCACTAGGCTAGGAGGCATGCTTGATATCCAATTCATTCGTGAACATGCTGACGTTGTTAAGGAATCCCAGCGCAAGCGTGGCGAATCGGTCGAACTGGTCGACGAGGTGCTGCGCTCCGACGAGGTTCGTCGTTCCTCTCTGAAGGAATTCGAGGCTGCCCGTGCGCAGCAGAAGGAAATCGGCAAGAAGGTCGCCGCGGCTCCGGCCGACGAAAAGGCCAAGCTGATTGCCGAAACCAAGGAACTCTCCCAGAAGGTTTCCGAATACAAGGCCGCAGCGGACGCCGCAGCCGAAGAATACACCACCGCCATGTGGAAGCTCTCCAACGTGGTTGAGCCGGAAGCTCCGGAAGGTGGCGAAGACGATTACGTGGTGGTCAAGAAGGTTGGACAGATCCGCGATTTCGCAGCCGAAGGTTTCGAGCCGAAGGATCACCTGACCCTCGGTCGTGGCGTTGCCGGCATCGATATGGAACGTGGCGTGAAGGTCGGCGGTTCCCGCTTCTACTTCCTGCGCGGCCAGGTGGCACGTATGCAGATCGCCATGCTCACCATGGCTGTGGACCAGGCCGAAGAGCACGGCTTCACGCTGGCCATCACCCCGACGCTGGTGCGTCCGGAAGTGATGCGCGGCACTGGCTTCCTCAACTCCCACGCCGACGAAATCTACCGTCTGCGCGAACCTGACGAGCAGTACTTGGTCGGTACTTCCGAAGTGGCGCTCGCCGGTATGCACGAGAACGAGATTCTCGACCTGTCTGACGGTCCGCTGCGTTACTGCGGTTGGAGCTCCTGCTACCGCCGTGAGGCTGGCGCAGCTGGCAAGGATACTTCCGGCATCATCCGCGTGCACCAGTTCGACAAGGTGGAAATGTTCGTTTACACCAAGCAGGAGGACTCCTACAAGGAGCATGAGCACCTGCTGGCCATGGAGCAGGAAATGCTCGGCAAGGTCGAGGTGCCGTACCGCATCATCGATACCGCTGCCGGCGATCTGGGCTCTTCCGCAGCCCGCAAGTTCGACTGCGAGGCGTGGGTGCCGACCCAGGGTCGCTACCGCGAGCTGACCTCCACCTCCAACTGCACCGAATACCAGGCCCGTCGCCTGAACATTCGCGAACGTATGGAAGATGGCGGCACCCGCGCCGTTTCCACGCTGAACGGTACGCTGGCCACCACTCGTTGGCTGGTCGCCATTCTCGAGAACCACCAGCAGAAGGACGGCTCCATCGTCATTCCTCAGGCCATGCGTGCCTACATGGGTGGCAAGGAAGTCATCGAGCCGACCAAGTGGGAAGCCTGATAGAGTTTGGGTTTGCTTGGCAGAGTCTGATAGCTTGGGTTGCTCGTGGAGTTTGGTAACTCGGGTTTGTTTATCGGTTCCACTGAGTTGCTGAGCTACTAAACTGCTGAAACGGACTTCTGCAATACGAAATATGGAAGTCTGAGGATGCCTGGCATTTGGCATTTGCCGATTTCTGGCTTTTCTGGCTTATAGGAAGGGACTCGCGGTGAGCGGGTCCCTTCTTTTTTGTTTTCGCCGCGTTCTTTCCTTTGTCCTTGCTCGCTTTCTTCCCCTCGTTCTTTGGGTTGTGCTATATTAGCGTTTCGTGCGTGATGCACATGGGTAGGTGTCTGAGCGGTCTAAAGAGACGGTCTTGAAAACCGTTGAGGTGCAAGCCTCCGCGAGTTCGAATCTCGCCTTACCCGCCTATAAGGCTTACTGAGAGCGCTCTAAGCACTCGGTAAGCCTTTTTTGTTGCTGCAATCCGGGTAAACTCCACCCAAGTTCGGCTCAGCACCGTCCAAGTCTCAATTCTTCCATCCACTGGAATAATTCTCCCCGCTAGGGAGCGCGTGAAAGTCCGTATTCTTCCATCCACTGGAACAATCTTCCCGCTGTTGGCCCTGTGAGCGTCCAGATTTTTCCAGTGGGTGGAGGATTTGGGTCGCTGGGATGGTCTGTGGCGGGGTGATTCTTCCAGTGACTGGGGGATTTTTCCCGCTGGGGGGCTTGTGGGCGTCTGTTTTTCTCCAGTGGGTGGAAGATTTGGGTCGTTGAGAGGCTTGTAAATGTCCACTTTCTTCCAGTGACTGGAAGGATTGGGGAGGGATTGTGATGTTGTTCGGTGTACGATCAGGCTGAGTTGTGAGAAAGGCTGCTGTGACTATGCGTGAGAATGGGATGCAAATGAAGGAACGAGCGATGGGAGCTATGGCTGGGCTTGCGTTGGGCGATGCGTTGGGAATGCCTACGCAAAGCATGTCGGCCAAGCAGATTCGCCGGTATTACGACGGTCCGATCACGAAACTTATGAATGCCGTGCCGCAGCAGCCGATCGCACCGAATATGAAAGCTGGTGCCGTCACCGACGATACAGAACAGGCTTTCGTACTCGCACGGCGACTTATCGACGATAACGGCTGCATTGATAACACCCGATACGCCCACGATCTGCTGCAATGGGAAGCTGCGATGAAGGCCAAGGGATCGCTTGACCTGCTGGGACCTTCCACCAAAGCAGCGCTGCAAAAACTTACCGAAGGCGTAAGTCTGGAAGAGACCGGCCGATTCGGCACCACCAACGGCGGTGCAATGCGTGCCACGCCGGTGGGCATCGCATTCCGTCCAGGCCAAGCGCTCGCCGACGCCGCCTGGCGATCCTGTGTGGTGACGCATAACACGGTGCAGGGCATTGAAGCGACCACTTTGGTGGCTGCGGCGGTGAGCTTTGCCATTGAAGGAGAACGTGACTTTTTGCACCTCGCGGTGGAATTCGTACGGAAGCTTCCACAGCGTGGCAATTGGTCGGCAAAGGCTTCGGTGCTTGCGCGTGTGCAATATTTCATGAATTGGGCCGAAACTGATGGATGCAGGCTCAATGACAACGAATTCGCTGCTGTGCTGCAACGGAATTGCGGTACCAGCGTGGAATCGAACGAGTCCGTGGCCGCCGCTTTCGCCATTGCGGCGCGCTTTTTTGACGATCCCACGCATGCTTTGTGTTTCGCGGCTTCTATCGGTGGCGACACTGACACCATTGCGGCTATTGCGGGCGCGATGCTGGGGGCGTGGCATGGTATGCAAGGTTTCGACAAAACCATGCTTGATCAGGTGCTTTCACAACTTGCTGAAGATAATCACCTTGATTTGGTCGGCACTGTTACGTCGCTACGCGCGTTACGCGATGATAGTGCGCTTAATGATGTAAATATCGTTTGATCTGCAGGAACCGTAGTTAGCGAAACTATGACGGAAGTGCGAAAGGCATCGCAATGACTGGAAAAGTTATTTCTCTTGGGCAGGTTATTGTCGATCTGACCATGAATGTGGACGCGGTGCCGCGTGCGGGTGAAGATGTGTTCGCCGGCAATGTGCAAACGCAGGTTGGTGCCAGCTTCAACACGCTGTATGCCGTGCGCCGCATGGGCGTTAAGGCGTCTCATGCTGGTGTGATTGGTACGGGGCCGTGGGCTTCGCAGATTCTGCAAACGTTGGAAAATCAGGAAATTCAGCATATCGGCAAGCGGGATGCCGTGCACGATTCGGGATTTTGCGTGGCGTTGACCGACGCGAATGCTGAACGGACGTTCATTTCGACGAGGGGCGCAGAAGCGTACGGCAGTGCCGATGCGTTCGATTCTGTGAATCCAGAAAAGCGGGATGTCGTGCATGTGAGCGGATACACGTTGGTGCATCACACTGCGGACGCGCTGCTTGCTTTTGTGAAAAGAACGACTGAACATCGTGAGTTCACTGCGGTATTCGATCCTTCTCCGATGATCTCGGCAGTTGATGATGACGTTTTCCGTGTGATGCTCGCATATCGTCCGATATGGTCGTGCAATGAACGCGAGGCAACGTTGATTGCGCAACGTTTGGCGGCGCTCGATAGTGGCGATTCTTGCGATTGCAAGGTTTCGCGGGATATGCTGCAAGAGATTGAGAGCGCGAATGTCAATGAGGAGACGGTTGCGTGGCTGTGCGATCGATTGCAATCTCCTGTAATCGTTCGCGTGGGCGCGGATGGTGCGTGGTCGGCGATTCCCGGTGACGAAGTGCTGCGAATTCCAGGTTTTCCAATGAAAGCGGTGGATACCAATGGCGCTGGTGATTGTCACGCGGGTGTGTTGTGCGCCCTGCTGTGCGAAGGCGTGCCGTTGGAGGAGGCTGTACGTTGCGCCAATGCTGCTTCGGCGTTGTCTGTAACGCGATCAGGGCCGGCTACCTGCCCTGATCGAAAGGAGGTTGAGCGGCTCCTAGGAAGGGCGTTCTAAGACTTATGGTACAAATGACTATAAGTGGTTATATCATGTGCACGATTGCGCTGACGCGGCGTGCATGTCGCTTGCCCGCGGCGTTGCTCGGCAGATTCAAGGAGATTAGTTTCACATGAGCAATGAGAAAGGGACCCTCTCCATCGAGGAGCAGGGTATCGACACCATATCCGAAGAGGAGCGTAAGGGCACGCCGGCCAGTCTGTTTTGGCCCTGGTTCGCTGCCAATGTTTCCATGTTCGCCATGTCGTACGGCGCGTGGGCGCTCGGTTTCGGCATTTCGTTCTGGCAGGCCACCGCCATGACCATTATTGGCGTGGTCATCTCGTTCCTGCTGGTCGGCATCATTTCCATCGCGGGCAAACGCGGCAACGCGCCCACCATGGTGCTCACCCGCGCCACGTTCGGCGTGGAAGGTGCCAAAGTGCCAGCGGCTCTGAGCTGGATCGCCACATTAGGCTGGGAGATTTCACTGACCACCACCGCTGTGTTGGCATTATCAAGCACCATCGAAAAACTCGGTTGGGGCTCTGGTGTCGCGCCCAAGATCATCTCCACCATTGTGGTGGTCGGCCTTGTGGTGGTCGCAGGTATTTTCGGATACGACCTGATTATGCGTTGTCAGCAGGTCATCACCATCGTGACCGGTGTGATCACCGTCGGTTTCTTTATCCTCGGCTGGGGACATATTGACTTTTCCGCCATTGACTCGGTTCCGGCGGGATCATTGCCGGCCATGCTCGGCTGCTGCTTCTTCGTGATGACCGGCTTTGGCTTGGGCTGGGTGAATATCGCTGCCGATTACTCGCGCTATCTGCCGCGCAACTCCTCCAATGGCGGCATTGTGTTCTGGACCACATTCGGTGCGTCCATTGCCAATGTGTTCCTGATTTTCTACGGTCTGCTGCTCGCGGTTTCCAATGCCGACATGGCGGAAAACGTTGGAAATGATCCGATTGGAGCCATGGCTTCCATTCTGCCGACCTGGTACTTGATTCCGTACACCATTGTGGCCGTGCTCGGTTTGATGTCCGGCTCCATTATGGACAATTATTCCAACGGGCTTGCGCTGCTGTCGTTCGGTGTGAAGTTGCCGCGTACCGTGGCTGCCGCGCTCACCGCCGCTTTGACTGTGCTTGGTGTGGTCTACGTGACTTTCTTCTCCGACACGTTCATTGGCCCGTTCCAAGGCTTTCTGACCACGCTCGGCGTGCCGATGGCCGTATGGGCCGGCATGTTCGTGGCCGATGTGATCATTCGCAAGAAGGATTACAGCACCGCTGATTTGTATGATCCGAAGGGGCGTTACGGTGCGTGGAACGGTAAGTCTTTCGCCATTCTTGTCGTCGGTACCGTGCTTGGTTGGGGATTGGTGGTCAACACTGCCGCCAGCTGGCTGAACTGGCAGGGGTATCTGCTGTTCCTTATCGGTGGCAAAGAAGGTAGTTGGGCTGCCGCCAATCTTGGTGTGATTGTTGCGCTGATTATTGGTCTTGCGGGATCGTTGATGTTCCAGCGTGGCGATATTGCCAAGCAGGAAGCTGATCTGCCGGTTTCGGAAGCATGAGTTGCTTATTGCGATAATACAAGGAAAGGAAAAGTCATGATTGCGGAAGATGAATGGCTGGTAGTTATCGACAGGCAGCGTGTTTTTGCGGAAAGTGAATGGTCCGCATGGGCTTGCCCGGACGGCTCCTATCACACTACTGATGAAGCGTTCGCACGATTGGCTAAGGCGTTCGGCGATCGTGTGGTCTATACGCGATATGTTGCGCCTGAGCCACCGCAAAACGCTTGGGTTGATTATTTCAAAGATTGGCCGCAGTTTTTGGTTGCTCCCGACGATCCGATGTACGATCTCACCGCGGATACCGCGGAATTGGCGCAAGGCCATGCCGTGGTCAGTTGCGACACTTTCGGCAAGTGGGGAAGCGTGCTGAGCGAAGCCATTAAAGGCGCTAAAAAGATCACGGTATGTGGTGTCGCCACCGATTGCTGTGTGCTTACCACTGTGCTCGCCGCGGCTGACAATGGTGTAGCGGTACGCGTTGCTGCTGACGCTTGTGCAGGCAGTTCGCCAGAAAACCATCAGATGGCATTGAGCACCATGGCATTGTTCACGCCGCTGGTCACCGTTACCAACACTGACGCTATTCTGAAGTAAAAAAAATATCGCAAGCAAGCCATTTTCTGCGGGGCTTACTGAAGTTTTTTCAGTAAGCCCCGTTCATGTATATCGCAGCAAAACGGGCCTTCAAAAGCGTTTGAGAGTCCGGATTCCTCCATTTGCTGGAAGTTTTATCTCGTTGTCGGCCCTGTGAGCGTCCAGATCCTCCCAGTGGGTGGGCTGGGGCGAGGCGGGGTAAAAGGGAAGACTGATTGTTATACGATGCGGCGGTCGGCGGCCCAGCGGGTGAGTTCGGTGCGGTTTGACAGCTGCAGTTTGCGTAGTACGGAACTGACGTGCGTTTCCACGGTTTTGATGGAAATAAACAGTTCCGCTGCCACTTCCTTGTACGTGTAGCCGCGCGCGATCAAGCGCATGACTTCCTGCTCACGGTTCGACAAGCGGTCCAGCTCGTCATCGTGGATCGGTCCGCTTGCAGAGCCACCCATGCCAGCCGGTGAGCCATTTTGGAAGGCGGAGAGCACGAATCCCGCCAATTTCGGCGAAAACACAGCATAGCCCTCATGTACTTGCTTGATGGAAGAAATCAAATCATCGCCGGAAATCGTCTTTGTCACATAGCCTTGCGCTCCGGCACGAATTACCGATCCGACATCCTGCGGCGAATCAGACACCGACAGTGCCAGAAACACGGTATTAGGGGAGTATGCGCGCGATTTCATGAGAATTTCAGCTCCGCCGCCGCCCTCACCGCCGGGAACATGCACATCAAGCAGCACCACATCCGGCTTCGTCTGCGCGATCATCGCCACCGATCCCTCGACATCGGACGACTGCCCGACGATGTCGAAATGCGGCTGCAGCGTTGCGATAACGCCCGCACGGAACATTTCATGATCGTCAACGATGGCGATACGTATCTGCTGTTCCTGCTCGTTCATTGCTGCTCCTCAAAATGGTTGGTAGGTTGATTGCTGAATTGATTGGTACGTTGATTGTTGGATTGACGGTTATGGTGATTGGGAAAATCGGTTTGTTGTGAGTTGCTTTGCGGTTCGTGCGATTGCTGCGCATTCGCGTCGGCGGCTGTGGTTGCGGATGTGGGCATGTCTGCGATTGGCATATGCATGCGCACCTCCGTGCCCCATTGCGGTCTCGATACAATCTCCACTGTACCGCCACGACGCTTGATTCGTCCGATAATCGATTCACGAATGCCAAGGCGATTCGCGGGAATCGCATTCACGTCAAATCCGTTGCCATGATCGCGTACGAACACTTCCACAAGTTTGCTGCTTGCTTCGCAGTAGACGGAAATCGGCTCTCCTCCATGCGCTACCGCATTGATAAGCGCCTGTTGCGTGGCGTCAAGCAGCGCATCGGTTTGCGCGCTTGGACGTGCGTCGCCCACCGTCACCACTTCGATCGGCTTGCCATGCGTGTCTTCCACATGTGCGGCGATCTCTTTCAAACCGGCGTTTACGGAACGGTCAGACGTGGTGCGTTCCTGATACAGCCATTCACGCAATTCGCGTTCCTGCGAGCGCGCCAGCGAAAACACCGTTTGCTGATCGTCGGCATGCAACTGAATCAGTGCCAACGTTTGCAGTACGCCATCATGCAGATGTGCGGTCATGTCGGCACGTTCCTCTTCGCGTTCCTTCGATGCGCGTTCCGTACCTAAATCGCGAATCAGCGCCATGATCCATGGCACAATCGCAAGCAATACGCCAATCAGCAGTGCCAAACCGGCGCACAGTATCCGAATCATGGAAAACGCGTCAAAATGTATGCAGGAACTGACATACAAAGCGTATGCGGCGAAAATAATCGCAATGCCGCCGAGCATCGTCCATAATTGACCTTCTTCGGCGTTGAAACGCAACCAAGAGACGCCGATACCGACCAGACCAAGCAGTAGGGGCATAATCAGAGCGCGTTCAACACCGCCTGCGAACATGACGAAACAGATGGAAAGCAGTATCAGACCAGCTAATGCAAGCAAAGCGGGTTTTGGTGCTTTCTTCAGTGTCTGTTCAAGGTTTTCGCTGGAAGATTGCGTATTGTCATACGTTCCGTCGTTGCGTTCAGTCGTATCTTCAAAAGATGGTGGTTGTGTGTGCTGACCATCTTGCGTAGCTGTAAAAGATTGATATTCCGGGGAAACGGGATATGTCCCGTACGGCATGTTGCCCCGGGAAAGCGGTGCCTGCCATGGTGAGCGCTTGCCTGCGATGATGTACGCCTGCTGCACCGGATCGCCCACGGGCAGCGCCATCCACAGGAAGATATAAGCGATCAGCCCCGCGCCGAACAGACATGTGGTGGCGAGAAAAAACAGGCGCACCCATAGCACGGCAATGCCCAAATGCATGCTGATCGCCTTGCATACGCCGGCTCCCATGCGTCCGTATGGAGGACGCATCAACGGCAGTTTGGCCGGCCGCGTCGGCAGCGGACGTCCCTCATGCAGGGCTTGGTCGCAGCAGTAGCGCATATATACGGCGCTCGCCTGATCGTACTGGCTTTGCGTGTACCACGGTTTTCCTAAGGATTTCATACTTCTATTGTGCCCTGTGAGGGATGCCGTCTCAGGGCATTCATATAGTGTTCAGGGCAGATTCAGGGTGTTCCCCGATACGTGTGGCACGCGCGAGTTGCTGTAATGGAACCATGAGCAATGCAAATAATGATCCGCTGGGTGATCGCGGCAACGCAGGGCCGCAGCCCGCTGCTGGACAACCGTATTATCAGCAGCCTGCGTACGGTTCGCCGCAACCTTCCCGCGGTGGCCGTTTTTTCGCGTGGATTCGTTCCAGCCAGGTCAAGCGTGGACATGACCGTTGGATTGGCGGCGTATGCGATGGCATAGCACGTCGTCTTGGTTGGAATACCACGTTGGTTCGTGCGCTTATGGTGGTTGCCACACTGTTTTTCGGCGCGGGTGCCGCGTTCTATGGCCTGGCGTGGTTTGTGCTGCCGGATGAGCGCGACAATCAGATTCTTGCTGAGGATTTGATTAACGGCAAGTGGGATTGGAATTGCATTGGCGCGCTGTTGTGCTGCCTTGTTGCCATCTGTTTGCCGGGGGCAGGATGGTTTGCTTTCGCGTTGGCCGCGTTGGTGCTGTGGCTTCTGCTCAATAGGCAGATTTATGCGCCGAATGTTCGTCCAGCTCAGTGGCAGCAGTCCCCGTATGGTCAGGCTCCGTACGGTCAACCGCAATATGGTCAGCCTCAATATGGAGGGCCTCCGTACGGGCAGCCGGTGCCTCCTGCATCGCCGTCTTCAGCGCAATCGAATCCTTATACTCAGCCGATGCAGGCGAGCGGCGCATATAACGGGGCGGACAGCACGGCTTCGTCACCGGAATCGCAATCGCATCAGCCCCAACGCCCTCAGCCCCAACAGCCTCAGTATCATGCCTACCAACAGCAGGTCAATGGTCCGGCCGCTTTTGCCACGGCCAATGTTCCTCCAACATTTACCGCTCCGGCAGCCCCGGTAGCGCAGGCGCCTAGGTCACCCAAATACGGACGTCGTAAACCGGCTGGTCCACTGCTGGTATTGATGATGTTCGGTCTCACGATGATCGCATGCGCGCTATGCGTATGGTGCATTATGACGTACGGCGTTCAAGGCGGGCAGCGGGGTACCGAATATACGTTGCAGGCATGCGCGGCATTCGTCGGTGGCATCTGTCTGGTGACGGGAATCGTTATTGTCGCGCTCGGATTCGCGGGCAGAAGAACGGGAGGACTGCATCCTCTGACATGGATATCCATATTCATGTCGTTGGTCATGGTGATGGCTTTGGCGAGTTATTCGCTGTTCAGCTATCGGATTAACACGGGCATTTCCTCATCCTACAAGAGGGTCAATGTGTCGGGAATAACCACCATGGGCTCCACCGCCAGTGAAATGAGCAGATACGAGCAGGGCATCGTCGCGCAAGGCAATGATTACGCCACCGACGTGCTGCATATCGACTTAAGCGATTACGCGAAAAACAACGGTCCGCACAAAGTGGATCTTCAGGATGGCACACAGGGCACAACTTCCTGCCCTACAGGAACGTTGAATGTGGTGGCCTCAAGCGCACAGGTCGTGGTGACCTTGCCGAACGGCTGCTGGTGGGCGTTCGGGTCTGACGGTGATTTCTACAACATCACCGATTTCGTCGGCAGTTCGGACGGGCTCACGTTGGATTCCGGCAATATCTATGTCTCGCTTATGGGCAACGATTCCACGAAATCGGTAGTGAAAAAGCGTGCGCTGGGAACTTACGATTGGAGTTGCGGCTCGTACGGAGACGAATCCGGCATCGAGGATTTCGATGATGAGACCGCTACGGAAGATGGCACGGATACCGGCGCCGATTCCACTAGGACCGATTCCCCCTTCAAAGACGGGGATGTGGACAAGGCCTACCGCGAAATCTACGACAATCATCAATATTGGCCGTGCTTCACCGGTGATGACAAGGCTCCGGTCAGGCCAGCCGGGCTGCGGATCAATACTATGGCAACGGTCGGCGGCAGCGTCGCGGTGCAGTATGCGTCCGACAACACATTGGGCAAAGCGGGAAAGGAGTGACCATGAGCGACGACAAAACCCAGGAAATGCCGGTTATGACGGATGCCGGAGATATGCCTACCGAAACGTTGCATACCGTGGATGCGCAGTCCACGTATGACCATTCGCAGCACAGTGGGCGTGCAACGCAGGATGATAAGCCGCGCGTGGAATCCGTTCCAGCGCAAAGCGTTCCGACCTATACCGCTTCGGCAGCCGGTGCGAATGTCGGGCACAAGAATCGGCAGATTGGAGACGACATCATCAGACCTTCCGGAAGAAGCGGTTCGACCATCGCGCTCGGCGTGTTCACGTGCTTCATGGGGGTGGTGACGTTGCTTTGCGGCATGCATGTGCCAATGAATCTCTGGTGGTGGGCCAGCGATCCGAAACAGTTCTTCGTATTCCTGCTCGGGGGCATCGGCGTGCTGCTTATCGCCGTCGCCGTGATTTGGGTGATAGTCAGCGCGGTGCATTCAAACCGATCCAAGAATGGAAACGATGTGGACAGCGACGATCCTCCCTATAACTCGAATACCACGGCTTTTTCGACTGATTCGGATAAGTCGCCGCTTTCGGAACGATCATGAGAGTCAGCTGAATAACCCCTGATGTCAGCCGCACCAACGAAATCGAGGCTGGTATCACAAACAAATACGTGGCCACCATGGCATGATCAAATCCAACACTTGCTTTTCCATCTTGACGTTGAATTTTGATCGTACCATGGTGGTCATTGTTTATTGTGATGTACGGGGCTTACGGCAGCTTTCGGTAATTTTCACGGTGTGTTTTCACTGTGTTTTACTGTGCGGCCTCAGCTTGTGCCAAGTCCTCAAATCCAGCCAGACGAACCGTATTGCGAATCGTCTCTTCGGTGAGATTGCGCTGCTCATGCCGCAAACGCTCCACAAAATCGCGGTACAATGCTACAGTGCGGTCGGAATAGGTGCCCAATTCGCCGCGCAGATACGTTTCGAACGACGTGGTCTCTGGCGTATCTTCGACAGTGGTCAGCACACGCATCGCCTCGCCAAGATGGGGAAAACGTTCACGAAAATCACGCGCCCACGCCACCTGAACTGTTATGATGCCTTCCTGCAAAGCGTTGCGACCCGCGGAAATCTGGGGAATATACGGCGCAATGTTTGCACAATACTCCTGTGGATATGTGGATTGCATCATGCGACCATACTTTTCCGTCACCAAATTACGTCCAACACGGTCGGCTTCCTGCAAGTCCGACCGGTAGCTGCGCAGCAATTCCTCCGGCCACGTCATGAACTGACTGGCACGCATCTGATGGAACATCGGCCAATTGCCCTGGCAGGACGCGCGGCCGCCCTCATTATTGGTTTGCTGAAACTGATTCCACTCCAGTTTGATAATGGATTCAACAAGATTTGCTGTATCGTGACCGTCTATTACATCTGAAATTACGTTGCTATTCATATGATTTCGATTCTTGATTTCGTCTGATTACTGATCTGGATGTGCGATGCCTGCAATGAAGTTATTGCAATCACAAGCTGTGCAGACAACTTGCATCGGACTTGATATGGTCCTCAACATACGGACGTTGCCATTCCACAAACGTTTCGTGGGATTCGGTCAATCCCTCCCGCAGCAATTCATCCACAACATCACTGCAGATGCGCTCAACAGTGGCGATAATGCGCTCCGCCGCAGGCTTCGCACCCTTGCCGCCCTCACCGAAACCGACACCGCCGAAACATGCGGCGGAACTCAATCGCAATATGTCTTCCAACTGTTCGCACACGCCGGCCAGCCTTGTTGCCATACGGCGGCTCAGCTTGCGCATGGCAGCAAACTGCCATTTGTAATACGGCAGATACCCAACGCTCACCGGCTCATTGATCAGAAACATCAACGAAGCCGTGGCGTTCACGAACTCATGAATGCTCAACATCGCAGCAGCACCATCGCCACGTTGCAGCATGCGCGGCAGATTGTATTGCCCCGCCTGAGCCATCATGCCCAAACGGCGGGAAATCAAGGAAAGTCGAACATCTTCCGGCATGAACTTGAACCCCTGCCGAGTCTTGGAAAACACCCCCAACGGATCAGCGAACACCTGACCGTTTGTGGCAGTGGCCAACGTATCTTCCTGCAAACTTAGCCAAGATGCAACATCGTTCTGCGCCGGAGCCTCACGAAACAGCGTGATCCGCTCGAAAAAATCGCCGATACGAAACACGCCATCACGGCGGAACTCGCCTTGCGCACGCGGCGTAAGTGGCGATTGAGATGCGGTAAGAGCGTCGGAATTAGCCGAACCATGCCCTGCAAAATGCGGCTTGCCCTGCTCGGCAACAGTGAAATCGCGACTCAACGCATCGTAATCAGCCTGCAATTGCTCGCCAATCGCATCATAATCCTCATCGGTAAGCCACAGGCAGAAACGCGGCGCGAAATCATGATCGCGCGACAGCTCATCGTCGAAACCGAAACATTCCGAACCATAACCAACCAAACCTGCGGCAATCCGCCCCTGATATGCCGAATATGCGCCGGCAAGCAACGGTTTGCCGAGATCATTCCAGAATGCGCGAGACAAAGCAAGTCCTGAAATATGGTGAGAAATCGCAGGAATCGAAGATGCGCCGGATTCCGTCATATAGTGCGGTTCACTTGATTGCTGAGATTCGATTGATTTCGGTGAATGCTGAGATTCCAAGGATTCTTGCGATTCTTGATATTCTTGCGATTCCCGCGTTTTATGAGATGATGGCATGTGCTTATGCAACGCCTGTTTTGCCACTTCAAGATTGACTGCAGTCGTGTGATAGTAGTCGGTGTTGCGTCCGTAGCATTCCTCAATCACGCTCAACGCATGCTCATAGCCGGAAACCGCATCCTGCAGGCAGCCGGCCATATAGCAGGCCTGCGCATAGCCGGCCAGCGCCGAAGCATAATGCGCACTATGTTCCAAATGCCCGGTACGGTAGATTGTCAACGCTTTCTGGGCATGCTGTATGGCATCGCTCGCCCAATACCGGTCCATCTGCAGGAGCAGCAATGCAAGATTGGTGTGCGTGGAGGCAACGTCGATGTCAGCGCTCGCATCGGGGGAAGATTGCTCCAACAGGTCCAGCGCCTGTTCCAGCTCGCGCTTCGCCTGATTGAGACGACCGGTTTCGCTGTACAACATGGACATATTGTTATGCAGCGCGGCCAGGCGTCGGTCGGTGGGGGAGAAGGCGGACGTGGCCGCGTCAAGCGCCTGACGGTACAGCTGTTCGGCCTCCTCGTACCGGCCTGCGGCTCGCATGCCCGTGGCCGCGTTGATCAGCGTCGTAGCCCACGCCTGCGGGTCGATTTTCTGAAGATGCAAATGATCCGCAATGCTTAACGATTCGCGGATAATCGGCAGATTGTCGGTATGTCGACCTTGCGAACGGTAAAACCCCATCGTTTCATTCAACACCGTCAGCAAACCGGCGTCATCATGACTGTGTTCGGCTTCGGTTCGCGCCTTCTGCAGATACGGTTCAGCCTGTTCAGGAGCCTTATGCGCATCGAAAATCGCATCAAGACCACGCAAAAATCGCTGTACATCAAATGTTGCGCAACCGTCATCGCAATTATTCATATTCAGATTGACATCACTGTCTGCCATCGCAATCCCTTCATCGGTGACCTTCATCATCTCCCGAACTGCAGACGGCATCGCAGACGGCGAAACAACAAAAGATAGGGAACATGCGATACGACGTACAAAGAACAACGGGGTATCTCATCATAATTATTTTGATGAGATACCCCGTTACATAACAGAAATAATCGAAATGACTGACTGTCGAATGTTAGACATGCACTTCGCGCATGCGCTCCGTAGCACCCGTATGCGTTTCGTAACGACGTGAATAGGTGACCAGCATAATCACCGCGATCAAAGCGATCGGAGCACCGGCCAAACCGGTGTAATGGTAGTTCATGGCGGTTGCCGTCAATGCGGCGCCACCAACGATCGAACCAATCGCATTGCCAAAATTGAACGCGATCTGCACGGCCGCGCCTGCAATCAGCTCGCCGCCGCCCTCACCGGCCTGCACCATGAGCAGCTGCTGTGGAGACGAGTTGAAGAACAGTGCGAAACCAATCATGAACGTCAACACCGCAGTCGTAACGAGATTGCCAGGAACAAAGAACACCAGCAACAAGCCAAGCGTGGCAATGGCCTGCGAAAGCCCGGCGGTGGCACCAGGCTTCCACAAATCAGTCAAACGACCGCCCGCAATACCACCGATCACCATGCCGAAACCGGCAAGCACCATTAACAGGGGAACCAGCGAAGAATCCCATCCACCGACCTTCTGCAGCCACGGTGAAACGTAGCTCCACCAGCAGAAAATACCGGAATTGCCGCAGAACACCGCCATGAGAATAAACCACGGACCAGCGTGAGTGAGGAAACGGAACTGTCCTTTAATGCCAGCGTCCTTGATCGGCGCGACGAACGGCACCCACGCAATCACCAACACCATCGTCATCAACGCCCAAGCGGCAAGAATCGCAAACGCCAAACGCCACGACAGCATTTCCGAAAGTAATGTGCCCGCAGGAACACCCAACATATTGGCAACAGTCTGACCCGTCACCATCATCGACACGGACTGCGCTTCCTTGCCCTTATCGGCCAAAGTCTTGGCAATCAGCGTGGCCGTACCGAAAAACGCGCCATGTGGCAAGCCCGAAATGAAACGAGCGGCCAACAGCATGGGGGAATTGAACGAAACCGCGCTCAACGTATTGCCGACCAGAGCGATGATCATGAACAGAATAATGAGATTCTTCGGCGGTACTTTACGGCCGAACACCAGAATCAGCGTGCCCACGCACACGCCGATCGCATATGCGGAAATATAATGTCCTGCCGCAGGAATGCTGACCTGCATGGCGGCGGCTGTCTGAGGCAAAATGCCCATCATCACGAATTCGGCGGCACCAAGAATAAAGGCGCCGGAAGCCAAAGCCAGAATGCTTCTTTTCACAGTCTCTCCTCCATGAATGTGAAGCGTGTTGGTGTGCGCTTGTTTACGCGCTTGTGTATTACGTGTTTTTTGATTTTTCAGGTGGTTGCGTCTCGCATATGCTGTTTTGCACCGCTGATGCGCTGGAAATAAAAAAGGCGGAACCGAAGTTCCGCCTTAAGTTGTCGGGCTGGCGGGATTTGAACCCGCGGCCTCTTCGTCCCGAACGAAGCGCGCTACCAAGCTGCGCTACAGCCCGTTTTGCAACAGTTGGAAATATTACACGATTGCTTAGGTAATGCAAATACGGCGTGTCGCGTGTGGTGTAGTGGCTTCTCGGTACACTGTGGGCTTATGAGTGAGACCATCGAATCGCAAGAAAATCAGAACGAAGAGGCTGCCGTTCCCGCTATGACCACAGTGGAACGTGCCGAAATGCTGCTGCAGCAGGATGCGGCTATCTACGCCAAGATCAATGACGGCGCTACCCTGGATGAGGCCGTTGATCCAGGCAATAAGGAATTCGGACCGCTGGCGCATCCGGAACAGGTGCAGATGCGCGTGGCCAAGCGTGCCATGATGCTTAAGGACGGCATTCAGCCGTACCCGGTGACCCTCGACGTCACCGCCACCATCGAAGAGGTCCGCGCCAAGTATGACGGCAAGCTTGAAGCCGGAGACGAAACCGAAGACGTGGTCGGCATCGCCGGTCGCGTACTCTTCCTGCGTAACGCCGGTGGCTTGTGCTTCGTGCAGCTTTCCGCTGGCGATGGCACCAAGATCCAGGGCATGATTTCCAAGAAGGAGATTGGCGCCGATTCCTTGAAGCGGTTCAAGCAGCTGGTTGACTTGGGCGATCACCTGTTCATCAAGGGTCGTGTGATTGCCTCCAAGACCGGCGAACTGTCCGTGTTCGCCACCGAATGGGCTATTGCCGCCAAGGCGCTTCAGCCGCTGCCGGCCCTGCACAAGGACCTGAACGAAGACACTCGTACCCGCAAGCCGTACATCGGCATGATCGCCGACGAGAAGATCCGCAACATGGTGCGTAACCGTTCCAAGGCTGTTGCTTCCCTGCGCAAGACCTTCGCCGATCATGACTTCCTCGAGGTTGAAACCCCGATGTTGCAGACCGTGCACGGCGGTGCCGCCGCACGTCCGTTCACCACGCACATGAACGCGTTCGACCTTGACCTGTATCTGCGTATCGCGCCGGAACTGTTCCTCAAGCGTTGCCTGGTCGGCGGCATCGACCGCGTGTTCGAGATCAACCGTGACTTCCGTAACGAAGGCGTTGACGCCACCCATGCTCCGGAATTCACCATGGTTGAGGCCTATCAGGCTTACGGCAACTACGACACCATCGGCGCGCTCGTCAAGCAGCTCGTGCAAGACACCGCCATGGACGTGTTCGGCACCCACAAGGTGACGTTGCTCGACGGTTCCGAATACGATTTCGGCGGCGAATGGAAGACCATCAGCATGTATGATTCCCTTTCCGAAGCGCTCGGCGAGGAAATCGTGCCGAATGGCGGCCCGGACAATCCGGGTACTTCCGTGGAACATCTCGGTGCCATTGCCGACAAGCTCGGTGTGGAACGCGACGATGTGGAGAACCACGGCAAGCTCGTCGAACACCTGTGGGAGCACTTCTACGAAGACGAGCTGTTCGAGCCGACCTTCGTGCGTGACTTCCCGGTCGAAACCTCCCCGCTGGTCAAGGGCCACCGTTCCAAGCCCGGTGTGGTCGAAAAGTGGGATCTGTATGTGCGCGGCTTCGAGCTGGCCACCGGCTACTCCGAATTGAACGATCCGGTTGTGCAGCGTGAACGTTTCGTGGCCCAGGCCAAGGATGCGCTCGCCGGCGACGAAGAAGCCTGCGATATTGATGAGGACTTCCTCGAGGCTCTCGGTGTGGGCATGCCTCCGGCAGGCGGCATGGGCATGGGTATCGACCGACTGCTGATCGCCCTGACCGGCGCCACCATCCGCGAAACCATCACCTTCCCGCTAGTGAAGCCGCTGAATTAAGGCAAAGCCTTAATTCAATATCGGCTTCACGCGAGGCTGGAAAGAGAACAGTCCTGTGGACTGTTCTCCAGCCGGAGCCATCCTTATAAAATTGCCGCTGAATTAAGGCAAAGTCTTAATTCAATATCGGCTTCGCGCGAGGCTGAAAAGCTGACGGTCCAGTGGGCCGTCAGCCCGCCGGAGCCATCCTTATAAAATATGCCGCATATGGGAATAATGATTTGGATCCGTGGGGCGCGGCTGAAAACGTTGCCGTTGGCGATTGCGCCGGTGTTGATTGGTGCGTCGTTGGCTTGGCGCGATGCGGGCGAGCGTCGTGTTGCGGTGGCAGTGCTGTGCGGTTTCGTGGCATTGCTGTTGCAGATCGCGGCTAATTTCGCCAACGATTATTCCGATGGCATTCGCGGTACGGATGCGGGGCGTGCGATTGCTGGCGAACAGTTATCGCGCGGCCCTGCTCGTCTCGTGGCTTCCGGTGTGAATCCCAAGAAAGTGCTGGTTGCAGCAGGAATCTGCGCTCTGGCTGCCTGTCTATGTGGGTTGGCTGTTATTGCACTAACCGGATATTGGTGGTTCATTCTGGTCGGCATTGCATGTCTGGCGGCCGGCTGGTTCTATGTCGGCGGCAAACACCCATACGGCTACCACTATTTGGGTGAGGTCTTCGTATTCATTTTCTTCGGATTGGTGGCCACCTGTGGCACTATGTTCGCCTTGTCTGGCTCGATTACGACTGATGGACTGCTTGGCGGTTCAGCTGCGGGATTGGTTGCGGTTGCCGTGCTGTGCGTCAACAATCTGCGCGACATCGAATCTGACAGCAATCACGGCAAACATACGTGGATGACTGCAATGGGACGGCAAAACGGCACTGTCTTCACTATTGCAATCCTGATTATTTCAGCATTGATTGCGTTGCACCATCTGTTGCAATCGTCGATATATGCAGCAAACAGCATTCCACTAATCGCACTAATCGCAATTATTGCAATACTGTGTGCGGCGCAAATTGCCGCATCATACGCAATCGCAAGAAAGACCTACCGTAGAGCATTGCCGCTATGTTCGCTCGATTCGTTGACTGTCGCGGCGATTTTCGTGCTATCGACGATGCTTGCATAACGTTTGACTGACAGTAGATTGCAACGGAATGAAAATTGTTGCATGAACGTAACCAAATAATCGTCATCGACGGTTGTGTTGGGCGTGCTAGGCGGTAGACTGGCAGGTATGACTTACAAACTAGTACTGCTCCGTCACGGACAGAGCGCATGGAATAAAACCAATCAGTTCACCGGCTGGGTCGACGTCCCGCTGACCGAGCAGGGTGTCGAGGAAGCCAAGAACGGCGGCCGCCTGCTCAAGGAGAAGAACGTCCTTCCGGATATCGTTTTCACCTCGATGCTGCGTCGTGCCATCAACACCGCCAACGTGGCTCTGGATGAGGCAGATCGTCTGTGGATTCCGGTCAAGCGCAGCTGGCGTCTGAACGAGCGTCACTACGGCGCTCTGCAGGGCAAGAACAAGACCGAGATCCGTCAGGAGTACGGTGACGAGAAGTTCATGCTGTGGCGCCGTTCCTACGCCACTCCGCCGCCGGAGATCGATCCGAACGACGAGTATGCGCAGAACAATGATCCGCGCTACACCGGCGATCCGGTTCCGGAAGCCGAATGCCTGGCCGACGTGGTCAAGCGCGTTGAGCCGTACTTCAAGTCCGACATCGAGCCGGAGCTGAAGGCTGGCAAGACCGTTCTGATCGCCGCTCACGGCAACTCCCTGCGCGCCATCGTGAAGATGCTCGACAACCTCTCCGAAGAGGAGATCGCCAAGGTCAACATCCCGACCGCAATGCCGCTGCTGTACGAGCTGGACGAGAACTTCAAGCCGATCAAGCCGCGTGGCGAGTATCTGGATCCGGAAGCCGCCGCTGCTGGTGCCGCCGCTGTCGCCGCCCAGGGCCAGAAGTGAGTTTGTTGCGATTGATACGCAGGTAATCGCGTTCAATCGTACGGAACGTATATGAAAAGGTGGAAATCCACAGTATGTGGGTTTCCACCTTTTTGCGTCCGGTATCTTTGTTGGGTTATTACGTCCGTCTGCCGGATGAAATACGGAACATGAGATGTGCGGCAGACGGACGTCAATCGCAATCGGCTCAGATCACGCCGTATTCCTTAAGTAACATCGGAATATCGGTGGAATCGAGCTTCTTCAGAATCTGCTTCAACACGGTCTTTTCAATGGGGTTGAGTTTCATGTCGGTAATCGGCTTGCCGTCACGCAGCATCACTGTGGCGTTGAGCAGGTTGCGTACGTCGTAGACCGAACCCCACACTTCCGGCACGCCACGGTCCACATCGCACAGCGTGTACACCGCTTCCATGCCGGTGCGCATCGAATACTCGGTGGTGAAGATCGTGTCGCGCGGGGTTTCGGCGAACTGGCCGAGGAATGCGAAATTCACGGCACCATCAGGCACCACATCAGGGCGGTCGCCGGCGGAACGAGGCATGAAGAACGCGTCGATGTATGGCATCATCACCGGAACGGTGTTCGCATGGTTCGTGGCGAGTTCCTTGATCTTGTCGGTCGGCACGCCCATATGGTAGAGCCATTCCTCGCAGATTTCCTCGCCAGTGCATTCCTGCATCGGCTTCTTCACATAGTTGCCGGGCTTGTCGGGGAACAGACCGTACACCCACACGCACAGCTGGTCTTTCGACTGGTCGCGGAACTGCTGTTGACGGTTCAACGTCCAGCTCATCAGCCAGTTGGAATCCTCAACGGTTACGATGCCGCCGGTCACCACATGGCCGGTGAACGGGTCACGCTTGCAGATCTTCTGAATATACGGCGGAATCTCCATGTCAAGCGTGGTCACGGTGGCGCTCATCCACTTCGAATGCTCCGGATCGCCGCAGAACACGTCCGGGTGACCGAAACTCGGGTCTTGCTTGGCAATGCGACGCCACATGTCCCAGCCGCCGCCGGGCTTGATTTCCGGAGCCCATGCGGCCGCTTCGGTTTGCGAGCCCATGGTCGAGTTTTCCACGCAGCCACCATTGGTGATGAACACCAAGTCGTTTTCGCCCAAATCAATGCTTCGCGCGGTGCCATCCGCTTCGGTCAGGTCGATGCGCGTAGCCATTTTCTTGGTTGGCGAACTGTACGGATTGCGTACGAACACGCCGGATTCAGCCTGCTTCTTCAAAATCGTGTCTTGACCGGTGCCGGTATGCGAACGTACCGGTCCCATGCCTCCGCCAATCTTGAAATCGACATTCTCCACTTTCGCGTTGTAGTGGAACTGCACGCCGAATCCTTCCAAATACTCGATCATCGGCAGAATCATCGACTCATACTGGTTGTAACGGGTGAAACGCAACGCACTGAAGTCCGGCAATCCGCCAATATGATGAATATATCGACGGATATACAGCTTCATTTCCAACGCACTATGCCAATTTTCAAAGGCGAACATAGTGCGCCAGTACATCCAGAAATTCGAATTGAAAACCTCATCGTCGAAATAATCAGAAATTTTCTTGCCGTACAGTTCCTCATTCGGAGTGAAGAACAATTTCATGATCTCCATCGAGGCTTTGTCCGACAGATTGAATTTGCCGTTCGTGCCTGCGTCAACACCGCGCGCTTTTGTGGAGCGGCAGAGTGAGAAGTTGGGATCTTCCTTGTTCAGCCAGTAATACTCGTCAAGTACGGAAACGCCTTCCGTTTCGATGGATGGAATGGAGCGAAACATATCCCACATCACTTCGAAATGGTTGTCCATTTCACGGCCGCCGCGCATCACATAGCCGACACCGGGAATATTCGCGCCGTCGCAGGCTCCTCCCGGAACCGCGTCCTTTTCGAATACGTGAATGTGGCTGCCCGGCATTTGCGCGTCTCGCACCAGGTAGCAGGCTGCGGTGAGTGCGGCCAAGCCAGTGCCGATGATGTACGCGTTCTTGTCGTCCACGCCTTCGGGCTTCTTCGGTCGGGCGAATGCTTCGTAATTGCCGTTGGAATAATACATGACTGCCTCCTTTGGATGTCACTGCACATATTGTGCCGCGACATTACGTAAAAGTATATGGGCAAAAAATAGACATGTTGTTTAATTTTTCTTACGGCTTGACGGAAGTGAAATAATGCGGGAGATAGTGCTTGACGATTCGTACTGAACAATTGCATAAACAAAACAAGAAGGCGGCTTCCGTGGGGAACGGAAGCCGCCTTCTCAAAAAGGAAGATGGAAAAGAAGATCGCGAGAAAAAAATCAGGCGATGTCGGTGTCTTCGTCGCGGGCCGGTTCCTTGGACGGGTCGAAACCGGAGACGATGTACACCACGCGGCGAGCCGCGGACACGGCGTGATCGCCAAGACGCTCCATGAAGCGGCCGATAAGCACCACGTCGATGAGCTGCTGGTTGGTGCCGGCCCAATTCTCGGACTGAGCCAGTTCGAAGGTCTTCTTGTGCAGTTCGTCGAGCTTGTCGTCGTTGATGATGATTTGCTCAGCGGTCTTGGTGTCGCGGTCAGACAGCATGGCCACGGTCTGGTCGGCGACGTCGTTCAGGAACGCCTGCATTTCGGCGAACAGCGGCTGGGCTTCGGCTGGCAGCGGGGAAGCCGGGTAGGTGCGGCGGGCGGCTTCGGCGATGTGACGAGCCAGATCGCCCATACGTTCGAAAGTGGTGGCCAAACGCATGGTGGAAACAACCACGCGAAGATCGGTGGCAACCGGGTTCTGCTTGGCCAGCAGCTTCACGCACTGGTCGACAACGCTGGCTTCGAGGGCATCGATTTCGATGTCGCCATCGATAACGGCCTGGGCGGCTTCAAGATTCTGGTTCAGCAGCGCGTCGCCGGCACCGTTGATCGCCCTGCGAACGCCTTTGACCATGTGGTCGAGATCATCGGCAACGGCCTTGAGCTCTTCGTTGAAAATAACGCGCATGTGACTTGCCTTTCAATGCTTCACAATTTCAGGTCTGGTAATACCTTTCATAAGTTTATTGGAAAAACGCCATATTCATAACCAGCGTTCGTGTTGTTCCGTGAAAGTTCACCGGCGCGTTCACCTTACGTTCATGAACGGGCTGTGGTGTCGTGGAACATAGAGCTGTAGGAGTATGCGAGAATGAAATCATGGTTGAATCTTTGGGCTCGTGGTGGCGTTCATTGACACACCGCAATGACGATGATGAGCATGATGCCGATGATGACACATTGGATGATGCCACCAATGCATTGCTTTCCATGCTTCCGTTGGCTTCCATTGTGGTCGATGAGCATGATGAGGTGATTCGTGCGCATCCTTCCGCATATTCGCTTGGTGTGGTGCGAGACGACGTCATTATCGAAGACAGTGTGCTTCAGGCGGTACGCGAAGTGCGCTCCTTCGGTGGCAAAAAGCAGTTCGATCTGACCACCACCACCGCGTATGTTGCGCAACATACGCCGAAAGCAGGCAAGCTTTCCACTCGCCAAGCCGCGAAACAGGCGCTGATTGGGCAACAGCCAGTCAGTAAGCCCACGGCAACCGTGTCAAGGCCAAACTGGTTGAAGGTCATCGTCGGTAAACTCAGTGACAATCTGGTGGTGGTGCTGATCAGCGACGTCAGCGAAAGCGTACGATTCTCGCAGGTACGTGACTCCTTCATCACCAATGTGTCCGAACAGCTGCTCAAGCCCACACAATCGCTGGAACAATTGGCGGATATCGTGGAACAAGGCGGAACAAGCCAGCAGGATGTTGAGCGCAACGCCATGCAGCTGCGTCAGTCCTGCTCCCGTTTGGAGCATATGATCTCTGACCTGCTGCTGCTTATCAAGGCGCAGAAGCCGATCCTGCCGACCACAGACAATCGCATCAATGTGATGGATCCGGTGCGGGTTGTGGTCAACTCCCATCGTGAGGTGGCGGCGCAACGCAATATCACCATCGATATGAAGGGTGATGAAAGCCTGGAAATCAATGGCGAGGCCGAACAGATCCAGGCGGCGCTTGCCAAACTGGTTGAAAACGCCATCACCTATTCAAAGGACGGTTCGACGATCAATGTTGTGGCCAAAGCCAATGAGGAGGGCACGGAGGCGGTAATCAGCGTGCTTGATCGTGGCGCTGGCATTGCCATTGGCGAGCAAAGCCGTATTTTCGAGCGATTCTATCGTGGCGATAATCAGAATGATCATTCCGGCGATGGTATTGGTTTGGGACTTGCGATTGTCAAGCATGTTGCGTTGACACATCATGGTTCCGCTTCAGTGTGGAGCAGTCCGGGGCAGGGAAGCACGTTCGCGCTGGTATTGCCATTGGCTGGGGAATAATACAGGGAGATAGCATGATGCCCGTCTTGCTTTCAATAAGGCAAGACGGGCATCATGCTTTTTCTATGAAAAATTTTTCAGGGGTGTGCTGACGGTTATTCGCCGAGACGTCGGTAGTCCCAACGGTCGAAATGCTCCCAAACCAGCATAAGTACGCCAATGACCGTGCCGGCCTCGCATACGGTCTGTGCACGCTCGGCGTTGATGCCGAATGCCAGCAATACGATGCAGACGATCAGCGCGATGGCCCAAAGCGCGGTGCCGAACGTGAACACCTTGCGTAAATCCACGCGCACTGGTTTGGGGGAGGGCTTCCTCGCGCTGGGGTCAATGATCGGAGCAATCTTCATATCGTCATACCCTACCTTGCGTCACAGATGTTCCACCACATAGTCGATGCAGCGGGTGAGCGCGTCGACGTCGCTTGGATCCACCGATGGGAACACGCCGATGCGCAGTTGGTTGCGTCCCAGCTTGCGGTATCCGTTGGTGTCCACAATGCCGTTTTCGCGCAGTGCGGCGACTACTTGGGTGGCGCTGATGCGTTCGTCAAGGTCGATAGTGACCACGGCGTTGGAACGAGCGTTCTTGTCGGCGACGAACGGGGAAGCGTAATCGGACTTTTCCGCCCACTGATACAGCAGGGACGCCGACCTTGCGCAACGTGCCGAAGCCCAGGCGAGGCCACCGTTGTCGTTGAGCCAGCGCACCTGATTTTCCAACATAATCAGCGTAGCCACGGCTGGAGTGTTGAGCGTCTGATCCTTGCGCGAATTTTCGATGGCCGAGGTGAGCGATAGGAACGGGGGAATCCAGCGGCGTGCGCCCGGAAGGTCCACGCTTTTGGCGATGCCGTATGCGCGTTCGACCGCGGCGGGGGAGAGTACGGCGATCCACAGGCCGCCGTCGGAACCGAAGGCCTTCTGCGGGGAGAAATAGTAGGCGTCGGTCTGGCTGATGTCGACCGGCAGCGCGCCGGCGCCACTGGTGGCGTCGATCAGCGTGAGCGCACCCTGCTCCTTGGTGCCTGCGATGCGTTTGATCGGTGCGGCAACGCCGGTGGAAGTCTCATTGTGGGCCCAGCAATAAGTGTCCACGTATTCCGTGAGCTCAGGCAGGCGGTATGTTCCCGGCTCTCCTGCGAAAATCTCCGGCTCCTCAAGGAACGGTGCGGATTGCGCTGACTTGGCGAACTTCGAGCTGAATGAGCCGTACGTGCCGAATGCGGCCTTGCGGGTGATCAGCGAGGCGCAGGCGATATCCCAGAACGCGCTGGCTCCGCCGTTGCCCAGCACCACTTCGTAGCCATCGGGAATCTGGAAGAATTCGGACAGTCCTTCGCGGATTGAGCCGACCACCTGCTTGATGGGGGTCTGTCGATGGGAGGTTCCCAGAAGATTACGGGCTCCCTTATCGAGCGCTTGGATTTGCTCCGGGCGGATTTTGGTCGGCCCTGAGCCGAAACGTCCGTCTTCCGGAAGCACGTTGGAAGGAATGGTCACAGTGTTCGTCATGACAACCTAGGGTAGTCAGATGGTCGGATTGTGCGTGGTGATGACCGCTTTTCGGAACCATGACGTGGCGATGATGACTGCGATATCCCGGTGTCGGTGTAGCCTGAGCTTCCGTGACGGTTCTGTAACCACGCGGTCATAAGCCTGCTGTGGTTGAAGTAATCCGCAAGGAGTGTTGATATATGAGGCATGCGGCGCATAAAGCTGCCAAGGTTTCGAATGAGCGTTTCAGCGTTGCCAAGGCGCTGTTCACCTCGAGCCGCGGTTCCCACACCGCCAAGGCCGTTCGTATGGTCCAGCTGGCAAATGGTGGGGGTGCCGTTGTAGGTCTTGAGCCTGCGGTTGCCGAAAAGCTGAATGAAGTGGCTCCGATGAGCCGCCGCGCCATGCGTGAAGCCGCTCGTGCGGCCGGTCGTCGCTCCGCATTCATGGCTTCCGCATCGCTGGCCGCGCTGGTCGGCACCGCGGCCACTGCCATGGCGGTCGGCCAGCAGAATGCGTCTGAAATGACTTTTGCCGACAATGCCGCCACTACCACGCAGATGAAGCGTGTCTCCGACGATGCGGCATCCCGTTCCGAGTCCCGTAGCGATCTAGACGCTCTGGCCTCCACCAGCAATAGCGGTGATTGGCAGCTTGGCGAAACCAGTTCCTCCATGGACACGAATCTTCTGTCAAAGTCCATTGCCGACAATCCCAATGTCGCCGTTCTCATGGATCAGGACGCCGGTCTTCTTCCTTCGGGCTTCAATCCGAACCACGGCACCGGTGATACCGGCAATGACTATCCATACGGTCAGTGCACATGGTGGGCGTATACCCGTCGTGCACAGCTTGGCCTGCCTGCCGGAAGCCATTTTGGTGATGCGCGGAGTTGGGGTGATTCCGCTCGCGCTCTCGGCTATTGGGTTGACAATACGGCACGTCACGTTGGCGATATTGTGGTATTCGCTCCAGGCCAAATGGGCGCGGACAGCTATTACGGGCATGTCGCGATTGTCGAAGGAGTGAATGCCGACGGTTCGATTAAGATTTCGGAATCCAACGTCAAGGGTCTTGGCGTGATTTCCGATCGTACGTTCACTGCGCAGGAAGCTTCGCAGTTGACATATATCCATTACTGATTTCTCTGTTTTCGTTAATCTGCGCTTGTCGTCACTTTTTGGCATAGCGTGATTGCGTCGGCGTGTCGCGTGATATGACACTGTTCTGGTTATCTTGCTGTTCTGCTGCGGGGGAACGTGTATGGTAGCTTCAGACACGATGAATATTGCTAAACGTTTCACGAGTATCTTCGCCGTTGTTGCTGTATCTGCCTTGTTGGGTGCGGCGGTTCCCGCCGCAAGCGCAGGCGGTGCTATGGCTGATACCACGGTAACCGCTACACGTTCTTTCCCGAAGACCACCGCGGCTAAGCGTGATTTTCTCGCCGAGCACACATCCACGGATGTTGAATCTAACGCCGATTGGGGTGGCATCGAAAGCTTGGATGTTCCCCAGACCGAGTCTCAGGCGGAAAAGGACCAGAAGGCTCAGGAGCAGGCTGAGGCCGAAGCTCAAGCACAGGCGGCCCAAGCTCAGGCACAGGCTGAATCTCAGGCTGCCAGTCGTTCTTCCGATCGTGCTTCCATCAGCGTTCCTACGGCTCCCGCGAGTGCCACTGGGCAGGCTCTGGCCGACTACGCTCTGCAGTTCCAAGGCTATCCTTACGTGGCCGGAGGCAATACTCCGTCCGGCTGGGATTGCTCTGGTTTCGTACAGTGGGTGTTCGCCCAGTTCGGGGTAAGCCTGCCGCATTATTCTGGTGCCCAGATGAGCGTTGGAACGGCAGTTGGAAGCATTGCCGAAGCAGCTCCTGGGGATATCATCGTCAATACTCAGCATGCCGCGATCTATATTGGCAACGGCATGGTGATCAACGCGCTGAATCCGGCTCAGGGAACGCAGGTCACTTCGCTGGCCGTGTTCTCAGGTGGCTATGCGATTCGTCGTGTGCTCTGAGTGAACATACGGTTTGATTTTTTTAAGGCGTATCCTTTCGGGGATACGCCTTTTTGTATGGAAAAGACCGAGTCGTTACTGACAAAACCGCATGTCGCGCGGTATGGTGGAGCCTAGAGGCGACGCATGGTCGCGTTGCCGAGGTGATTCAAGGAGGTCGTCCATGATTAACGACAAGGCAATCCTCGTTGGTGTTGATGGATCCCACGCCAGCTATAAGGCCACTTGGTGGGCTGCGAACTATGCGAAGCATGCGGGACTGACGCTGCAGATCGTATGCGCATACTCGTTGCCGAGCTATGCCGCTGTTTCCTTCGACGCGACATACACCGCCATGGGGGATGACAATGCGGCCCATAGCGACGCGCAGGAGATTCTTTCGAAGGCCAAGGCCATCGCCGACGAGCAGGGTGTTGAGGCTACCACGCTTATTGTTACGGGCGATCCGGCTTCCGTATTCGTGGAACTGTCTCGTAACTACAATCTCATCGTCATCGGCAATCGCGGCAAAGGCGGTCTGGCGGAACGTCTGCTGGGCACGACCAGCTCCAGTCTGCCGGCGTATGCATACTGCCCGATCGTAGTGGTGCCGTACACTGACGATGACGGCAATCTGATGCACTTGAACAACACCATCACCAAGGTGGCCGTCGGCTCCGACGAATCCAAGTGGGGTTTGAAGGCGCTGGAGATCGCGGCGAATTTCGCCGCCGCATGGGATGCCGAGCTGGATGTTATTTCCGCGGTGCCGAACATGAAGGGTTCCGACGACGAAGGTGTGATGGCCTCGTTCAAGGATGATCTGGAAGTGCGTATCAAGCCGCTTGAGGAAGCCCATCCGGATTTGAAGATCAACAAGCAGATCGTGCCTGGCCCGGCGGTTGGCGCGCTGACCAAGGCCAGCTATGATCACGACGTCGTCGTGGTCGGTTCCCGTGGTCGCGGCGGCTTCACTGGCCTGCTGCTCGGCTCCACCAGCCAGGGCTTGCTGCAGCACGCGGTCGGCCCGGTGTATGTGGTGCCCCGCAAGTATGTCGAGGCTGCGGAAACCCGTCTTGACACGGTTCCGAGCTCGCCGGCGGAAGTCAAGCCGAAGGCTCTTGACGATATCAAGGGTGTCGAGGAGGTGCCGGTTTCCAAGGCCGAGCCGGATGTGGTCGAAGCCATCGAAACCAAGATCGATCCCGATCGTCAGTAAATTCAACAGGTACATATAAAAAGGCGATTGCAACACTGCGAAAAGCGTTGCAATCGCCTTTTTTTTTAAAAAAAGAAAACGTCAGTGCTTGATGGTGACGTCCATGCGGACCGGAGTCTTCTCC